>Ga0272447_1002019_pt1 | contig 11619 bp, 12 predicted proteins | sample YNPCB0133_FD_194589 | JGI IMG/M metagenome (GOLD analysis project Ga0272447, IMG submission 194589) | Hot spring microbial mat communities from Yellowstone National Park, WY, United States - YNP-CB-013-3 | ecosystem: Environmental > Aquatic > Thermal springs > Hot (42-90C) > Sediment | place... | reverse complement strand
CTATTTCGGCATGATTCAGAGCTGTTCTCAATATTTCTTCGCCTAGGCTTCAATCTTTCGTAAAATTGCACTCAGGCGCTCGTAACCCTCCCGCCGCAGCCAGCTCAACTGCCGCCCTGCCTGCACTAACCAGTGGCGATCTCTAGGGCTGGCGGGTGACAGCAACCACCAACTCCTTGTTGGGAATGCCGTTGAGGCGCAGCAGGGTGTACAGAAACTACTCCCACATCTTGCCCTCAGAGCAGGAATAGGGACGGGCGCGGAAGTCGCTAAAACTTGGGGCTGCTGCTCCCGCTTCCCCCAGAGGGAAGGGGGGTGGGGAGATGGTTCGGGATCGCATCCTGCCGCCACTAGGGAGCTTCTCCTAGGGTGGGCTGAGCCAGAGTTTACGCTAGCTCTGGTTGCTGGTGGCGGGCATGGGCTCGCTGCAGGGCCTGCCGCACTGCGGCAAAACCGGTTCCGCCGGGGCTAAGCCGCGCAGCCACAACCTGACGGGGATCGATGGCCGTAAAGATATCCTCCTCAAAGGCCGGGTGAAAGCTTTTCCAGCGCTCCAGGGGCAAGTCCTTTAACAGGATCCCTTCCGCAAGACAGGTGCGCACAATCCGCCCCACCAGGTCGTGAGCAGTGCGAAAAGGCACTCCTTTGCGCACCAGGTAGTCGGCTACATCGGTGGCATTGGAAAAGTCTGCCTGCACCGCGGCCTCCAGGCGTTGGGTTTGGAACTGGATCCCTTCTCGCAGGAGGATCCGCATCGCCTCTAGGCAGGCTTTGACAGTATCGACAGTATCAAAAAGCCCCTCCTTGTCCTCCTGCAAGTCTTTGTTGTAGGCCAGGGGCAGCCCTTTGAGGGTAACCAGCAGGGCTTGCAGATGCCCAAACACCCGCCCGGTTTTGCCCCGCACCAGTTCTGCCACGTCGGGGTTTTTCTTCTGGGGCATAAGGCTAGAGCCGGTAGCACAGGTATCGGTGAGGGCGACAAAGCCAAACTCCTGCGAGGCCCAGAGGACAATCTCTTCCGAGAGGCGGCTGAGGTGAACCATGATCAAGCTGGCGGCGGCGTGGAACTCTACGAGGAAGTCGCGGTCGCTCACCGCATCCAGGCTGTTGGCACTGATGCGCTCGAACCCCAGCAGATGAGCAACAAACTGCCGGTCGATGGGCAGGGAAGTGCCGGCTAGCGCCCCAGATCCCAGGGGACAGACGTTGACCTCCTCCCGCACTCGCCCCAGCCTTTGCCAGTCCCGCCAGAACATCTCTTCGTAGGCCAAAAGGTGATGGGCTAGGCTAACGGGCTGGGCCCGCTGCAGGTGAGTGTAGCCGGGCAGGATGGTCTCCACGTGCTGGCTAGCCAACTCCAGCAAAACCCCTCGCAGCTCCCAGAGAGAATGGCGGATGGCGTCAATTTGATCCCGCAGGTAAAGGCGCAAGTCGGTGGCCACTTGGTCGTTGCGGGAGCGGCCGGTGTGCAGCTTTTTCCCCACCTCCCCTACCAACGCTACCAGCCGGCGCTCGACGGCGTAGTGGACATCTTCAGCCTCTGGGTCAGGCTGAAAACTCCCCTCGGCTGCCTCTTTCTGGATCTGCTCCAGCCCTTGCCGAATTTGCTCCGCCTCTTCCCGGCTCAGGATGCCGCAGGCCCCCAGCATCTGCACGTGGGCCAGGGATCCGGCCACCTCGTAGGGCAAAAGGCGAATGTCAAAGCTTATGCTGGCGTTGAAGCGGGCAATTTGGGGGTGTAGGGATCCCTCGAAGCGGCTGCTCCAGGGACGGGGGGTGGAAGGTGAGGTTGGCTCAGGCATAGGAACCAGCACCCAAAAGATGGCTGCCGTGGAAACCAAAGCCTGCCTTGCAATGGCTAGAAGACCCCTGCCAAAGCCCACCTAGCCTTAGTGGGAGCTGGTGATGCTCTTGAGCATGTAGCCCGCCACCAGCCCTATCAGAAGCGCCCAAATTTGGCCTGATTCCACAAAGTTGTTCCAACCTTTGCGGATATCGCCCAGCACATCTTGGCGGAACACCTGGGCAACGATGGCCTTTGTCTGCAAGGCGGGCGGAGCTGGCAGGTAAGAGGAAGTGAAGTTCATGCCCATACCTCCGGTAAAGCTCAAGTAAAGACGGACAAATTCCCCTAGTAGAGAGTACTGTAAACTCTGCGCGTCACACTAGGGCAGGTGAGGTTCCGTCCCACTAGCGCAAACGGTAGCCCTACCCTTGGCCATCCAACTCCAGACCTTCTGGAGCTAGGCGGCCTCAGGCTCCGGCAACACCTTCAGCACCACCAGGGTGGTATCGTCCACCGGCATAGGTCGCAGGGAAATTTCCTCCCGGAACAGGAGCTCTAGCTCCACCGCTGGCTCTGGGACAACAAAGTGGACTCCCTGGCGGCCTCGGAAAGCATCCATCTGCGCAAAGAGACTTTCCAGGATCTCCTCTGGCGACTCGTAGCAGCTGGCAGCCCGCTGGATAGCCTCCATTAGACCGGCAGTCTCCAGCCGCTCCCCGCGGGTATTGGCAACCTCAATATAGCCATCGGTGTAGTAGACTACAACATCTCCTGGCTGCAGTTGCACACAGCTTTCTGAGTATTGGCTGTGCTCCTCCAAGCCAATCAGCGCCCCTTCCGTATCCAAAGGCTGAATCTCACGGGTGCGGGCCTGCCACCAGAGGGGAGGGTTGTGGGCGGCGTTGCCAAAGCACAGGCGACGGGAGCAGGGATCGTACTCCGAGTAAAACAGGCTGATAAAGCGACTGGAGTTTTTGAGATCGCTGTACATGGCCCGATTGAGATGTTGGAGAACGCGGGCCGGCGAGTGGCCGTTAAGAGCTTCTGCCCGCACCATGGCGCGGGTCATGCTCATGAGCAGCCCGGCAGGCACACCTTTGCCCATGACATCCCCAATGACAATCGCTAGGCGAGAGTCTGCGGAGGGCTCAGGCGGTTCCGCCCGGTTGCTGGCCAGCTCTGCAGAGGCAGGCCCCTTCGGGATCTTGATGAAATCGTAGTAGTCGCCCCCCACTTTGCTGGCTACGCGGCAGCGGGCTGCCAGTCGAATGCCCCGAACTTGGGGGTATTGGCGGGGCAACAGTTGGGTCTGGATGTAGGAGCCGATCTCCATTTCTTTTTCCAGGGCCATTCTGCGGCGCAAGGCTGTCCGCAGGCGCTCATTCTCGATGGCTACACCCGCTTGGTCAGCCACTAGGCGCAAAAGTTGCTGGCGAGGCTCGGTCCAGTGGTAGTTGGGCTGGCGGCTGAAGACGTACAAGCGACCCTGGACAGAGTTACGGATCAACAGCGGCGTGCCAAATAGGCGCCCATCCGGCCCCAGGCTCTGGCGCAGACGCTCGTCCAGAAGATGTTCAAGAGCTGGGATCTTCACCGCCAGGGATCCCTCTAGTTTGAGAAGAGGCTCCTGAGCAGATAGGGCCTGGGCAATCTGCTCCATCTCGGCGCGAATCTGCTCGCGGCGCTCGAGATCGAAACAGTGCAGTTGATCTAGCTGAATGGTGCCGTTGGGGTTAAACAACACCAGCGCTCCCCCGTCAGCCCCAGTGAGTTGGCTGGCCACAAAAGCCGTGAACTCCAGGATCTGGTTGAGGTTATTGAAGGAGCGCAGGGCAAAAGCCAATCCTCCCAACAAGTACAGCATCGACTGCTGGTCTGCCCCCACTTCAGCTTTGTTGGCCCGGCTGGGCAAGAGGGCTGGCGGCTCCTTCTCCTTGGCAGTACCAAGCCTAGAGCGGGGATCCTCCTGCCCTGAGCTGGGAGTGCTCGGGTCGGTTGTGGACGGCAGCGAGGCAGGCAGAACTTTGGGAGGAAGCAAGGAGTCCGACCAGGACAAACCTGCCCGCCCGGCGGGCGGCTGGGCCGGTAAAGCTTTTTGCGGGCTGTGCTCCTCCATGGGGAAGGTAGAGCCAATCCCTCAGCAACATAACGATGCAGTCTAGCAAAGATAGTACAGGCTCTACCCCGTCTTCTCCCCAAGGCTCTGCTTGAGTTAATGTTGTCGAGGTTATTGGCGGCTACGCCCTTTTGGGCTGACGGGATCCCTGACACACCTCTCGGTAGAGCTGTTCCAGGCGGCTGAGGTTGTGGCTGAGGGTGTAGCGCTCCAGAACCCGTTGGCGGGCTTTCATCCCCAGCAGCTGGGTAAACTCCCGCTGATCCCGCAAGAGGGGCAATAGCGTTTGCAGCTCCACCGTCACTCGGCTTGGATCCAACAGGATCCCGGCTCCGTCCGCCAGAACCTCGCCATCGGCGCCGACGTCAGTGGCCACCGCCGCTACCCCACAGGCCATTGCCTCCAACAGCGACAAAGACAGCCCCTCGATCAAGGAGGGGAGAATGAACACGTCGGATCCCCGCAAGATCTCAATGCGCTCCTGCTCGTCGGCAACATAGCCCAGCCAGTAGATCCCGTGCTGGCGGGTGTAGAAGGGCTTGAGGGTATTGAGCAGGGGTCCATCCCCCACAATGAGCAGGCCGCACTTTTCCCCCATTTGAGCCTGCTTCCAGGCTTTGAGCAGGGCCTCGACATTCTTTTCCGGCGAGATCCGCCCTTGGTAGACGAAGACCCGCTCTAGCCCTAGCCGCTGCTTGAGGGTGGAGGGCCCTGGCGAATACTTGTCAACATCGACGCCATTGGGAATGACCACCACCTGCTCGCTGCTCACCCCTAGTTTGACCAGGATCTGGCGCTGCGTTTCCGAGAAGACGATGGTGCGATCGTAGTGGGCCAAACAGGGGGCATAGAGCTGATAGGCCAAGTATTGGGTGCGGGAGGCGATGTTGCGCCGCCGTCGGTCAAAAGCTGGGTGGAAAGTGGCCACTAGGGGCTGGTTGAGCTCAGCACAGATCTCGGGCAACGCAAAATCAATGGGCGAAATGGTCAAAGAAGCATGCACCAAATCCGGCTGCAACTCCCGCAGGGCTTGCTCCAGCAGCCGCCGGGCGTTAGGAGCCGGGATCGTGTAGATCTGCGACTTGTAGAGACAGGGCAGAGAGACATCCCGCCCCTCCAGCTCGGCACGCCAGTTGCTCCCCGGACGGGATCCCCCCTCAGCGGCGGCCTCTTCGTTGGTGAAGTGGAAAAAGCTCACCTGATGGCCCCGCTCCAAAAGGCCGTTGGTTACCTCGCGGCTGTAGGTGACGTTGCCACAAAAGGGTGTTTTCTTGCCTATCCAGGCAATGTGCATGGGTGGATCCCTACGCTGCTAGAACGGTTAAACCTCCCATAAGGTTAGCAGACGCGGATCCCCCCTCTGCTGGCTGCCTGGGCATGGGAAAGCTAGCAGCAGCCCGACAGCAGGACGGCGCGTAGCTATGGGGCTGCTCCTAAGCTCTGCCTTGCCCTGCCGTCAGCGGCGCGGAGGGCTTGGGGAGGCCGGCACCGCTGCTGGGAAGGAGCAACTTAGCTAGAGCTGGCGAAGAAGTCAAGCCTCTCTGCTCAACAAACTCCAGAAGTACATTCCTGCCGACGCATTTAAGACTGCCAGGGCAAGAAACGTCCAGGAAAGGCCCAGATAGGTTTCCGCTACCCCTGTCAACACCAGCGGCAAGCTGAGGGCAATGTTAACGGCATTGTTGAGCAACCCAAACACCTTGCCCCGCAGATGTTCAGGCGTTTCCTCCTGGAGCAGAGTTTGCATCGGCACCGCCACCAAAGCCCCCCCACACCCCAGCAGAGCAATCCAGGCTAAGCTGGGAAACAGCTTCCTCTCTGTCCACGACAAAGCCACCAGCGCCAGAGACAGCAGGAGGGATCCCAGCCCGCTCCAGGCCCGACGGCTTACTCCTCGGCCTATGTGCCCTACCCAAAAGGCGCCAATCCCCATGCCTAGGCCGGCAGCAGCCAGCAACACTCCAAACTGATCGGCTTCCAGCTCCGCCATCACCTCCGCCATCCGCACCGCCAAGACCGCCAGGGCCGCAAACAGCGAGTAGAGCACCACCATCTGCAGCAGGGCTGCGCGGACCAGGGGCATTTGCCCGATGTACTGTAGGCCCAGCTTGAGATCTTCCCAGAGATGGGGAGCTTCCCAGGAGCGGGGCTCTAGCTTCTCGTGCGGTTGCAACAGCAGCAGGAGGGATCCCGCCAAAAGGTAGGCTCCCCCCACCAACAGCTCTGGCCCCACCTCCCAGCCAGGCAACCAGGCGCGCACCCAACGCTCCGCCAGCGTCAACAGCGGCTCGCCAATGGCAAAGCCGACAACCAGCGAAGCCATCATCGTCGTAGTGTAGAGGGAGTTGGCCGCCAACAGCTCCCGCCTGGTCAGGATTAGCGGCAGAGTGGCCTGTTCGGCAGGGGCAAAAAACTGGGTCAAGACAGAGACGGCAAAGCTAATCAGCAGCAGCCCGCCAAAGCCCAAAGGGATCCCTGGCCAAAGGTCACGCCCCGCCGTCAGCCAGAGCAGCAGCGGCAGCAGCAGCACCAGGATGCCGCGCACCACGTTGGAGAGCACCAGCACGGCCTTCTTAGGCCAGCGATCCACGAATACCCCTGCCAAGCTGCCCAACAACACTGCCGGCAGGGTAAAGGCCAGCATAACCGCCGCTACCCAGCCGCTGATGGAAGCCCCCTCTGGCTGAAACCGCTTGGAGGTCACCCCAATCAGCAGCACCAACAACACCTTGTCGGCCAGCTGGGAAAACACCTGCCCCATCCACAGCAGCAGGAAATTGCGTCGGCCCAGCACGGCAGCGAAGTTTCCCAGGCCTGTCCCTGAGAAAGGGGGATCCGCCTGTTCTAGCTTCTCCGTTGGGCTGTTCTCTTTGGGATCCTCGGGAGGCGGCTCTGGCAAGGGATCCCCGGCTGGGACCCCTGGCAAGCTAGAGGCAGGGCTTGTTATCGGCTCAAGGGGAGAACCCAGCTCCTCTGACTTCAGCGTCTCCATAGCCGCTGTTGACACTACTAAGTAGAGCTCCGCTCCCTCTTGCAGCCAGTCCCTTCGTTGTTCCCAAGTCATGGTGCCCCCGCCCAGCCTATCTCCCTCTCCCACCTTTCCTGCTGCCCGACAGCCTTGCTGCTGCTGGAGCGGGAGAGGTGCCCTAATCTTAAATTTTGACCTAGCCTGCAATCAAACCCGCCTCTCCGGCCACCTTTAGGGCAGCTTACCCCTCGCTGCCCCGCTTGTCCTTCTGGGCGCAGCAAGGTGCCAAGGCAGCAATGGGGACAAGCCTCTCAGCTTTCCGACAACGACAGGGAGCGCAAGGGATCCGGAATCGACTCACTGGGGGCCACAAAGCTGCCCTTTTCCACAAAGCCAAGGCGCACCGCCAGCCAGCGAATGAAATTCTCGTTAGTCGAGACCACTGCCCCCAGCGGCTCCTTCAACTTGTTGCGCAGGGGTTTTAACTCGGGAGCTTCCATGAAAGCTGGCTGGGGCACCCAGTGGAAATCAATGGGGCGATGCTGCTCCGCGTAATGTCGCCGACGCTCCTCCAGCACCTCCTCCAGAGGTTCAGACCGCAAAAAATCTAGACTGCCAACGATGAAGTGATAGGTAGTGGGCTCAGTGGCAGGCATACATTCGGAGCTTTCCTACTGCGCAAAGGATAGAACCTAGCTGCCAAAGTCCAGCTTCTTAAATTCAGCCAGTCAGTGGGTGGCCTTGAGCAGATAGGGGGCCGGGTCGCGAGAGCTACAGCGGGGCTGACAGGCCTCCAACTGCTGGAGGACAGGCAACCGTGCCATCACCTCCTCAGGGGGCATAGGGTGTTCTGCTGCCTGCTTGAGGGTAGCAAGAGCCTGCGCTGCCCATTCCCGTGCCCAGGGGGGAGTTGAAGGAGTCTCCCCCTGCTCCAGCAGCTCCTGGCAGAGGGCTGTCGATCGCTCCAAGTCGCCACTGCCCTGATAGGCCATGACCAGGGCCACTCGAGCCAGAGCACATTCCTCCGAGCTTACCCTGGAGCTACTGCGCTCCCCCTGGCGCGGCGAGCTTCCTTGAATCGAGCACCAGTAGCAGAAAGACTCAAGAAGGTTGATCGCCTCTAGGTAGCGCTCCTGCTTCAGTGCAGTGATGCCGGCACGGAGGGATCCATAGGGAGGAGACATGAGCCTAAGTAAAGGAATGGATACCAACCACCTTCCCGCCCAAGGGCTTGGTGGCCTGGCTTCATATCCAAGTTTGGTGTCTGCTACTACTATACCCCTAGGTAGACTTCTGCGAATCTCTTCTTAAGCTTTTGGCAAGGGCGCTCAACTCTTACGGGCCAAGAGGTAAGTGCTAACGTAGTGGGTTTCTCGGCGCAACACCTCACAGCCTGCCCGCTGCAGGCGCGCCCCCAGATCGTCGCGGATGTAGTCGCGGTAGTAGGGCTCGTGGAAGGTTTGCGCAAAAGCTTCCATCGTCTCCTCCAGCTCCGGCGAATCCAGCAGCTGCACCGAGTCGCAGACGACAACCACGCCCCCTGGCTTCACCACCCGGCTGATCTCGTTGATGACGTTTTGCCGAACCGGGCCAGGCAGCTCGTGGAAAAGAAAAACGCTGACAACTGCATCGAAGAAAGCGTCAGCGTAGGGCATGGCCTCGGCGTTGGCGCGAATAAGCTGCGGCAGCTCCCCGGGCAACTCCTGCAACAGCCGGTTGGCCTTGCGCAGATAGGCAGGAGAAAGATCCAAGCCATACAGCGCCGCCTTGGGCAGGGATCCCCGCAAAAGGCGCAGCATCCGCCCTGTGCCACAGGCTACGTCGAGGATGTGGGGAGCAGATAGGTTGGGATCGAGGGCATCCTTGAGCAGGCGGATCACCCGTCGCCGCATCGCATCCGCCGTACCCCCAAACAGCAACTCCACCTGCAAGTCGTAGAGCTCAGCCGAGCGATCGCTCAGGTAGCCGTTGGTTTGGTAGTGGAAGTTCTGAAGGTAGTATTTTGGGTAGCCCTCTGTGGAGATGTCTGGAGAAAACTCTTGGTAGCGCCGGCCGTGTACCCGTCGGGCAATCTGGGGCAGTTCCAACCACACCGCTGGGTAATAGCGGGCAAAGTCCAGCCAGGGGTTGTCGAAGAGAAGCGCGTGAGGGTAGTAGCCTGCTTCCGCATCTTGCCAATCAACTTCTAGAAGTCGCTCGTAGCGAGCCCGCAACTCCTGCAAAGTGGCTGCGCTCACCTTCACCCGCTCCCGCGGTGGCAGAGGCTTGCCGGAGACAAAGCTCTGCAGCTCCCTGAGGGCAGAGAGCATCAGTTCGGCAGCTTGGGTGGAGAGGACCTTGTGGGCAAAGCCGAAGAGGTTTTTGCCCCACTGAAAGGCACGGTAAGCAGCCTCCCCCACCGGCGATGGGATAGGCAGCGACAGCTCGAGGCTTAACTGGAAGCTCATGACCCTGCCAGTGCAAACGAGTTCTTAACGTTTGTTTACAATGCGATAGTAGATTATAGCAAGGCGGCCAGGGTGGGCCGACAACCGCTAGGCGGCAAGAGAAGCCGGCAAATTGGATCCCGGAGCACAACCTCCGCCAAGCAGGAGAGTACTCTAATGGTGGGTTTCCACTTGCCTCCTGAGCTCAAGGAAGGGGCAGATCCGGCTGAACTGATGGGAAAAGCCATGACGACCAAAACGGTGTTGGTCATTGACGATAGCATCATGATCCGCAAGATGGTGGCCAGCATCCTGGCTGACCATTTCCAGGTGCTGGAGGCCAAAGACGGACCGACGGGCTTGGAGGTCGCCAAAAAGCATCACCCCGACCTGATCCTGCTGGATTTTGTCATGCCCAAGATGGATGGCTACGACACCCTCCAAGCCATCCGCCGCGAAGACAGTCTGAAAAATACCCCCGTTATCATGATGTCGGGGATGAAGGAACAAGTAACGGCCCGCATCCCTGAGCCTTTTGTCGACTTCGATTTTATCGAAAAGCCGTTTGAAGCGGAGACTCTTCTGGCTCAAATCCAAAAGGCCCTGCAGGTGACTCCTGCAGCGGCAGCGGAAGCGGGATCGGAAACCAACACCCAGTTGCTCTTGAACAAGCTCACCGCCATCGAGACGCTGCTTATCCAAGGTACGGAAAACCTGATCCAGCGGGAAGTAGTGACGCGGCTTGCCCACCTCAACCAGCGCCTAGATCGTCAGGAGTCTCACAGCGCTAACCTAGAAGAGCAAATCCGTAAGCTCACCAGCGAAGTGGAACGGCACAGCCAGGGCTTAGCCCTAATCGTCAAAGAGCTGCGGCATATCCGTAAACTGTTGGGGGGTCTTGATGGCTGAGCAAAGCTTTGAGCGCGCCTACCGACACCTGGATGCGGTGACGGCCCTGTTCGTGGCGGTGCTGCTCATCTCCAACATCGCCTCGGCCAAGATCGTGCTCTTGGGGCCCTTTACCTTCGATGGCGGCACCATTCTTTTCCCCCTCAGCTACATTTTCGGCGACATCCTCACCGAGGTCTACGGCTATGCTCGCTCGCGGCGGGTGATCTGGCTGGGGTTTTTCTCGGCAGCCCTGATGTCCGTGACCTTGATGATCGTGGGATCCCTGCCGGCAGCCCCTGATTGGCCCCACCAGGAAGCCTACGACCAGATCCTCGGCCTTACCCCCCGTATCGTGCTGGCCAGCCTAATGGCCTACTGGAGCGGCAGCTTTGCCAATGCCTATGTGCTGGCGCGCCTGAAGGTGTGGACGCGGGGACGCTGGCTGTGGACGCGCACCATCAGCTCGACCCTGGTGGGCCAAGCAGTGGATACAGGCCTGTTCATTCTCATTGCCTTCTGGGGAGTTTTTCCGAACCTAGTGAGCCTCATCCTCTCTAACTACGTGTTCAAGTGTGGTGTCGAAGTGGCCTGTACGCCCCTTACCTATGCCATCACTGGCTGGCTGAAGCAGCAGGAGCAGGAGGACTACTTTGACGTGGCAACGGACTTCAACCCTTTCCGAATCCAGGTTGTATCCAAATAAAGCTGCTCCCTTGCCAGGCGGGCCAGGGAGAGGGATCCCAGTTTTGGTATATTGACGTTCTCCCAGCCCTGAGGGGCGGGGATTCTTTCTCGCTTATCGCGAGCTACGCGGACGCACTGGCGGGGCTGCCACTGCACGCCCGTGGGGGACGCCATAACCCCAACTACTGAGCCTAAGCCCAGATACTTGCACTGGATGTTGATGTCGGCTTATAACTCGACTATAGTACTCCAGGCTATACAACGCCACGAGTAGGCGGCTCATCCCCAAGACTAAAAACCAGGGCCTGCGCCGCTTAGCCTGCTGGTCAGAGCGTTATCCCAATCTACCCTGCTGCCGGTGCGCAGCGAGCTAGATCAGCAAGGAGCCGCCCGGTGTTGCCGGGAGCCTTTATCCAAGACAAGACTTTTGTAAGGGATCCGTAAAGAAAGATGATGCTCATTTTCCAAATCGCTCTGTTGGTGCTGGTGCTCTACAGCTTGCTGTTGGTGGTGGCGGTGCCAGTGCTCCTTAGCTCGGCCAGCGACTGGAGCCGGGCCAAGAATGTCCTTTTGGTGGGATCCCTGCTCTGGGTGCTGATGGTGCTCGGGGTGGGGGTACTTAGTTTCTTGAAGTGATCCCTCCAGCGGGATCCTTCGACACCCATCCCCCAAGCTTCTGGATGTTGTAGGGCATTAGGGCGGCGAAAAAACTGCGCATTCCCGCACCCGACTGAGCTCTGGGCGCTCT
>Ga0272447_1002018_pt1 | contig 11623 bp, 9 predicted proteins | sample YNPCB0133_FD_194589 | JGI IMG/M metagenome (GOLD analysis project Ga0272447, IMG submission 194589) | Hot spring microbial mat communities from Yellowstone National Park, WY, United States - YNP-CB-013-3 | ecosystem: Environmental > Aquatic > Thermal springs > Hot (42-90C) > Sediment | place... | reverse complement strand
GGCTTTTGGGCGTAGGGGTGCGCTGGGTGGATGTGAGCCTCTCCCACTTCAACCTCCTGCCTGAGGCTCTGGATGCTGCCTACACACCCCGTGTGAAGGCGATTGTGCCAGTGCATCTCTTTGGGCAGGCGGCGCCGATGGAGCCGATTCTGGACTTTGCCCGTCAAAAGGGCCTCGCTGTGATTGAGGACGTGGCGCAGGCATTGGGCGCTTCTTACTATACCCCCCACGGCCCTCGGAAGCTCGGCACCTTAGGCGATATAGGCTGTACATCGTTTTTCCCCTCCAAAAACCTCGGCTGTTATGGCGATGGGGGGGCGGTCTTTACCCGGGATGCTACCCTCGCCGAAAAACTCGCCCGTATCGCAAATCACGGCCAGAGCGTCCTGTATGAATTTGTAGACATCGGGGTCAATTCGCGTCTGGACTCTCTACAAGCGGCCATTCTTCTGGCGAAACTTCCCTACTTAGATGAATTCAATGCCCGTCGGCAGGCGGCGGCTGCTTATTATGATGCGCGGCTGGGGGGGATTCCGGGCCTCATCATACCGCAGCGGGTGAGCTGGGGCGACCATATTTTTCATCAGTATACGCTGCGGGTGCGGGATGGTCGGCGAGATGCGCTTCGGGCGCATCTCCAAGCCCACCAGGTGCCGGCAATGATTTATTACCCGAAGCCGCTACACCTTCAGCCGGCGTATCAGAGTGCTGCGTATCCGCCGGGGAGCTTCCCGAATGCTGAGCAGCTCGCCACCGAAGTGCTTTCCCTACCTATGCATCCCTTTCTGGGAGAAGACCAGCTGGACTACATCACGACGACCGTAGAGCACTTTTTCCGGTGAGATGGCCCTGGCTGTAGCCCTTTATGTGCTGGTATCGGTTGGGATTGGGCTGTGGGCCGCCCGCCAGGTAAAAAACAAACAGGATTTTCTGGTTGCGGGGCGTCGCCTCCCCTGGCTTCTTTCCATGTCGCTGCTCTTTTCTACGTGGTTTGGCTCGGAGACGATTTTGGGGGCCTCGCAGACTTTTTCGGAGGGGGGGCTGCTGGCGGTGATTGAAGACCCTTTTGGGAGTGCGCTGTGTCTTTTTTTGGTGGGGGTTTGGCTGGCGAGGCTCTTTTATCGCCTACCGGTGAATACATTTGGCGACTTTTATGCGCTGCATTTTGGCCGCTGGACGGAGCGCATAGCGACCCCGCTCATGGCCTTTTCTTACATAGGGTGGATAGCGGCGCAGCTGGTGGCACTGGGGGAAGTGATTAGCCATTTTAGTGGGGCGTCGCGGGAGGTGGCGCTCCTTGTGTCGGTGGCGCTTATTCTCTCGTGCACGCTGGCAGGTGGGATGTGGAGTGTGGCGGCGATAGACCTGGCCCAGAACGCCATCCTTGTCGGTGGGCTTTTTTTACTGGTCTGGTACTTGCCGGGCGGGTGGTTTCGGACGGAGGGGCTGCCGGCAGATTTTCTCTCTTTCACGCCGCCGCCTACGTCCACGGCTTGGCTTAATTACCTGGCTGCTTGGATGATTATCGGGCTGGGGTCCCTTCCGCAGCAGGACATGTACCAGCGTGTGGTCTCGGCTAAAAGTGAGCGTGTCGCGCGCCGAGCTGCTATCAGTGCCGCCTTGCTGTATCTGGTTGTCGGCCTAATTCCCTTGGCGGCAGGCCTGTATGTGCGTCTCTATCACCCGGATTGGCTGGGCGGGGAGGGTACGGCGCCCATCATCCGCTTGGCAGCTATGTATTTGCCTGCGTGGGCACAGTTTTTCTTTTGGGGTTCGCTAATTTCGGCTATCATGAGTTCGGCGAGTGGGGGCATCCTGGCTCCGGCCTCTCTCCTTTCCGAAAACATCTTAGGCCGCTGGCACAAAGTCTCCGGCCTCTGGCGTGCGCGCCTCTCTACCCTCGCTGTGGGTATTCTTTGCTGGCTCTTCGCCCGGGAAAACCCCCATATCTACGAGCTGGTAGCCGAATCGTCCATTTTTAGCTTAGTGACGCTTTTCATCCCGATGGTAGTGGGGCTGCATGCGCCCCGGTGGCGTTCTGCTGCGGGCGCCATCACCAGCATGATCGCTGGCGTTGTCGCGTATTACGTGGCCAAACACCTTGAGCCGGAAGTACATCCGCTCTGGCATGGCTTGGTCATGAGCCTCATCGGGTATCTTGTCGGGCACCTCGCCTTTTTAGTCTACCGGATACGCCGGCGGCAAACTCAGCCTGCAAACGCCTGAGCCATGTCTGTGCCCTATACGCCCCTGCATGGTCTGCGTGTTCTGGAAGTGGGGCGGCTGCTTCCGGCGCCGCTGGTGGGCACTTTCTTGTGCGACCTGGGTGCGGAAGTCATCAAGCTGGAGCCTGCGCCCCAGGGGGATAAAACCCGGGGTACGCCGCTCTTTTCGCTTTTAGCCCGGGGTAAGCGCTTCCTCTCCCTCCCATCCGCTAACTGGCCCGCCGCCTGGCCCTACCTCCTTCCCCATACCGACATCCTCATCCTCAACCACCGTCCTGCTACCCTTTCCGCCCTCCACCTTGTCCCCGAAACCCTCCTCACCACTTACCCCCACCTTATCACGGTCAACCTCTTAGGCCATGAAGATGGCCGTCCTGGCCATGATCTCAACTTCTTGGCAGAAAGTGGGGTGTTGGACCGTTTGCGTCCCGCCCCTGATGCGCCGCCTATTGTGCCGGGGTTTTTATTTGGGGACCTCTTGGGAGGCACGGCCAGCGCCCTCATTCGGGTCTTAGCGGCGCTCTATCAGCGCGAAAAGACCGGCCGGGGGGCTTTTCTCACCCTGTCCATCACTGCCGAAATGCTGCGGTGGAGCTATGCCACAGCGTTCCTGTACCTTTCTGGGGAGGGTCAGGTGCCGCCGCCTTCGCAGGAGCTTTTTTCGGGGGGCTTGCCGGCCTATCGGGTGTACCGCACGAAAGACCATCGCTACATGGTCGCCGCCGCGCTCGAAAGCCACTTCTGGGAGGGCTTCTGCCAGCATATTGGCCGCCCCGACCTGATTCCCTTAGGCTATGCCCTGAATGACCCTGCCGCGCATATTGCCATAGAAGCCCTCTTCCAGTCCAAAACCTTCTCCGAGTGGGAAGCTCTCCTGCGAGAGACGGCCTTTTGCGTCTCGCCTGTGTACACGTTTGCCGAGGCCATCCAGCAGCCCTGGGCGGCCTCCGTGTGGCGAGAAAAGTTTCTCACCTTCTCGGACTCCCAGGCCATTCTAACGGAGCCTGGTGCGCCCGGCGCCGATAATGCCCGCCTAAGAGAAAGTCTGAGCCTTCCTGCCGACTTATTTGCTTAGGTCTTCCTTTCCATCGTGCTCAGGGAGTGTGGAAAGGTTTTGCATGCGTCTGTGCAGTTTTGCTTAACTTTGCCATCGTATGCGAGCTCTATTTTCGGCGGGGATTTTTCTGGGAGGAGTAGCTCTCTGTTTGGCCCAGAGTAAGAGTTCTTCTCCCGGTCGCATTGCGCGCTGGTATGATCTCGGCTGGTACGAAAAGATTATCCAAGCTGCCGAGCAGAATCCCGTCACCTTCCAGGGAGAAAAGCTTCTGTATGTAGCGAGTGCGTACTACCGTACAGGCCAGAAGGAGGCGGCGCTACGCGCGTACCAGCAGGCCTTTGGCGGCGTGCCCGACGCCTCAGCCACCTTCCACACAGAATATGCCCGCCTTCTCCACGAAAAAGGCGAGCTTCTAAAAGCCCGGCAGCAATATCAGATCGCCTTGGAAAAAGGCGCTAACCCAGAAGAAATCCAGCTCTACCTGCGCTACATCCAAAATGCTGCGCAAGCGGTCGTAGATACGACCTATCGCATAGAACGCCTATCTCTCAGCTGCAACGAAGGCCCTACCTATGCTGCTTATCTGGCGGCAGGGGTGCTTTATTACATGCATCGGTGTGAGCGGCCGGGCTGCAAAATCTATCCCACCGATGGCTACCCCTATGAGCAGATTGGCGAGGTACCGCTTCCTACGCACTACAAGTATCACCAGGGCGTCGTGGGATACCGGCCACCCGATACGCTTCTGCTGTACCTCTCTCGCGGAAAGGGCGGTATTTATTACATCGTCCGAGCGGCGGGTCCGGAAGGCTGGACACGTCCCCGTCGATGGCCAGCCCTTCCTAAGCGTCCGAAAGGCCAGTACAGCTTCTGCGAAGACCCGAAGACCGGCGACCTGTACTTTGTGAGCGACCATGCTGGCAAAAGCCTCACCCAGCGAGATATCTATCGCATACAGGCGCTGGGGAGTGGCCGCTACGCCCCGCCTGAAAAGCTTCCCGCTCCCATCAATAGCGTCTACGATGAAGAGGCGCCCTTCATTGTAGGGGATACGCTTTACTTTGCTTCTCGGCGGCCAGAAAGCCTCGGCGGCTATGATATCTTTTATGCGATTCGGCAGGGCGAGCGTGACTGGGGTCCCCCGCTCCCCATGCCCATGCCTATCAACAGCGTCGCCGACGACATCTACTTTTATCCCTTCTCGCCGGAGGAGGTTTACTTTTCCTCAGCACGGGCGGGGCTTTTGCAGGTGTATCGCGCTTGGCGGGTGAAACCCACGCCTCCCCCTCCGCCCCCTACGCCTCAGGAAACTTTATCAGCAGCTCCTCCGCCTCGTCTTCTGACGCTTACTGGCCGCACGTATGATAGCCGTACTGGACAAGGGGTGCCGGCCCAGATAGTTCTTGTAGACTCCCTCACGCAGAAAGAGCTCATAGGCATCCAGGCTAACGTCGACGGCACCTACCGACTTTATCCCCCCCGCCCTGGCCGCTTTTACCTCTATGTCCAGGCGCCGGGCTTCATGACGTATGTGCAAGTGATTAGCCTTCCCGAAGTCACCCCCGAAGAGCCTATCCAGCTCTCCATACCCCTCTTCCCGATTGAGATGGAAGCCGTCTTTCAGCTACGAAATATCTACTTTGACTTCAATAGCGACAAGCTGCGCCCCGAGTCTGTGCCGGAGCTTGAGCGGCTACTTCGGCTTTTGCAGCAGAATCCTAATATTCGTATTCGCTTTTCTGGTCATACCGACAATATCGGCGGCGATAAGTATAATCAGCAGCTGTCGGAGCGGCGGGCCCGAGCGGTGTATAACTGGCTTCGAGAGCGAGGTATCCATCCCATACAGATGGAATACATTGGATACGGAAAGACCCGTCCCATCGCCTCCAACGCCACCGAGGAGGGCCGCAGCCTCAATCGCCGCATTGAGATGGAGGTCGTTGGTATCCGGAAAGCTGCTGGCCAGGCCGCTCTGGAAGCCCAGGGCCGCTGAAATCCCTCGTCGCCGTACCTTTGCAAAATGCGCAAAGAAGGCGTTTTCCACATTGCCACCATTGGCGGTATTCCTATATACCTTCACTGGACTTTCGGGTTTCTCATCATATGGATTGTCCTCTCGGCCCTTTGGAGTAGTGGGGGAGATTGGGGTTATGCGGGGTGGCGGCTACTGCTGGTGGGGGGGCTGCTGGTGAGTGTGATCCTCCACGAACTGGGGCATGCCTTTGCCGCCGCGGCCTTTCAGATACCTACGCGGGACATCACGATGTATCCTTTTGGTGGGGTAGCCTCCATCGAAAAGCTGCCCGAAAAGCCCACGCAAGAACTCGTCATTGCTCTCGCTGGGCCCCTTGTCAACTTTCTCATTATTGGCGTTATCTCGGCCGGGCTCTTTGTAAGCGGGGTAAGCTGGGAGGGGGATATGGGCTATTACTTTGGGTTGCAGCGCCTTACAGGGGCCGACTACTTTTTCCAGCTGGCGTATCTCAACTTCCTCCTGGCTGCATTCAACCTTCTGCCTGCTTTCCCGATGGATGGGGGGCGTGTACTGCGGGCTATTTTGGCTATGCGGTTTCCCTACGAAAAAGCCACGGCCATAGCTGCTACGGTAGGACAGGTCTTTGCTGGGCTCTTTGTGCTCCTGGGGATCTTTGGCAATATCATCCTCATTCTTATAGGCTTTTTCGTATATATTGCCGCTGAGAGCGAAAAGAAAGCTGCAGAAGGGCGTTCTGCGCTCAAAGGTCTACGTGCTCGGGATGCGATTATGGTGCAATATCCAGTCCTACCCGCTATGGCTACCCTTCAGTCAGCTATTGAGGCGCTGCTTGGCTCGCAGGCTCGCTCGTTTCTGATTGTAGACCCGCTTGGTCAGCCTGTGGGTACCCTCTCTCGCGAAAAACTTATTAGCGCCCTCCATCAAGGGATGCCCCCTACTACGCCCATCACACAGGTCATGGACGAAAGGCTCATCACCGTAGAGCCCGACACCCCCCTCGGTGAAGTCATGGAAACCCTCCAGCGGGAAGATGTGCCCTTTATCCTCGTAGCCGAGAAAACCGGTTCTACCCCTCGCCTGCTGGGCCTCATCGACGCCGAAAATATCGCCGAATACCTTCTCATTAAGAAGGCCCGGGAAGCCTTCGCCTCGTCCATAGCGCCCTGAGCGGCCTCGCTGAGTGGGGATTTTTGTTGTACCTTTGATGTATGAGCTTCCCCACGCAAGTGCAGGTAGATAAGGTAGATTACTTTGATATTGAAAGCTTTTTGACGGAGGAGCAGCGGGCGATTCGGGATGCGGTTCGGCAGTGGGTACGTACGCGGCTGGCCCCGATTATTGACGATTATGCGCAGCGAGCGGAATGCCCCACGCACCTTATCCCGGAGATGGCACAGTTAGGGCTGTTTGGGCCTTTCATTCCTGAAGAGTACGGCGGCGCCGGTCTGGACTATATCTCCTACGGTCTGATGATGCAGGAGCTGGAAGCAGGCGACTCGGGTATCCGCTCTATGGCTTCTGTGCAGGGATCGCTTGTGATGTATCCAATATGGAAGTTTGGTTCGGAGGAGCAGCGCCGCAAGTACCTCCCTCGCCTTGCCAGTGGGGAGATGATGGGGTGCTTCGGGCTTACAGAACCCAACCACGGTTCTAACCCTGCCGGCATGGAGACCCACTTCTACGAAGAGGGCGACTACTATGTCGTAACCGGCTCTAAAATGTGGATTTCCAATGCGCCTTTTGCGGATATTGCGGTTGTCTGGGCGAAGGATCCGGAGGGCGTTATTCGGGGTTTGATTGTGGAGCGGGGTATGGAGGGCTTTTCCACGCCGGAGATCCACCGCAAGTGGTCCTTGCGGGCGAGTGCGACCGGCGAGATCGTCCTGGATCGCGTGCGTGTTCCCAAGGAAAATCTCCTCCCCGGTGTCAAAGGCCTCAAAGGCCCGCTCTCCTGCCTCAATAGCGCCCGGTATGGGATTAGCTGGGGAGCTATCGGGGCGGCCATAGACTGCTACCGAACCGCCGTGCAATACAGTTTGGAGCGCAAGCAGTTTGGTAAGCCCATCGCCGCCTTCCAGCTTACGCAGAAGAAGCTGGCGGAAATGCTGACGGAAATCACGAAGGCGCAGCTTTTAGCGCTGCGGCTTGGCCAGCTCATGAATGAAGGCCGCGCTACGCCCAGCCAGATCTCCATGGCTAAACGAAACAACGTCGCTATGGCCCTGGAAGTCGCCCGTACCGCCCGCCAGATTCTCGGCGGCATGGGAATCGTCGGCGACTACCCCATCATGCGCCACATGATGAACCTCGAATCTGTCATCACCTACGAAGGCACCCACGAAATCCACCTGCTCATTACCGGCCAGGACATCACGGGCATCTCGGCTTTCGTCTAAGGCATGGACGAGACCTTCACCCCGCCGCTGGAAAACCTCATAGAAGCGATTCTTTTCGTCAATCCTAATCCCCTCTCCGCCGATCTTCTGCAAAAGACGCTGGCCCATCTTGTACGGCGGACGGTTTCTTCTGAAGAGCTTTCTGAGGCGCTGGAAAAGTTACGAGCCCGCTATGCGGCCACAAGCATCGAGCTGATAGAGGTAGCGGGTGGCTATGCGCTGCGCACGCGGCCGGGTTATGGGGCGCTTTTAGCGCAGGCGCTCGGTCTGCAGACCCCCATTCGCCTCTCCAAACCTCTTTTGGAAACCTTAGCGATCGTGGCTTACCACCAGCCTACTACGAAGGCCTTCGTCTCGCAGATGCGGGGTACGCAGAGCGACTATGCAGTAGATCGGCTAATAGAGCTGGAGCTGATTGAGCCGGCTGGGCGTCTGGACCTCCCAGGCAAGCCCCTATCTTATCGCACCACAAATAAGTTCTTAGAGCTTTTGGGGCTACGTTCGCTGAGTGATCTGCCCCGGCCGTCTGACTTTTCGCAGGCGGGGACATCGTAAGGCCTGCGAGTTTTTGCCTTATCGGAGGGCGGCGCAAGGTATCAGGGCTGCCTTCTGGAAAGGCCCGCCTTGCCTTACTTAGCCCCACGTATATCTGCCTTTCGCCTAAATGCATTACCTTTGGCGTATGGTATTCTCCTTTTTGCGGCGGCAGTTCATAGAGATCATTGAGTGGGTAGATGAGACCCGTAATACGCTCGTGTGGAAGTTTCCGGACGAAGACCGGGAGATCAAAATGGGGGCGCAGCTCACGGTTCGGGAGAGCCAGGTAGCTATTTTCGTGAATGAGGGCAAGATTGCGGATGTGTTTTTGCCGGGGCGCTATGAGCTCATCACCCGGAATATGCCCATCCTCTCTGACCTGAAGGGGTGGAAGTACGGCTTCAACTCGCCCTTCAAGGTGGATGTGTACTTTGTCAGCACGCGGGAGTTCACGGGGCTACGGTGGGGGACGCAGCAGCCTATTACGGTCACGGACCCGGATTTTAGTCTGGTGCCGCTGCGGGCGTTTGGGACCTTTCACATGCGGGTGAAAGATGCAGCGAAGTTTTTCCGGGAGTTTGCCGGGACGGACCCGGTGGTTACAATAGAGGAGTTTCTGGATGGGGGTTTTCGGAGTCTGGTTGTGACCTATTTTGCGAATGCGCTCAAAGCTTCTGGGCAGACGCTGGTGGAGGTCAATGCGCGGGCTAATCAGCTGGGGGATGTGCTTCTGCCGTACTTACAGCCGGAGTTTGAGCGGGTGGGGGTGGAGCTGACGCGATTTTTCGTGGAGAGCGTTTCGCTGCCGGAGGAGATCCAAAAGCAGCTTTTAGACCAGGACTTCCAGCTACGGGGCATGCGAAAGAAGGTGCAGCTTTCGCAGGAGGTGGAGGATATGCAGCGGTTTTTGCAGTTTCAAGCGGGCCAGGCCATGGAAAAGGGGGATGGTGGAAGCAATCTGGGACGGGCGGCTATTGAGATGGGGCTCGGCATGCAAATGGCCCAGCAGATGGGGCAGGCCGCCAGTGGGAAAGCTTCCGCCGAGGAGCGTGCCCAGATCCTCCAAACCCTCAAAGAGCTCGCCCAGCTCAAAGACGCCGGCATCCTCACTGAGGCCGAGTTTGAAGCCAAGAAACAAGAGCTATTGAAGCGCTTGTAATCCTTCTGGCGCTGCTGGCGCTATCGGCCGGTGGATGGGCCCTTTACGAGCGCTCTCAGCGCAAAAAGCTCGCGAAAGCGTTTTCTGAGCTGACAGGCTCTTCAGACTGGGAAAGGGCTTTTCGGCGGGGGGCGGAGGGGGAAATCCAGAAGCCCGCCCGGCAGGAGACTTTTTTGGCGGAGCTGTCTCATGAGCTGAAAACACCCATAGCGATTCTCCTGGGGTATCTGGATACCCTCTCGCAGGGAGCATGGAAGGACGAGGCCGTAGCGCTGGACTTCATTCAGAAGGCGCTCCTTCAGGCGCAACGGCTCGCTGCACTTGTTCAGGACGTCCTTTTCTTAGCGCAGATAGAGAGTGGGGGGTGGCAGCTCCAGGTAGAGCCTGTCCCGCTGGAAGCCACCGTCCGGACCATCTTAGAGGAGCTGGAGCCGCTCGCCCAGCGCAAAAACATCCGCATAGAAATAACCGCCTCCGATCGGGGCCTGGCCGTGGAAGCCGACCCTACTGCCATGCGCCTCATTCTGAAAAACCTCATTGAAAACGCGATTCAGTATTCCCCCGAGGGCCGCCGAGTGTGGATTAGCTGGCGTGTGCAAACCCCAGCTGTCCGCATTGAGGTGGGCGACGAAGGCATTGGCATTCCCGCTGAGGAACTGCCGCGGATTTTTGAGCGGTTTTACCGGGTGGATAAGAGCCGGTCGCGGAGCCATGGGGGGACAGGATTGGGTCTGACGCTTGTACGCGAGCTTTTGCAGGCGCATCAGAGTCAGATTCAGGTTCGCAGCGAAGTCGGCAAGGGTAGCGTATTCTGGTTTGAGCTGCCGCTATCCGGCTGATAACCCGCCCATGGTACCTTCGCGAAAGGGTCTGGATTTCGCATGAGTCAGCGCTTTCTCGTGATTCGGCTCAGCAGTATGGGGGACATTGTGCTAACGACGCCTATTTTGCGTGCTTTGCGCGAAAAGTACCCCCAAGCCGAAATTCATTACCTTACCCGCCAGGCATACACTGCGCTTCTTCAGCATAATCCCCACCTCTCAGCCCTCCATGTTTGGCCTCCCTCAGAGGGACTTTGCGCCACCGCCTGGGATGGGGTGATAGACCTACAAAAGAACCTTCGTACGTGGAGGCTACGCTTTCTTTTGCGGTACAAACGCTGGACGACTTTCCCGAAAAAGAACCTCCGCAAGTGGCTTTCGGTACGGCTAAGGAGGCCCTTTCCGGTGGCGCACGTGGTGCGGCGGTATGGAGAGGCGCTGCGGCCCTGGGATATTAGTCCGGATTCGCTGGGGCCTTTGGAGATATATGTGCCGGTGGAAGTGCGGGCGCGGGTTCGGGCGCAGCTGGATGGGGTGCATGCTGGGCCGTGGTTGGCTTTCGGGCTGGGTGGCACCTATCCTACCAAAAAGTGGCCCCCCCTCTACAAGCTCTACCTCATCAACAAGCTGGGCTGGCCGGTCATCCTGCTGGGCGGGAGCGCCGAGGCGGAGGAAGCAGCCTTTCTCCAGGAGAAAGCAGAGGTACCCGTGGTGGTGGGGGCGGGGCGATATAGTCTCTTAGAGACGGCGGCAGCCATAGCTGAGTCGGCGCTCGTGGTGTCGCATGATACGGGTACGGCGCATTTGGCAGCGGCTTTTCGGAAGCCGACAGGTGTGCTGTGGGGAAATACGGTGCCGGCCTTTGGGATGACGCCCTGGCAGACGCCCCATCTCAACCTCGAAGTACCGGGCCTCTCCTGCCGCCCCTGCTCGAAACTGGGCTTCTCAAAATGCCCCCGGGGCCATCACAACTGCATGCGCGCCCTTACGCCAGATTACGTCCTATACCAGGTGAAAGCCTTCTGGGCGCAGATAGCGGGTGACGTTTCCGCAGGTGTTTGGGAGGAATAGCGGGAGTTTTGTGTGCCTTTTTCCACGGGATGCCTCAAAGTGCCATTCCGTCATAATGGCCGTTTTTCCGCTAAAGCTGGTTCATGCCTACTTTCAGGGCTTGGACGAGGGTTTCTATGTCTTGCTGGGTGTGGTTGGCATGGAGGGAGAGGCGATACATAGGCTCCGGGACAGTAGGGGGAGAGAGGCGTTTGAGAGGGATGCCGGCGGCGGGGGTTTTGACCATGGCGATGGGGCCTTGCAGGCCGAGGAAGGGAATACCCTCGGCAGAGAGACGCTTTCGCAGGAGAGCCACGATTTGCCACAGCTGCGTTTGACGGGGAAGCCAGGCCCTTGCCTGCGCAAAGACCTGCGCTAC
>Ga0272447_1002017_pt1 | contig 11641 bp, 8 predicted proteins | sample YNPCB0133_FD_194589 | JGI IMG/M metagenome (GOLD analysis project Ga0272447, IMG submission 194589) | Hot spring microbial mat communities from Yellowstone National Park, WY, United States - YNP-CB-013-3 | ecosystem: Environmental > Aquatic > Thermal springs > Hot (42-90C) > Sediment | place... | reverse complement strand
CCCCTCGGTCCGCCATTGCCGAATGAAATGGCGTCCGAAGACGACTAGCGTTGTTGCCACAAGACTCAGGCCGAGGACAAGCGCCAAGCCCTTCTCCAGAGCGTCACCGCTCAGCATCCTCGTTCCTTCCAGAACGCCCCATCGCTAGGGGCCCCACGGCGGACTTTCAGGACAACAGGTTTGACAAAAGATGCATGCTCGAAAGGGACAGAGAGGACACGTCAGTGACAGACATAGCAAGCACAAAGTACACCCAAAGCCGAGCGCACAGCCCCCACAGGGCGTAACGCATGCATAGCCACAACACTCAACCAAACGGCCGAGATCCACTCGGCAGCACCGCTGGCAGGGCCAGTAACCCGGCGGGCAGCCGGCCAACCCGAAGTCACCCCCACCAGCGCCCGCCGGATACTGCACCGCCCCACCCGCACTCACTGCCCGCAGCTAGGCGACCTCCCCTACCTCGCGGTAGCACAGCACCGCTACACGCCCTGCGCTCGTCCCGCTGCCGCACCACCCGCGATCCGCCTTGATCGCCTACCGCAGAGCCCTGGACTCGCCCGGACGCAACCGCCTCTACGTCAGCACACGCTCTACCGGGCACCTGAGACCCCGCCGTTCACCCGCGTGCGCCAGGCCTTCCTCAACGCCCAGACGACAGAACCGACTCCTCCCAGCAAAACATACGCGCTGAGCAACCGCACCAACCAGAGCGGTAATCCATCGTAAGGCTCGCGATACATCGTTGTTTCTCCTTTGAGAGTGAGCCAGACATTCAAGCTGGTCGACACCAGTAAAACGGACCGGTATACGATCTCTCTCGTCTGACGACGGCAGATGGCCGTGAGCAGGTCAATGCTGAAGCTAACCGCTATGAGCGCGAATCCGATCACGAAAGCCTCGAACAAAGCGCACCTCCCCAGGCGGCATTCGCATTGCAGAACCATCGGCCCACCGGCCTGTCACAGCACCCTCCTCGCCCGCTTTACGGCCCCCAGGGTGGATCGTTCCAACAACAATTGCACCACCACTGACAGTAGTAGATCAGACATCCCGGACAAGCTATGGCGATACACGACGCACAGAGCAAGTCGCCGAGGAACCTACACACAAGCGTGCATGATCCCCTACCTGCCGTGCCACAGCAGAAGAGTGCCGCGCTCAGATTGAGTCGGCAGCACCGCCGCTCCCTGCAAGGCCACGTGCCCGGCGGGCAACTCGCCGGACTGAAGTCACCCCCACCAGCGCCCAGCGGATACTGCACCACCCCACCCGCACTCACCGCCCGCAGCTCGGCGACCTCCCCTACCACGCGGTAGCGCAGCGCCTCCACCCGCCCCTTGCTGTCCCGGTACGCCACCACCACCTCGTCGTCGGGCAGCACCCCCGCCAGGGCCCACAGCGTCCGCCCGTCAGCCAGCCGGTGCTCGGCTGCCTGCACCTCGGCCAGCTCTGCCGCACCGAGTACTGCCGGAAGGTCAGGCCCGGCCACGAGCTCCGCCAGGAGTTTCTCCCCAGCTGCCGGATCAAGCAGGCTCGTCTTTATCGGCTCCACCGCCCACCACGGGCGCTCTTCCCCCGCTCCCTGGGCATGCACCCCACCCGGCACCGCCAGCTTCCCGCTCACCAGAAGCCCGAGCGCGGTGCCGAGTCCAGCCAGCCGCCCGAGTACTCGCCGCCGCGTCAGCACCGGACCCGCTCCCGCTGGCGAAGCCAGGTCCCCTAGCTCCCTAGCCAGTGCCAGCCCCCGCCGCACCCCGAGCAGCCGTACGAGCTCGAGCACCAGCCGCCGCCCGGTCAGTGCCCGGACCGCTCCCTCCCCCTCCACCGCAAAGAGCACCGGCTCCCACGGCGCCCCGGCCCCCAAGAGCCGCCGCCGTTAGGCCGCCACCTCCGGGTCGCGCAGGCTCCGCGCCACCAGCCGCCCCGCCCCCAGCGCGACCACCCGCTCGGCGAGCGCTCGGCAGCGCCCGCAGGCTCCGTCATAGGCCAACACCCACTGCATGCGCAGACCTCCTTCGAGTGATACCGTGCCTCTTGCCACTATCCCACCGGGTCGGGTGCTCTTTCCAGTCACCTTTGGATGACAGCGCTGTCATCCGGCCGAGCGCTCCCTCCGCCTGGCTCGCTCAGGGGGCCAGCAAGCCACGCTGGCGAGCTGCCTCGACCACCGCGCCCCGCCCAGGCGTGACCCCGAGCTTGTGAGCCAGCCGCCGCACCCGCGCCTTGACGGTCGCCGGTGCCACGCCCAGCCGCCCGGCGATCGCTGCATAGGTGAGATCCCACTCCGCCAGGAGCGGCAGGAGCCGCTCCTCCGCCGGACTCAGCCTCGGACGACCTACTCGCTCCCGCCACAGCGCAGCCAGCTGGGCTGCCGCTGTCGGCCCGGCGAGCAGGAGCGGGCTCTGCGTCAGGAGCGCGACCACCGCGGGCAGCAGTGCCCGGTCCAGGTCGTCCCAGGTGAGGACTCCCCGGAGCAGCAACCCGGAGTTCAGGAGCGTCGCGACGAGCTGGACAGGTAGTGCGCGCGCCAGAAGCACGCTCGGAGCCCGCTGCACCAGCTCTCCGAGCGCCGGGTCGAGCGGTTCGCGCAAGAGACCGGCCCCGAGGACGACGAGGTCGGGGCGCCAGGTCACAGCGAGCTGGGCGGCGGTGGCAAGATCAGCGGCCAGCTGGACAGCCGTGATTCCCGAGCAACCAGCCAGCTGGGCAGCCAGCTCCTGCCAGCCGAGCGCGTCGTCCCGGACGAGCAGGGTGCGCACCATCGCCAGTCCCTTCGAGAGAGTCGGTCGGTTGTCCGAACGATACCACCCGCTCTGCCGTTCCGGCAAGTGAGGGAGGACAGCATCCGACCGCTCTCGCCGACTGCCGGCCTGCACGGAGCGATCCACGACAGCACAGGGTGGGCGACGTGGGTCACTCCTCGTCGCTTGCGTGGAGTTTCCGAGTCGGTTTCCTGGTGGGAACGACGGGACGCTCGTCCCTCAGTCGCGCCCGGACTGGAGGACAGCTCGTCGCTCGGCTCGCTCGAGTGGCGAAAGTGTCCGCGCGACCCAGGCGACCGTCACCGCCAGCGCAAGACCGATCACGAGGAAAGGTGCGTGAAGCCCGAGCGCCGCCGCGAGCGCTGTTCCCACTAACGGACCGACGAAGGCTCCCAGCGATGATGCCGTTGTCGTGAACCCGTAAATGGTCCCGCGCCGCCCTTCGGGCGTAAGCCGCGCGACCAGGGCGTTCGCGGTCGGCAGTATGCCGCCGGAGGCGATGCCGAAGAGCGCCTGCAACACGATGACCTGCCACACCTGAGTCGTCAGCCCCAGCGGGAGGAAGGTGGCGGCCGCCAGCGCGCCGCTGGCGATCAGCAACGGTCGCTGGCCGACCCGGTCGCTCAGTCGGCCCAGTCCGACCGATGCGACCGCGCTGGTCATCCCGCTCACCCCCATCGCCAGCCCGGCGAGGGAATTGACCGCCGAGGAACCGCGTGCCAGCTGCGCGACGAGGAGCGGGACGATCGGCTGCAACGCCATGCTAGCTGCCCGCAAGGCGAACAGGCTGACCACGATTCCGAGCAGCGCCGGCGCCAGCAACAGCCGCCAGGTCTCGCCACCTGTCTCACCGTGGCCTGCCCGTCGCGGCGGCGACTCGAAACGCTCTTCGACCAGGAACGCGACGAGCAGCGCCGAGACGAGGAGGAGGCTCCCGGCCAAAACGAACGTCGCCCGGTAGCCGATCTGGTCCGCCAGTACCCCGCCGATCAGCGGGCCCACGGCCGAACCCGAGAAGACTGCCATCTGCATGAGACCCAGCCCGAAGCCGAGCCGCTCCCTGGGGACGGTCGAGGCAGCCAGCGTCGTCGACGCAGTGACTGTGCCGGTGAACCCGCCCTCGACGAGCCGCAGGACGAAGAGCTGCCAGGGGCTGGTGGCCAGCGCCATCAGACCGATCGTGAGCGAGCCGGCGACCATCGCGCGCAGCACCATCAACTTGCGCCCGTAGCGGTCGGCCAGAGCGCCCCACAGCGGCGCGGTGATCGCCATGACCGCGGCGCCCCCAGCGTTGATCGCTCCGGCCCAGAGGACCTGCGTTTCGAGGTTCCTCGCGCCGAGTTCGGCGACGAAGAACGGCAAAAAGGGCGTCCGGAGGCTGAACCCGATGATCGTCAGCGTTTGGGCGAGCCAGAGTGCGCCGAGTGTTCGCTGCCAGTTCGGAGCGCTGCCCAGTGCAGCACCAGCCACTGGCGCCTTCGCGCCTGGTCGCACTGTCCCCGTACTCCCCTCCGCCGACCCGACAGACTCTCTGCCAGGTCGGCCAGGGGACAGTCTACGCCGCTTCAGCCGCGTCAGCTACCGTCCACCGGGGCCATCGCCGCAGGGTCACTGGCTGGCGGCTGGTCCGGTAGTGCGCCGTACCGCCAGCGGTAGTAGTGCTGCCCCACGTTGCCGAGCTCCACGCGCCAGCCGGGTGGGTTCTCCGGCGTGTAGGTGAGGCAACGGCGCTCGAAGCACTGCACGAGGACATCTCGCTCGACTCCGCCGACCTTTGCGCGCGTCCAGTACGCCTCGGTGATCGGGAAACCGGTAACGGCGAAGAGTGGCGAGAACAACTGGTCGGTCTGGAACGCTCCGTCCGCGTAGACGATGTCCCGGCGTTGGAGGAAGTCCCAGAACACCGAGGCGATCCGGTGCCCGGTTTCCGGTACGAGCGGACCGGCGCGCACGCCGTACTGGGCCAGGCGCTCCTCGCTCCCGATCCGTCCGGCCCGGTCGATCGTCTGCACGACCGGCTCGCCCTCGCCGAGCGGCGGTGCGGCCAGTACCGTCGCCAGGGTAGCGTAGGTCGGTCCCGTCGGGTCGTCGGGGTCACCGGCGACCGGCACGGTCGCCGGCTGGAGGCGCACGAAGGTCGCGTCGCCGACTTGCATGAGGCCGGTGCTGAGTTCTTTCGCCAGGAGCCCTGACGTCACCGCCCAGGGATCGCTCGGCGGTCGGTCGGGGTCGGTGAGCTCGAGTCGTGCCTTGTCGAAGTAGGCGACCGCGCGCGTTCCCGTTCGCGTCTCCTCGTACGGCTCGCGCGTCACCGCGAACGCAGCTGGCCCCCAAAGCCACGACCGCTGCGCCTGTCCGGCTGCCACCGGGAGATCCGCCCGCTGCCACGTCTGGGCGAAGCGCCGCAGCACTGCGCGCTCGACCGCACCCCTGGCCGAGAGGAGTCCGCTGCCAGCCCCTGGCTGGCCCGGCGGATCCAGCGGGGACGCCGTTTCGCGCAGTGTCTGCCGCACCCACTCCACGCTGCTGTCCGGCGCGATGGAACGAACCAGCGCTGCTGCCGCGCTCACCATCGGCGCCGCGAAGGAGGTACCCGTCCGCCGGTCCCATCCGGGCTCTTGCCCATCCCAGCTCGTCGTCAGCACGTTCTCGGCTGGTGCGACCAGGTCGACCCGCGTTAGCCGCGAGGTAAAGCTGGCCAGGCGCCGGCCATCGGCCGTCGCACCGCCCACCGCGACCACCTCAGGATAACTGGCCGGGAAGGTCACACTGTCGGGCGTATTTCCTGCCGCCGCGACGACCACGATGCCTCGCGCGTACGCTTGCTCGATCGCGCGTTCCAGCGCACCGCTCGGCGTATCCGCCCCCAGGCTCAGGTTGATCACCTGCACGCCGCGCTCGATCGCTCCGTAAACCGCTTCCGCGATCAAGAGCGAACTCGCACCGACCTGATCGCCGACCTTGAGCGGCACGATCTTGACACCCGGTGCACCGCCCACCATTCCGCGCCCATCAGCCGCAGCCGCGATGACTCCCGCCACCGCCGTCCCATGCCCGACCTCGTCGTCCGGATCAGGATCGCGTCGTAGGTAGTCGTATCCCGGCAGCAGCTTTCCTGCCAGATCCGGATGACGCGCTGCCACCCCGGAATCGATCACCGCGACCGACACCTCCGCCCGGCCGATCGTGTCGTCCCAGGCCGCCGGAAAGCCGGCCACCGTCAACCACTCTTGCTGGGCGACCAGCGGATCGGCTGGTGTCCACTGGTAGAACAGACGCACCGCCGGCTCCAGCCCAGTGACTCCCGGCCGTCCTATCAGACGCACGATCCAATCGGCAGCAGTCGCCGGCTGATCGAAGCGGAGCCGCCACCACTGCCCCTCCGGATCGATCGGTTCTAGTCGAGCGGGGAGATCAGCTAGGCAGAGAGGCTCCGGGTGAGGCTGACGAGCGATAGAGCAGGTTGCCCGTTCGACCGCTACCGCCCATTCCACCGCCCCCGGTCGTGTCGTCTCGTGCGCCTGCGCCCCGTCCAGCGAGCACGGCGACCCGCCCAGGAGCAGAACCGGGATCAGGAGCCAGGCGAGCAGCCGGGACCGGATCGGCGACCACCGCATCAGCACCACCGCTCGCCCGCCGTTGCCTCGACGCGCTCGGCCGCTCACTGCGTCCCGAACAGCCGGTCTCCAGCATCGCCCAAACCAGGTACGATGAATCCCCGGTCGTCGAGGCGCTCGTCGAGTGCCGCCAGGTAGATCCGCACGTCGGGATCGGCCGAAAGCAGGTGCTGGACACCATAAGGCGCACCGATGATCCCGAGAAATGAGATCGGCCCGCTGTAGGTCTGCCGGAGGAGCTCCACCGTCGCCACGGCCGAACCTCCGGTCGCCAGCATCGGATCGACGATGACGACATGGCGGAGGACATCGAATCGCCCCGGCAGCTTCTTGTAATAGATGGTCGAGCGCAGCGTTTCCTCGTCGCGTCGCGCTCCCACCAGGTAGATCGGTGCAGCGGGGACCAACTGGCGCACCGGTGCGAGCATGCCGAGTCCGGCCCGTAAGATCGCCAGCACGGCCAGTCCAGCCCGCAGCGCTCCCCCGTCCGCTTCCTCGCCCGTTGGCGAGGGGACCCGGAACGTTTGCAGCGGTTCCTTGCGCAGCGCTTCGTAGAGAAGAAACCGTGTCAGCTCGTGCAACACTCGCTCGAACTCGGCTGGCGGCGTGCGCTCGTCGCGCGCGACCGTGAGCAGCGCCGTCACTAACGGATGGTCGAGCACGCGCAACCGTGGTTGCCCCAGGACGTCCTCGCGCCGCGGCTGCGGGACGCCCCGCATCGGAGTTGGATGGACGAGTTGCTCAGCCATGCGTGTCTCCCCTCTGTCGCCGGCACGACCGATCCGCGTGCCGTCCGCTCCCCATCCATCGCCAGCCGCCAGCGGCCGGCTGCGCCACCTCATCCAGCTCGCTCGGCCATAGCCTCTTGAGGCTCCAGTATAACGCGTTCAGCCGCCGGCGAGACAGCTCGCACCTCGATCGAGCGCGGCGCCATTTTCCCCACGCTCAGCGGCTCGTCCTCGGCCGCCATCAGCCGATGCCACATCGGCGGTTCCACACTCCCGTGCAGCCCTGGACACAGCCCCCGCGCTCGGCTACGATCGCGGTACGAGCAGTGCGTGCACGAGCGGGGGACAACGCGCATGGCGACTCGGCCAGTTCCAGAAGAACCGCCGGCTGTCATCCCGCCAGTGACCGCTGATCGCGAGGCGAGCGAGGCATTGCTCGACCAGGTCCAACAGCGGGTCGAGAAGCTGCGGGACGAGCGCTTCGCCGGCGGCGATCCCGTCGTTTCTCCACGACCCGTCCGGCGCGTGGCCGAAGCACTGCGCGAGGGTGCGATCGCTGCACTGGCTGCCGAGCGTCTCGGTGCCCTCCTCCAGCTCGACGGCGCACTGCTCACGCCGGCCGAAGACCTGGCTCGCGACGAACTGGCTGCCGCCTATCGCGCGCTGGCCACCTGGGATCTCCGCAGCGCTGCCATGAGTCTCGCGCGCGCTGCGAGTTTCGCTCGTTTCGCTGATAACCAGCAGCGCATCGCGCTCGGCTGGGCACTCTACCGGCTCGTCGAAGAGCTCCTCCGTCTCGTGCCTGGCCAGGCCAGAGAAAAAGCGCTGCCGAGCGTGCGTCTCGTCGAGGAACTCCTGCCCACGTTGGACCAACTGCCAGGAGCCGAACGTGCGTTCTACGCTCGCGAGGCCGAGCGCCTGGGCCAAGCCTGGAAGCAGGCCACGACCGACGATCGGGCCTGGTGTGTTTGGGCCCTGTTCCGCGCTCGTGTGGCGCTGCTGCGGAACGAGGGGGCGGAAACCACGCTCGCCTGGCTGCTTCGCCTCGCCCAACGGGCCGGCATTACCAGCGGCCATGCGGACGATGGCCTCCTGACCCTGCTACAGCGGGCGCAGGCCGTCTTCGCGCTGCTCCTCGGCCCTCCCGAGGAGCAAGCAGCCGAACTCCACAAGCTGGCGGCCGAAGCCTGGCCGCGCGATCTCTACCGGGCAATCACTGCCGCCCTGACCGAGGCGTGGGGCGAGGACGCCATCGCGGCCACGCATCGTTTCGCGCTGGCCCTGTACGTTCCAGAATCCAGCCCGGCCGAGGAGTCGCCCGATGCCTGACCACGTGGAATCCGCCAGCGACCGCGCACTCCGCGTCTGGCGAGAACTCGCCGCCAACCCTGGAATCCCACAGTGGCTCGACGTGCCCGTCTTAGTCAAACCAGCTCCCCGCCGCGACGAGCGGCGCAAGCTCGTCCTGCACGCGACCACCGAGGACGGTCGTCCCCTGGGCTACTGCACTGTCTACACCAATGAGTGGTACCCGGGCTGTCCAAACCCCAACCCGTTCTCGCACTACTTCCCGGTGCTCGCGCATGTCCTCGAGGCACGTGCCCGACGCAGCATCGAGACACCGCTCCGCCTGCAAGTGCTCCGAGCGGTCGCCGCCATCACCGCGAGCGGCTGGCGACAAGTCATCCTCCTCAAGTTCATCGTCGCACCGGAGTACACGGTGACGGGCAGCCTGGTCGAGCAACTCTATCGGTGCCCGCTCCAGGTGTTCTTCGAGCGCTTCCTCGGCCTGCCGCGCGACTTCCGCGAGCGCGAGCCGCAGCCGAGCGACATCCGCGGTCGCGCCATCCACGCTGGCTACCGTCGCGCGCTGGTGACCTTCGCCTCCACCGGTGACCGCCAGCTGGCCGCTGCCGAGTACCGAGCCGCTGTCTGGGCCGAGTGGACGCGCACGATCCAGACGCTGCTCGCCGCCAGAGAGACGAAAGACGGTCTTCCGCCCAAGGATCTGCGCCTCTCTTTCGAGGCAGCGAACTCCATCCTCGATCAGGTCGAGAGGACACTCGATCCGGCTGCCGAACCTTTCGAGCTCTACCTCGAGCGGCTCTTCTACTCCCCCACGAGAGGGCTCTCCGGCCGCGCTGACCGCGTCGAGGTTCCCCTCGACCCAACTGCCTCGCCACTCCGGATCGCCGAGGTCAAGACGCGCTCTTTCCACGCCGAGCGCGACCCGCTCACCGGCGAGAGCGTACCGGGCGGCTTGCAAGCCCTGGCCTACCGCGAAGTCTTGCAGAGCGTCGGGTTCCCGTCCGTCGATGCCGTGGTGGAACTGGTAGACGAAAAACGGCTCTCCGCCGTGCCGCTCGAGCAGCATCCGCTGGTACGGCGACTCCGCCTGGATCTCTCCCGCCGGGACGAGCGCCTCGTCGATCTCATCGCCCAAGCCCGCAACGTCTTCTATTGCATCGCCAGCGGTCTCTTCACCGGCTACGATCGCTACCGGCTCCATGGAGCTACCGAGAACTGGCGCCTGCCGAAAATCATCGGTCAATTCGACTTGCTCAGTGAAGTGCCTCCCTGTAAGCCGTGTATCGCCCGTTCGCGCCGAGTCTGTGCGCAAGCGCGAGAACCGGACGGGAAGCCACTGAGTGGTCTCTTCCGCTACGCTCCCCCGGCGCTCTTCTCCTATTGGGCCTGGTTCCATCGCCAGCTCAAGGCCGAGGAGCATGCCGAGCGCGAGCGCTTCTTCCACCTCACCCAGACGCCCGCGCCGCTCCTCGAGCAGGAAGGGATCACCTTGAGCGAGCTGCGCTTCCGCCAGCAGGACGGGCAACGCGTCACCTTCGAACGCCCTGGGCGCCGGCTCGACACCCGGATCCGCGAGGACGATACGGTCCTGATCACGCCGCAATGGCCGGACGGGCTCCGCCAGCGCATCCCCCGCCCGGGTGAGCTCTTCTCGGTGGAGGGGACCGTCGTGGCGCTCGGCGAGTACGAGATCACCGTCGAGTTGCGTGACCGGGTACCACTGGCACCCGATGGACACGACCCTCTCTACCGGATCGACCAGCTCACCGGCTGGGACATGCGCGCCTGGCAACTCGAAGGACTGGCCGATTTCTTCGTCTCCTCGATGACCGCAGCATCAGCCCGGGGCCGAGAAATCGACTGGCGGGAACTTCCGGCGCTCACACAGACTGTCCTCGGTCTCCGCCCGCCGAGCCTACCCCAGACCGCGTCGACGCTTCCCGGCTGGCTCGCCGGCGGACTCAACCAGTCGCAACGCCGGGCACTGGCCGCGGCACTCGCGCTCCAGCCGGGTGACCTCTTGCTCGTCCAGGGGCCACCGGGTACCGGCAAAACGGCACTCATCGCCGCGATGGTGCGTGGTCTCCTCGCCCGCGCGCTGCTCGATCCGGCACGACCCGCCGGCCGCCGCCCCGTCCTCGTCCTCACCAACACGCACCGGGCAGCCAACGAGGTGGTACGCAAGGTGCAGCAGGACGTACCCGAAGTTCTCCCCTTCCTCGTCCGCGTCGGCAGCGAGCGCGAGGACATGGAAGAGGAAGTCGCTGCCCAGACACTGGTCGCCCGCAGCGGGCTCTCCGCCCGCGTGCGCCGCCAGCCGCCGGACAACGACGAAGCGGCGATCCAGCGGTTGCTCGCCTCCAGCCGCCGGGCGCGCACGATCCGCGAGCATGCTGCTGTCTTCGTCGCCACGCTGGGTGCCGCCGACGCAGCCGAGCTGCGCGGACTGACCTTCGAGACCGTCATCGTCGACGAGGCTGGACAAGCCACCGAGCCAGCGTTCCTCCAGGCGCTGCGGCGCCTTCCCTTCGGCTATGCCGGGCGGCTCATCCTCGTCGGCGACGAGAATCAGTTGCCGCCGGTGGTGACCACGTCCGAGTCACCAGCGACGTGGCCCGACGTGGAACGGCTCGGCATCCAACCGGGCGATAGCTTGCGCACCTCCGCCTTCGAACGCCTGCATCGTCGCTATCCCGCTGCCTGTATCCGGTTGACCGAGCAATACCGGATGAATGACCCGATCTGCGACCTGGTGAGTCACGTCTTCTACCAGGACGAGCTGCGTCCAGCCGATCGGCGGATCGCCGACCGCCGCCTGGCGCACTGGTTAGACGAGCTCGGCGTGCCGATCCCTTCAGGGATCATCGGCCAGAGCCCACCGGTGGTCTACCTCGACACGAGCGATGACCCACTCGCTCGCGACAGCGGCGCCGTCTTCTCGGCAGACGACGAGGGACGGACGAACCAGCGCGAAGCCGAACTGATCGCTGCCGTGCTCGCCGAGTTTCTCCGCGACCTGCCCGAGTCGGCCCACCAGACTATCATCGATCAGATCGGCGTCATCTCGCCATACCGGCGCCAGAACACGCTCATCCGCCAAGAGCTCGCCCGCGCTCACCCAGCGCTCGCGCGCCTGCGCGTCGACACTGTCGATCGCTTTCAGGGAGGCGAGCGCGAGATCATCATCGTCAGCTTGGTCAACAGCAACCCAGCGGGCGAGATC
>Ga0272447_1002015_pt1 | contig 11645 bp, 9 predicted proteins | sample YNPCB0133_FD_194589 | JGI IMG/M metagenome (GOLD analysis project Ga0272447, IMG submission 194589) | Hot spring microbial mat communities from Yellowstone National Park, WY, United States - YNP-CB-013-3 | ecosystem: Environmental > Aquatic > Thermal springs > Hot (42-90C) > Sediment | place... | reverse complement strand
GAGTGGGAATTAACTGGTATTTTATTTGCGCCCAATTGTCCTCAGCAAAATCCTGTTGAAGATGTAGGGTTACATGGCAAGAATGTTTTGCGAAGTTTTTGGTACCGACTCAGGTCTTTCTCCGTTGTCAAATGGCTATTTAAGTTCGCTTTGAGTCATCAGAAATTTACGTTCCCTAAGATAGACCAATACGCACCTCGTTCTATTCTCATTTAGGGTTGCTATGGACCTGAACTCCCTTGTTTTCCTGCTAGGTGGCATAAAGACGCATCGGCCAAGGCCAGAACCGCACCCACGCCCGCCCCCGAATCAAATGTTCATCCAAAAACCCCCACACATGGGAGTCATTACTGGCGTTGCGGTTGTCCCCTAACACAAACACACAACCGGGTGGCACCACCGCTGGCCCCCAAGTGTAATTGGCAGGCGTTGTCTCATAGGGTTCATCCAACGGTGCCCCATTGACCCAAACCTGCCCCTGCTTCACTTCGACCGTTTCCCCAGGGAGAGCTACGACCCGCTTAATCAGTACATCTTCAGGACGATAACCCTGACTGAGCAAAGCCGGGGGCGGGGCAAAAACCACAATATCCCCCCGTTGCCATTCCCGCCAGTAGTGGGAAATTTTTTCGACGACCAACCGATCCCCCAGCTGTAGGGTGGGCAACATCGATCCGGAAGGAATATAGCGGGGTTCGGCCACGCCCCAACGAATGATCGCCGCCAGTACGACTGCCAGCACCAGTGTTTGCACGGTATGAAGCCACCAGCGCCACCCCTGTTTACCAGTCATCGGTCACGATGCACTTAAACGCTCACGCGCAGTCTGTACCAAATCTACCAAATGCCGGTGGGCAGCCTCTGGGCCACTCAGGGGCGTTGGAAACTCAATCCGAATCGCCGTTTGTTCTTCCCCTGCCCAGACCACCAAATCCATCCCCTCACAGTCAATCGCTTCCATCTGAGCCGCCGTCGCCGTCTGTAACCCCGCTAACCCCTGGGCATACAGCAACACCGCATCACTGTGCTCCTGATTCATGTGACGACAAATACGGGCACTCACCTCCGGGGGAAAAGAGGAGTCAGACCGCCAGGGTGTCGCTGTATCCGGTGAACCCGCTTCCCTATCATCCGGCACACGGTTAGTCATGAGCAAGGTGCAAATGTCGCTTCTTTCTATCTTATCGTCCTTTTAGGCGGCGACCGTCAAACGATGCACCAACTGGATGTGCAACCGATGCCCCGCTTTGTAGGCCAAAAAATGTCCTCGGGGTAACGCCCCCAGCAATCCTAAATCCCCCAAAAAATCCAGCATCTTGTGACGCACCGGTTCATCGGCAAACCGCAAAGGGGGATTCAGCCACCCCCGTTCCCGGTCACACACCAGGGCATTGGCCAAACTGCCCCCTCGGAGCAACCCCTGCGACTGTAACTGGGCAACCTGATCGGCCAAGCCAAAGGTACGGGCAGGGGCAATGAACGTGCCAAAATCCTCCCGCCCCGGCATCCAGGTCAACCACTGGCGGCCAATCGCCGGGTAATCCGGGAAATCAATCCCATAGGTCAAGGTCAATTCCGAAGCAGGCAACGCACAGACAAAACTATCCCCCTCCTGTACGACCACCGGCTCGGTCACCGCACCGGCCACCAACGGCTGTCCCGTCCCCCATGCCCGCAACAATTCCACCCAGGGCAACGCCGAACCATCCAGCAGGGGCACTTCTCCCCCTGTGACCTCAATCGCCACATCCGGGATACCCAACCCTACCAAAGCCGCCAGCAAATGCTCCACCGTGTAAATCACCCCATCCCCTTGGGCCAAGGTGGTGCATAAATGGCTTGGTCGCACGGAAGATACCTGGGCGGGAATGGGTTGCTGATGCACATAAAACACCCGGCCCTTACCCGGTGCCAATCGCTCTAGCCGCACCGTACACATCTGCCCCGTATGCAACCCCACGCCGCTGAGGGTCAGCCGTTCCCCCATCAGAACCGCTCACCCACCCCAAACGTAATCTGATTGCCACCAATGTCATTCCAGCCGAAATCCACCCGCAAATTGCCCAGCAACGGCGTGACAATGCGCACCCCTACCCCATAGCCCAGCCCTTGCCCCGGTTTTGCCCGCACACCACCCGGATCGCCCGGCACGGCCCCCTGACTGCCCAACGTCGTGCCGTAATCCACAAACAGCGCTCCCCGCACAATACCCAAAATCGGGAATCGGTACTCCGCCGTGGCCTGGAAAAAACTGCGACCCGTGCCTACTTCTCCTTCGCTCCAGCCCCGCACCGAATCCGCCCCCCCTAAGCTAAACGCCTCGTAGGGAGCCATCCGCCCCACAATCGTTCCCGCCTGCACATTAAACGCCAACACATCCGTTTTATCCTGTTGGAAGGGCAACAGCTTGGTCGGAATGTAATGGCTGTAGCCCACCCGGAACCGGCTCTGGGAAATGCTCCCTGACCCCACCGGCAACGCCTGACTGTATCCCATGCGCAAAAGCCATCCCCGGGTGGGATCAGTCGGACTGTCCCGCTCGTCTTTGGCCACCCCCAGATTCACCTGCAACAGGTCATCAATCCCCGTCGGACTGGCCGCCAAACGGTTGCCAAACACATCCACCGGCGAGACCCGATTGTTGCCATCCACAATAGACACCCGCTGGTAGCTGATCCCCACGGTTCCCCGCCAATTCCCCGGAAATGGGCGGCTAAAGTCAATCACCGTCCCCAACCGATTGATCCGGGGCGAATCCCCATTGGGCAAATCCACCTCCCGTTGCCCGCCACTGTAGATATACGAAAACGCCAACCGATTGAACACACTGGCTGCCAAAGACGTGCGCCCAGGGTCAAACGCCAGCCACGGGTCCCGGAAATTCACATCAAACAAAATATCCCGTTCCCCCCCCTGAATATTCGCCGTCAGGGTTTGGCGGCGCCCTCCCAGGTTCCGCTCGGTGTAGCCCACCGTGCCAAAAAAACCCGTTGCGGTGCTGTAACCGGCCCCAAAGTTAATCGAACCCGTGCGTGCCTCCACAACCGTCAAGACCACCACCGCCTTACGGGGGTCCTCTGCCGGTTCCAAATTCAACTTCACATCCTCAAAAATCCCTAGCCCAAACAGGGTTTGTAAATCCGCCTGCGCCTTTTTCTCATTAAAAACATCCCCAGGCCGCTGCTGCAACTCCCGCAGAATAATGTACGGTTTGGTTTTCCCTTTGACCTTCTCATCCTTGGCGTTGAGATACTCGATGCGAATGTCGGCAATGACCCCTTCAGCCACCTCCAGCGTCACCACCCCATCTGCCTCCACCTTGGGACTCCCCACCACCTGCCCCAAGGGATAATTATTCTTCCTGTACCATTCGTTAATCTGTTGAATCGCCTGCTGCAAACTGCGGAAATTCAGCACATCCCCGTACAAGGGCGTAAACACGGCATCAGCCACTTCCTGGGGCAGTACCTTCGTCCCCACCAAATTCACCCGCTTGAGCACCGGGTTGGGCTGCACCACAAAGCGAATCCGTACCCCCAAGGGCGTATCCTCCGGTGTGGCCTGCACATTCTGGAACCAACCGGTGGCAAATATGGCATCAATATCCCGTTGCAACTGACTCCGTGTGGTGGTAAAGCCAGGCCGAGTGCGAATGGCCGCATACACCGCATCCAGCAGCAACCCTTCGGCCCCTTCCACCAACACTTCCGCCACCAACACCCGTGGTTCCGGTTCAGGAGCTGCCGGTGGCGTCGCCTGCGCTAGCGTCGGTTGGGGAGCAGGTCGTGCCACCATCTCTGCCCGCACTGCCGAAATCGGCACTACCGCCATCACCACACCCGCCATCACCAGCCACAACCGCATAGCACACCCCAAAGGAGCACGAACCACGGCCCTACTGCCGCAACACCCGTTCCAGAACCAACCGGTAGGCCGATTCTACCTCACCCAGGTCATGGCGAAAGCGGTCCTTATCCACCACCCGCCGCACCGGGTCAGATTCCTGCGCCAACCACAGCCGACAGGTATCCGGGCTGATCTCATCCGCCAGCAGTACCCGCCCCTGGTCATCCCGGCCAAACTCCAGCTTGAAGTCTACCAGCAAAATGCCGCATTCGGCAAAAAAGCGACACAGATGCTCGTTAATCTGCTGTGCCATTTCCGTCAAGGTCTGCACCTCAACAGGAGTTGCCAGATTCAGCAGCCGCAGGCGGTCAGGGGTAAGCAACGGGTCGCCCAGGGCATCGTTTTTGTAATAGAATTCCACCAGCGGGGGGGTCAATTCCAGGCCCAGGGGTAAACCGGTTTCCCGACAGAGACTGCCTGCTGCCCGATTGCGCACCACAACTTCCAAAGCAAACATGTCCAGGGCATATACTTCCATCACATTGGGGGCTGTTTGCCGCACAAAATGGGTGGGGATTCCCTGCCGTCCTAAAAACTGAAATAGATGACTGCTCATCGTACAATTGATTTCCCCTTTGCCACGAATGAATCCCCGTTTTTGGGCATTGAATGCCGTGGCCTCATCCTTAAACAACACTTGCCAAATGCCTGCTGTGGCCGTGGAGGCGAGAATCTTGGCTTTACCTTCGTAGGGCGTGCCAGAAACCGGCAGGGCGTGGGACGTTTGGGCCATTGTCGTTTGATGATCGATTTGGACGATTTAAGATTATTGCATGATCAGTTATCTCCAGCCCATGTCTACGTTGGTAAATTCACCCTAACCCAATTGCCTGAGCGATGCAGTAGGAAATCCTATTATCGCCTTGATGGGCTGGTCTGCCCCTGGCCAGGGGAAAATAAGAGCAAACACAGAGGGATAGCTTGGTAGCTCCGTACTTTAGTACGGGGAGGAAAAGCCCGCAAGCGACTTCAGTCGCTCTGTGCTAAACTATACTTGGTCGCCATCCTTGGTGAAAAACCCAAACGGCGATCCTTGTACAAGTAAGCAGAACCTTAGGGCAATGCCTTGAGGAACTGTGTAGGGGCGTCTTGACAACGCCTTTACGAGTCCGTTTATGGACTGCGTAAGAATCCCCCACCTTTAGGTGGTGGGAGTGTCAACCCTAAAGCAACCTCATGATTCCCCCGGACTTGGCGCGCACAGGGCTGACCCCGCAGGAGTACACCTGGATTTGTGAGCAGTTACATCGCCCCCCCAACCGCTTGGAATTGGGGATGTTTGGGGTGATGTGGTCCGAACATTGTTGTTACAAAAATTCCAAACCCCTGTTGCGGCAATTGCCCACTCAAGGGGCGCAGGTGGTGGTCGGGCCAGGGGAAAACGCCGGCGTGATTGATTTGGGCGGGGTGTACCTGGCGTTTAAGGTGGAATCCCACAACCATCCTTCAGCGGTGGAGCCATTTCAGGGAGCAGCAACAGGGGTAGGGGGCATTTTGCGGGATATTTTCACCCTGGGGGCGCGCCCGATTGCCCTTTTGAATTCCTTGCGTTTTGGCGACCTGAGCCTGCCGCGCAACCGTGCCTTGCTCACTGGAGTCGTGGCGGGGATCAGCCATTACGGTAATTGCGTTGGTGTGCCGACGGTCGGGGGCGAAGTGTACTGCGACCCGGTGTACAATGGCAATCCCCTGGTCAACGTTATGGCTTTGGGCGTTCTCCCCCAACCTCAGGTGATGCCCTCGGCGGCGCAGGGAGTGGGCAATCCGGTGGTGTACGTGGGGGCAACAACGGGACGGGATGGCATCGGGGGGGCCAGTTTTGCCAGTGCAGAGTTGGGTGAAGATACCCAAGCGCAACGACCAGCCGTGCAGGTGGGCGACCCCTTTTTGGAAAAGTGTTTGATCGAAGCCTGTCTGGCAGCTTTTGCCACCGGGGCAGTAGTAGCCTGTCAGGACATGGGAGCTGCCGGGTTGACCTGTGCCACCTCGGAAATGGCTGCCAAAGGGGGCGTTGGGATTCGCCTGAATTTGGATGCGATTCCGGTGCGAGAAACCGGGATGCAACCTCTGGAATTGATGCTTTCCGAATCCCAGGAACGGATGCTGCTGGTCGTGGAACGGGGACGGGAAGCGGAAGTTCTGCCGATCTTTCACCGCTGGGGGTTGGCAGCGGTTATCGCCGGGGAAGTGATTGCCGAACCCGAAGTACAGATTATGTACCAACAGCAAATGGTAGCTCAGATTCCCGCCGCTGCCTTGGTCAAAAATACACCCATGTACGAGCGGGACCTGTTGCCAGAGCCGCCCCCAGCCGTACAAACCCATTGGCAATGGCAACCCGAAGCACTTGCGCCAGCTACACCGGCAGGCATTTTGGGGCGCAGTTGGAATGACATTGTCTTAACGCTCTTGGATCAGCCCAATCTGGGGAGCAAACGCTGGATATATCGCCAGTACGACCAGCAAGTGCAAAACAACACGGTGATCCTGCCGGGGATGGCCGATGCGGCGGTGGTGCGGGTACAAGGGCATTTGGGCGTGGCAGCAACGATGGATGGGAATGGCCGTTGGGTGTGGCTTGACCCGGAGCGGGGGGCAATGGCGATTGTGGCCGAAGCTGCCCGGAATCTGAGTTGTGTGGGCGCAGAGCCCCTGGCGGTGACGGACAACCTCAACTTTGGGTCGCCGGAGAAGCCTGAAGTTTACTGGCAATTGGCGATGGCTTGTCGGGGGTTGGCAACCGCCTGTCGGGCACTGGGCACGCCGGTTACCGGCGGCAATGTTTCCCTGTACAACGAAACCCAAGGGCAGGCCATTTATCCCACTCCGGTCGTCGGCATGGTCGGGCGGGTAGCAGATATTCGCCGTCGCTGTACGATGCAATGGCAAGCAGGACAATGTTTGTACTTGTTGGGTGTCCCCTGGGGGCAAGACTCCCCAACAGTGGGCTTAGGTGGTTCTGAGTACCTCGCGGCAATTCACAACTTGGTCACGGGTCGTCCGCCAGCGGTGGATTTGGCGCAGGAACAACGGGTGCAGACCGTCTGCCGCACAGGGATTGCCCAGGGTTGGGTGCAGGCCGCACACGATGTCAGCGACGGGGGCGTTTTGATCGCTTTGGCAGAGATGGCCATTGCCGGGGATTGTGGTATACAAATTACAGTTAATGTACTTCCAGTAACTCGTTGGGATGAATTTTTCTTTGGGGAAGGCGGCAGTCGGATTTGGGTGACGGTTGCCCCGGAAAATCGCCCGGTTTGGGAAGCCTATCTCACGGAACATCTGCCGGGGGCATGGGGATTTTGGGGCATAACCGGCGGCGATGCCTTGGTCATTCAGACTGCCCATGCATCCATTGTTAACCTACCCATTGCTGCGATGCGCCACGTTTGGGTTAATTGTTTCCATCGCCGTCTGGAGCTATCACCCTTCCCTGCTAACTTTTAATTATCTTTGCCAGTTCCTTAACAAAAGCAGATAAAAGCCCATACAAGTTAAAGGTTAGAGCCGCAGCAAACCTCTGTAGTATAATCAAGCGCAAGCGATCCAGACCAACTGGGGAGTAACGGCGATGCGTAGGATCACCAAAATCGCACCACTGGTTCTGGCTGTTGGTGTCTTTGGGGTGGCCGGTTGTAATCTCTGGCGCAATGCGGATAACGCTCCCAATGCTGGCCCCGCTGTCTCGCAAGAACAAAGTGGTGATAATCCCATTACAATTGGCGTTCAAGGCGTAGAGCGCAGTGGTACCGACCCCCTGGAGCTATTTCAAAACCCGCAAATTAAAAAAGAAATCAACCTTACCGAAGAACAGGCTGCTAAGATTAAAGCCATTGGCGACCAATTTCGGCAACGGGTGCGTGCCCTGGTTTCCGGCCTCAATCTAGGGGAAATAGAGCCAGAGGAACGGGAGAAAAAGCTGGATCAAATCAAAGGGCAACTGGAAAAAGAAGTGGGCGTCGCCCGCAATGAAGTCGGCGAAGTGCTCACTCCAGAACAACTGAAACGGTTTAAAGAAATCACCCTGCAAATCTACGGTTTTGGTATTCTTTCCTACGAGCACTTTATTCAAGAGTTAAAACTCACACCGGATCAACAGGCCAAACTGAAGAAATTGCGGGATGACACCTGGGCCAAGATGCGCATTAATTTGAAGGTTCCTCAAAAAGGAGCGGACAACCGGCAAATTATTGCTGCCAATCGCAAGCGCATGGACCAAATCCTGCAAGAAAGCAATGCCAAAGCTCTAGCCATCTTGACCCCGGAGCAACAAAAAATTCTCGAAACGCTCAAAGGGAAAAAGTTTGAATTCGTGCCGCCCCAACCCGGCTAAGTGAGTGGTAGTCAGGGAGCATCATTGCACCATAAGTAAGTAGGAGCCAGGATGTACGCAGTAGCTGAACCGACCGAGCGGCTTTTAGGACGCCCATTACGGGAGTTAATTGATGCCGATGGCGAACTGCAACAGGAATTATTTGCCCAGGCCCGATGGGTACGCCAACAGCATCAGATGGATCAAGTGCATTTGCGGGGCGTTATTGAAATCTCTAATTTCTGTCAAAAAAACTGCAATTATTGTGCCATGCGGGCGGCGAATCACCACTTAGAACGCTACCGGTTATCGGCGGCAGAAATTTTAGATATAGCGGCGCAGATTCACCGTTTGGGCATTGGCACGTTGTTTTTACAAGCAGGTCAAGACCCCCAATGCGATGCCATTTTGCAGGAAGTCATCCCCGCCGTCAAAAAACAATTTGGTTTGCATGTTCTGCTTTGTTTGGGAGAGTATCCCCGGGCGACTTATGTGCGCTGGCGGGCATTGGGTGCTGATTCGTACATTCTTAAATTTGAAACCTCTGAGCCAGAAAGATACCGTCAGATTGCCCACACTCCTTTGACCCGGCGCTTGCAGTGTATTCGTTGGCTGCAAGAGATTGGGTTTCAGGTGGGAACGGGAAATATCGTTGGGCTGCCCGGCCAAACATTGGATACCTTGGTGCGGGATGTTTTATTGATTCAAGAAATTCGGCCTGATTTTGCCAGCGCTTCCCCCTTTATTCCCAACGAAAATACACCCTTGGCAACCCAGGCAGCCGGGAGTGTGCGCCGCACCCTCAATATCATGGCAATTTTTCGTATTTTGTTTCCCCAGGCCTTGATTCCCAGTGTCAGTGCCCTCGAAAAATTAGCACCTGGTGGTCAGTTGGCCGGGTTAAATGCCGGGGCAAATGTGATTACCATTAACTTTACACCGCCCCAATGTCGCAGCAAATATCTTATTTACTCCCAAGACCGGTTTGTGGTAGGTTTAGAACATGCCAGAAGCATCATTCAGCAAGCCGGTATGACGGTGCGACCGGTAGCGATTTGATCCCAATTTAGGGATGATTGAAATGAGCAAAATGAACAAAATGAAATTATCTCGCTTGGTTCGGTGGTTATTCGTAGGTTTTATAACCCTGGTTATAGGTGGGGTTGCTTACCAATGGATGTGGCCCCATTTATTCGCACCCCGGGTAGCAATTACTTCGCCCATGTCTCTGATTCATGTGGGGAGCAGCGATGCGTTTGCCATTACACCCGATGGAATTCAGGGGGGGAGATACATTTTAGAAATGCTCGAAAATAAGAGTCGGTCAGCTGCACAAAAAGCAATTGAGATTTACGACCGAATTATTCCCAAGGAAAACTATGGGGGTGAATACACGGCTCTGCGTTGGTTTGCCCAGTTGTTTTTGATGTCGGAGTCGGAAAAACAAAAAGCCTTGCAAGACCCCTTCGTAGCCACTTTTTATGACTTTTTCGCGACCAACGATTTTGCCAATCTCAAGGAGTACGTGAAACGTAAATATCTCCTGCAACGGTATGAGGATCAACTTACAGAAGCAGGGCGTAATCGAGCCGCCTTTCTAGAGGACCTTATCTTGTTCAACAATCCAATGCGGGAGGAATGGGAAAAAACCAGTAAAATTTTGGCAGTACTCCCGATCGCCCCAGGTCAAACGATTGCTGATATTGGCAGTGGGCCGGGCTATTACAGTGTTCGTTTTAGTGAGAAAGTGGGGCCAACCGGTCGGGTTTATAGCATTGATACGGTGCAGCAGCATTTGGATTACATTAACCGCTACGTCCAACGCCAACAGATTAAAAACATTACGACGGTGAACAATGCGCCGGGGACGACAATTGGCTTGGGGGAAAAGCAGGTGGACATGGCTTTTATGTGTTCCCTGTACCACAACATTTACGGCATGACGACCGCACCGGATCGGGATAGTTTTGTGCAAAGTATTAAAGCGGCGTTGAAACCCGGAGGTACATTTGTGGTAGTGGACAATGGACTGGTGGAGCCGGGGCAACTGCCGTATCATGGTCCCTACGTGGCCAAAGAACTGATCATTCACCAACTGCGCTTTTATGGCTTCAAACTCAAGAAACAGTACGCCTTTATCCCGCAACGCTATGTGTTAATTTTTGAGTCCGTTTAACTCCCAAATCTGAAAATTTCCTGCGCAATGTTCTGTAATTTGGTCATTGGTGATATACTGAAATTACTCATTTTTTTCACTTTTGTTAGGGGGGTAAGATTATGGTTGTGGCGCAGTCATCCCCATACATGGATCACATCCACGAGCGTTTGGCGCAGTATGAGCAGTTACAATCGTTAGGTTTAATTGTGCGTTCAGGGGATTTTTTCCCTTCTGTGCACTACCCACCGATTACCATGTATCCGCCGCTCACGCCGGAGGAATTGTTAGCCACTTATACGCCACCGGCAGATGGGAAATTTGATATTTACGCCCATGTGCCCTTTTGTCGGCAACGGTGCCTTTTTTGCCACTATCCGGTGCAATTAGGGGAGCGTCAGGCGGAAAAGGATCAATACATAGAAGCTTTAGCCCAGGAAATGGATATTTATATGGAGCGGCTGGGTTACAATCGCCTTAAAGCTCGTTCCGTTTTGGTTGGGGGTGGCACACCCACGTATTTAGCATTAGATCAGTTGGAGCGGTTTTTAAAGATATTGGACCGGCGGATTGACCTCAGTGAATGTACGCAATATAACTACGATGTTGACCCGGTGACTTTAATTGGCAAAGAGGGCAATGAACGCTTGAAAATGATGCGGGATTATGGGGTCAATCGCCTGACTATTGGGGTGCAATCTTTGAATCCGGCAACCCTGAAATTGATGAATCGGCATCATGGCCCAGAGCAGGCGTTAGAAGCGATTAATGACGCTCTCCAATTTGGTTTCCAGGTGAATATTGAGTTTATTTTTGGTTATTTAGGGCAGACGTTAGAGGATTGGATTGCCGTCATGGAGCAGGCGGCGAATTTGGGGGCGCATGAAATTCAACTGTATCGTTTGAAATTTGAGGCCTATGGGGATTTTCAAGGGCCTATTAAATACCAGCGGGAACGGCATCCTGAACTGGTACCTACGGTGGCCGAAACGCTGGCGATGAAGCAGGCAGCAATTAATGTTCTCAATGCCCACGGTTATCGGGAAAATCTGCGGCGGGTATTTTCCAAAAAGCCGGAATACTATTCGCACTATGCGGATAATCAATGCTGTGGTTTGTTGGATCAATTGGGGTTTGGTTTAACGGCGTTTAGCAGTCTGCGGGATCGGTTTGGTTTGAATACGCAACACTTCGACGAATATTACCGAATGATTGCCGAGCGGCGGTTGCCAGTAAATCGAGGGTTGGTGCGCGATTTGGAGGCGCAAATTC
>Ga0272447_1002013_pt1 | contig 11657 bp, 9 predicted proteins | sample YNPCB0133_FD_194589 | JGI IMG/M metagenome (GOLD analysis project Ga0272447, IMG submission 194589) | Hot spring microbial mat communities from Yellowstone National Park, WY, United States - YNP-CB-013-3 | ecosystem: Environmental > Aquatic > Thermal springs > Hot (42-90C) > Sediment | place... | reverse complement strand
CTCATGGCGGCGACGAAGCGTGGCCGGGTGTGCGCGACTGGTTTGAGCGCTTCCTCCGTTCACAAAGCCTTTCAGCAGACCAAAGGATTTAGGTTTGCTCCAGTGTTCATAGGCTTGTTGCTAGAGTAAAGCCAGCCATTGGCGTAAAACCCGCAGGTTGTGGGCATCTTCTCGGCTGCCCCGGGGGGTTTCCATGATAAAGACCTTGTTGCGTAGCCTTGGGTCCAGGGCAAAACCCTGGAGTTCTAGGCCTATCTGGCCTTCCATTAGGTTGGCGTGGTGGTCGATTTGTGAACCCCGTTCACCCACCGAGTCGTTGAGGTGGATGACCGGAACTCGCTCCAGGCCAATGGACTGCTCGAGCTCCTCCAGGGCTTCCTCGAGCCGGTATCCTGCGGCAAAAGCGTGGCAGGTATCGAAGCAAACCCCCAGCCGGGTACCCTCGATCATCTCGGCCAGGGTGCGGAGCCTAGCGCCCAGTTTTTCACCGCCTCCAGCCGTGTTTTCCAAGAGCAAGCGAGGCCCGGCTTTGCTTATGCCCGCGAGCTCGAGGGCCTTGAGGGCTGCTGCCCTGGCTTTTTCGGCAGGTCCCGAGCCCGGGTGCACTACCACGTACTCGATGCCCAGTACCTGGGCTTTGGCCAGGTCGTCGGCCAGGCTGAACACACTCTTTTCCCCCAACTCGCCTTCGGCAGCCAGGTTGACCAGATAAGAGGCGTGGATAACCGCAGGCAGGCCGCCCAGATTCTCCTTTCGAGCCCGGAAACCCTCCACTTCGCCCGCCTTCAGGCCGCGGGTTTTCCAGCTACGTGGGCTCTTGGCAAAAATCTGGATGGCGCTCAACCCCAGGAGCTGGGCTTCCTCGGCAGCTCCGGCGATTCCCAGCTTGCCGGCGATGGACATGTGAAAACCGTATTTCAATCGAGTATCTCCACTTTTACCAGCACCACCCCGTGGGCGCGCATCCCAAGTAGCCTTGCAGCCGCATACGACAGGTCAATAATACGGCCCCGAACATAGGGGCCACGGTCGTTGATACGAACCACCACGCTCTTACCGTTTTTCAGGTTGGTCACCCGCACCCGGGTGTTGAAGGGCAGGGTGCGGTGGGCGGCGGTCAAATGAAACTTGTTGAAACGCTCGCCATTGGCGGTACGACGCCCATGAAAGCGAGGCCCATACCAGGAGGCCAGACCCTGCTGATAAACCTGCGCGGGTTTTGGCGGCTCCACTGGGGCTTGCGGTGGACGGATAAATGTCCAGGCGGGAGGCTCCTCGATGGCTTCGGGCAGGGGTAGCACCTCCAGATTCATGGGATCCCATTCCGAGGGCGGAATGGCCAGCTCCATGCCCGCAGGCAGAGGGTCGTTGATCAGGCCGTTGAGTATCATCAACTCAGCGACACTAACCTGAAAAAGCCGCGCGATGCGCTCCAGGGTATCGCCGGGCTGCACCACATAGCCCTGGCCCCAGGCCAGACCAAAAAACAGCAATAGCGCAAACCATCGCTTCATAGTTCAATCAGGTGTTTGGGGCTTTGGGACAGCACCTCATGCCCCTGCTCGGTTACCAGTACCAGGTCTTCGATGCGGCAACCCCCCAGGTTGGGTATGTAGACCCCCGGCTCGATGGTCACGACGTTGTGGGCCTCGAGGGTATCTTCCGAGGCCTGGCTCAGGCTGGGCGCTTCGTGGATAAACAGGCCCACCCCATGCCCCAGCCCGTGGGTAAAGTGCTCCCCAAAGCCCAGCTCTGTCAGGTGGTTTCGGGCCAGGGCGTCCAGCTCCTGGCCCCTCCTGCCTGGCCCCACCGCCTGTAGGGCCAGATTTTGGGCCTCGAGCACCGCCTGGTAAATGGCCCTAAGCTCGCTCGAGACCCTTCCCACCGCCACCGTGCGGGTCATGTCGGAGCAGTAGCCGCCCACCACGCAGCCAAAATCCAAGGTGACCAGCTCTCCCATTGCGATTTTGCGTGCACTGGCGCCTCCGTGGGGCATGGCGCCGCGCTCCCCTGAAGCCACTGTGGTGCTAAAAGCCAAACCCTCTGCGCCGTTTTTGCGCAGAAAAAACTCCAGCTCCAGGGCCACCTCAATCTCCCGTACCCCTGGCTTTATGAAAGGCAGAATGTGCGCAAAACCCTGGTCGGCCAGATGGGCTGCCTGCCGGATGAGGGCAATTTCCTCAGGGCTTTTCCTGCGGCGCAGGGTTTCGAAAATGCCCCTGGTGGAAACGAACTCGAGATCGGGAAAATCCCGCTGAAAACCTTCCAACGTGGCAACGCTTAAGTGCTCTGCTTCGATACCTACCCGACCCCGGAAAAACTCAGCGAGCAGATGGTTTAGCTCGCTGCGGCGGGGCAGGATGCGGTGGGGGAAGGGCTGTTGGCTGGCCTCCACGATGTAGCGGCCATCGGTGATGAGGGTGGGGCCATCTTTGGTGATGACAATCCGTGCATCTTTACCTTCCTTGAAGCCCGATAGATAGCGGATGTTGTAGGGGTTGGAGACGAAGAGCACATCGAGGTTGTGCCGATCGAGCAGTTCTTGGAAGTTCACGGAAGGAACTTTACCGCAATGGCCTGTGGAGAAGCAAATATTCTTTTCACGAAGCATTGGTATCGTGAAATAAAGTACAAGTACGCTTGGAAAGTTCGTTTGTTCATGCTAATTTCTGGAAATGTTCCTGCGTTTTCCTGTCATTACAGGTTTGGCTTTGTGCCTGGCCCTGGCCTGGGCGCAGGTCTCCTCTGAGGCTGCGCAGCTCCTCGAGCGCGCCCGCAGCCTTCTGGGGGGCTCTGCCCTGGCCAACCTAAAAACCTACCGCGAGGTAACCACCAACATCTATTACACGCCCGATGGCAAAGAGGAAAGCCGCATCGTGACCCTATTGCTAGTAGACTTCAGCAATAGCCGCGTCCGCCTCGAGCTTTACGACCCTAATAGCTTGAACAACCCCAGCCCCATCCCCCTGGCCTTGCAGCAATATAGCCCCCAGGAGAGCTTTTTTTGGAGCCGCGAGACCTCTTTGCGGCCCCTTCCCTCAGACCAGCGGGAAATCTTGCGCTCGAGCCTCTACACCGGCTGGCTGGGCTTGAAGTACGGCAGCAGCAATCGGGAGCGGGCCAGTGTGACGCAGGGCAGCCTGCGCAACCAGACCGGCCGCCTGCTCACCGTGAGCACCCAGGGCTGGGTCAGCACCTATTTAATGCCGATGGCCTGCTGCTGGGCGAACGACTCACCATTCCCGGGGTGGGGGAGAGCATTACCTTTTTTTCCAACTACCAGACCGTGCAGGGGGTGCGCCTGCCGCAAAAGTGGGAAAACTACGTGGGTGGGGTGCTGGCAGCGCGGGGTGAGCTAATGGAGGTGGAGATAAACCCCGTTTTTACCGAGGCTGACTTTTTCAAACCGGTCAGGTAGGCACACACTAGGCTTTGCTTAGGCCAAACTTGACCGATCCCTCTTCGTCGGCAAGCTCGGTCACAAAGCCAACCAGCTCCCCCTGCTTTAGCGAGAGGGCCAGGGTTTCCTCCTGCAGCCGAGCGCCGAACCTAGCCAGGGACTGGGCGTATTTGCCCTCAGCCTGGTAGGTCAGGTGAATGCGATCTGAGACATTCAGGTTCATTTCTTTGCGGGCTTGCTGCACCAGCCGGATCAGGTCGCGGCTAAGCCCCTCCAACAAGAGCTCCTCGTCCAGCCGCACCTCGAGCGCGGCCATGTAACCCCCATCCTCCTGGGCTGCAAAACCTTCGGGCGAAAGGGCCTCGAGCAGCACCTCTGTAGGTTCCAGCACGATGCGCTCGCCCTCAATTTCCAGGCTCAGGCTTTTCCCTGCCTTGAGGGTTTGGGCCACCATCTGGCTGTCCAGCTCGGCCAAAGCAGCCCGGATGGCAGGAACCCGCTTACCGTATTTCTTGCCCAGCACCGGCAGGTTGGGCAGCACCCGGTAGGTGAGCAGCTCTTCGCCCAGGCCCAGCACCTCGACCTGTTTTACGTTTAGCTCATCGGCAATTTCATCGGCGAAGTGGCGCAAACCGGCCAGCTCGGCTTCGCTGGGGGCTGTTACCAGCACCCTGGGTAGAGGAATGCGGGTTTTGATACCGCTGGTGGCCCGGGCGCTGCGGGCCAGACCCACCACCTTGACCACAGCGCCCATCTGGGTAAGAAGGGCCTGATCAACCAGGCTAAGGTCGGCCTGGGGCCAGTCAGAAAGGTGTACCGACTCGGCGGCTTCAGGCTGGATGGAACGCACCAGGTTTTGCCACAAGGCCTCAGCAATGAAGGGGGTAAAGGGTGCGGTGAGCTGTGCCACCGTGACCAAAGCCTCCCACAGGGTGGCATAGGCCGATTCGCGGTCGGTGGGGTTCTCATTTTTCCAGAAGCGACGGCGGTTGCGCCGTACATACCAGTTGGAGAGCTCCTCCACGAACTGCTCGAGGGCCTTCCCAGCGCCACGGGCATCGTAGGCATCTAGAGCAGCCGTGACCTGCTGGATGAGCTGCTGCTGGCGGGCCACCAGCCAGCGGTCCATCTCCGGGCGGTCTTGCATAGGGGGCCGCTGGTTCAGATTGGGTCTGTCCAGATTGGCGTACAGCACAAAGAAGCTATACACGTTCCACAAAGTACCTAAAAAGCCCCGCTGGGCCTCCTGCACCAGCCGCTCAGAGAAGCGCTTTTGCTCGCCGGGCTCGGAGCCGGTTAACAAATACCAGCGTACCGCGTCGGCACCGTACTTATCGAACATAGGCAAGGGCTCGACCACGTTGCCCTTGCTTTTGGACATCTTGTGGCCCTTCTCGTCGACCAGATGCCCCAAGCAGATCACGTTTTTGAAGCAGGGCTGGTTATACAGCAGGGTAGAGATGGCGTGCAGCGAGTAGAACCAGCCGCGGGTCTGGTCGATGGCCTCGCAGATGTAATCGGCAGGGAAGTGTTTGCGCCACTGCTCAAAGTTTTCCTCATAACCCGGCAATGGCTTGCCTTCCTGGTCTACCATTAGGTGCCATTGGGCATAGGGCATGGCCCCCGAGTCAAACCAGACGTCCAGCACCTCCGGCACCCGGCGGAATGTCTTACCGTTTTTGACGAAGGTAATTTCGTCCACGTAGGGCCGGTGCAGGTCTAGGTCGCTCAAGTCCCGGCCCACCAGCTCAGAAAGCTCCCGCACGCTGCCCACGCAGATGTACTCCGAGCCGTCCTCCGCCACCCAGAAAGGTAGGGGAGTACCCCAGTAGCGCTCGCGGCTGATGGCCCAGTCCACGTTGTCTTTGAGCCAATTGCCAAAGCGGCCGTGCTTGATGTGTTCGGGGATCCAGTTGATTTTCTCGTTGTTTTCGTAAAGCGCTTGGCGGAAGTTGGAGGTTTTGATGTACCAGCTCGGCTTGGCGAAGTACAGGATGGGGTCACCGGTGCGGTCGTAAAAAGGATATCGGTGGCGGATCTGCCCGGCGTGGTACATGACCCCCCGCTCTTTCATAATGCGGATAAGGCCCCTATCGGCATCTTTGAAGAACTTGCCGCGTTCGTCGGTGACCTGCATGAGGCCGTATTCGTTGGTGCCGAAGAGCAGGGGGGTGTTGTACCGGCGTGCGAGCTCGAGGTCCTCTGCACCGTAGACCGGGGCCTCATGGGCCACGCCTGAGCCGTCCTCGGCGCTGACAAACTCGGCCAGGGCCACAAAGTGCATGATTGGCTTACCGTCGGGGCGCTTTTCCCCTTGTTGCTGTACTACCCCTAGCTCCACACACACCTCGGGGAAGGGGGGGATGTACTCCCACCACTCCATGTCGCACCCTTTGAGGTGTGCGATGATCTCAAGCTCTTCCTTCCGCAGCGCTTTTATTCGCTCCACCGCCTCGGTAGCAACAATCAAGTGGCCCACCGAAGGCGACTTCACCACAGCGTAGTCCATATCAGGATTCACGGCGGCCATGGTGTTGGAGGGTAGCGTCCAGGGGGTGGTGGTCCAGACCAGGATGGCCAGGCCCTCCAGATCCTCCAGCCGCACCCCCTGGGCCTGGAGTTTTTCCTGCACAGCCTGAGGGGTGGTCTCTTGCTTTAAGGGAAAACGCACATACACGCTGGGGTCATCTACTTCCTTGTACCCATCAGCGATTTCGTTTTGTGAAAGGGTGGTGGAGATGCGGGGCGAGAGCGGTACCACCTTGTAGTCCTGCACCAGCATGCCCTTATCCCACATGCGTTTTAGAAGATTCCAGACCGACTCGATGTAGCTGTTGTGGTAGGTCACGTAGGCGTTCTCGAGGTCAAGCCACATCCCCATCCGCTCGGTGAAGTAGTTCCAGTCCTCGATGTTGGCAAAGACCCATTCGCGGCACTGCCTGGTGAACTCTGCGATCTCTTCATACTTCAGGGCTTTGCGACCCAGCACGCCCAGCTTTTTTTCCACGGCGATCTCTACCGGCAGGCCGTGGGTGTCCCAGCCCCCCTTGCGGGTGACGTGGTAGCCCTGCATGGTCTTGTAACGGGGAAAGATGTCCTTGAAGCAGCGGGCCAGCACATGGTGCATGGCCGGCTTGCCGTTGGCGGTAGGGGGGCCCTCATAAAAGACAAACTCCCCCTTGGGCGCGCTCTTCCGATCCGACTTGGCGAAGATCTGGTTTTCGCGCCAGAAGGCCAGCACGGCCTCTTCCAGCTTGGGAAAGTTGGCCTCGGTAACCTCTTGGAACAACTTTCTTTCCTCCACCATACAAGGTTCCTTTCCTAACAAAAAATGTCCCACCTGTGGCTTTTCCTCAGGTGCGGACGAGAAGCTCAGCTCGAGGTTTCCCGCGGTACCACCGCACTTCCTGAAACAAGCCGTCAAGGGGCTTAGAGCGCTTGGCTGCTTCAGGCTCTCAGAAACGCGCTGTTTCGGGCGCACCCGTTGGGGTCTACTAAAGCCTGGCCGGCTCTTTCTTCCCAAATCGCATGGGGTGATCTCGGCTTTCAGGTTGCCGCCTGGCTCGCACCTTCCCAGGCTCGCTGCTTGTGGTCTTTGAAAGCCTACCTGTCCCCAGCCTTTACACCGGTCAGAGTCTGTGCTATAGTTCACTGCTGGCAACCGGCTAGCTCGCATGTTAGCAAGCTGCTAACCCCGCGTCAACAACTAGAACACTTGTTTCTCATCGCTGGTCAGCGATATTCTTATTGAAGAACCCGCAAAAGTGTGACCAGCTGCGCGAAGGAGTTTTGCCATGGACTTATACTTGGATACTGCCGAGATCGCTGAAATCAAGGAAATAGCTGCTTGGGGCGTGCTATCAGGGGTTACTACCAACCCCTCCCTAATCGCCCGTGCGGGGCGTCCGCTCGAGCCCACCATTAAGGAGATCTGTGAGATTGTGCAAGGCCCGGTTTCTGCCGAGGTGCTCTCAACCACTGCGGCTGATATGGTGGCCGAAGGGCGTCGCCTAGCGGCCATTGATGAGCACGTGGTGGTCAAGCTGCCCACCACTGTTGACGGTCTTAAGGCTTGTAAAATTCTCTCAAGCGAAGGTGTCCGCATCAACATGACCCTGGTTTTTTCGGCCAATCAGGCACTTTTATGCGCCAAAGCCGGGGCTTGGTGCGTCTCGCCTTTCCTGGGTCGCTTAGACGACACCTCCTGGGAGGGCATGGATCTGATCCGTGAGATTGCCGAAATCTTCGGGGTGCAGAACCTCAACACGCGGATTTTGGCGGCTTCTATTCGCCACCCTCGGCACGTAACCCAGGCGGCCATGCTAGGAGCCAACATGGCTACCATGCCTGCGAAGGTTTTTCAACAGCTAATCAAACACCCCCTGACCGACGCAGGGCTAAAGGCCTTTTTGGAGGACTGGGCCAAAGCCAACCCAAAGGTATAGACCCTCATTGGAGCGACAAAGATGGCCAGATCAAGCGCAGCAGATCCTAACGCCGAGACCAAGGTTACCGTTACCCGCACAGGCAAGAAAATTCGCCGTAAGGCCGAGAGTAAGGTACCCCTGAGTTACCAGGAGCTCTCCAGCCGCATTCTACCAGAACTGCACCTGTTGGCTGCAGAGGCTGGTATTCCCAACTACAAGAAACTCTCTAAGGACGAGCTGGTGATGCTCTTGCTTTCTCAGGAGGCTACCGAAGAAGGCTTGGTCATTGCTAAGGGGTACCTGGAGATCAGCCAGGATGGCTATGGCTTTTTGCAGGAAGACCTCTACAGCATGGATTCCCGTACCGCGATTGTCTCGGCGGGCTTGATTAAGCAGTATCAACTTCGCACCGGCGACTACGTGGTGGGCAAGGCCCGGGTGGCCCGCGAAAATGAGCGCTATGGCACCCTGTTGAAGGTAGAGGCCGTCAATAACCTCGACCCTGAGGCGGCGGCTAAGCGCCCGAGGTTCGATGACCTAATCCCGCAGTTCCCTGATCGGCAGATTATCCTCGAGACCACCCCAGAGGAGACCTCCAGCCGTGTAATCGACCTGTTGGCTCCTATTGGTCGGGGACAACGCGGACTGATCGTAGCCCCACCCAAGGCTGGCAAGACCACCTTGCTAAAGAAGGTGGCTCGAGCTGTGCTCAGGAATGAACCAGACATCAAGGTCATCGTGTTGCTCATCGATGAGCGGCCTGAAGAGGTTACCGATTTCCGCGAATCAGTAGAAGGGGCCGAGGTGATCGCCTCTACCTTTGACGAGCCACCACAAAACCACATCCGGGTGGCTGAGTTTGTCCACGAGCGCAGCCGCCGAATTGTGGAAGAGGGCGGGCATGTGCTCATCTTGCTGGATTCAATCACCCGCCTGGCGCGGGCCAACAACCTGGTTACTCCGCCTACCGGCCGCACCCTGTCGGGCGGGCTGGACTCGGCAGCACTGCACTTCCCCAAGCGTTTTCTGGGGGCCGCCCGTAACATCCGGGGCGGGGGTTCACTCACCATCCTGGCCACGGCCCTGGTTGAAACAGGCAGCCGCATGGACGATGTAATTTTTGAGGAGTTCAAGGGCACTGGCAACATGGAACTCCACCTCTCCCGCCGCCTGGAGGAACGGCGCATTTTCCCTGCCATCGATATCTTGAAATCGGGCACCCGGCGGGAGGAGCTCTTGCTGGGCGAAGAGGTGATCCAGAAAATGTGGCTGTTGCGTAAGGTCTTGGCTGATATGGACCCTGCCGAGGCTATGGAGATGCTGCTTGCCCGTCTATCCCGCACTAAAACCAACAAAGAGTTCCTTGCAACACTAGGGGGGAAGTAGGTATACTTCCCCCGAAAGTGTTGGGGAACTTGGGTTGCTTATCATAGCTAACCTAGAGTTCTACCGAAGTAGCTGCTCTTTGGTAACCACAAAGAAGCGCAGCTTTGGAGGTAGACCTTGGCAGTCAGTGAACTCTTGAGCGGCGTGCTAGCAACCAGCGTCCTCGGTTTTCCACCAGGGATAGTAAAACCTAACCTACCCGTAACCGAGATAAAAATAGACGCGCCTGCACGCAAAGGATGGATTATCTACACCGTCCGTCCAGGTGACACCCTAAGCCAGATCGCCAGCCGATACCAGGTAGATGTCAGGGCCATCATGTACAGCAGTGGTCTAAAGGGAGTTTCGCTGCGTCCTGGGCAGGTGTTGCGTATCCCATTGGTCGAAGCTTCAGGTGGTGAGGTCCGCTTGCCTCCGGCTGTTCGCGCTTATGTTGTGCGCCGGGGTGATACAGTGCAGTCCATTGCTAAACGCTTCGACCTAACCATACTGGGCCTGGTCTCGGCTAACCCTAACCTAAAAAGTCTGGATCGGCTCGAGGTGGGCAGCACCTTGTACATCCCCACCGCCGAGCCTGGTTTGCTGGTTCGACTTGGGCGTGGAGAGACCATTCAGGATCTGGCTAAGCGCTTTGGCCTCTCGGTTTCCGAGATAGCTAGGGCCAACGGCCTAAGCTCACCTACCGATGTGCAGCCCGGTGATCTGGTTCTCTTGCCGGGGGTGCAGGCTAAGACTGCTTACCAACGCTTGTTACGAATCCAAGAGGCGGAGCGCAAAGCCCGTGAGGAGGAGGCCCGCCGTCTAGCTGAGGAACGACGCAGACAGGAGGAGGCTCGCCAGAGGCGGCTGGCCGAACAGCGCCGCTTGGAGCAGTCCCGTGCGCGTCTGCAGCAGGTGCAAAGCCAACCCCGCTTGCGCCGGGCTAACGCTGTGGTAGCGGCTGCGGGATACCGCTGGCCGATGTCCAACTTTACCGTCACCAATTACTTTGGGCGCCGTGGGGCTTTCCAGCGTTTTCATACAGGCATCGATTTGGCAGCTCCTGTGGGTACCCCCGTTTATGCTGCCAGGGCGGGTCAGGTGAGCATAGCGGGCTGGAGCCGCTTCGGTTATGGCCTGCATGTGATCATTGATCATGGCGAGTCACATGAAACCCTTTACGCTCACATGTCGCGGATCGTGGTTCGCCCAGGGCAGTGGGTGGATAGGGGTGAGCTGATTGGCTATGTGGGCTCGACAGGCTGGAGCACAGGTCCTCACCTGCACTTCGAGTTGCGGGTGGGGGGTGTGGTACGTAATCCGATGGCCTACTTACCTTGAAGCCCATCCCGGCTTGTCTACGGTACCCGCCCCAGTCTTGATGGAAGCTTGCAAACAGATCCCCTAGAAAAGCGTAAACTGGTAGCGACATGTTTTTCTTCGAGCTTCTTACTAGAGACCCGCTGGCCTATCTGGTAGCGTTTGCTGTTGCAACTTTTGGTCTAGTGGTGCATAACTTGTTCCAGGCCTATCTGGCTGATCGCTACAAGGATAGCGAGCCCCGGCACTACGGTTTTTTGACCGTAGAGCCTAGGGTGCACCTTGATGGGCTCGGCCTAATCTTTTTAGCCCTGCTTGGTTTTGGCTTTCCCCGTATGGTTCCCTGGAGGCTCTTTGGAGCAAGGGGCGCTCAGGTCGCACTGATGGGACCGCTTGGCTTCTTTGTGGCGGCTTTCTTCTATATCCTGCTGGCTAGACTCCTGGAAAACCTGGGTCCTGCGACCTCGAGCTTTGCACTGGGTTTACAGGTTGCAGGTTCCTTGATGATTAGCCACGCCGCGGTGTTCTTGTTTCCTGTGCCCCCCCTGGACGGAGCGCGGGTGGTGTATGCAATTGGCAGTCCCGAGGCAAGGCGCTTTATGGATCAGCTTCAGAGCTACGGTTTTTTGGGCTTTGTTGTGATCTTCCTGGTTCTGAACCTAAGTGGGATATTACCAGCTGTTCGCGCAGGTCTGAGTGGTTTACTCAACAGCCTGTTTGCCGCAATAGGATTGTGAATGGGCCTCCTGCCGCTCTTGCAAAGCGACCCACTGGCCTTTGGGCTGGTGGTAGTGATTTTGCTGCTGTCGCTATCTTTACACGAGTGGAGCCATGCGATTACTGCACTTTGGATGGGTGATTCGACTGCCAAAGAGCAGGGCCGCGTGACGCTTAATCCCTTCAAACATCTTGACCTTGTTGGTTCAGCCATGATCTTGCTGGTGGGCTTTGGCTGGGCCAGGCCGGTTCCCATTTACCCACCCAACTTCCGCTACTACCGCCTGGGGCTTTTTTTGGTCTCGATAGCTGGTATTGTAGCTAACCTGCTGATTGCCACCGCACTTGCCTTAGTATTGCGCTGGATGCTTGCTTCGGGCTATTTGGAAAACCCCAGCGGCTTCGTGCTGGTACTGGCCCAAGCGGCG
>Ga0272447_1002011_pt1 | contig 11667 bp, 16 predicted proteins | sample YNPCB0133_FD_194589 | JGI IMG/M metagenome (GOLD analysis project Ga0272447, IMG submission 194589) | Hot spring microbial mat communities from Yellowstone National Park, WY, United States - YNP-CB-013-3 | ecosystem: Environmental > Aquatic > Thermal springs > Hot (42-90C) > Sediment | place... | reverse complement strand
TGACCACCTCTTTCCGTGAAAGATAGTTCGCTGTGCCCGCCAAGTTCGCCTGCATTCTGAGGCAACTGTGGGATATAATAGAATAGACCTGTATAGCGAGCCGAAGTTTCGAGGAGGAGTGACCATGTTACCCCCTTTCAAGAATGAGCCGGTGGTGAACTTCAACGAGGAAGTCCACCGCCAGAGAATGCTGGAAGCCCTGCGCAAGGTGGAAAGCGAACTGGGCAAAGAGTATCCCCTCATTATTGGATGCGATGCAGTAAGGACTTCCGAAACCTTTATCTCCATCAACCCTGCCCGCCCCTCGCAAGTGATTGGACGCTTCGCCAAAGCCAACCCCGAGCTGGCAGACAGAGCGGTGCGTATCGCGTATGATACCTTCCGCACCTGGAGCCGCGTGCCTTATGATGAGCGCGCCCGTTACCTGCTGAAGGCGGCAGCCATCATGCGCAGGCGCGTCTACGAGATGGCGGCGTGGATGGTTTATGAAGTGAGCAAGTCGTGGGTAGAGGCGTATGCCGATGTCGCCGAGGCGATCGACTTCATGGAGTTCTACGCCCGCGAGATGATGCGCCTTGGTCCGCCACAGCCGGTTGTGGACTATCCGGGTGAGGAGAACGAGCTGCGTTACATCCCGCTGGGCGTGGGTGCGGTGATACCCCCGTGGAACTTCCCTCTCGCCATCCTAACAGGCATGACCACGGCTGCAGTCGTCACAGGCAACACGGTGGTGCTGAAATCGGCATCTGCTGCTCCCACTATCGCCGCGAAGTTCATGGAGGTGATGCGGGAAGCGAGCCTGCCCGCCGGCGTTATTAACTTCCTGCCCGGACCAGGCAGCAGTGTGGGAGACATACTGGTGACGCACCCGCTCACCCGATTCATCGCCTTCACCGGCTCCAAAGAGGTGGGGTTACGCATCCATGAGCTAGCGGCAAAGCCCCAGCCCGGTCAAATCTGGCTGAAACGCACCATTTTGGAGATGGGCGGCAAAGACTGTATCATTATCGACGAAGATGCCGACCTCGAATCGGCGGTGGAGGGCGTCAACTGGTCTGCTTTCGGTTTTCAGGGACAGAAGTGCTCTGCGTGCTCGCGGCTGGTGATTCACGAGGCGGTATACGATCGATTCCTGGACATGGTAGTGGAACGCGCGAAACAGAATACCGTTGGCGACCCGGTAGACGGTCGCAACTTCATGGGGGCCGTCATCGACGAAGCTGCCCTACGCAAGATTACGGGATATATCGACATCGGTCGCACTGAGGGCAGGCTGGTGCTTGGTGGAGAGCGTCTGTCTGGCGAAGGCTACTTCCTGCCGCCTACTATCTTCGCGGATGTTGACCCCAACGCGCGAATCGCCCAGGAAGAGATTTTCGGGCCGGTGCTGTCGGTAATCAAGGCGCACGACTTCGACCACGCGTTGCGAATCGCCAACAGCACGGAGTACGGGCTGACCGGCGGTGTCTATTCGAACAATCGCCGACATCTGGAGCGTGCCCGGCATGAGTTTCATGTGGGGAACCTCTACTTCAACCGCAAGATTACCGGCGCGCTGGTGGGTGTGCAACCCTTTGGCGGCTTCAACATGTCCGGCACCGATTCGAAAGCGGGCGGAAGCGACTACCTGCTGCTGTTCATGCAGGCGAAGTCCATTAGCGAACGATGGTGAAGAGCCTCTGCCCCGCCCTTTTGCCGGGCGGGGCAGGAAAACACGCTTGCCAACGCTAAACTTGTGGGAAAACGAGACGGCTGGCAGGATGCAGTATCGTCGTTTTGGCACGACCAATCTGCGTATCTCGGTGCTTACGTTCGGGGCGATGCGTATCCCCTTCGGCGACCTGTCGCCACAGGAGCGCGCCCGCGCTGAAGAAAACGCTTTCCTCACCATGAAACGCGCGCTGGAAGTGGGCGTCAACCACTTCGAAACCGCACGCGGCTACGGCAACAGCGAGCAGCTGATCGGCATGTGGCTGCCGCATTTGCCTGTCCAGCGAGAGGAGCTCATTATCACCACCAAAATCGCGCCCACTCCTACTGCCGACGAGATGCGCCGCTACATCGACGAGTCCTGCCAGCGAATGGGCGTTGACTACATCGACAACCTGGACATCCACGGCATCAACAACTACGAGCTGCTGGAGATGTCGGTGCGCAAGGGTGGTTGTCTGGACGGCATCCGCCGCGCCATGCAGGAGGGCATCGTGCGCCATCTGGGTTTTTCCACCCACGCCCCTCTGGAGGTGATTCTGGACACCATGCGCACCGGCGAGTTCGAGTCGGTAAACCTGCACTACTATTACTTCAACCAGCGCAACTAGCCGGCAATCCGCCTGGCGGAAGAGATGGACATGGGCGTGCTCATTATCTCACCCACCGATAAGGGCGGTCAGTTACACATCGCTCCGGAAAAGCTCCGGCAGGTAACAGCGCCTTACACGCCCATCGAAATCAACCAGCGGTTCCTGCTCAGTGACCCCGCCGTGACCAACCCTCACCGTCGGCGCGGGCAAGCCGGAGGAGTGGGATGCCCACCTGCGGATGGCAGATCGGGTGGAACCGCTGACCCCCGAAGAACAAGCCACCCTGCAACGCATGGACGAAACGATGCGGCGGGAGCTGGGCGATACCTACTGCTCCTACTGCTTTGAGTGCCTGCCCTGCCCGGAGGACATCCATATCCCCGAGGTGTTGCGCCTGCGCAACATGGCGAAGGCGTTCGATATGGTGGAGTTTGGCAAGTTCCGCTATAACCTTTTCGGTAACGGTGGGCACTGGTTTCCCGGCGTGCAGGCGGACGCGTGTACCGACTGCGGCGACTGCCTGCCCAGGTGCCCGCTAAAGCTGGACATCCCCGCGCTCCTGCGCGAGACACACGAACTGCTCACCGGCGCGCCGGTGAAACGACTATGGCGGTGAGAGCACATTTTACCAACCAGCTACAGCTACGTAGCTGGTTGTATTTCACCTTTAAGGTAAGCTGCTACCGCCTCGTCGACAGAGGTTAGTTCGGTTAGATACAGCTTCTTGCCCGCAAGGCTCAGGTTGCGTACCATGCCAGGTCCCGCTCCGCGAGCGATCACAGCATCACAGTCCTGAATGGTGGACACCACGGCGAGACCGCGTGCTTCTCCACGTCCGTGCCGGTGCTGATGACCACCTTCCTCCTCGCAGCAACCCTGTCCGTGCCGGTGCTGATGACCAGCCCCCACCGGTTCGACTCCGCTTACCAACCGGTAGGTTTTCCCTTTTACCTGACCGTCTTCGATCTCTACCACCACAAACCCCTGTGCACGTCCCAGGTGGTAGGCGACGGTTTGCTCGTTGTTTGAAGCGATGGCGATTTTCATTTCCTATCCCTCCTTCATCGTGTCGTAGTCCTGAACGAACTGTCCCATCTCATGATGCCACTGGCGAAGCACATCCACCCAGTCGTCCAGCAGCACCTCCCCCTCTTCGGTGAGAAAGTAGATTCTGCGCGCCGCTCCAGCTTCCGCCAGCACCCATTGCGAGCGAACCATTCCATCATGTTCCAGCTGGCGCAGCACGCGGTACACCGCACCCGGCTCCACAGAACCGCCAGCCATAGCGTAGTTGTGTATGTGGTGCATCAGTTCATAACCGTGCACGCCAGGGTGACGCTTTAACACCAGTAACACCACCGGTTCTATGAGGCGCGATAACCTCTGGGGGCGACAGTGGCATGGCTCGCCCTCACCATGTCGCCCTCTGCAGAAGCGTCTTCGCATACAGCACCTCGCATATAAGTGTGTATCACACTTATATGATACCATAAAATAAGGGCATTTGCGCCCTTATAGGAGGTATCACGTGAACAATTCAAGAGATCGCGGCAGATAAGCACCCTTTCACCCGCGTAATCACAGGGTTGGCTCCCCCCAAAAAGAGGGGACCAACCGAGTGTCAAATAAGCCCCATCTCCTTACCCACCTTCGCAAAGGCTTCGAGGGCGTCGTCCAGGTCCTTGCGGGTGTGTACGGCGGAAGGCATGGTGCGAATCCGCGCTTTCCCTCTGGGCACGGTGGGATAGACGATACCCAGTGCGAAGACACCCTCCTCGAACAGTCGCTGCTGCATCCGTTGCGCCTTCTCCTCCTCGCCGATGTAGATGGGCGTGATGGGCGTTTCGCTACCCATCGTGTCGAAGCCCAACTTCTGCAGGTTCTCCTTCCAGTAGCGAGTATTCTCCCAGAGACGCTTCATCGGCTCGGGGTCGGTCATCAGGATATCCACCGCGGCGATGAGCGCGGCTACCACTGCCGGAGGATGTGCCGTGCTGAACAGATACGGTCGCCCGCGGTTGATTAACCATTCCTTCAGCAGGCGCGACCCCGCAATATACCCGCCAATCACGCCGAACGCCTTGGAGAGCGTGCCCAGCTGGATATCCACCCGTCCATACAGCCCGAAATGGGAGGTGGTACCTGAGCCGTGTTCGCCGAGTACGCCGCTGGCGTGGGCATCGTCCACCATCACCAGCGCATCGTACTGCTCCGCCAGCGCCACGATGTCCGGCAGCGGCGCAATGTCGCCATCCATGCTGAACACGCCGTCGGTGATAATCATGCGCTTCTTGAAGTGCCCACACCGCTTCAGAATCTCTTCGAGGTGGTTCATATCCTTGTGCCGGTACACATAACCTTCGCTCTTTTTGTAGGCGGCACCGCTCAGACGCACTCCGTCGATGATGCTGGCGTGGTTCAGCTCGTCGGAGATAATCACATCGCCTTCTTGCATCACCGCCGGAATGGTTCCCGAATTGGCGGCAAAGCCCGACTGGAACACCAGCACCGCTTCGGTCTTTTTGAACTCGGCAAGCTTTTGTTCCAGCTCATCGTGGATGCTCATGGTACCCCCGATCCAGCGTACCGCTCCTGCGCCAACGCCCCACTTCTCAATCGCTTCGATAGCCGCCTGTTTCATGCGCGGATGTGTGCAAAGCCCCAAATAGTTATTGGAGGACATGTTCACGACCTCTTTGCCGTTGAGCACCACACGTCCTCCGGGTGCACTCTGCAGGATGGGCGGTACTTTATAAAGATGCTGGCGCTTCAGCTCGTCCAGCTGCTCCTGTAGCCATCGTTGCAACGTCGCGTTCATGCTAACTATACCTCCTTCCACTCAGTACCTTATCGGAAGCAACAGCAAAAGTCAAGCGCGGAAGAGAGAAAAGAAAAACAGCGGTTGTGCTATAATGAGTGGTGGAACACTAAAGGGTCGAGATAACGGAGATTGGGCATGGGTGATTTTCGTGAACTCATCGCGGCTTTGGAACAGCATCCAGAGTGGCGGGCAGAACTGCGCCGGCTAATCCTGACCGAGGAGCTGCTGACTGTGCCGGAAACCGTTAGCCAGCTGGTTGAGGCGCAGAAGCGCACCGACGAGCAAATCCGCCGGCTGACTGAGGCACAACGACAAACCACGGAACAAATCCGGCAATTCACGGAACAGGTCAGTCAATTCGGCATCCGGGTCGAGGAATTGAGCACGGTTGTGAACTCGCTAGCGCAATCTCTTCAGAAGATTGGCGACGATGTTGCGAAGCTGAAGGAGTTCTTTCTGGACGACCGCTATCACTCGCGTGCGGCGATGTACTTCAGCAAACTCATCAGGCGAACACGCGCCATCGACCACGACGACCTTTGTCAGCTATTGGACGACACTCAGGATCAGGGGATTTTGACAGAGCAAGAGCGCGAGGACCTAGTACAGACCGATGTCGTGGTGCGCGGACGGCGCAGAACCGATAGTGAAGAGGTATACCTGATTGTAGAAGTTTCGTGGGGCATCGGCGTGAGCGATGTGCAGAGAGCGTCCCGAAGGGCGCGCACCTTCACCAAACTCGGCTGGCAGACGATGCCGGTGGTAGCGGGTGGGTGGCTAAGCGCAGACGCCCGCCAGGCTGCCCAGCAGGAAGGCGTCGTTGCGATACTGGACGGGGCGCGGGCAGTGCTGGTCGAGTGAACCTGCTGTTCGCACCATCCCACGATAAGGATAGCGAAATGGCAAGATTCAACGAAGAACTTATCGCACAGCGAATAGCAGAAATCCGGCAGGCAATGGCTCTGCTGGAGCCCTATGCGCAGATGAGCCAGCAACAGTTTCTGACAAATCGGGAAGCGGTAGACGCCGCCAAATATCGCCTGCTCATGGGCGTTGAATCGTGCGCTCAGGTGAGCAGTCATCTTTTCTCGCGTTTGAAAGGACAGGCTCCCGACAGCATACCATCGTGTTTTGAGCAATTATCGGAGCTCGGAGTGGTGTCTGCGGGGTTGGCGGCGCGGCTGGTGCAGATGGCGCGTTTCCGCAACATGCTGGTTCACCGCTATCAGGTGGTGGATGACTTCCGTGTCTACCAGATTGTGCAACAGAGCATACAAGACTGGGAAGCATTTATCGACAGCGTTCAAGTGTTTGTGAAAGGGCAGAAACATGCGCCACCGTAAGAGTGCGGAGGAAAAACGACACATCCGCGAAATCCTGCGTGAACGCCTGATGCAATGGGAACAGATACGTTTTGCTTACCTGTTCGGCTCGTTCCTGCTGAACGGTAGCTTCGAAGACATCGATATCGCCGTCTACATCCACCCGGAGGCGCTTCACGACTGCGACCCCCTCGTGCTGTCGTTCGACATCGCGAACGACCTCGAGCGGGCGGTACGGCTGCCGGTAGATGTGGTAGCGCTCAACAATGCCTCTTTGGGTTTGCAGTTCGAAGCGGCGCGGGGCGAACCGTTGATGGTGCGTGAGTGGGAAGAATGTGCAGACTTTGCGGAGAGAGTCACCCTGCGCTGGTGGGACACCGAGGGGTTACGCTACGCCGCCATGTGTTAAACTCTCCCCCCGCTCCTGCGAGCGGGGGGTTCGCTTCGCAGCGAGATTAGCGCTTGACGTACTGGAAGGCACGGCGTGCGCGCTTGCGACCGTATTTCTTGCGCTCTTTGACGCGCGGGTCGCGGGTGACGATGCCCAGCTGACGCAGGGTGGGACGCAGCTCCGGCTTTGCCTGAAGCAGCGCACGGGCGATACCCATCCGCACCGCGCCAGCGTGTCCGCTGATGCCGCCTCCCTTGCAGTAGGCAATCACATCGAACTGCCCCTCGGTGTTGGTCACGGCGAAAGGCTGATTCACCATCGCCTCCAGCGTAAACCTGCCCAGATACTCACGCGCAGGCTTGCCGTTGATGGTGATGTTGCCTGTGCCGGGCATCAGCCAGACCCGCGCGACCGCCGTCTTGCGGCGACCGGTTGCGTAGTAGCGTACCTGCTCCTCTGCCATAGTCTGCCTCACTAAACCTTAATCTCTAACGGCTTCGGCTGTTGTGCCTCGTGTGGATGCTCTGGACCGGCATACACCTTCAGTTTGCGAATCATCGCCGCGCCCAGTTTGTTGTGCGGCAGCATACCCTTCACAGCGCGACGGATGGCTCGCTCCGGCTTCTCGGCAATCAGCTTGCCCCGCGAGATAGAGCGCAAGCCGCCGGGCCACATGGTGTGCCAGTAGATGAGCTCCTCGTCCTTGTGACCGGTCAACCTCACCTTGCTGGCGTTGACCACAATCACGAAGTCGCCGGTATCCAGATGCGGCGCGAAGATGGGTTTGTGCTTACCGCGCAGTATCTTTGCCACCTCCGCTGCCAGGCGACCCAGTGGTTTATCCGTCGCATCCACCACGAACCACTCTCGTTTGATGTCGGATGGCTTGGTTGAATAGGTTTTCATTGTCATTGCTCTTTACCCGCCTGTTCGTTCGCTCCTCCGAATAGTGCTCTCGTCATAGTTCACTCTTACCAGGCACAACCCGTGGGCTGGCACATGAAACAGGGCACAGCCTTTGGCGCTGCCTTGCAGCAGATGTTCCATTGTGTCGGGTGAACGCTTACCCAACCCGACCTCTATCAACGTGCCCACGATGGCGCGCACCATGCCCTGCAGAAAACCGTTTGCTTCGATGCGCAACCACACCAGCGGCAAGCGCATCTGCAGTTCAGCCCGGTATACCTCTCGCACCGTATTACGGTATCTTCCAGCCTCCGAGGCGAAAGCCGCAAAATCGTGCTTGCCCACAAGATACCTTGTCGCTTCTTGCATCGCCTCCACATTCAGAGGCTGACTCACGCGATAGGCATACCGCTCCATCAGCGCAGAGCGCACAGGGTGGTTCCATATCGTATAGCGATACACCCGCGAACGGGCACTGTATCGCGCGTGGAAACCTTCATCGGCTTCCCACGCCCGGCGCGCGGCGACGTCCTTTGGCAGCACGCTGTTCAGTGCGGCGGGTACTCTCTCCACCGGAATACGGCATGTGGTCCGAAAATGCACCACCTGCCCGGTAGCATGTGCCCCCGCGTCTGTCCGGCTCGCGCCGATAACAGGTACCGACTCTCTGGTTATCTTTTGCACTGCCCGGCAGAGTTCCGCCTGCACGGTGCGCTTACCACGCTGTATCTGGAAACCTGCAAAGTCCGTGCCATCATACTCGATGACCACGGCAATTGTACGCATAGACAAAGCTCACTGGATGAGCTCCAGCAGCACCAGCATCGCGCCATCGCCACGACGGTTACCCAGCCGCACGATACGCGTGTAACCACCGTTCCGGCTGGCATAACGCGGGGCGATTTCATCAAACACCCGCTTCACCAAGCTCTCGGACTTCAAGATGCGTCGAGCCAGCCGCCTCGAGTGCAGGTCGTTGCGCTTCGCAAGCGTAAGTATCTTCTCGGCGAGGGAACGCACCTCTTTCGCCCGTGTATCGGTGGTGCGGATGGCTTCGTGAATAAACAACTGCTGCGTCAGCCCGTGCAACAGCGCACGACGCTGGTCGCTGGGCAGTCCCAGTTTACGATGACCCACCAGATGTCGCATAACTCACTCCTTGCTTTCCTCTTCCTCTTTCTCTTCCCTGTGCGCCTCGGCAGCAGATGCCGCCAGTTCCTCCATCACCTGCGCCAGGTCCTCGCCGCGCAGGGTCAAACCGAGCTGCGCCAGTTTTTCCCGCACTTCGTACAGCGAACGCTTTCCGAAGTTACGAATGCTCATCAGTTCGCTCTGGGTGCGATGCACCAGGTCGCGCACACTGCTTATACCCGCCCTTTTGAGGCAGTTATAGGTACGCACCGAGAAATCCAGTTCTTCCACCCGCACATCTGGCACATTGGCAGGCAGCAGCACGGTTTCTGGAGACAGCGGCAACGCGGAGCTGGCATCCATGCGCACGAACATGTCCATGAACTCACGCAGAATCCGTGCGGCATCCTGCAACGCGTGCACTGGATAGATGGTACCGTTCGTCCATATCTCCAGCGTGAGCCGCTCCAGGTCGGTCTTAAAGCCAACGCGCGTGGACTCCACGATATAGTTCACCTTACGTACCGGCGAGAACATCGCACCGATAGGTATGACGCCGATGGTCTTCGCCAGAGAATCCGGCAAGGTCACCTTCTCCGGTGCCACATAGCCTCGCCCCCGCTGCACGTACAGGTCCATCCGCAGGGTTGCCCCTTCTTCGCTGATGGTCGCCAGGTACACCTCAGGGTTGGCAATCTCCACATCGTTGGGGCAGCGTACGTCTGCGCCGGTCACCACCCCCGGTCCACGTGCGTCCACGGTCAGCGTGATGACTTCGTTCGGTCTACCACCGCCCGGTGCGCGCACCGCCAGTTCCTTGATGTTCAAAATCAGCTCGGTGGTGTCTTCCTTCACACCGGGAATGGTGGAGAACTCATGAAGCACTTTCTCCACCTTGATGGCGGTGACTGCCGCGCCAGGAATAGACGACAACAGCACACGCCGCAGGGCGTTGCCCAGCGTGGTAGCGAACCCCCTATCCAAAGGTTCCACAACAAATTTGCCATAGGTGCCGCTTTGCTCGATCGATTCGATGCGCGGCACGAGTAATGGTTCTGCCATCGTTCGGACTCTCTGCCTCCTTACGGCATTTTGTCCATCTCGCCCGGTCATCGGTGTTCGCCATGTGCTTTTCTCGCACCATCCGCACACCGCGAACACCAGAACGCCGTTATCGCGAGTAGAATTCGATAATCATCTGCTCCTCGACATCGGTATCAATCTGCTCACGGGTCGGACGTGCCACCACCCGTCCCGTCAGCGTTGCGGTGTCGAAGGTCAGCCAGTCGGGGATATGTGCTCCCCGCTTCGCGAGGTTACTGCGTATCGGTTCGGAGTCGCGCTTACCCTGCGCTACGGACACTTCGTCACCGGGACGCAGCTGGTATGAGGGAATATTCACCTTTCGCCCGTTCACCGTGAAGAAGCCATGCGAGACCAGCTGCCGCGCCTGGTCGCGAGAAACCGCCAATCCCAGCCGGTAGACCACGTTGTCCAGCCGCATTTCCAGCAGCTGCAGCAGGTTTTCTCCCGCCACGCCCGGACGTCGGATTGCCTCATCCACGTACGTGCGGAACGGGCGTTCCTCCACGCGATAAATGCGCCGCAGCTTCTGTTTCTCCCGCAACTGTTTGCCGTAGTCGGTCAGTTTCTTGCTCACTGCCATGGCGCCATGCTGTCCGGGCGGCTTGCGACGGCTTTCACGCTCGATCGCGCATTTCTTGGTGTAGCACCGCTCGCCCTTGAGAAACAGCTTGACGCCCTCGCGGCGACACAAACGACACTTCGGTGATGCAATACCCATCGAATGAAACTCCTCCTGCTCCTTTACACCCGGCGTCGCTTGGGCGGACGGCAGCCATTATGAGGTACCGGTGTCACGTCCTTGATAGAGAGAATGTCCAGCCCTACCGCCTGCAGGGCACGGATAGCGGTTTCACGTCCGGGGCCCGGACCCTTGACTTCCACATCTACCTTGCGCACACCGTGTTCCATTGCCTTACGGGCACAGTCCTCCGCCGCCATTTGTGCCGCGAAAGGAGTGCCCTTGCGTGCGCCCTTGAAACCCACTACGCCCGCGCTTGACCACGCAATGACGTTGCCATTGACATCGGTAATCGCCACTATCGTGTTATTAAAGGTGGACTGGATATGCGCAACACCGTGAACAATGTTCTTCTTCGGTTTTACCTTTTGTCGCGTGGTAACGGCTTTTCTCGCCATCTCGTGATGCCTCCCCTGTTACTTCTTCTTCCGTTTGGTACCCACGGTGCGGCGCGGACCTTTGCGGGTGCGCGCATTGGTGCGCGTGCGCTGACCTCGCACCGGCAGTCCACGGCGGTGTCTCAAACCACGATAGCAGCCTATCTCGATAAGACGACGAATGTTCTGCTGCACCTCACGACGCAGTTCGCCCTCTACGCGATACTCGCGGTCGATAACCTCGCGCAGACGGCTGATTTCGCCTTCCGTGAGCTGGCGCACGCGCGTCGACGGGTCAATCCCGCACTGTGCCAGTATCTTACGCGCGCTCGACAGCCCGATGCCGTAGATATACGGCAGCGCATACTCGATCTTCTTATCTCGTGGCAAGTCTACACCAGCAATGCGTGCCAATCTACTGCCTCCTCAACCCTGACGCTGCTTGTGTTTCGGGTTCTTTTTGCAGATGACCCGAACCACACCTCTGCGCCGTATGATTTTGCAATCGTTGCAGATTTTCTTCACTGATGCTCGAACCTTCATGGTCTGAACCCCTTTTTCAGCCCGAATCCAAAGCCCAACGGGACACGC
>Ga0272447_1002010_pt1 | contig 11670 bp, 9 predicted proteins | sample YNPCB0133_FD_194589 | JGI IMG/M metagenome (GOLD analysis project Ga0272447, IMG submission 194589) | Hot spring microbial mat communities from Yellowstone National Park, WY, United States - YNP-CB-013-3 | ecosystem: Environmental > Aquatic > Thermal springs > Hot (42-90C) > Sediment | place... | reverse complement strand
GACTCGCCGCCGACCACTGCCGGAGGTATCCCCCGAACCTCGAACAATTCCGCTAATGCGTCGGCTACCGAATCCACGGTCCAACCGGAGTGGGTCGGAGACTCGCTAAAGCCCGGCAAGTCTACAGTGATGACACGATACCCTGCCGTCAGCAGGGGCTGAATCTGCGGTTCCCACATTTGTCGGTCCAACGGAAAAGCATGAAGCCAGACAACCGGTCGGCCTTGACCCCGGTCATCATAAGCCAACGTGATATTCTGCTGAGACAAGTTGATCGTGCTCACACGCAATCCCCTTTTCATACTTTGAGTTCTGATTTCAGGCGTCAACATTATACGAATCAGGAATCCTTTCAGGAGATATGTCCGGAATAATACTCCGTGTGCTTTGATTCCCTGTTACTGCTGATACCGCCGGGAAAGCCGCTGGATTTCCTCCTTCTGACCCATAGCCTCGAGAGCTTGCAACAACAGATCCTTGGCTTGAACATCCAGAACGTCGATCCATAAGGCAGCTTCGGCCCAATGTGCTGTTTGTTTCGGGTCTTGGAGCTGATGATAGAGGTGGGCCAGTTGCTTCCTCACTGTCAGATCGTCGGGTCGCATCTGAGCCAATTCCGTCAGCACCGCGATTTGTTCCCGGGGACGCTTCTGTTGGGCGTAGAGTTCCGCCAAGGTTTCCAGGATTTCGTCATCAGCCAGACGGAGTGTGCGGAGGTGCTCTAGGACTTCGATGGCTCGCTGCAAACGTCGCTCGAGCACGAGCAGTCGGGATAAAGCCCTGAGCAATCGCACATCCTGGGGATATTTTTTCAAGGCGGTTTCCAACAGAGTGATGGCCCCTATGCGATCTTTGTCTTTTTCTTTCAGACGAGCCAAGACCAAGGCGGCAGCAGGGTGTCCTTCATGAATTTGCCAGGCTTTCTCGGCCAGGGGGCGAGCCAATTCCCAGCGTTGCTGACGTAAATACTCCGTGGCTAGACGTGCCGCCAGGTCGGCATTATCCGGTTGCTTCCGTACAGCTGCTTCCAGTTCGGAAGTGCGTGTCGAAGGTTCCGGCAGAGGTAGCCCGCGAACATAATTGCGGATGTATTCTTGATAACCCTGCTCCAACCCAGCCAACTCAATTCCACAGACCCGACGCAGGGCATCGGATGTCGTCAGCCCTTGACGATATGCTGTCAAAAGTTGGGGGATTACTTCTTCTCCGTACTTGCTCACCAGATACTCCACATAAAGCCAACCCTGAAGATAGGCTAAAATCACCTCCTCCGGTTGAGTAAAGTTATGATAACCTCGAGCGATAGTATTCAAGTTGTACAGAGTGCCGGATAGATAACGTCTTAGGAGGAATTCGCGCTGGGCTGCAAAACGGTGACTTCCCTCCGCCCGTACCGCCAGGCCTTCGGTCAACCAAAGGGGAACACGGTACTCGCTTTGCTGCAGATTGAAGACATGGGTCAGTTCATGCCGTACTACGCTAGCCCAGTTATAAGGTTGCGAACGGCCATCGGCTTGTGGGGAAGGGATCACAAGTAGAGGACCCGTGCTGGCTCCCTGGGCGGCTCCTGGTAACCCGGGCAGAGCAAGCACCCGACCGCTGAACATTTCCCGGCTAGCAAGAATCTCGACGAGGACCTTGTCGGTGGGTGCAAAGCCGTAGCGTTGTTGGTATTCCGCAAACCATTGCTCCAGATAATCGGCCAACCACGCAGCCAGTACTTTGTCAGCTTCGGTATATTTGATTACGAAGTGCTCCGTTTCACGGCTGTGGTACGAATTGAGGTGTTCGAGCACCTTGAGGGCATTGGCCACACGAACATGAAAGGGGTCCGCGCGGAAGGCTTCCCGCAAGATGGTTTGAGCTTCTGCTTCCCGCCCCAGTTGCCAGTAGAGCAAACCTAACCCTGCTTGGGCGGCAGCCAGGTCCGGCCGGTAGCGTATGGCTTGGCGATAATGTTGCTCCGCAGGAGTGTACTGCTTGAGTTGCACCAGTAATTCTGCAATTTCCAGGTGCCAGACGCCCGGGGTGCGGCAAAATCCTTTCACCTCCTTTTCCACCACGTGCATCCCAATCGTTGAGCCTTTCAAGTACTCCAGAACCCAACGCCGGGCTTGGATGGCCTCGGAGCGTGGTTGCACTGCCTGAGCCGCTGTGACGTACTGCTGGGCAGCGGCGAAATCTCCGGTGAGCAACTGGACATCGGCCTGTAATTGGAGCGCCCCCGCATGTTTGGGATTGGTCTTCAAGGCTCGTTCGGCATACCGAAGGGCTTCTTCGGCTCGTCCCTGACGCCAGGCGGAATACCCCTTTGCTACCAGGACGTCCGCAGCACGGGGATTGATGGCCAAGGCTTTATCTAAGGCTGCTTCTGCATCAGCTCGATTGTGCTTTTCCAGAAGAAGCAAAGCGGCTTGATACTCGGCTTGCCAGCAGTCGGGGTCATCTCTCAGGGCGTCTTTGTAGATTTCGTTGAGCACGAAAGCAAACTGTTGATGTCGTCGGTGCCAGCGGGCGTTTTCTGCACCTGCCAGGCCGATGATCAGCAACCTACGGGCATCCCGAATCTCCTGTTCGGTTCCACTAGTCTGAGTGTAGGTGCGTACCAATAACCGCACCTCCTGGTCTGCTGCTGCTAATTCTCCCTGATCCCGAAGCAGGCAGGCTTTGACCCAGTGTGCGTGCAGATTCCCGGGATCACTCTTCAGAGCGGCCTCGATCTCCTTATATGCCTCTTCCCATCGGCCGAGGAAATAGAGCAACTCGCCACGCTCCGCCAGCAACTCTGCGTTTCCCCGATGGCGGTGCAAACCTTGCTCCAGCGTATCCCAAGCATCGCTGTAGCGTCCCACTTCTCGCTGAACACGGGCCAGGCCCAGATACGCCGCTACGCTGCCTTCCTGTCGGACTGCCTGGGTGTATCCTTCCTCTGCCTCCGCGTAATTGCCTCGTTGCAAGAGTTGCCGCAGACCTGGATGATCCTTCCGTTCGTTTTGCTTGGGCCGCAGTGGTTCTGGATCCAGCTTTTGCCCTGCCCAGCTCGATGTATTTCCCAACCAACCTCCTGGCAGACCTGCCAGCCCCACAAACCATAGACCAATCAGTGCAAACTGTCTTCGCATACCTTGGGCTCCTACTTCCACTTTTCCTCAGAGGCCCGGTTCTATCGTTGGTGTGCCCTGGATCAGGTTTGCACGCTAGCTATTGCCAACTTATTATCAACTACATCCGGCCTGACGATTTCATCAACAACCAACCAGATCGGCATCGACTGGCAGGACAAGCTGCTGAACTCGACAACTCGCCTTTCCCGGAGAAAACGATTTTTCAGCGTCCAGAATCCCTTAGGTTGCCGGCTAATTCTCGACTCTTCAAAGAATATCTACCTACCTGTATCCGGTTTATCCGGTTGACTGAAGCCGCTTCAGCGTTTCATTATTGTAAGGGATGCGGAAGAGGAATAGAAACTCAGTGGTAGAACATTGAGCATCGCCACGGCGTGGTACAACAGCGAGGGCCAAACATGAATTCGCCTGGCCAGAGGACATGGCTCTGGAATCGGCGGCAATGGCTGCAGCGCGCCGCTCATGGTTTCGGATGGACTGCGTTACTACACTTGTTGGCCGAGGATGAACGTTTGCTGTACGCCGTACCCGATCCCCAAGAGAACTCCCGAAAATCGGGAGTCCAGCTTTTTGCACCGCGATCCACGCATTTCCCCCCGACGGCTCGTTCTGTCATCTTTCTGTATATGGATGGTGGTCCCTCACAAGTGGACACCTTCGACCCCAAGCCGCTGCTGGAAAAATACCACGGCAAACCTTTTCCCGGTCCGGTCAAGCCTACGCAATTCAACAACGTGGGCATGACTCTGGCCAGCCCTTGGAAATTCCGTCGCTACGGCAGCAGTGGTATAGCTGTGAGCGATTTGTTTCCACATGTGGCTCGTTGTGTCGATGATTTATGCATCATCCGCTCCATGACCTCGAAGTTCTCTGAGCATAGCAACGCCAATTATTTTCTGCACACCGGTCATGGTCAGTCGGGTCGGCCGAGCATGGGAGCGTGGACGGTATACGGCCTGGGCACGATGAGCCGCGATCTTCCGGGCTTTGTCGTACTTGCGAGCGGAATGATTCCTCCGGGTGGGATCGATAACTTCGGGAGCGGTTTCCTACCCGCGGCCTATCAAGGCACGGTGTTCGGCCCTGGCCACAAACCGATTGCGGACCTCCATCCTCCTCATGCTCTGCCAGCGCACCAGCAGAGTGTGAAGCGACAGTTGTTAGAGGCTTTGGATCGGCGAGCATCCGAGCGGTGGGAACATCCGGACCCCCTCGAGGCCACCATTGCTAATTATGAACTAGCCTTCCGGATGCAGACAGCCGTACCCGAACTACTCGATTTGTCCCGAGAAACCGTGCTCACACAGCGGCTTTACGGCTTGGATGAACCGCGCACTGCGGTCTTCGGACGGCAATGCCTCATCGCCCGCCGCCTGATCGAACGCGGCGTCCGCTTCGTCGAACTCCTCTGCCCAAATGTGGGACACGATCGCTGGGATCAACACAGTAACCTCAAGAAAGGTCACGAAGATAACGCGGTTGCGGTCGATAAGCCCATCGCGGGTCTGCTGCGAGACCTCAAACAACGGGGATTGCTCGCGACCACGCTGGTGCTCTGGGCCGGCGAATTCGGCCGCACCCCCATGGCCCAAGGACGTGATGGACGAGACCATAACCCGTATGGCTTTTCCATCTGGTTGGCAGGAGGAGGTGTTCGGGGAGGTATCACTTACGGAGCCACCGATGAGTTCGGCTATCACGCCGTCGAGAACAAAGTTGATGTCCACGACTTGCATGCTACCATCCTACACCTGCTGGGGATAGACCACACGCGCTTGACCTTTCGCTTCGGCGGCCGGGATATGCGTCTTACGGATGTTTTCGGCAACGTCATTGAAGATATCCTGTGTCAGCCCAAACCCAAACCTGGAAACCATCCCAGTTGATGTCAGCTCATCACAAATGCTGAAGTGCCACGAGATATTTCCCCCTTCTGTTATTGTGTTTCCTTCTGCGATCCGGCTTCCCAATTTGGATTTTTTCAGCCTCCGATGCCCAGCTCATGCACCGCCCACTATCTGTGTATCCAAAGGGTTTACCACATCATCTGCATGCCCTGCTAGTTTGCTGCCAACGTCAAGGGTCCTAGAAGTCTTACATCCGATCCGGAGAGGTTCCTCTTGGGACGCATTTCCGTTGACATCCTCCATAGCTCGTTTATGCTCACACTTAGGGCACTAGAATTCGTGCAGCAATGTGTTGGGGCACATTCGCCGCGTCCTACTGAGCAAGGTGTTACCGCAATGGCCAAGAAAAAGTCCGGTGAGACAAACCTCCCACTCATCATCGCCTTGGTCTTCTTTGTGCTAACTACCATCGCCTTTGGCGTATTGTGGTATATGCAGTATTCCGATCATCAGGCCAAAGAGGAGGCGATCAAAAAAGCGGCATCCGATCGGGCAGCCGCTCAAGGTGAGCGGGCTGATGCGGAACTGAAAGCCAAGGTCTATCGGTGCTATTTGGGTATAGCGGATGAGAAGGACCGAACCGATATCGGTTCCGAAACCCGTGGTAAGGATAAGATCAGGGACGAACTGAAGCGTATCAATGAGGAGCTAGCGAAGGCAGGTGGATACTTGGCTGGCCCTCCACCTCCTGGCCTGCTGATATGGAATCCCGATAATCCCACGGAACCGCCCGCACGAGGGCTGATCCAATCCTATGCAGACTCGCTTCAGAAGCTCCAATCAGCTGAGAAAAATTCTCGCGATGCGATTCAAGATTTCCGCAACGCCGTTGCTACACTCAAGGTCGCTGCAGATGAATTGCAGAAGTTTGCTTCAGAATACAAAAAGCAGGCGGATGAGTTTCCCAAAGAACTCAATGCCAAGATTCAAGAAAATATCAAACGTTATGATGCTCGCATTCGCGTTTACTTGAGTGAAGAAGAAAAGGCACGTAAAGAAATCGAGCATCAAGCTGAACAGTATGCCAAGTTGGAACGCGAAAAGAAACTCATCGAACAGAAAACTCAACGTTTAGAGCAAGAGGTGGAATTACTGATGGAAAAGATGGCGCAAAAGCGCGACGTCTTTGAATATGACCAGCCTCTAGGTACTGTCCTTCGCCGCTTACCCAACAACATGGTCGAGATCAACCTGGGCTATCGGGATCTGGTACGTCCAGGATTGACATTTGTGGTTCTGCCTGATGACTTCCCGCAAAAAGGGCGCCAATCCCGGTTGCGACGCATACGTGTCCCGGATGAACGGGGCATCTATCAGGATCAGGTGCGGTTCATCCCACGGGGCAACATAGAAGTCGTTGAAGTGCTCAGTCCCACACTCTCCCGAGCACGCATCACCGAGGAACCCGAGCCCATCCGCGATGGCATCGCTCCGGGCGACCTCCTCTACAATGCCGTCTGGCGTCGAGGGGCAACGGATCATATCGCCTTGGTCGGTATCTTCGATGTCAATGGTGACGGCCGTGATGATATCGAAACACTCGTCCGGGAATTGGCGAACATGGGCATTCCTGTCGACGCCTTCTATGATTTGCGGAAACGCCAATGGATCGGCGAATTGACGGCTCAGACCCGTTATGTCGTTCTGGGTATGTATCCCTCCCAAAATGTCAACGACCCGTTGCGTGACCGGAAATCCGAGCTCATTGCCCTGATCAACAAGGCAGTGGAAGAGGCTAAACGCCGAGGAATTCAAGAAGTCGGGTATCGGGATTTCTTCCCACGTTTGGGCTACCGTGTCGCGATGGACGTCCCTCCCGCCAGGATCAATCAAGCGGCGATGCCCTACATGGGCGGTGTCGTCACAGAAGATTCACAGCCCCCGAAAACCGGAAACTGATCGGTAATCGAGAACCTTCACCGAAAAAATGTGATTCGTCTAACCCTGTGGAACGGGATCACGCCGGCGTGCTGTGAATACTTCGGGCAGACTCTGAGAGGTCATAGTGGCATCCAACTGTTTCATATTTATACTCATACCCAAGAGTTGTTATAGCTTTCCCATGAGGCCCTGTTGGTCCGCCTATCGTTCCGGTGCTCGCACCGCAACGGTAACCCAGTACTTGTCTCTCTTCCAAGATGGGATGTACCACGATCCTTGAAACTCTGGCTCCCGGGCATTGACAACGGTGGCCGAGCCATCTTCATGTAGGAGCAGATCAAAACACCTCAGGGAAACTAGGGAACGCCCTACTGCTTTGATCACCGCCTCTTTCCCCGTCCACAAACGAAAGAAGATATCCAGGCGATCCTGGACTGGACTGCTTTGCCATTGTGCGTATTCGCATGGAGAGAAGTAACGTTGGATCAGTCCCTCCATGTGAGGGACCGGCCGGATCAATTCCACATCCACACCGACGGGATCGAGGGCGAATGCTATCAACCCTTTGCCCTCGGTGTGGGCTAGATTGAAATACAAGGGTGGAGTATAGTCCAGATTCCCCCAAGTGATGGATGAGTCCAACTGTGGCTTGCCATTTTCATTGGCCGTCAAGCTAACCTTTGCCGGCTCTAATCCCAGGCATGCTCCCAGCCAGCGTCGCAAAGCACTCCGACACAGTACAAACTGAGCTCGGGCCTGGTCTGAACGGTATCGGCAAGCACGCTGGTGTTCCGAGTCTGTCAAGGCCTGCCAGATGGGGCTGTCTGGTGACAACTGCGAGGCTAAGTCCACTTCCACTACATGCACCTCGTGGGGAGCAGGAAGTCGTGGGGAAACCGCGTGACCGGCCTGGAACCACACAACATCCCAGCTTACTGCACAACGCATACCGCTCCCCCTCCTCTGTGGTATCTCTCCCCTCAGGAACTGCCTGAACCCATACGGTACTGAGTCAGTCGACCAACAAAGGTGAGTCGTCTTGACATCAAGTACAACCACGCTATGAAGTGGTGCTATGAATCGGGTACTGGTGAGTATACTCTCGTCACTGCTGATGACGACACATTCCGCTCCCGCTGATGAAAAGCAGGAGAAAAATGTTCTTGTTTGCTTCCAGCCGACGGTCCATAAAGGACGGTGCAAGGCGGGAGTAGTGCTATCTCACACGTTTGAACTGAGGAACACCGGTCGGAAAGCTGTGACGATTCTACGGGTCGAGAACACCTGCGGCTGTATCCGACTGGACCTTAGCTCACGAGAGCTTCGTGCCGGGGATCAAGCGCTATTGACCGTAGAGATTGCCACCCTGAATCAACCCGAAGGAATTCAACGGTGGCCGATCCGGCTTCATTATCAATACCCCTCATCTTCTTCCATGTCTGAGCCGCAGGTGCTGGAATTGGTGGTCCAGGCTCAGATCGTGCGGGAAATCGACATTCAACCATCACGTCTCATCATAAGTACTCACGGAGCTACAAGATCTACGATCACGATAACCGATCGAAGACCTAAGCCATTGACTATTAGTAAGATATGGTCACCGTCACCTTTTGTGTCGATCACAGTCCAAAAACCACATCCGGGACAATTTCAGCTCACTTTGGAGACCCAAGCCCAAATACCGGAGGGTGAGCATGATGCCAGTGTAAGCGTTGGGACTGATGATGCCGAGTATCGCGAAATCCGCATTCCCGTACTGATTGTCCGACAACGAAGCAAGCAGCTCGTAATCACGCCTGAAGAGGTGATCTTCCACCTTCAGCCGGGTCAGGTCTCTTCTCAGATCGTGCAGATCCGTTCCCTGAGCACCGATCCGGTGCGGATCGTGGAAGCTAGCTGCGATCACCCCGCCGTCCAAGTCAAGTTTCCTCAAGAGGCCAGCCGTGTTTCGGCCATCCGGATCAGTCTGTCTTCCACCGCTGCCACCACACCCGGAACCGCGTTGATCCGACTGCAATTGTTGGAGCCACGAGCTGAAACGATTCTGGTCCCGATCCGTTGGACCCTCCATCGGCCGGATCGTTGAACCGGCTCTACTGGAGGCACAATGCGAACTTTTGGAACGATTATGGGCTCCACCCTATTTCAGGATGAAAACCCGGGGGATAAGCTTATGCTACCTTCATGTAGTAGAATAAGAGCGTATACACGACACCGCTTAGGAGAAAGATTGTTGCCGCAGGCAACCCCGGATGAGAACACCCCTGATCAGTCCTGAGGATTCATCTATGAGCGACCGAGGTGCCACCTCGGAAGGACCACGTTTATCTCGGGCGGCCGCGCACCGTTTGAGCTTGTATCTCCGCTGTTTGACCGCCTGGCCCTCCGAAGTCGAGAAGATTTCCAGTAGTCAGATTGCTGCCGCCGTGGGAGTGACCGATGCCCAGGTTCGACGGGATCTGGCCGCCCTGGGACACTTGGGGCAACGTGGCATCGGTTACGATCCCCGCGAGCTCACTACTGTAATTCGAGAGGCTTTGGGTACACACCGCCCCTGGCGAGTCGTTTTGGTCGGTGTGGGAAATCTGGGCCGTGCCTTGCTGCGTTATCAGGGCTTTCGTTCTCAGGGGTTTGAGATTGTCGCATTGTTTGACAACCACCCGGCCAAAGTGGGAGAATCTTTTGAGGGGCTTCTCGTCCGACCCTTGAGTGACTTGCCCACCGCCATTCATCAAGAGGGAGCGGAACTGGCCATTCTCACCGTCCCACGGGAAGCTGCCCAAAGTGTGGCCGACTGTCTGGTCCAATCCGGTATTCGGGGAATCCTCAACTTTGCCCCTGTGGTTCTTCGCCTTCCCCCTCACGTCCCCTTAGTCACGGTGGACCTGGCGATCCAATTAGAACAGCTAACCTTTCTGGTCCAACATGCCCACGAGGCCATATCCCCCTCCTTGGATGAATAACCTATGTGTAAAACTCATGGCCGACCTCCCCATAGGACCTTCTGTTCCTCCTCTTTTCCTCCAATGATCCAGTAAGCTTCCTACCCGAAGGGTGGCTTGTACTATTATTGGAGCCTCTGAAAGATCATACCTTCTGTTCAATAGATCTGCTTCATGCAGTTGCTAGAATGGGAGGCAAAACTTGCTCAGTTCCTCTTGAGTTTTCTCAGCAGGGTTCCTATCAATAGATGTAGAGAAAGGCACCCTGAAGACTCTCCCATCCGATGGTGCACCTGAGAATCTCTTACCCGGTAGTGTAACGGTAGCACAAGAGATTTTGGTTCTCTTGGTCCAGGTTCGAATCCTGGCCGGGTAACTCGAAGCTATCGGACGCAACCCGGTGCAAAACAGCGCCGGGTTGCTTGTTTTCCAAGGGTTTACGATTTGCCTGTAGCGTTGATTGAGCAGACTCATTGCGGCCTTCTGTGCGAGATACGGCCCTAATTCGGCGGCCACGTCGAACGGCAACGGCACGGTGGTGCGTCCCGCGGTTTTTACTGAACCGGGCCGGCACGGTTACACACAGCGAAAGGGCGTTGAGGTCGAAGTCGGCCGGCGTGAGGTTCGCCAGGGCAATTGGCACGAATTCCGGTCGAAACGGCCGTGAGGTACAGACCAGTATTGGTCAATAAAGGTGCAGGTCGGTCGGGGCAGTTATGATATTTACCAAAACAGCCTGAACTGGACCAACGGCCTGCCAGTCGGCGGCGGCCTGCTCGGCCTCGGCGGCAACTATACCACTTGGCGCCGACTGCCGGCGGAAGTTGCAACTACTGATCCAGTGACTCAGGCTGGACAGGGGATAAGCAACCGGCTTGGAGAAGGGGCACGGGTTCTGCGAAACGACGCCAGAGGTTTTGTTATTCTGAGCCGAGACGGATTGCGGCGGTTTCGTATGGATTTTGCGGGGCCGGGCACACCCCTCCACACGCACACTTGGAAGTGTGGGACGCGGCACGCCAGAAATGGGTTGACGCAGTCCCTGGTCGACATCGCATTCCTTTTCGCGGTGACTAGGAGGAACTTAACATGGCATCGTATGAAGCGATTGCAAACCGACCTGGTGCTTATCGGGTGGTTCTGGAGGAGCGTGCCGAGGGTGTCTATGTAAACGTCTTTGAACAGGCTTCTTCGACCGAACCGTATATCGACATCCTTCAGGACGATCTGGAAATGGCCAAACGTTCGTGCAAACATCGCTACGGGATTGAGGAGCATCAATGGCGTCCGATTCCTGATGTCGATTGGCATGCACCGCCGGGGCCAGGGAAATCGTAACATGCAGGCCATGAGAAGAATGGTACAGGAAAGGTACTGCGAGGATTGAGGTGGTCCAAATCCGAATAACATGTTCGGCAACCGCATCGAGAAGGCGGTGGACCCCGACGGCGACGGGCCGGCTGCGGCGGTGGTGAGGCGGTATGTGCTCGACGGCTGGAACAACAGCAAGCCGACACCGATCGGCAACGAGCACTTCGACATATACGACGAATTGGATGGCAGCAATCAGCTGATCGCCCGCTACTTGCACGGCGACGAGTTCGACCAGACGTTCGCGCGGGTGACATACGAGTCGACTTCGCCAGAGGTCGGGTCTAACCCCACCGTCCACTGGCAGTTGACCGACCACCTGAACTCGGTGCGGATGGTTCTCGACACGCACCTGCGTTTACCGCTCCATTCGCAGCTGGTGCAAACCGCCCGCCAGACACCGCTCCTGGTCGCTCACGGTCCGGAAATCGATCTGCACCATCG
>Ga0272447_1002008_pt1 | contig 11672 bp, 8 predicted proteins | sample YNPCB0133_FD_194589 | JGI IMG/M metagenome (GOLD analysis project Ga0272447, IMG submission 194589) | Hot spring microbial mat communities from Yellowstone National Park, WY, United States - YNP-CB-013-3 | ecosystem: Environmental > Aquatic > Thermal springs > Hot (42-90C) > Sediment | place... | reverse complement strand
ATACGCCGGGCAATTGTGGCACTCTTCTCAACGACACGGGGCCAGTGATCAGTTGCCGGGGCGAATGTTACTGTGAGAATGGACGGGCGACAGTGGTTAGTGGGCAGGATGAACGTTATTATCCATCCAGTTCAGCAGGAAATGTGCAAGAGCAACAACCAGAAGGGGAGGCAGGATGAATGTCGTTAGCCGCGGGGTAGCAGCGACGGCGGAGTGAAACAGCGCTAGCTTCGTAGCCAGCGGAGCCGACTGTAGCACGGCACAGAGATACGCCCTGCGCGCCGAATAGTTTGCCGACACGAGACGCTGGCAACCTGGATTGCGATCCGATGGCCGTTCGCGGCATGAGTACGATACTGTAGTTGATGCCGGTAACGCAACAAGTGGGGGGTCTGGAATGCGGTCGGGTGGCCGTTCGTGGCATGAACCGTATCGCACCGACTACTGTTGGTACGCGATGAGTGGCGGTCTGGAATGCGGTCAGATAGGCGTTTTTGGCTTGCGCACGGCAGAGTCAGGCCAGTCGCTGCTGGCTGAAACGGACGCCCCAGGCGGCAGGCTTATCGGCCAAACCAGTAATAGGGAACGGCCTGGCCAGGATGCCAGTTGTATGTCGGCGTGCTGACGGGAATTCCCGGTAAAACCGCATCGTTCGGCCACAGCTGCGGTAACGGGGAGCTGGGAGCTGGTGGTGCAGCTCCGTCGGCAGCTTGTGCCTGTCCACCGGCAGCCTGACCGTTTGCTGCTGGCCAGAGTGGATACCCGGGCAGACCTGCCGATGGATAGGTGTACGTCCATCCGGAAACGTGAGGAGCCGGGACACCGTATTGCGTCCAGCCGGGCGTGCTCGGCCAGGTTGCGCTGGGCGGATACATCAGGAACCACGGATACGGATGGATCGCGGATTGCGGATAGCCGATGGCGAACCAGTGTCCGCCGTGGGGATACCCGGCCGCTCCCCAGAATACCAGGCTCGGATGTGTCCAGTTCACGCTGGCCCCGACTTTCCACCAGTAATCATGGGCGGTTGCCGTCGCTGTCCAGCCGAGCAAACCAGCCAGCCCGATCGTGACCGCAAGGCATCGCATCGCTGTGCCTCCACTGGATGCCGAAATTTTTGAGGGCATGCCACACGCTAAGCAAGTATGCCCGCCGCTATACCACAAAGTGAAATGCTCCTGCCCCGATCCGGACGGAAATTCCAGCAATCAGCCCATCCGAGCCGCACACCTGGAACCGGTGAATTGTCTCCCTTTTCCGCTAAAAGCAGCGCAATTACCAGATTCCACACCGTCGGCGGACTACTCGAAATCCGCTCTGCCACCACGTAAGCCACCATGCGGTTACCGACCCGCCAAGCCACACTGTCGGCAGACTAACTGAACTCGGCTGTGCCGTGACCTGCGTCGTAACCAGTCTTGCTGCTCCCGGAATCTGTCGCCAGCCTGTTTGGAGATGGGCCTACCGTGATGCGCTGTGCTCGCGCGAAATTCTCCCCTGGCCGCAACGCCGATCGCTTGCCCGTTGGTTATGGCAAACAATCAGGGGCGATAGGGGCGGTGCCACGTATCTCGGGATGATGGTGATCGGTTGCCCGCTGGTAATGGTGAACGATGGCCCTCTGGCGGTCTTGCACGATGTGCGTAATCTAGATCGCAACGCCGACGGTTCCCGATCCGCGGAAACGCAGACGAGGACAAACGCATGGCGATCCCCCTCCATCCAGCACGGTCGGGACTGCGCCGCGAATTCGCATTCAACAAGAGCGGCGGGCGTCAGCCCGCCGTGGGTAGCGAAATTCACGCTCGTCGGCCCGCGGTGTCCGAGCAAACCTCCGCATCCGACAAAGTCGGCGATGATAATCCCGACGTCCGAAACAAGAGCGGCGGGTGTCAGCCCGCCGTGGGTAACGAAATTGTCATGCGTCGGCCCATCGCCTCTAACGAAGATGGAATGCGTCAGCCGGGTGTGCCTAACGAAATTGTCATGCGTCAGCCCGGCGCCTCTAACGAAGATGGAATGCGTCAGCCCGCCGTGTTACAGATCGCAACGGCGATTGTGATCGTGATGCTGGCCGTGATCGTGTCGTGCTGGCAAACGGTCACCGTTGCCCAGCAGAAAAGCGACAGTCCCGCGCGTCCTGCTATTCCCCGCGGTTTTCACCAGGTGGAACTGAACGGTCGGCGGTTTACGCTGCCGGAAGGTTTCACCATCGAACTGGCCGCTGCTCCGCCCCTGGTCATGCGACCGATCACCATCGCCCTGGATGAAGCGGGACGCCTGTATGTCGGCGAATCGTCTGGTTCCAACGAGCGGGTAACGGAACAAGTCAAAACCAGGCCGCACCGAATCCTGCGGCTGGAAGACAGCGATGGTGATGGCCGATATGACCGCGTCAGCGTTTTTGTCGATCGGGTAATGTTTCCGGAAGGCACCCTCTGGCTGGATGGAGCGTTGTACGTAGCAGCGCCGCCGCAAATCTGGCGATTCCGCGATCGAGACGGAGACGGTGTGGCCGAGGAACGCGAAGTCTGGTTCGATGGCAAGACGCTGACCGGTTGCGCGAACGATTTGCACGGGCCCTATCTGGGACCGGATGGCTGGCTGTACTGGTGCAAAGGAGCCTGGGCTGAGCAAAGCTATGCCCGTCCGGATGGGCGTGTATGGAAGAGCCGGGCAGCGCATATCTTTCGCACCCCGCCGGATCGTCTCCGCTCCGCTTTTCCGCAAGTGCCGGGCCGATATGTCGAGGCGGTCCTGAGCGGGGGCATGGATAACCCCGTGGATGTGGCTTTTTTGCCCAACGGCGAGCGATTCCTGACCACGACGTTTTTGACGCATCCGCAAGCCGGCCTGCGCGACGGTTTGCTGCATGCCGTTTACGGGGGCGTGTACGGAAAGGATCACGAACCGATCTACTCCCAGCCGTGGACGGCACCGACACTGATGCCGGTGCTGGTACACATGGGGGCATCGGCTTCGTGCGGCCTGACCTGTTACGAATCGGAGGTGTTTGGGGCGGAATATCGCGGTAACCTCTTCGCCTGCCATTTCAACCTGCGGAAAGTTACCCGGCACATTCTGGTCGCTCACGGTGCCGGTTACACCACGCGCGACGAGGATTTCCTGGTCTGCGATCATCTGGATTTTCACCCTACGGATGTGCTCGAAGATGCTGACGGAAGTTTGCTGGTGGTGGACACGGGAGGCTGGTACAAACTGTGCTGTCCGACTTCGCAATTGCCCAAGCCGGATGTGCCGGGCGCCATTTACCGCATCCGCCGCAGGGCCGGTGCTGGTAGTCCGGCAGGCTCAGGTCGGCCGAGCTTCGATGATCCACGCGGGGAGCACATTCCCTGGTCGCAATACACAGTCCGGCAGCGTGCGGAACTGCTGGGCGATCCGCGACCGGCAGTGCGGCAGCGAGCCAGTCGCAGTCTGGTGGATGCTGGTCCGGATGCAGTTGCGGTGTTGCGCGACATCGTGCGACAAAGCACCTCTTCCCGACAGCGTCTTTATGCGGTCTGGACGCTCTGTCAAATTCCGGACAAAAGTGCGCGGGAAGCCATCCGGTTGGCCTTACGCGACCGTGACGCCGACGTGCAGCGAGCGGCTTTGCACAGTGTGGCTTTGTGGCGCGATGCGGAGGCGTTGGCGGAACTGAGTCGCCTGGTTACCACCGCCGAGGCAGCGGTGCGGCGCGTGGCTGCCGAGGCTCTGGGACGCATCGGTCGCGCGGAAGCTGTCCCGCATTTGCTCCAGGCTCTGGCGGATTCAGCCAACGACCGCATTTTGCAGCATTCGCTTACCTACGCGCTGATCGAGATCGGCGACGCTCGCGCCACCGCTGCCGGGCTGAAGTTCAGCCATCCCACTGTGATTCGGCAAACGCTGGTGGCGCTGGACCAAATGCCGCTCGGCCCACGAGGAAGCGAAAGCGCGATAGACCACGAAATGTTGTTGAACCACGTGCTGGCTGCCCTGGATGCTGCCGATGCGTCGCTGCGCGAAACCGCCTGGTGGATTGCCAGTCGGCATCCGGAATGGGGCGAGCGTCTCACCCAGCATATTGCCCGCCAGTTGCAACATGCCACCACTTCCGCCCAGGAAGAAGAGTGGGTGCGGATTCTGACGCGGTTGGCCAGAAGCCAGGCGGTGCAGCGGTTGCTCGCCGAGTTGTTGTCCAACGCCGAGGTACCGATCGCCAAACGTCGCCTGCTGCTGCGTGTCATGGCCGAAAGTGGTCTCCGCGAAGCGCCATCGGTCTGGGTGCAGGCGTGGCTGGATTGGTTGCGAAATCCCCAGGGGCAATCCCTCTGGCCGGAGGTCTTGACTGCTCTGCGGCGGGTTCCTCCAGGAAAAGCCGACTTTCCGAAAGTTACGCCGGCGCTCCTGGCGGTGGGCGAGCGTCGCGATCTGCCCGCGGAAATTCGCTTGCGGGCCCTGGCAGCGATTCCTGGCCGCGTCAGCGTCAGTGACGAGGCAATGACACTGGCTTTGCAACATCTTCCTGCTCACCAGCCAGTGATCCTGCGAGGTTTAGCCGTCGAGTTCCTGCTCCGCGCCCAGCTGAACAGTTCGCAATTACAGCAACTGGCCAGGATAATTCCGCAGTGCAGCCCGCTGGAAGCGGATCGGCTGCTGGAAGTATTCGCCGCTCATCGTGAGGATGCCGTCGGGGAGACATTACTGGCCAATCTGGAGCGGGCGGAAATTCGTGCCTCTCTGCGTCCTGCTTCCATTCGCCGTGCCGTCAGCCAGTGCAGCCCTGCGGTGCAACGCCGTGCGGAAAAACTCATCGCAGAACTCGATGCCGCCACCAGTCAGCAAAAGCAAAAGCTGGAGCAATTGCTGGCGGCACTCAAACCCGGCGACGTGCGCCGTGGACAACAGGTGTTCCAGAGTGCGAAGGCGGCATGCTCTGCCTGCCACACGATCGGCTATCTCGGCGGCCGAATTGGGCCCGATCTCACTCGCATCGGTGCGCTGCGCAGCGAACGCGACCTGCTGGAGTCCATCGTTTTTCCCAGCGCCAGTTTTGTGCAGAGTTATGAGCCGGTTCTGGTGGCTACTCGCGATGGACGTGTTTACAACGGTCTGATTCGCGAGGATCGGCCGGAGGACATCCTGCTGGTCACCGGCCCCGATCAGCACATCCGCATCGCTCGCCACGACATCGAGGCCATCCATCCCAGTAAGGTTTCCATCATGCCCTCCGGCTTCGACCAGCAACTGACCCTGGAGGAACTTTCCGATCTGATCGCCTTTTTGAAATCGTGCAAGTAAGTGCGACTGGACGGTCGCTCGCATATATGGAGAACCGCGATGCGCAGAATCGCCGCTATTTTCCTGGCGCTGGCAACGCTTCTGGCTTGGGGTGCAACTCTGGTGGCGGACGAAGCTCGGCCGAACGTGATTATTTTTCTGGCCGACGATCTGGGCTACGGGGATCTCGGTTGTTACGGCCATACGGTAATCAAGACGCCGCACCTGGATCGTTTCGCACGGGAGGGTATGCGCTTCACGCAATGTTACGCTGCCTGTCCGGTCTGTTCGCCATCGCGTGCCGCTATCCTGACCGGACGCACGCCGTATCGCAACGGCGTATTTACCTGGATTCCCGCCAACTCGTTCCTGCATCTGCGCACCAGCGAGATCACCTTGCCCAAATTACTCCGTGAGGCTGGTTACTGCACCTGTCATGTCGGTAAATGGCACCTCAACGGCAATCTGCTTGATCCAAAACAGCCGCAACCTTCCGATCATGGTTACGACTGGTGGTTCGCCACGCAGAACAATGCTCGCCCTTCGCACCAGAATCCGGATAATTTCGTGCGCAACGGTCAGCCTGTCGGAGAGCTGGAGGGCTATTCGGCGCTGCTGGTGGTGCAGGAAGCCATCCAGTGGTTGCGGAAGCATCGCGATCCCCGCAAGCCCTTTTTCCTCACCGTCTGGACGCACGAACCGCACCTGCCCATCGAATCCGCTCTGGAATTCCTGGGACTGTATCCCGATTTGCGCCGCAGCGATCCCGACTGCGCCCAGCACCACGCCAACGTTTCGCAACTCGATCACGCATTCGGTACCCTGATGCTGACCCTGGACGAACTCGGTCTGCGGAACAACACCCTGGTCGTTTTCACCAGCGACAACGGCCCGGAAGGCGATGGCACGAAAAGACGAACTCGCGGTTCCACGGGCGGTTTGCGCGGACGAAAACGTTCCCTTTACGAAGGCGGTATCCGTGTACCCGGCATCATCCGCTGGCCCAACCGTATTGCTCCTGACACGGTCTGCGATACGCCCATCATCGGCTCCGATCTCTTCCCAACGGTACTGGCTGCCGCGGGTGTAGCAGCGCCAAAAGACCGCACACTCGACGGCGTGAATCTGCTTCCCTTGCTGGCCGGTAAACCGCTCACCCGCCCCATCCCCATGTACTGGCGCTATCATGCCGCTCCGGGACCGTTCAAAGTCGCCATGCGGGATGGCGACTGGAAAATCCTCGCCGATTTGGGCTTTACTCAATTCGAACTGTATCACCTGGGCAACGATCCGAAAGAAACCCAGAACCTGGCCGATAAGCATCCGGACAAACTTGAGGAATTACGCGACCGGTTGCGGAAACTGCATGACGAAATCGAGAAAGAAGGCCCGGACTGGTGGAAAAATTATAAGGGAAGCTGATTCGCTCCGGATTGACCCGTGGCGAATGGCCTTGCGCAAGTGCGCTTGCAGCCGGTTGTGCAACACGGCTATTTTACTCTCGCCGACCACCGTGGCGAAAGACCTTGCCCAGGTGCGCTTCCTCCCGAATCTGGTCAGGAGCATGTCATGCTCCATTTCCTGGTGGACTGGGCTGGGCGCTGGGACTGGCGCAGCGAAGGAGTGTCGCCTGACCGACTGGTGGAAGCTGTGCAACGCGGCGAGCGGATCGGTATTTATCAGGATGCTGGCCGCACCGATTGGTGGCCGGCTCAGCAACCCTTACCCGCGGGAATTGAGCGAATCCCCTGCTGGCCACCGGATTCGCCCTACGACCTGGTAGTGGTCATTAGCGATCGGCTGATCGAGATCGGCGAGCATGTGGCCAGGACGGTGATTTATCGCCCGCGGACACTCACGCTCGGCGTCAGTGGTTTGCCGGTAGAGGAACCGGAGGAGTTTCACCGCACCGTGGTCGAGTTTTTCCAGCAACAGCGTCTGAGCCTGGCCAGTTTGACCGCACTGGCTACCCCACGAGGCGACTCCGGTACGCCGATCTTCTACGACTGGGCTGAAACCCGATGCCTGCCGCTGCTGGAATACGCTCCGGAGCGGCTGGCGTTACTCCGCCCCTGTCAGGTAAGCGGGGAGAACCGATGGTGGGAAACAGAAGCGGCAGCCATGCTCGCCGCCAGCACCCGTCATCTCCTGGTGCCAGCTACGGTATGCCAGGGCTGGACTTTAGCCATTGCCCGGCGTCAGACCGGCTGAAACGCCGGCACCGTCGCACTCTCAGGAGAGGTCTTGCTTGCTCAAACGCCGCAGCAGGTGGGTACCGATCGCCAGACAGAAGACCGCTGCACGCTCGGGACAGATTTTGCTGGCTGAAACGGGCGATCAACGACACGGCTCATTGACTCGCCAGCGATCCGTGATAGCATGAGAATAAGAAAACGGTGTATAAGGTGGAATTCGACCGGGACTCGCCATCGGGTTCCACTTCCCAGGCCGGAGTGCTAAGTCATACCAGGGCAGACGCTATGTCCTCCGCACAAACGCCACGACGCCGACGGCTGGAAGTCGAAGATATCGGCGACGTTACCTTCATCCGCTTCACCGACAGCAAGATTCTGGATGAGGCTAATGTGCAGCTGATCGGCGACCAGTTGTTCAGTCTGGTGGACGATCACGGCAGGAAAAAATTATTATTGGACTTCAGCAAGGTCGAATACATGACCAGCGCCTTTCTCGGCAAACTGGTCACGCTGAACAAAAAGGTGCAGCAGGTCGGTGGCCGATTGGCTCTCTGCAATCTGGCCCACAAGGAAATTTTCGATATTTTTGTCATCACCGGTCTCAAGCGACTTTTCAACATCTATAAAGACGAGCAGGAAGCCCTGCAATCCTTTTGACACCGACGCAATTTACATGCTAAAGTTGAGGAACTCTTACGGGGAGGCAGGGAAAGCGGTGGGCCTCTAAGTCAAGGAGCTCTTCGACTCGCACATTTCGGGCAGAGGCAGTGAGAGCGGAGCATGAGCCAACTTAGCCAGCAGGTGGAGTTCTTTCCGATACAAAACGAGTGGCAGCTTCCCAGTCGCCTCGACCGCATTCCAGACCTGCAGGAAGAAATCGTTTCGCTATTGCATCGTGCCGGTTTCGGCGAGCAGGACATTTTCGCTGTGCGTCTGGCTCTGGAAGAAGCCGTGGCCAACGCTATGAAACACGGTAACCGCCTCTGCGACGACAAGACTGTGCGGGTCTGGCTCTGTTTGCAACCGGAGGCGGTAACCTTGCGGGTCAGCGACGAAGGCGAGGGTTTCGACCCGGACAGTGTTCCCGACCCGCGGGCTGAGGAAAACCTCGAACGCCCCTGTGGTCGCGGTTTGTTGCTCATGCGTTATTTCATGCACCAGGTCGAATTTCTCGACCGGGGTTCCACCGTGGTCATGGTCCGTCGCCGCGAATCCGACCCTGCAGGCGAATCCTGTTGTGCTGCCCAGGCCGAACACTCGGCTTAACCAGCACGGCACCATTCTCCGGGCACATGCTGGTGTTGATGCACGATTTTGGGTCGAGCCAGCAGTTGCATCATTTCAGGTGTTTGTCGGCGAAACGGAGAAAAATCTCCCAATCTTCGCGGGTCATGGAGTGTTTGCCGGGACGAATCCAGTAACCCAGCCGGTTACCTACCAGCCGACCCGGAGGCGGCATCTGGTGTGTTGCGGTTGGCGATTGTCCATCGCCACCTGGCTGGCCTAAACCCTCCACGCCGAACAACCGGTAAACCGGCTCTGCTGCCACCAGCATGGCGAATTGTCCGGCGGGATTGGCCCAGGTATCCTCGACGGCGTTGGTCAACAGCACCGGCCGTGGTGCGCACAGCGCGATCAGGCAATGCTGGTCGAAGGGGAGCTTTTCCGGCTGGTCGTTGAACTGTTTGAAAGTGGCGTTGAACCAGTGCGGGAACCGCTCATTGATTGCCCGCACCGATTCCCCGACTTTGCCGCGACTCGGTGCTGTTCCCCCGCAACCGGCCTGATGGGGAATCACCAGGGCGATACGGTCATCGAAAGCCCCGGCCAGCAGGGCGGTTTTACCGAGTCGGGAATGCCCCACTACTGCCAGACGCTTGCGATCCAGTTCGGGCACACTTTGCAAATAGTCCACCACCCGATGAATGCCCCAGGCCCAGGCAGCAATGGTTCCGGGATCGTGCGGCCCAGGTGTTCGGCCCTGCCGCCAGTGTGCCAGCACTCCCTCGGTGGCCTTGGGGTCGTCGGGCTGAACCTCGCCGCAATAAAACGTGGCCACGGCATAACCGCGCGACACGGCCAGGTCGAGATTCCACACCGCGCTATCACTCCCCCGTCCCGCCTCTGTGGCCCGATGGTTTACCACACCCTTGCGATTGGGATACATCCAGGCCGTCGGCACCCGCACTCGCCGATCGTCCACCACGGCATGGTTGCCGCAGAAATTCATGCCGACGAATGCCGGCACCGGCCCTTCCCGCTTGTTCGGTATGGCCAGCAGTACGTGCACCGTGCACAGCGGCGGATTACCAATGGTCAATGCCACCTCGCGCAACGTCGCCTGCCCTCCCAACCAGTTCGGTTCGCAGAACAGTTCTTTCCCCTGCACCGGTACCGCCGGCGGCAAATAGCCGTACATGTAGTGCTGGAACAGCTCTTTCAATTCCGGGACGCGCTTCTGCAACCAGTCCTGGCGATGGGTGATTTTCGTCCCGTCCAGCATCACTAACGGGTCGGGCAACTCCGGCCGGGCGGGCAATTGCTCCACACTCGGAAACTGCCGGGGCGTCTCCGCTGTCGCCCAGCCTCCCCACCAGACATATTCGGGGCAACTTCCGCTGATCGTCCCCAGAAGCAGCACAACCAGCCCGCCTGCCAGGTTCAGTTTTCGGCCCATAGCTCACGCCTCCGAGCACTTGCTCCGATGATCACGAGTCGGTTATCTCGTTGCCCGCACCAGGGCTGCTTGGCCAGCCGCGTCGCATTTCCACACGGGCCGCGTTACGAACGGATCGGCCCGCTTCGACACCTGGTGACCTGCCTGCATCAGGTAGCCAGCTCCAGCACTTCTCTGATGAAGTGCCCGTTTGACACCTGGTGACCTGGTCGCTTTCTCACGATCACGGATCGAGTCACGTAGTTCCCCAGCCCTACCTCAAGCGTGCCACACCTGTGTTGCTGCCTCGCCGCCATCCAGCGTATTGCTGTGTTGTCGCCGTCCAGGACCGGCGGTCGAGATTGCTCCGTTCCCCAGCCATACCTCGATCGTCCGCGACAGAGCAGGAGTCGAGCTAGCTCATTCGCCAGCCACACCTCGATCGGCCGCGTTTGTGCCCTCTGCCATAATCGAAGCCGCGACCATCTCCCATTCGTTTAGCGAAACGCATCTCCAACGCACAGGTGGCGGAACCGTGCGCGGCTTTTATCCCGGACGAACTCTCCCATTCTTTCAGGGAAACGCATCTCCAACGCACAGGGCTTATCCAGCCGTGATCCGACATCATTGCGGAGAAATCCTTGCGGACATCGCGGATCACTCAGGCGATGGGCACACGCCTTCCCGACCGTTCGCCCCACGATACCCGCAGGCACGTTACCGCCCGACGATTCCGGGTGCACATCCTCGGCCAGCGACTGCCGGACGCACATCGTCGGTCGGTAATGCACGCATGCAGGTCGGCACGCGAAATTTTTTTCTTGACGGCAGCTGGCGGGGCTGGTAAGATCGAACCCAGCGACGAGCGACGGCTGTCATGCAACCGGCCGGGCGGGTGAGAATCGCTGGCCCGTGCAGCCATTTGGCATCTCCAGCACGTTGCCACATGGCCAAACTCTGCGGCGGCTTCTCCGCATCAACCCACCCATAAAAAGGAGGATTGCATGCGCCAATGGCTTCTCAACGTCTGGAAGATGTGTCTGGGTCTAGTCGAAGTGCCAGCGAAAGTGCGTCGGTCACGTGAACGAGCGCAGCTGCGCTTCGAGCAACTCGAAGACCGAACCGTCCCAGCCACGTTCCGGGTAAATGACATCCACCCTGCTGGCAGTTCCAACCCCAGCTGGTTCGCTCAGGTCAACGGCACGCTGTTTTTTGCTGCCGACGATGGCACGAATGGCGTGGAACTCTGGTCTTGGGATGGCACGTCTGCCACGCCGGTCGCCAATATCAACCCCGGTGGTAGCTCCAATCCTTCCTGGCTGACCAACGTCAACGGCACGCTGTTTTTTGCTGCCGACGATGGCACCAACGGCATCGAGCTCTGGATGAGCGATGGCACGCCCAGCGGCACCGTGCTGGTCAAGGACATCAATTCGGGCCCGGCTGGCTCCGGTCCTTCCGGTCTCACCAACGTCAACGGCACGCTGTTTTTTGCTGCCGACGATGGCACCAACGGCATCGAGCTCTGGATGAGCGATGGCACGCCCAGCGGCACC
>Ga0272447_1002007_pt1 | contig 11676 bp, 11 predicted proteins | sample YNPCB0133_FD_194589 | JGI IMG/M metagenome (GOLD analysis project Ga0272447, IMG submission 194589) | Hot spring microbial mat communities from Yellowstone National Park, WY, United States - YNP-CB-013-3 | ecosystem: Environmental > Aquatic > Thermal springs > Hot (42-90C) > Sediment | place... | reverse complement strand
CCAAAATCGCTCAGCGATTTTTGGGGTGGTCTAGTCTCCGGCCTCCCGCATGAAGCGCTGCAGCGCGTCCACCAGCGCCTGGACCTGCTTCACGACGTCCTTGGTGCTGGGGTACTCGCCCAGACCCTGTAGCTCCTTCTGGATGCGGACCAGCTCCCGGTAGCAGTTCAACGCAGCGTCTCGAACGGCTGTCCGAACGGCCACTTTCCTCACCTCCTTGTGCCACGCGGTGTTTGGCGTTCGAGGCCCTGCGAGCCTATTGTAGGACTCTGTCCCGGAAAAAGCCCTCGGACCGTGGGACCGGGCTCCCCAAAAAGCGCGCAGCGACTTTTGGGGTGGTCGAGACCACCCCACCCGCGACACCGGGCGCGGCTCCCGTGCGGCCTCCAGGGTTCTGCGCAGGGGATCCGGGAAGGGGACGGCCCTGCCCCGGGTGTCGCAACACACGTGCCGCGTGAACCCCTCCGCCAAGACCCGCCCGTCCCGCTGCACCCAGTACCGGAACCGGGTGGCGCGGCTGGAGAGGTCGTCCAGAGCGCAGCTCACTTCCACCACCTGTCCGAAGGCCGCGGGAGCGCGGTAGGTGATCCCCAGCTCCACCACCGGGAGCCGCACCCCGGAGCGCTCCAGCTCGTGGTACGGCACCCCCAGGCGTTTGAGGAACTCCACCCGTGCGGCCTCCATCCACACCACGTACACCCCGTGGTGGACCACACCCATCTGGTCGGTCTCCGCGTAGCGCACCTCCCGGGGGCAACACCACCTGCACCTCGGTTCCCCCCTGGCTTCGGCCTCCCGGCCGGTGTTCGGTTTGGTGGGCGGAGCAGGGTTCGAACCTGCGACCCCGTCCTTGTAAGGGACGTGCTCTGCCTCTGAGCTATCCGCCCGTGGTGCCGGAGGTGGGAGTCGAACCCACACGGGCTTGCGCCCACCGGATTTTGAGTCCGGCGCGTCTGCCTGTTCCGCCACTCCGGCGTCCCGAGCCCTAGACCACCCCAGAAACCTCCCACGATTCCCGGGGACCCCGGTCCCTTCTGCGGGGAGGGCGTTCCGGGACGCGCTCTTAGTTTAGTCTAGCCCTTCCGGGAGCGGAAAGGTCCGAAGGTACTCCCGCAGGAAGGCGCGCCGCAGGACCGGTGTAGACCACGCACCCACCAATCCTTCCAGGAGGGCCCCAGGCAGGCGCAGGGCACCCCAGGTGGCGGCTCGGAGAAAACCCACCCGCCGGGCCTGCGCGGCCACGTAGCTCCGGTACCGACGGTGGGCCTGGTCCAAGGTCGTCTGCCCGCCCAGCACCTGGGCGAAGAGGGCACCCACCAGCCAGCCCGTGTGGAGGGCGCTGCGGATCCCCTCTCCGGTCAGGGGTAAGCAGGACCCTGCGCTGTCACCCACCGCGAACACAGGGCCGGCTCCCAACCAACCCGGGCCCACCCCGAGAAACCCTCCGTGGTAACCGCGCGGGCGCAGGCCGAACCGGGCCACGAAGGCGTCCAGGTGGTCCCGCAGCCGCGTGCGCGCCCGGTATGAGAGCACCCCCCACCGCACCGACTCCCCGCAGGGGAAGGCCCACGCGTACCCGTCCGGCACCACCTCCGGCCAGAAGAAGAAGTGCAGCCCTACGGGGAACGCACCCGGGATCTCTGTCTCCAGGCCGAACCACTTCCACCGGGGTCCCCCGCCGCGCCCTGTGGCCAGCTTGGATCTCCAGCCGGTGCAGTCCGCCACCAGCTCCGCACGGAACCGCCCCGCGGAGGTCTGCACCCACCCTCCGTCCAGGTCCTGTACCGTGGCCTGGAAGAACTCGGCCTGCGTCTTCTCCCACGCCTGCAGGCAGAACCAGCGGTAGTCGAAGGTGCAGAAGGGCTCGTCCAGCTCCCACACGAACTCCCGCCGGCGCGTGTGTACCACCAGGGCCCCGTGCACCTGCTGGACCGCCTCCTCCGCTCCCGCCCGGGCCAGCAAGGACACCGGCGCCGCACACGCGGAGGTCTGACCCGCTCCTAGGGGGAGAGGGTCCACCACCAGCACGCGGCCGCGCGCCCGTTGGGCCACCGCGAGTCCTGCAAAGGAGGCCCCCGCCACCAGGACGTCGTACTTCACGGCACCGGGCGCGCGTGCTCGAACCTCAAGGTACCCTGGAAGGCCGGCAGCCGGACCCGCTCGCGCCGTTCCACCCGGATCTCCAGGCCCAGGCCACGGAGGGCTTCCACCACTCCACCGCGGATGTTCAGCGCGCCCTCCAGGGTAGCGGGATCGCCCACTGCCTCCAGGACGTAAGGCGGGGACAGCCGGCGCAGGTTCACCAGAACGGTGCCGCCCACCTGGCTGAACCCGCTGGTGGCCACCAGCCGCTGGCCGTTCACCGCCACCGCCTCGGCCCCCGCGGCCCACAGCTCGTTGGCCACGGCCACCAGGTCCTGGTACTGGACCACCACAGGACCCTGGGCGGGCTTCCCCTGAGGCTCCGCCACCCGTACCACCACCCCCGGCCCCTCCACGGGCACGAGGCCCAAGGCCACGCGGAGCTCCTCTACCTGGGCCCGCAGGGCCTCCGCCGCGGTCCGGCCGGTGGCCAGCGCCTCCTCGTACTCCCGCACCCGCCCCTGGAGGACCGCCAGCTGTTCTTCCAGTTGGCGCCGCACCTCCCGCTCCTGCCGCAGCATGGTGGCTAGGGCGTACAAGTTCCGGGTACGGACCTCCGGTTGCTCCCGGAAGTGCCGGCTCGCCCTCACCTGAGTCACCATGAGGAAGCCCAGGACGGCCAGCATGCCTACCGCGAGCCCCTGCAGGACCGCCACCGGCCGGCTCCGGGCCTGCAGGCCAGGCTGCCGGGCCGTCCAGGCCTCCTGTGCCCTCACCGGGCCAACACCTCCCGGATGTCCCTCTCCAGGGCCCCTTCGCCTTCCTCGCCCAAAAAGGGGCCCGCGTGTGTCTTGGCCAGGCCGCCGTCCCGGGTCACGAACACCGTGGTGGGCAGGCCCACCACCCGAAACCACCGCAGGGTGTCCCCCCGCGGGTCGTGGACGGACGGGAAGGGCAGCTGGAATTCCCGGGCGAACCGCCGCGCGTCCTCCGGCTCGTCCAGCACGTTCACCCCTACGAAGTGGACCTCCTGGCCGTGCCGCCGCCACGTCCGCACCAGCACCGGCATCTCCGCCCGGCACGGCGCACACCAACTTGCCCAAAAGTTCAGGACCACGGGTTTACCCCGCAGCTGCGCGAGGTGCAGCTCCCGGCCGTCCAAGGTGTCCAAGACGAAGCTCGGGGCGGCCGGCAGCTTCCCCGAAACCGCAGGCGGTGGGGGAGGTGTCGGGCCGGGCCGGAGGGCAGGCCACAGGACCGCCCCGGCCAAGCCGGCCAGCAGGACCCAGAGAGCAGGGCGCCACACAGCGCCTTCAGTGTACCCAACCTGGACCATCCCAAAAATCGCACAGCGATTTTGGGGACCCCGGTGGCGTGGGCCCGAGGGCTTTTTCCCGGGCACGCTCCTGGCTTGGGGCCTACAGCTCGTCTTCGGAGGAGGTGACCACCCGCGCAGGCCGGCCGGCTTCGTACTCCCGCAGGCCCTGCTGGAGCGCTACCCAGGCCAGGGTGGCGCACTTAATCCGCACCGGAAACCGGCGCACCCCCTGCAGGGAGACCAGCTCCCCGAGCTGTTCTTCGTCCGGCGGCTGGCCGTGCATCATGGCCTTGAACCGGTCCGCCAACTGGCCGGCCTCGGCCACGGTCTTCCCCCGGACGGCCTCCGTCATCATGGAAGCGGACGCCTGGCTGATGGAACAGCCCCGCCCTTCGAACCGTACCTCCTCCAGACGGCCGTCCCGTACCCGCGCGTACAGGCTGATCTCGTCCCCGCAGGAGGGGTTCACGCCCTCCACCGCGACCTCCGCGCCTTCCAGCCGCCCGCGGTTCCGGGGGTGGGCGTAGTGGTCCAGGATGATCTCCCGGTACAGCTCCTCCAGCATCCGCGCTCCGGGGCTCAGGGGGAAAGGCCGAAGAAAGCCCGTACCCGCTCCAGACCCCGCACCAGGGCGTCGATGTCCTCGGGACTATTGTACAGGTACACGCTGGCCCGGGCGGTGGCCGCCACACCCAGGGCCCGGTGCAGGGGCTGGGCACAGTGATGGCCCGCCCGCACGCACACCCCCTCTCCGTCCAGCACCTGCGCCACGTCGTGGGGGTGCACGCCTTCCAGGCTGAAGGCCACCGCACCACCGCGGAGCTCGGAATCCCGAGGGCCGTACAGCCGTAGCCCCTTCACCTCCGCCAGCTGAGCCAGGGCATAGCGGACCAGGGCCTTCTCGTGCGCCCGCACCACGTCCATGCCCAGGGACTGCAGATACTCCACCGCCACGCCCAGGGCGATGGCGTCCGCGATGTTGGGAGTCCCCGCCTCGAACCGGTGCGGGGGTTCCTTGTAGCTGGAGTTCTCCAGATCCACCCGCTCGATCATCTCCCCTCCGCCGTGGAAGGGGGGCATGGCCTCCAGCAGCTCCCGCCGGCCCCACAGAGCGCCGATCCCCGTGGGGCCGCACATCTTGTGCCCCGAAAAGGCCAGGAAGTCGCAACCCAGGTCTTGTACCCGCACGGGCATGTGGGGCACGCTCTGGGCTCCGTCCACCAGCACCACCGCACCCACCGCGTGAGCCCGCGCCGCGATGTCCCGCACGGGGTTGATGGTCCCCACCACGTTGGACTGGTGCGTCACCGCCACCACCCGGGTCCGCTCCGTGAGGCAGCGGTCCAGGCTGTCCAGGTCCAGGGTTCCGTCCTCCGGCCTCACGCGCAGAAAACGCAGCCGGGCACCCCGGCGCTGGGCCAAAAGCTGCCAGGGCACCAGGTTGCTGTGGTGCTCCATCTCCGTGACCAGGATCTCGTCTCCCGGCCGGACGAAGGCACCTCCATAGCTGTACGCCACCAGGTTGATGGCCTCCGTGGTGCCGCGGGTGAAGACCAGCTCCTCCGGGCGTGCCCCGATGAAGGCGGCCACCTTGGCCCGCGCCTCCTCGTACGCCAAGGTAGCCCGTTCCGCGATGCGGTACAGCCCGCGGTGAACGTTGGCGTTGTACTCCTCGTAGTACCGCTGGAGGACCTCCAGGACCACCCGGGGTTTCTGGGAGGTGGCGGCGCTGTCCAGGTACACCAGGGGCTTGCCGTCCACCGACCGCTGGAGCAGGGGGAAGTCCCGCCGCACCTCCCCGGGAATGGACACTTTCCCCTCCTCCTGTCCGGCCCTAGGAGCCGTGGATGCGGCCCGCGTGGACCCGGGGCGTGGGGTCCACGTACACCACCCCGTCCTCCACCTTCACCGCGTACGTGGCTACGTTGTGGACCGCGGGCAACGACCTCACCTGGCCCGTGGGGATATGGAACCGGGAGCCGTGGCGCGGGCACACGGCCATCTCTCCCATCACAGGCCCCTCCGCCAAGGACGCTTCCTCGTGGGTGCAGGTGTCGTCGATGGCGTAGAACCTGCCCCCCAGGTTGAACACCGCAATCCGCCTCCCTGCCACCTCGAACGCTCGGCCGGTGCGGTCCGGGATGTCCTGCACCCTGGCCACGGCCACGAACTGGCTCACCGGTTCCCCGCCACCTCCTCCAGCAGGCCCCGGAGGGCCGCCACCCGGCCCAGGGGGGCCTGCGCGCCCATTTTCTCTGCCACCTTCTGCTCCAACCACAACCGTACCCGCTCCAGGGGCAGTCGATCCAGCACCTCCGAGAAGAAACCCTCCACGATCATGTGGACCGCCTGCTGTCGGGTAAGGCCCCGGGTCTGCAGGTAGAAGAGGTGCTGTTCGTCCAGCCGGCTCACCGCGGAGCCGTGGGTGCACCGCAGGTCGTTGGCCATGATCTCCAGCTCCGGCTTGCTGTCCGCCCGCGCTTCCGGGGACAGGAGGAGGTTCCGGTTGGACTGAAAGGCGTTGGTCTTCTGGGCCCCCGGGTGGACCCGGATGAGGCCCGCGAACACCGACCGGGCCGAGCCCAGGAGGGCCACCTTGTACAGGAGGTCGCTGCCCGTGTGGCCGGCCTGGTGCTCCTGCAGGGTGTGGACGTCGTAGTGCTGGGCGTCGTCCGCGAAGAAGGCCCCCAACATTTCGGAGGAGGCCCCGGGGGAGTCCAGGAGGGACTCCACGAACAGCTTCTCCACGGAGGCTCCGAAACTGGCCACCAGGCTGTACACCGTGGCGTCGCGGCCCACCCGGGCCCGCACCACCCCGAACTCCCGCACCTGCCGAGGCAGGTCCTGCAGCTGCACGTAGCGCAGCTGCGCGCCCTCCTGGACCACCAGCTCCGCACCTAGACTCACCAACCCGCCGCCCAGGCCCGTGCGGCGGTGCACCAGGGTAGCACGGCTGCGGGCCCCGAGGACCACCACCGCGTGAGGGGAGGCGAAGCCCTCCCCGTCCAACCAGTCCGCCACCACCAGGGGCTGTTCCAGCTCCACCGCGGGGGGGACGTACAGGAACACCCCGCCCGTGGCGAAGGCCGCGTGCTGGGCCGTGAAGGCGTTCTCCTCGGGCCGGAAGGTGGCCCGGAACAGGAACGGCTCCACCAGCTCCGGGTGATCCCGGGCCGCGGTGCGGAGGTCGCAAAATACCACCCCCGCCTCCCGGAGCGCCCCGGTACCCTGAGCCCACGCGGGCGCACCGTTGTGCAGGACCAGGGTCGGCCCGCCCTCCCCCAGGCCTTCCAGGGCCCCGAGGGCCGCGTCCTCCGAGCCCCTTTCCTGCAGCACCGGCCCCAGCCCGTCCCACGCCAGCCGCTCGGGAGGAGTCCTCCGCCACGCCTCGTGGGTCGCAGGAGGGAGGGGCAGGGAGCGGAAGTGTTCCCACGCCGCCCGCCTCCGCTCCCAGAGCCAGGCCGGTTCCTCCCACAGGCGCGACAGCCGCCGCAGGGTCGCCTCGTCGAATCCCGTACGCACCACGCCGTCCTCCAACCCCGTCCTCTTCCCTCGGATCACGGTGGGGCGCTAGCCCACCGACCCCTCCATCTCCAGGGCGATGAGCCGGTTCAGCTCCACCGCGTACTCCAGAGGGAGTTCCTTGGCGATGGGCTCGATGAAGCCCCGCACGATCATGTTCATGGCCTCGTCCTCCTGGATGCCCCGGCTCATGAGGTAGAACAGCTGCTCGTCGCTCACCTTGGAAACCGTGGCTTCGTGGGTGATCTGTACGTCTTCCTCGTCGATCTCCATGGTGGGGTAGGTGTCCGAGCGGGACCGGTCGTCCAGGATCAGGGCGTCACACCGCACCGCGCACTTGCTCCCCTTGGCCCCCTTGTACACCTTTACGAGGCCCCGGTAGCCCGCACGGCCCCCGTCCTTGCTGATGGATTTGCTCACCACGGAGGACTGGGTGTAGGGGGCCGCGTGGACCACCTTTCCGCCCGGGTCCTGGTGCTGCCCAGCCCCCGCGAAGGCCACGGACAAGATCTCCGCCTTCGCCCCCGGTTCCACCAGGTATACGGAGGGGTACTTCATGGTGATCTTGCTGTTGTGGACCACGAACCCATTCGCCACGAAGTTGTGCGTTCCCTCGATCTCGATGTCCCAGGTGTCCTCGACCCCCTCTGGCTCGATGGCCACCACGCGCGAGAAGTGCACCGGGTGCGTGTATGGCTGCTCGCCAAAGTACAGGAAGTAGTGTGTGTACTCCTTGGTTTCCTTCCCCAGCGGCTTTCTCTCCACGCGGCTCCACCGGGAGATCTTCCGGGCATCCCAACCGCAGGAGATGGCGAGGGCCTTGACGTCCTCGAGCAGCAGCCGGTTCGCACTCGTCACGGACAGGTTCTTGTGCCCACCTCGGCGGTATCCGTCCCCCGCGATGTAGCCCTCCAGGAACGCCACCCGCTGCCCCTTGGGCAGTCGGTAGATCCACCGGGGCACCCGCTTCTCCCGTGCCCCGCCCGCGAAGCCCTGCGCCCGCAGCCACTCCGCCAGATCCACCGAGTTGACCCGCACCGCGTTCCCCCTCACCTGCCCTTGGAGCCCGAAGAGCCGTTCCAGCAGCTCCAGCAGCCGGCGGTGCGCCCGGTCCCCTTCGGGCACCGCGAAGCACACCCGCGTTCCGTCCAGGTAGCCGTCCGACACGTACAGCCCCAGCAGCCACAGGAGCTCCTCCGTGCTCTCCTCAGGAAGCCGCACGGCTTTCCTCCCCCGGCGCCCCACCGCCGCGAACACCGCCGGCCGCCCGCTGTCCGGCACGTCCCCCACGATGGCCACCAGGTCGCCGGGCCGTAGCTGGTCCAGCCGTTCCCAGGTCAGGAACACGTGAGCGCCTTCCCTCCGCAGCACCAGGAAGGGGTGGTTCGCGGTCGCCCGGATCTCCCGGTGATTGGCCACCCGCAGCCGGAACACCTGCTGCCGCCCACTGTAGCGCTTGGCCACCACCCTCCGCCGGACGAGGTTCAGCTCCGTATCCACCGTGTAGACCGTATCCCCCGGCTCTACCTCCGCAATCGGCTTGAGGTCGCTGTTCAACAACACCAGAGCGTCCGACGTCAAGCACCCCAAATTGCCGTCCACCCACTCCATGGTGGCGTCCCGGTACGCCACCGCCCGCTTCGTGACCAAGTTGTAGACGTTCTTCGACCAGTTCTGGATGGTCGTGTACCGGCAGCGAGCCCCTTCCTTCACGATGATCTCCACCACCGCGCTGTGGAGGGAGTCCGTGGTGTAGATGGGGGCCGTACAGCCCTCCACGTAGTGCACGTAGGCGCCCGGCTCCACGATGATCAACGTGCGCTCGAACTGTCCCACGTTCTCCGCGTTGATCCGGAAGTACGCCTGCAGCGGGATCTCCACCTTCACCCCCGCCGGGACGTAAATGAAGGAGCCCCCCGACCACACCGCGGAGTTCAACGCTGCAAACTTGTTGTCCTCCGGCGGAACCACCGTACCGAAGTACTCCTGCACCAGGTCCGGGTACTTCTTCACCGCGGTGTCGGTATCCACGAAGATGACCCCGAGCTTCTCCCACTCCTCCTTGAGGCTGTGGTAGACCACTTCCGACTCATACTGCGCTCCCACCCCCGCCAGGAACTTCCGCTCCGCCTCGGGGATGCCCAGCCGCTCGTAGGTGTCCTTGATCTCCGCGGGCAGCTCTTCCCAGCTGCGGGCCTGGCGGTCCGTGGGCTTGATGTAGTAGTAGATGTCGTCGAAGTCGATGCTGGACAAGTCCGGTCCCCAGGTAGGCAGGGGCTTCTTCCAGAACACCTCCAGGCTGTGCAGCCGGAAGGCCCGCATCCAGTCGGGCTCGCCCTTGAGGTGGGAAATCTCTTCGACCACCTCCCGGCTCAAGCCCTTGCGGGACTTGAACACGTAGTTCTCGGGCATCCGGAAGCCCCACTTGTACTGGTCCAGGTCAATCCCCAGCGGGTTGGTGGTCGCCATGGTCTTCCTCCTCTCCGCGCCGACAGGCTCTCCCCACCCTCAGTGCGCCACCCAGAACACCTTTCCCGCACGCCGCACGGGCTGGTCCCCCGGGGTGGTGGCCGCCACCTCTGCGAACTGCTCCTGCAGTCCCTCGTAGCCCGTCTGCTCCAGCTCGTCCGCCAGCTCCGGGCCCCCGGAGATCACGATGCGACCGTCCAGCATCACGTGCACGTGGTGCGGCCGGATGTCGTGGAGGATCCGGGAGTAGTGGGTGATGAGGACGATCCCCATGTTACCCGCGGCCTTCTCGAACAGCTGGTTCACGTTCTCCGCCACCACTTTCACCGCGTCGATGTCCAGCCCCGAGTCGGTCTCGTCCATGATGGCCATCTCCGGCTCCAGCACCGCCATCTGGAGGATCTCCGCCCGCTTCTTCTCCCCCCCGCTGAACCCCTCGTTCACGTACCGGGTCACGATGCTGGGGTCCAGCTTCAGAAGCTCCAGTTTTTCCCGGAGGATCTTCTGGAACTCCGCCACGGGGATCAGCTCGTTCTGGTACCCGCGCCGGGCCGACAGGGCGGTGCGGAGGAAGGACGCAAAGTTCACCCCCGGGATGGCCACCGGGTACTGGAACGCGATGAACAGCCCCTCCCGGGCCCTCTCGTCGGGCGTCATCTCCAGCAGGTCGCGGCCCTTGTACAGGACCTCCCCGCCCGTGATGACGTAGAAGGGGTTGCCCATGAGGACGTTGGCCAGGGTGGACTTCCCGGAACCGTTGGGCCCCATGATGGCGTGGATCTCCCCCTTCCGGACCTCCAGGTTCACTCCCTTGAGGATCTCCCGGTCCAGCTCCTCCACCTTGGCCCGGAGGTTGCGGATCACGAGCTCGGGCGTGCGCTCCTTCATGCCTCCTCCATTTCGGTACCCCTAAAATTCTTGACGGAATCACTCAACAACCAGCTTCCATTCTAGGACCTGCCCCAGGCCCGGTCAAACCGCATTTACCGGACCAGCTGGGCGTCCAAGGTGAGGGACTCCAGACCCGGCTTCAGGAGCCGCGAAACCGGGCACCCGTCCTTCGCCGCCTCCGCCAGCTCCTGGAACTTGGCCTCGTCCACGCCGGGGACCGTGGCCCGGGTTTCCAGGTGGACTCGGGTGATGCGGGCGCCGGCCTCGCCCACGTCCAGGGTCAGGGTGGCCTTGGTCTCGATGCGTTCCGGCGCCGCCCCCTCCCGGGTGAGGCGGCCGGCCAGGGCCATGCTGAAGCACGCCGCGTGGGCCGCGGCGATGAGCTCCTCCGGGTTGGTTCCCTCCCCCGATTCGAACCGGGACAGGTAGGTGACCGAGGATTCCCGTAGGACGCCGGAGGGGGTGGTGGCGCGTCCGGCGCCGGTGCGCAGGTCCCCGGTCCAGGTAGCGCTGGCAGTACGGGTGATCTCCGGCATGGGCGACGCTCCTTTCTTCGTGGTTTTCCGGGGAACGTACGGGGCTAGTTTACCACGGGTCAACGCCGGACCTTTCCTGAGCGAGCCTGCGGAGTGCCTCTTCCCGCAGGGACCGCCGGCTCACCTTGTCCAGCCCCGTGCGCGGGAAGTCCTCTACCAGCCAAACCCGCCGGGGGACCTTGAAGCCTGCCAGCCGACTGCGGCAGAAAGTCACCAGCTCCTGCGGGTCCGGCAGCGCCCCGGGCGCGGGCCGCACGAAGGCCACCACCTGCTGACCCCACCGGGGATCCGGGATCCCCACCACCCCTGCCTCCGCCACCGCGGGGTGCGCCCTCAGCACCGCCTCCACCTCCGCGGGGTACACGTTCTCCCCTCCCGTCACGACCAGGTCCACCCTACGGTCCAGGACGTGCAGGTATCCCTCCGGGTCCACGTAGCCCACGTCTCCGGTGTGCAACCAGCCGCCCCGCAGGACTTCCGCGCTGGCCTTGGGCCTTCGGAAGTAGCCCTTCATGACCGTGGGGCCCTTGACCCGGATCTCCTCCGCCTCCTCCGCAGAAGGCCCCGCGCGCACCCACACCGGGAACAGGGGACGGCCCGCGCAGTCCGGCCGCATCTTCGCCAGCCGCGGGTGCAGGGTGGTCACCTGCGAGGCAGCTTCCGTGAGGCCGTACGTGGGGGCCACGGGCCAGCCCCGTTGAGCGGCCTCCTGTACCAGCTCCGGCGGCACCGGCCCGCCCCCCACCAGGACCGCCTGGAGGGTGGCGGGTACCCGCCGCCCTGTCCGCACCTCGAGCACGCGCTGCAACATGGTGGGGACCACGGAGGTGTAGGCGATCCCCCGGTCCACCTCGCGGT
>Ga0272447_1002006_pt1 | contig 11693 bp, 9 predicted proteins | sample YNPCB0133_FD_194589 | JGI IMG/M metagenome (GOLD analysis project Ga0272447, IMG submission 194589) | Hot spring microbial mat communities from Yellowstone National Park, WY, United States - YNP-CB-013-3 | ecosystem: Environmental > Aquatic > Thermal springs > Hot (42-90C) > Sediment | place... | reverse complement strand
ATCATCTGCACCAGGGGGGAGCGCCATTGGCCCTCCTGCTGGCCTGAGGGATTGGGGAAGAAAAGCAAGAACAGCAGGGAGATAGGCCTCTCTTTCCCCCCTTTGCCGAATTTTGAACAATCACGGCGTGGAGCGCCACCAACCGGTCCACGTGCTCCTCCATGGTCATCGGCGGGCGGACGCCGGCGCGCAGGCGGGGGAGCAGGTCGGGCTCATCCAACAGTCGCTGCATCGCGGCGCGCAGCGCCCAAATCATCCTCCCCACCTTTGAGGGACTTGCCATGGAGGAACCAACGGTTCCAAAACTCTGGGCCGGCCCGGTTTTCGATCTTTTAGGAAAAGGTGTGCTCTCTTTAAACCTTGCAAACGGCCTTTCAAGGGATTAATATCTTTGTTTTTCACAAGTGCATACAAGACAGCGGCCCAATCATAGAAAAAGATGAGCGGGAAATCCGAAGCAGGTGCATTCTTTATGACCATCCACACCTTATTACGGGCTTTCAGTTGTTTCTTAAGAGGAGAGTCCTCTCCAAAACTGGCGCTGGTTAAATGTCGGACTACCGCCTGGGGGACGTATTGGCAGCGCCATCCTGCGATTTGAGCTCGCCACGCCAAATCCACATCTTCCAGATAAGCGAAGAAGCGTTCATCAAAGAGGCCAATTTCTTCCAGCATTTTCCGGCGATACAGAGCCGCACCAGCGGAAGCACCAAATACCTCACATTCCCCTCCCGCCTCAGTGATCGGCCGTCCTCGCAATCTGTCCCATGCAATCGCAGCCCGATCTATTGCGACCCCAGCGCTCTGGACAACATTTGGCTGGTGAGCAAACACCATCAGACTGGCGCAAGCACCAATTCGTGAGTCGCGTTCCATCGTGCTAACTAATGCTTCCAGCCACCCTGGTTCAGGAAAAGCATCATCGTTTAAAACACCAATATACGGACTTTTAGACGTCCGAATACCCTGGTTGACAGCGGCTGCGAAGCCCAAGTTTTCAGCGTTCACTATAAGACGGAGACCCAATTGCCCCAATACCGCTTCTTCCGTTCTACCCTGTTTGCCGTTGATCACAACGACTGCTCGGAAATCGGTGTATGTTTGCTTGGATAATGACTCCAAGCAATGAAGCAACCAATTTCCCCCACTCCAGGTAGGGATGACAAGCAGTACGGAGGGTTCTCTCATTTGAGAACCAGGGGCAGAAATACAAAAATCGTGGTTGGGAAGGCCACAACCTGTTCTGAGGTCGCGATTAGATTATCCGTAGGGTCATAAGCGTAGATTTGAACTACGTAGTGCTTAAAGTTCGTCAGCCCTGTCAAGGTAAAAGTGGTGGCAGTCCCAACGTTCACAGATTGTCCACATCCAACCTCCTGCGGTGGGCTTGCGCCCTCTTCACACGAAACCAGATGCAGCATATAATGTCCCACACCACCTTGGAGCACACCGCTTCCGGCGCTCCAATCCAGGCGTATAACCGCGTCTCCTGGGACAAATGTTAAGCGGAAGGGATGATACTCATCTGCGCCAAAATCTGATTTGCTACCATATGGACGGTTCTCCCGGTCAATGTCGTCGCTAACTATGGTTTGCCCGGAAAGATCTAAAGCCGGTGAACCCAGCCGAAGATGGTAATTATGGTTTGGATAGCCAGGTGAAATAAAGCCAGCAGATGAGACAGTAACCGTCGTTTCCAAACCTTTGATTATTCCTGGTCTTACAGGGACTGCATTTGTGTTAATATTGTGATTGTTATTAGCAAATATTACTCCATCCAAGCCTAAAGTACTCCCTTGTTCAACCACAACTGCAGTAGCACTAGATGCGCCCAAAGTATGATCAGCAATAATGCTTCGCGTCAACGTGACTACTGCTGGAAGTAATGGATCTGGCCACGGTTGAACGAGCAACGCCTGTGCTAAAAACAGATGATTACCGAGGCGATTTTGTGCAAAGGTGGTATGGATAAGATCGGCTTGCATCCCATGAATTGCAACACCCCCACCTCCACTATCTAGCCTCATATTTCCGATTCCCTGATCGGCAAGATTGTCGGCCACAATCACGTTTCTAAGTACTGTAAGCGCCCCAGTATTTCGGCGGATAGCAGATGTATATATACCGCCCCCAACTCCGAGGCCAGCATTTCCTGTATTTGCATTTCCGCCTCTGGCTGCATTGGATATGACCTGAGTACGCTCTATTGTTACTATGCTGTTGGCCGCGCAGATTCCCCCGCCAACAGCGACACCCCCGTCGGCAGCGCCAGAGCCACCCACTGCAATGTTGCCAGCCAAATAAGAGTCGCTAATGTGCACTTGGACCGCTGGAGTCGTGTCAGAAAGGTCCTCGATGAAAATTCCTCCCCCATAAGCACCACCACCATATTGCTGGGCATTCCCACCTATGACCCGATTATTGGTTATAGTAACACGCCGCAATATAATGTCACTATCTTGAATACCAATACCCCCACCAAGAGCGTCTGCTTTGGGGGGATTCCCACTCTCTCCGCTTCCGGACGCATTTCCTGCCTGAACAACGTTGCGGGTAAAAATGGAATCCTCCACAACAACTTTGGCATTGTCAACAAACAGGGCACCGAAGGCAACACCACCCCGATCCCGGCCATTCCCGCCATATGATTCGTTAGCCTCAAATATGACTCTCTTGATAGACGATACAGATTCCGGTGATGGCTTGTATATATACAAAGCTGCACCATATGCTGCTCCACCAATCCCTGTATTCGTCGAAGGGCCATAGATTTTGTTATTCCGAAACACCACATCTCTCAAGATCACCGAAGCGTGTAAAGATAACATTCCACCACCGATACTGAAAAAGTCATCTGCTTGCGAATAGGTGGGTCCGTGCACATGACAATTTTGTATAGTAAAGCCCGTCATTTCTAAGTAGGTATTCCTCTCATTATAACCGATAACCGCAACTCCACGATACGAGTTGCCACCGTCTATAACTGTGGGATTTCGGATGGGGTCTGGGTGTGTCCAATTGGAGTAACCACCCCGAATGGTCAGACTTTTGTCAATAATACAGACAACTGGTTGGGTTCGCAGAAACGAACATTGGTTCGATCCGGTGTAAGTATAAGTACCTTGGGCTACCAAGATGGTATCGCCAGAAGAGGATTGGTTTACAGCGTACTGGATGGTTCGGCAAGGCTCTACCGGAGAGGTGCAGTCACCTTTGTCAACCCCTGTTGTGCTCACATAACGAATAACAGGGCTGTTAGCGTTTAACGGCTGGATATTATGTGTGATCATGAGCATGGAGACAATCAAGATAAGCAGCAAAGCGTATCGTTTCATCATTCTCAACCTCGCTGAACAGTTTTCGGTTTGATAGCATAGAACACAAAGAAAGGATAACCAAGATGTCCTTGCCAGGGGCCCCAGTATAAAGCAGCGCAGGCATCAGCAAATCCTATCTTCCGGAGCTCATCTAATATATCCCACCCGAAGTTCTGAAAGCATAAGGAACCTCTGCCAGATATAGGATTCCCGTGAATTTCGGGGGGCAGGAGATGATTGATGGTGCCATCACTGTTGAATACAGCCCGAATGCGGGTTGTTTCCTGCTCATAAAAGAAGGGAATTGTGAAGACTAACAAACCGCCTAACCGCAGAATCCGATAAATCTCAGCAAAGGCTGTGCGATAGTTTGGAATGTGCTCAAACACATCCAGAGTAATGACCAAGTCAAATTGGCAATCAGGAAAGGAAAGATTAGTCAAATCCTCGTGCCGGATATACTGTAAGTAGCGCCAATTGAATACTCGTTTACCGCTTTTGTGACCAGGTCCTAAATACTCACTGCCTATAACAGAAGGGATTATACGTTTTAGAACTTGATAAAGCGGGGTGACCTGCTCTGCAATAAAGGCATTTTTAATGTTTTTTAGATTGCAACGAACTCTCAAAAAATCTATTAACGCTCGCATACGACTGTTCAGGCCGCACTTCTGACAAATGCAAGTTTCGGTCCACGCAGGATGTACCGATGATCTTGTGCTGCTGCAGCCACCAAAAAGCCAATCTATTCGCATCTGAGTAACTTGTTCACAAGCTGAACAATAAGCAGGATATGTAAACCTATGGCGCGAAAAGAGCACACGATCATCGATCCAATCATATACGGAAAATGCCGGAGCAAGTTGAAAAAGGGATCTGTCAAACTCTACCTTTGAACGAAACTCACCCATCCAAATTGACGGGAAAAACCGTTGAGGTAACGCTCTTACTATCATCATTATGGTACCAATCCTCGTCCGCAATAATGATCATCCAGAACAATTTTCGACAACAGATTCAACTCCTTATCAGATCTTTCAGTAAGGAAAGCCTCCAACAACATCTGAGATGTCCAGCAAGACGGCCGAAAGTCGGGCAATATTTTCTCCCGTATTTGACAGGCGTCTCTAACATAATCCAAGGCTCCTTGACGTATTTCCTCTTTTATCTTGCTTGAATCTGCTTCCGCTTCCGATAAGTTGTAATAGCGAGGTTTCAAGCCGCATGTATTCTCTATTTCGTAGCACTCTATCTGTGGCTCAGGGGCACAAAGCAGTTTTTCTATCTCAAAACTATATATGTAAAAAACAGGCGCGCTGGTTGATTGCGGGACATTCTCGCATAAACATCCCCGAAGAATCACACCATAAGTCTGTGAAATTCTCGCTGCGCGTTCATCGGTCATCAAATAGTAGCCGTGCACCCTTTGCGACAAAATGCGGTTCAGATATCCTTGGACTGACCCACCATAACCAATATCCACTACTGCTTGATGTTCATTCTGGCACAACCCCTCTTTTTCTAAATATTGTCTAAAAGCCTGTCGCTCCTTCTCCGCACGTTGGATAATCTCTGGCTGGAGCAACTGCAAAAGCGGTATTAGATGCTCTACTTTGCGGTTCCAGATTTTTACTGTACTATCACGCCTCCAGCCAGTGGCTCTCTCAATTCTCTCCCAATGTTCGTCTTCAAGGGTTATCCCATAGCGCACGCGCAGAAAATGTTCAAGACGATTAGGGAAATAATGTGTTTGCGCGATCTCGACGATGTCTTCAAAAGTGGAAATTGCAGCTACACCCGCCGCACGGCGCGAAACAACCAGATATATAGATTTAGGCGCTCCTGGTATTTTCTGGCTCCATTGATCATACACTTCTTTCATCAATCGCCCTTCACGAGCCAGAAAGTACAATCGTTGTATCCCATCTTCTTGAGCCTTTTCCAGAAGCCACTGGGCAAAGCTAACCAGCAGAGGTCCCACAAGGCTGTATCCCCAGTTATAGGGCGTCACCTGCACAAGCGAGGCAGGGTCAAAATCTGGGTATGTAATTGGAGCAAAATTTTTGTACACCACCAAGCCCAGGGTAATTTGAGCATCTAAGTCCCTGCTTCGCTCGTGGATAGATATCAACTTAGAAAATCTGGGTAGCCCCCGAGCCATCTCTACAGGTTTCAATATATGTGGAGAAGAAATACCCATGCTGGTAGGAATCTGAGCATCCGAACGTTCATCATCCCCTATCACAATCATATGCGAAGGCCGTAGGCCGTATTTTGCAAGGATATAACTGTAAAGTTCTCCTGTATCCTTCCGAAGGCCGATCCCACTGGATACGAATACCTCTTTCCAGCCCCCAATTCCAAATTTGCGGAGAAAACGCTCAATAATGTTAGGGTCCAGAAACATATCGGAGACAAGAATCACGGTCTTACCTGTGTTCAGCGCCTCCTCGTACAACCTTAAAACTTCCCATCGTGGCTTAAGAATGGCTTCTTCTACTTCCTCTTCGGTGTTCCTTAGCTCTTTTAAGCAACGCTCAGAAAGACCTGTTAAGCGCTGAAGATAAGCATAGATCTCGTCCATCCCGACATCCCGGCCCTTGTCCTTGCGTGCCAAGTCTTCAGCCATGGCACGATACTGTTTATAGAGAGTGCCCGCTGCACCTCCAACACGCCGCGCCACAATGTCTTTAATACTTTCAGGATCCAGTAGAGGGCGGGAAAGCAATGTGTCAAAAATATCAAATGCGATCAATTTGATGTGAGGTACATTTAAGGCAGCAACCATAGCTTGGTATGGCCTGTTCACGTAATGATCAAAACGCCATGCTGACCAACTGGGATGCACTGTGTCTTTGATGATAGCAGGACGCATCCCTTGTTTGAGAGAGCATAGCACAAAGAGCCGTTCTAATGTATGAGCAAGGGTACCGTCTGTTTGCCCAGACTCTTCGGGAAAATCGCTAAGACGGATCCCGGCATTAAACAATGGAGAGAGAGCATCCCCACGCGCCCAGAACATAGAACCCACAGGATAGTCAAAGTAACCGCGCGGGATGTCATTGATTCCTAGTCGCAGACACCACGTTCTGCCAAGTTCCCGATTAGCCAGCCAGGTATTTCCCCAGGAAGGCACGAGATGGTAAGGCTGCGGATATACGATTCCGTATGGGGGAAACTCCTGCATTAGAGTAAAAATTTTGCGGATTTGGTTCTTACTGCCCAATAAGTTCCGATATAAATATTCACGCCATCCCTCAGTAGCCCCCTTGTTATGTAGCGATTTTTTCGTATGTAAATGGGCAATGTAGTCATATTGGGATAACTCGGCACCAAAAGTGCAAAACATCGGGGCGAGATCCCGGCCACGGTTGGGAACGACTCGGATATCTACTTTGCGGCATAAAGGCAAGTCGGCAAATAACTGCCGACATATCTCTAACGCTTGTTCTGTAGCTACAGAAACATAAAGGTCATAAGGAAATGGCATATTCTTTAGATGCTCAGCAAGTTCCCCAGCTAGATCAGGATAAAAAACATGGAGGTGAATAGCAATTTCTCCTTTGGGCTCGCGAGCGGGCTCTACTGTGCTCAGGTCTACCAGATTGGAGGTAGCGTAACTGATGCGTCCGGAGAATCGGCTGGTAACAAGCCATCTCTCGTAGTCAGGCATACCTCTAAACAAGAAACCCAGACGGGCGTATAGCCACTGCAATATCTGTTGACGATACTTGGCCGGAATGATCCAGTAGACTTTCAACCCTATGGTATAGATAATTTTCTGTAAGCGATTCATTCGCCTTGAAGAAAATCCGGCTTGGTGCGTGATTCCTTGACTTGGCTTGGGAAAGCGTCCCTCTTGGCGTCCAAATCTTATATAATGTACCAGGGGATTCACACCGGCGGCCTTCACATCCGGGTTGTGTTGGAAATAATAAGTGGTATCAAACTCTTGGGAGGGGTTTCTTCCTTCCCTCCACCCATACCGGACAAAATGCCACAATGGGTCCACATCCGCAAGACGACAATCCGGATAGCGCAAGAGGTAATACGCAGGGTCAAAGTATCCGCTTCGTTTGATAATAACGTAATCTATGATTTCCCTGATCATCTTCGCCCACGCCCTTCCAACATTCTAGCTATAATTCTAAATGGACGCGTCATTCGCCAGCTCCGGCTGAGAACATAGCCCAAGATCTCAGATTCTAGGCGTTGGATTGTTTGATGCTGTTCCGTCACCTGTGCAGTGAGCGCTTGGATTGTTTGATGCTGTTCCGTCACCTGTGCAGTGAGCGCTTGAAAGGCTTCAAACAATTGCTGGTTAATGGAACTTAGCAATTCTAATTCAGGATTGCGTTCCCGAGCAGGCCCTTTTTCCCCAATCCTAACGGCCGTTTGAAAAGTCTCTATCCACCGGGAAATGTTCTGAGATAAGAGCCAGTTCTCTTTGATTGTGGCCTGGGCTTCCGCCGCTATACGGACTCTTAGACTCTCATCTTCAACCAGGCTCCTTATGCATTCCTCCCATTCCGACAAGGTAGCAGCCAGAAATCCATTGTGCCCATGCCTTACCACACTTTCATATGGGTCTAATCGGCTGAATACTCCTGGCACACCTAATGCGCTGTACTCAAAGAACTTCAGCGGGCTTTTACAGCGATTGAATAAATTATCCACAAGAGGGGCAACAAAAATATCGGCTGATTGAGTTTGGAACCAAGTGGCAAACTCAGGGTATGAACGGATACCAAAAGGGATCCATTGTACCTGCGGGAGCGAACGAAGTACTGAAGGAGGTGGTGTTCCCCAGAAGCTCATTAATATATTTTTGGGAAACCGCTCAATTAAATCCAGTAAGACGGAAGCAATGTGCTCCAGATCCGGTTTGTGGGAATTCGTTCCCATATAACCGATTATCAAGCCCTCTTCGCGGCGATTCTTCGGGTGGGGAGGTTCCAGGTCCCAAAGGGTATCGTCAAAATAGTTCGGAAGCACTACCATTCTTTCGTTGTACTGAATCAGAACATCGCGCAGCCTATGTGTAGAAACAGTAACTACATCTGCTTCCAGAAGTGCTTGGAACATAGGTAATAAGGCTGGCGCAAAGCCGTGTTCTATCCTATCCGGATGATCTTCAGGGAGAAAAAACAGCAGGTCATCCAGATCAAAAACAACAGGTTTTTGCTCCTGCCTTGCGATTCGGACAACTTCTTGATACTCATCAAACCTTTGAGGAAATTGTCGCTGAATAATTACTACATCTCCTTCTATTACGCGATCGGGGATAGCGCGGCCGTTCTGAAGACCATCAATGAGACGGATCCCCGCCTGACGGAAAGGCGCAATGAGACGTAGATACGCCATTGGTTCTTGATCGGGGAAAGATAGGGAATAACAAACCACTGCTTCAAGTTTCATACCTCTCCAACCCTGCTAAATTATCCCGGAGATAGAACCATGTCCCGCCAGTTCCATATTCCCCCGCTGGCAATTATTCCATACCTTTCCCCTCCTACTGACAAGACGCGGAAGGAATACGTCCGGTCATGATAATCATACATCTCCGTATCCTCCCAGTTGTGGGCAGAGACGGAAATGTAGTGCAGGCCCTCCAGCAAAGGGAGTGCGGGGATGGTGTAGGTGACAATGCCCTCTCCTTCCACCGCGGGGATGTCCAAGCCAGCAAACTGGGTGTTGGGGCCGGTGATGTGGATGCCGTCGCTGCGATGGATGGCCAGGCCGAAGACAGGCCGCTCCACCCGCTCCCCGGCCCGATAGTGCATCTCCACCACCAGCGGCTCGCCAGTCCGGAACTGCTGCCGCTCCCGGCCCTCGCCGTCCAACAGCCGCACCCGGACGATCCGAATCCGGCCGGTGCCCCACCGGCGCTCGTCGCCGCCGGGCTGGGCCACGGTCTGTCGTCCCCAGGAGTGCTCCAGGTACCGGCGCACCACCGCCTCGGCGGCATCATCCGCCACCACGCGGCCCTCGTGCAACCAGATGGCCCGGTTGCAGAGGGCCCGCACCGCGTCGGCGCTGTGGGAAACGAAGAGGACCGTCACCCCCTGCCGCCGCAGGTCGTCAATCCGTTCCAGGCATTTGCGCTGGAAGGCCTGATCCCCCACCGCCAGCACCTCGTCCACCAGCAGAATCTCCGGGTCGGTGTGGACGGCCACGGAGAAGCCCAGCCGCACAAACATCCCCGAGGAGTAGTGCTTCACCGGGACGTCTATGAACCGCTCCAGTTCGGCGAAACCGATGATGTCGTCCAGACGGCGGCGGATCTCGGCCCGGCTCAGGCCCAGGATGGAGCCGTTAAGGTAGATGTTCTCCCGACCGGTCAGGTCGGGGTGGAAGCCCGCGCCCAGTTCCAGGAGCGCCCCAATGCGGCCGCGCACCGCGATCCGGCCCGAAGTGGGCTCTATCACCCGCGCGGCCAGTTTCAGCATGGTGCTCTTCCCGGCGCCGTTGGGGCCGATGATGCCCACCGTCTCCCCCTGCTCCACGGCGAAACTCACATCCCGCAGGGCCCAGAACTCTTCGCGGGAGCAGTTGTTGCGCCGGAAGAGCCCCACGGCCAGTTCCTGGAAGGAACGGGCGCGCTCGTGGTGGAGGATGAATTTTTTGGAAACCCCGTCAAACTCTATCGCCGCACTCAAGGCGAGCCCCTGTCCTTGGGTTGGTTCTCATCGCCGCAAGCGTTCGCTCAGTTCGTCCAAGCGCCTCTCTATACCGTTGAACTCGGGTCTCTTTTCCGACATCTTCCAAAATCTCCTCCCGCTGGCGGCGCAGAATGGGGAGATAGTCGGCATAGAGGCTGAGCACCTTCGCCTCAAACTCCACCCGCTCGGCCACGCTTCGCTGGTAGAGCAACTGTCCCTGAGCAATGACCGCGTAGGCCAGTTCCACCGGTGCCTGGTTCGGGGAAACCACATTCACCCGGCCCGTCCCCAGGATAATGCCGATTTCGTGGGCCAGGCGGGCCTGCAGGGCCAGCGAGGGCTGGCGGACCAGCAGGGCGATGTCGTAGTCGCTCTGCGGGCCGGCGGTCCCCTCGGCCTGGGAGCCGAAGAGGTAGGGGAGAAGGATTTCCTCGGCCCCCGAAAGGTACCGGATCAACTATGTAGGGATTCACCGCGCTCTGTCATCTGGGATGATGATACCACATATCGGCAGAGAAGGCAAAGGGTCGGGACCCGTTTTTACCAGCACTGATCAGGGCTTATCAATGCTCTGACGAAAATGCTCGTAGTGAGCCACGAAGCGAAGCGGAGTGGCGTCCAAAAGGCCCAAAACGGCACTCCGCTGGCGCTTCGTGCCTGACTACGAACGAACAAGATGAGAGCGCTGATAAGCCCTGGCACTGATACACTACCAATTCCCCAAAATACTCGGGGCGGGTGAATCGCTGAAGCGGTTCGCAGAAAGGGTCCACCCATTGCTCCATCAGCCGGGGGAACCAGGCAGGATTCAACACCAGGAAATTTGGACGGTACTGGCGAACTGCCCAAAGGGCTGTATCTTCGTAAGTCGTTTCGTATCGCATCTGCAAGGCGACGTCCGGCTGGATCAACCCGGCAAAGTCCACCATCCGGCGCCGGGCGTAGTAACCGATGATGCCTACCTCCAGCGTGCCCACATTGGCCTCTGGCGGCGTATTCTCCGCCAGCCAGAGCCCCACATCCCGATAGATTTGGACGCGTGGGTCGGGGTGATGCGCCAGCCGCCACAGGTCCCGCGCTTGAGGGAAAAGCAGAAACAACAGGATGAGACCGCCCAAGGCAGACCGGAGGCGCCTGAAGAGGCGCCACCGGTCTTTCAGAGACTTCACTACCGCCTCGCCGCCGAGCCCGATAAGGGTGACAAATACGGGGACCAGAGGAGCGTAGTACCAGAAATAACGGCTGACGCCCAGCAAGGTGTACCCGAAGAAATAGAGCAGGCCCCAACCCAGCAGGAGCAGCCATCGCCGGGCCTTACGCAGCGCATACCCCAGTCCGACGGCCAGCAACACACCATGTAGCCAGTAGAGGGGATTTTTCGCGTATCCCCTCACCATCCGAACGAACCCCTCCGCAAACGAATCGCTGATCGCCATCTGGGCCTGGTGTTGTTTGGCAACCAGGGTAACAGGAAAGGGGGAGCCAAAGTAGAGCCAGGAAAAGAGGTACCAGGGCGCAATCAGCAGCCCGAAGAGCAGAAGCGGCTTCCAGGGGATACGGCGCTTACGAACGACAAGGGCCAGACCTATAAGAGCTTGTCTGAAAAGTTGCCATAGGTCGGCTTTTGGGTTACACTTTGAGCACGATGGATTTCATTGAGAGGAGGTACTCTTATGGCTGAGCGAGCCCAAAGGCAGCCCTACCCGACCGACCT
>Ga0272447_1002005_pt1 | contig 11693 bp, 9 predicted proteins | sample YNPCB0133_FD_194589 | JGI IMG/M metagenome (GOLD analysis project Ga0272447, IMG submission 194589) | Hot spring microbial mat communities from Yellowstone National Park, WY, United States - YNP-CB-013-3 | ecosystem: Environmental > Aquatic > Thermal springs > Hot (42-90C) > Sediment | place... | reverse complement strand
ACGCTGCAGCCACCTTGACAGTTCCTGTTGCGCTTTCGCCCACTCGCCTTTTTGCAACCAACTCTCCCAGACCTTCAACCGCTCAAGCCATTCCTGCAAAGTCCCCGCCAACTCTTCGGGTTCACGGATGCGCACTGACAGCCACTTTGAACTTGCTGACTTAGGACCAGAGATGGCATCGTTGTCCTTTGCGATTGCCCGAACCCACAAAACTTTGCCGGCAGCGTCGGCAGGAATTGGCAACGCCAAAGTTTGTTCAACCTGTTGAGACGGAGCGATGTTCAAGGGGACGGAGAGGGGGGAAATTGGTGGCTGCTTCGCGTCTCCCAACCCCAACTGCAACGATACTTCGCTGATTCCGAAATCATCTTCTGCGCGAACTGTCAAGGGCAAAAACCCGCCTGCCACAGCCGAATCGGAACTGACCGACACCGCAACTTTCGGTGGGTTATCGGGGCGAATGTTTATGGTCAGCCAATCGGTTTCGCCGACGAACCCGAACTTGTCAACGAACTGCAACCTCATTTTAACGGGCGCTAAGACCACGCCTTCCCATCTGACGGTTCGGTCTTCAACCGAAAGTGAGTTAGCGGAAAGGAGCGAACGGCTGTCAGCAAACTCCGTTCGGGCTTCGGTCAAAGATTCGGTCGCTGTTCCGAGCACCGTCACCTTGCTTCCTTTCAAAACAGTCAAGGGTTGCCACTTCGGCGACGAAAAAATCTCCGATGGCAAGTTCGTGTAACCGGGAGGTTCAACGGTGACCAACCATTCGGCAATTTGAGGTGGCAAAACGACTTGAAGCCTGATGCGGTTGCTTTCTACCTTGCCACTAAAGGCGTAAAGGACTCCGCTTTCGGCAGCGGTGAGTTCCGCCCTAAATACTCCGTCGCCGACCTTTTCCATTCGGGTTCTCTCAACTTTCCCATCCACTTGCCAAGCCAGCCAAACTCGCAAGCGCTTTGGGAGCGGAAGGCGCTGCGACGATGCTTCAACTTCCGCCGTGACGATGCTCCCCTTGAGAACGGTCATCTCTCTTGTCGCTTCCTTCCCGCTCCAAAGGACTGAAAGCCTCAGCCGACCGTGCTTTTCAAAAGCCAAGATTGCTTGAGCGTCTCGGTAAAGTTCAAGGAAAGCCGGAAAGGAGAGCCAGCTGAAGCGAACCGAGAGTAACACAGAGCACAGAAGTGGAAGAGCAATTGCCCAAGCGACGAAAGTCCGCTTCCGATGGTGAGCAGTCAGAGTGCTGGCGAGCCCGTTACCGTTCGCCTCTTGCCACTTGCGCCAAGCCTCGGCGATAGCGATTCGGGCAAATTGAGGCGACACGAAAGTCTCGTCCTCACTCAAATTCGCCAAGTCAAAAGCGTTTCGGAATGTCTCACCACCAACGGCGTCATCAATGGCTCTGAGAACTTGGTTCAACCGCTCCCTGAAAAGCCAACGAACTCCGAGCCAAATTGAGAGCATTGACGAAACTGTTCCCAAAGCGATGACGAAGCGAGCAAGCCAGATAAAAGCCAACGCTGGGACGAGTTCGGCGAAGCGAAGCAAAATTGCGAAGGCAAGGAGGACGGATGAGGCGGAAGCCACCAAGACTCCAAAGGCTGCCATCAATGCCCAAAGCCTTCGCTTCCAAGCGAGCCGTTTGACCTCCTGCGACAACGCTTTCGCTATTTCAAATCGTTCGCCTATGCGAAAAGTTTGAGCCCGGACCATAAAGGGAATCGCCTGCCTTTAACATTCCGACCTGTCCAAAGGATAGCGCAGCGGAAGCGAAACTGTTTGTGACTCCGCGGATGACTTGGGCGACATGTTCTGCCCGCGCCGCCAGAAACAAAAAGGCTTCCGCCCACGCGCTCAACGGCTTCTCACGCAGCAACAATTGGCGCAATCGCTCGCCCAACGGCGTCCCGCCAGGTTCGGCGGTGACGACAACCGCAAAACCTTCCTTTCGCAACCGTTCGGCAATGGCGTTTGCGACCGTCGTCTTGCCACTGCCGTCAATGCCTTCCACCGTGATGAACAAACCCTGCATCAGGATGCCTCCTTCAAATCGGTGCTCACAAAAACAGTTCTATCATTCTGCCAATGGCGTCGTCGCAAGCATGAAAAGCATGTTCACCGCCACAGTTGGCAGCAGCGAGGAAAGCCGCGTTGCGATTAGGTGCCAGCCAGATCACGGCAAACCAAAGGGTGTTGCTGCCTGCATGGGTGAAGGCAATGCCTTTCGCCCAACTTCGCTTCACGACGAGCCAACCCAACGCGTAGCCTTGCTGGAACGGGTCGTCGTGCAACTTTCGGAAAGTTTCGGGTTTCAAAAGCAACCCTTGCTCTCTTTGCGCCCCTTTCAAATGCAATAAGGCAAACCTTGCCCAGTCATTCAACGAGCAATGAACGCCTCCTGCTGGGGCAAGGGCTGGTGGGTTATCGGATTCTGGGCTGGGCGTAATAGGCTGGCACTGACGCCCTGAATGGTCATGCCCGTAAACCTTTGGTGGTGCGCCAAACCCGACAGACTCCATGTCTAACGGTTCAAAGAGTTCTGCGCTCATCAACTCTTCCCATGACCGCCCCGTTACCGCCTCCGCCATCGCCGCCGCCACGACATAGCCAGCGTTGGCGTAAACCATCTTTTCGCCAGGCGGATAAGCAGGTGGTCGCGAAAGCAGCCACTCCACCATGCGGCGCCGTTGCTCCCGCATCGGTTCCGTCAACCTCTTCAACCTCGGAAAGATGACGGCATCAGGTTGTGTGTCGTCAGGCAAACCTGACCGATGAGCAAGGAAGTGATAAAGGGTTGCTTGGCGAAATTTCGGATGCAAGCGGTCTTGAAGGTCAGGGAAAGCCTCAGCGACCGTCGTCTCCCAAGCCAACACCTCTCGCTCCACCAACCTCGCCAGCATCGTCGCAGTCATGGCTTTGGTGCACGAGCCAAGATGAAAGGCGTCGTCACGGCTAACCGACTCTTCACCTCCTACTCGGCACACTCCCACCGCGTCACAAATGACCGTCCCATCACCGCTCGCGAAAGCCCCTGCTAATGCGGGGACGCCATGCTTTTGGCGGATAGCGGTCAAGGCATCTCGCAGTAACCCATCGGGTTTCTTCTCGCCCACCTTGCCCGATTTAGCACCTCGACAACCACCAAGCCCCATATTTGCCAACCAAAAGAGAAACAGCCGTCGGTTCATCTGCGCTCCCTCCAATCTGTCAAGCCCCTGCATTTTTTGCCTCAGTCAGCATTTCCTTCAACCGCCTTCGCGCTTCCAAGACTTTTTGCAAGGCTTCGTCGGGCGTTTCAGCGGTGGCAGTCAGATGCCCCATCTTACGCCCAGGGCGCGGTTCTGTCTTGCCGTAAAGGTGCAACTTGACTTCAGGCAACTCTAACGCCTTTGCCCAGTTCGGTTCACCACCTTCCCAAAGGTCACCGAGCAAATTGGCGATGGCGGCAGGGCGGTAAAGTTCCGTAGAGCCCAAAGGCAAATTGCAAATCGCCCGAACGAGTTGCTCAAATTGGGAAGTGACCGCAGCATCAAAAGTTTGGTGCCCCGAATTGTGGGGGCGAGGGGCTAACTCGTTCACCAACAGCCGACCATCTTGCGCCACGAACATCTCCACACACAGCAACCCAACGACACCTAATGCCTCGGCGATCGCCTGCGCCAATTCCTGCGCCCGCCTCGCCAACTCAGGTGCGATGCGGGCGGGCATAACGGAAGTGTCAAGGATGTGATTTGCGTGGGTGTTTTCGGCGACGGGATAGATAACTTCCTCGCCCCGCAGGTTGCGGGCGACGATGACCGAAACTTCCCGCTCCAACAGCACGAACTCTTCCAGAACGCAATCCACCTTGCCCAGTCGCTCCCACGCTCTCTCCGCTTCGTCGGGATGCTCTATGCGCACTTGCCCTTTTCCGTCGTAACCGCCTGTCGCCGTCTTCAGCACAGCAGGGCAACCGATTTCTGAAATGGCGCGCAGCAATTCCTCGTGCGACCTCACAGGGCGAAAGTTGGGGACGGGAAAGCTGTGTTCGGCAAGGAAAGTTTTTTCGGCGATGCGGTTTTGAGCGATGCGCAAGACCCGACTGGACGGGCGGACAGGCACCATTGGCTCAATGGCTTCCAAAGTTTCGGCAGGCACATTCTCAAACTCAGCGGTGACGACAGCACACCGGCGTGCCAAATCCCTCGCCGCTGCTACATCGGTGTAAGGCGCCGTGATTTCATCGTCGGCAACCTGACCAGCAGGGCAATCGGGTGTCGGGTCCAAGACGACGACCCGATAACCCATCCGCTTCGCCGCAATGGCGATCATCCGACCCAGTTGCCCACCACCAAAGATTCCGATCGTGTTGCCGGGCAGAATAACGCCTCTCATATCGCACCTCCTTTCAGGAAATGTCTGCAAGTTCACTCTAACTTGTAACGCGATTCAGCGAGACGGTAAAGTCTCTGCCAGAACAAGCGGTTAAAAACGACGACGAAAGCGCTCATCACGGCGATGCCCCAGACGATAGCGGCTGCGTGTCCTTCAACTGTTGCGTGGGTGATGTAAGCCCCCAATCCCACTGTCGTTAATTTATGCTTGTGCCATTCAATGACCTCAGCGACAATGCTGGCATTCCAAGCCCCTCCCCACGCCGTGATTGCCCCGGTCACCCAATGGGGAAAAAGGGCGGGGAGAATGAGCCGCAACCATTGCTCTCTCGTGGGCAATCGGAAGACAGCCACTGCCTCGCGCAGTTCTGTCGGGATGCTCATCGCCCCTGCGATGGCATTGAAAAGCACATACCATTGGGCACCCAACATCAGTGGGAGAATACTTCCGATGGCAAAAGGAAATTGAGTTTGCAAAAATAGGAATGCCAGCAAAGGGTAAAGCATGTTAGCGGGGAACGAGGCAGCGATTTGAACCAAAGGTTGAGCGAAACGGGCAAGATTAGGGTGTAGCCCGATGAAAACCCCGATGGGCACCCAGAGGACAGTGCTGATGACCACGACCATGATTACTCGCGCCAAAGTGACGAACCCAAGCCCAACAACCCTCAACATCTCGCCGATGCTCAAATCCGTGACAACGATGATAACGCCCCGAAGGAACCAGTAGGCGCAAAAGGTTATGAGGGCAAAAGTCATCAGGCGTCCTAATCCCAGACGGGTATGCTCTGGGAGGGAAATCTCACCGATTTCCGTCATTCTCCTATCCAACCACTCACCGACGCCGACGGCGAGGCGCCCAAAGTAACGGCGCAAAAGATGAGTTTGTTGTAGCAAGTTCAATACCCACGAACTGACCTTGACGACCGCTTCCGTTTCTTCCGCTCGAAACTTTTCCGCCCATGCCACAATGGGTCGCCAGAAAAACTGGTCAACCAACACGATGGTGACAATCATTGCCCCTATAGCCCAAAGTGTCGCAGCCAAATTACCTTGCTCCACCGCTGTTGCCATGTAAGAACCCAACCCGGGCAGTCGATAATCCCGCCTCAGGACGGTGATGGCTTCGCTGGCAGCGAGGAAAAACCAACCGCCTGCAAAAGACATCATTCCGTTCCAAACCAAAGGCAACATGGCGTAGGATACTTCCACCTTCCAAAACTTCTGCCATCGGCTGAGTTTCATCATCGCTGCCGCCTCTTTCAAGTGCTCGGGCAAAGTGAGCAAGGAATGATAGAAGGCAAAGGTCATGTTCCACGCTTGCCCGGTGAAGATGGCAAAAATGCTGGCGAGTTCAAGCCCAAAGAGGCTGGTGGGAAAGAGGGAGAGGAAAAACGCCAAAGTTGCCGAAAGAAACCCCAAAACTGGCACTGATTGAAGGATGTCAAGGAGGGGAATGAGAAATTGCTCGGCTCGCCGGTTTTTAGCGGCTATTGAGCCGTAAGCCAAAGAGAAGGCAACCGATAAGGCGAGGGCGACGAACATGCGAAGGACACTACGAGCAGCATAGTAAGGCAGCAAGGCTGGGTTCAACGAAATTGGGGGCGGATGTTCGGGGGAGAACCGAGCGAACATTCCCTGCCCGACATGAACCGCTGCGTAAAGGAGGGCGAACAACCCTATCGCGACCATCGCATCATATCGGTTAAAGGAACGCAGTTGCTTCGCCACCATGTCGCCTTACTCCTCCGCTTGCAACATGCCTGTGGTTGCATCGTAGGTGAACAATTCGGCATAGCGTCCCCAATCAATCGCCGTTTGCAGTTGTCGCCTTGCTTCGTCCTCACCGAAATGTTCGTCCAAAAGGTCAAGGAAAAAATCCATCGGCAAAGTTTTGTTGCGAGTGGAACGCAAAGCGGCGACGATGCGAGCGATGAGGGGAATTTGAATTACCAAGTCCCGAAAGATTTCCTTCCGCTTCAGGATGTCGGCTTTCAACCAGTCTGTCCCCGTTTCCGTGAGGATGAGGTCTCCTTCCTTCACTTCCACAAACCCCAGCAATCGGGCAGCCTCCACGATGGGCAGTAAGTCATCAATGGGCAAGTGAAGGCGGTGAGCCAGTTCATGGAGGTCTATCTGCCCACCGACATCGGCAAGGATGTGGAGCAAGCCAGCGATCCCTCCGACCCTTGCGTGAGGCAAGGGGGCAAAAGGTTGAGGAGATATTTCGGTAGTGACTACGACCTTTTGGTCAGGGCGGGTGGGGTCGGTCATCCACCGATACAAGTCATCAAGGAGAGCCCGAAAACTGGGGCTATCGGGCGAGCGCGGATGGGGTAGGTCAACTTCTATCTCTGCCCTTAATCTTGTCGGACGACCACCGAGGACCAAAATCCGATCAGCCAGTTGAACTGCTTCTTCCAAGTTGTGGGTCACCATCACGATGGCTTTAGTGGGCATTTTCCGCTCCAACCAAAGTCGCAATAATTCCGCCCTTAAGTTCTCCGCCGTCAAGACATCAAGAGCCGAGAAGGGTTCGTCCATGCATAGCAACTCTGGCTCCACGACCAGCGCCCGCGCTAATCCAACCCTTTGCTTCATCCCACCCGACAACTCCCGCGGGTAAGCCGATTCGTATCCGTCAAGCCCAACCATGTCAATGACAGCCAATGCTCGCTTCAACCTCTCCAACCGCGGGACACCCTTTGCCCTCAGGGGTAACTCAACATTTTCCAGAACCGTCAGCCACGGCAGCAAGGCAAATTGTTGAAAGACCAACGCAGCGTTAGGGTGAACACCACGCAATGGTTTCCCATGCACTAAGACCTCTCCAGATGTTGGTGGGATAAGACCTAAAAGGATGCGCAGCAAAGTTGACTTGCCCCCTCCCGATGGACCGACGATCACTACCCATTCTTCGGCTCTTACGCTGAATGACAATGGTGAGAGAACTTGAATGACGCCTTTGCCGTCGGGCGAGGGGAAGGCTTTCGTAACTTCCCTCACCTCCAATAAAGCCGTTTGCTCGGCGGTCGCAACGAGTCGGTTAGCCACGCCTTGGTCCCCCTTTCGGTGGTTCAGCCCAAGAAGTCTTCAAGGCTCGTCATGTCTCCGCTTCGGGAATTTTGCTTTCCAAGACGGCTTGGGTTTGAGCCTGCCGATAAGCTTTCAACCGTTCACGGATTTCGGGATACTTGTTACCCAAGATGGCTGCTGCTAAAAGGGCAGCATTGACCGCACCTGCCCGCCCGATCGCCAAAGTGCCGACAGGCACGCCCGCTGGCATCTGCACGATGGAAAGCAACGAGTCCAACCCGTTCAGGGCAGTGCTGGGGACAGGGACACCCAAGACAGGCAATACCGTTTTGGAAGCCGTCATACCAGGTAGGTGCGCTGCCCCACCAGCGCCGGCGATGATGACCTCTAACCCCCGCTCTTCGGCGGTGGCAGCATATTCAAACATCCAATCGGGCGTCCGATGGGCGCTGACGATGCGCACTTCGTAAGGGATGCCCAGTTGCCGAAGCGTTTCAGCAGCGTGCTTCATCGTCTCCCAATCAGAGACGCTGCCCATAATGACGCCAACCAACGGCTTGTCCACTTCAGCCACCTCCTTAATCAAGCAGCCTGATGAACTCTTCAACAGTCAAACCAGCATTGCGCAAAATTTGCTTAATAGCCCTGGCTTAATGCTTTTGTGGTCGGGCACAGTGGCGGGAAGGTGACTGAGATTGGCTTCATCTCTCATTCGGATGTGGCTGCCCTTTTGGTGCACGATGCGATAGCTAATCTTTTGCAAGACTTTGCAAACCTCGCGCCCCGAAACATCTCAGGAATTTCCTCGCCACGCATTGCCATCTCTTCCAAGCACAACTGAATGGCTTCGCGGATATTTGCCAGCGCTTCCTCAACAGTTTCGCCTTGCGAGAAGCAACCGGGAATGAGTGGGCAAATCACTACAAAGCCACCCGTCTCATCGGGTTCCAAGATGACTGGAAAGTTCAAGACTCGCCGTTTCCTCATCTGTCATCACCGCCTTTGAAAGTTTAACCCAGCCGTGTATCTTACTTTGCTTATCGTATCCGCTTCGGCTTGTATTCGCCGATGAAGCGGATGAAAGGGAAGTGAGGACTCAAGGCGTTAACTAATCGCTCGTCGCCTGTCCAGAGTTCCACGCCTTCCCGCTCCGCTAAGGCAACATAAAGGCAGTCGTAAGAGTTTTGTTGGTATCGGATAGCGATTTCTGTCGCGCGCTGAACCAAAGGTTGAATTGGGAACGACCGAATTGACACAGCCAGTAAGTCAATCAAAATCGCATCGGCTTCTTCAGGTAGTAAGCGACCCCGACGAATAGCGCGGACGAGGGCGTGGGAGATTTCGGCAAAGAAAATTTCGGGTGCTAAAAGTTCTAAAGCCCCTTTTCTCCAGTCGTTGAGCAGAGCAATTGCCTGCTGTGCAAACGGTTCTTGCGGTAGATGCCATTTCAGTGCCACGCTGGCGTTTACGACGCATCGTTCTCGCTGCTGTCCATCCATTGTTCAACCCGTTCCTCCAGTTCCTTTTTCGCTTCCCTCAGTATCTCGTCCATGCCGACGGGACGGTGAATTGAGTGAGCGATGATGCGATTGAAAACATCATTGCGCCGTTCCAACTCCTCAGCCGGCAAGGTTTCTTCAATCACCCTCACTTCCACACGAGCACCGTCGGGCAATTTTTCGCCTTCGTCCAAAACCACGATGTTGCCTTTAACCGTCCCTTTCGCCGTCATCGGGCATCACCTTGCTCGGCTACACAACGATATTGACGATTTTACGGGGGACGATGATGATGCGTTTGATTTCTTTGCCTTCCAAGTGGGCGCGGACATTGGGCTCTTGCAGGGCAAGTTCTTTGATGGTGGCTTCGTCGGCGTCAATGGGGACGACGATGCGACCCCGAACCCGACCGTTCACTTGCACGACGATTGTGATGGTTTCCTGCACCAACGCTTCTTCGTCCACTTCCGCCCACGACTGCGTGAACAAACTCCCCTCGTTGCCCAGCCGTTCCCAAAGTTCGTCGGTGATGTGGGGCGCAAAAGGATGCAAAATCCGCAGGAATAAATCAATCGCCTCCGAAACCACAACCTGTCCCGTGTCCCGTGCCCCGTGTCCCATCCGTTCCACAAACGGTTGCAGTTCATTGAGCAACTCCATCATCGCAGCGACAGCGGTGTTGAAGCGGAAGCCTTCAATGTCTTCGGTGACGGCTTTGACGGTTTGGTGGACTTTGCGGCGCAACTGGCGCTCTTCATCTGTCAAGTTCGCTTTCACTTGCGGCAACCTTTCGCGCCAGTCGGGGACGAACAGCCCTTGCTGGACGACGCTGAGCACCGTCCGCCAAAGCCGCGCCAAGAAGCGATAGCAACCTTCAACGCCGACAGGCGTCCACTCAGCATCTTGGTCGGCAGGACCGAGGAACAAGATGAACAGCCGTCCCGTGTCAGCGCCGTAACGCTCGCAAATCTCTTCGGGCGTGACGATGTTGAGTTTGCTCTTGCTCATCTTGTCCTTTGTGATGACCGTTTCGCTGCCGCAGACTTTGCAAATAGCGACGACTTTGCCATCCGTCTCGCTTCGCTCCACTTCCTTCGGGCGGCGGTAGGCTTGACACTTGGGGCACCAATAAGCCTCGTGGTAAATCATCCCCTGCGTGAACAACCTCGTGAATGGCTCGCGGAAGTTGACCAAGCCCAAGTCATAAAGCACCTTCGTGATGAAGCGGGAATACATCAGGTGACCGACAGCGTGCTCAATGCCGCCGACATACTGGTCAACGGGCATCCAGTAGTTGACTTTTTCAGGGTCAAAGATGGCTTGGTCGTTATGCGGATCGCAAAAGCGCAGGAAATACCACGACGAGTCAACGAAAGTTGACATCGTGTCTGTTTCGCGCCTTGCGGGTTTACCGCATTTAGGGCAAGTCGTGTTGACGAATTCAGGCACTTGCGAAAGAGGCGAACCGCCTTTGCCTGTAATTTTCACATCGCGCGGCAACAAGACGGGCAATTGGTCTTCAGGCACGGGCACAATTCCACAAGCGTCGCAGTAAACGATGGGGATAGGCGTGCCCCAATAGCGCTGGCGGGAAATGAGCCAGTCACGCAACCGATATTGGACGCTTCGCTTTCCGATGCCGTGCTTTTCCATGTAGTCAGCGATGGCTTCCTTTGCTTCCTCGCTCCACATGCCTGAAAACTGTCCCGAATTGACCATGATGCCCGGCTCAACATACGCTTGTGTCATGGTCGCTTCGTCCAAATCGGCGTCAGGTGGCTTGATGACGACTTTGACGGGCAAACCATACTTGCGGGCAAACTCAAGGTCGCGTTGGTCGTGGGCGGGAACTGCCATGATGGCGCCCGTGCCGTATTCCATCAGCACATAGTCCGCCGTCCAAATGGGAACTCGTTCGCCTGTCAAGGGATGGATGGCATAAGCGTCCAAAAAGACGCCTCGCTTCTCGGCTGTTTCGGCAGTTCGTTCCTCCATGCTTTCCATTAGCAACTCAGCGACGGCTTTTTCCAGTTCGGTCTTTCTCGGCGAACGCTCAATCAATTTGGGAACGAGTGGGTGCTCAGGAGCAAGGACGACAAATGTGACGCCGTAAACGGTGTCAATTCGGGTCGTGAAGACCCGAACTTTTTCGCCCAACCCTTCAACTTCAAAGTCAAACTCAACGCCTGTGCTCTTGCCAATCCAGTTGCGTTGCATGACCTTCACGCGCTCGGGCCAATGTTCCAGCAACTCTAAGTCCTGCAAAAGTTGTTCGGCATAAGCGGTCGTGCGCAAAAACCACTGCTCAAGCCATTTCTTCGTCACGGGCGTCCCGCAACGCCAGCAAACACCCCGCTCCGCTTCTTCATCAGCGAGAGTTGTCTGACACGAAGGACACCAGTTGACAGGCGCAGGTCTCCGATAGGCTAAGCCTCGTTCGTAGAGTTTCAGGAAGAGCCATTGGTTCCAGCGGTAATACTCTGGGTCGCAAGTTCGGATTTCGCGGCTCCAGTCAAAACTGATGCCCAGCATGTCAAATTGCTGGCGCATCCGCGAGATGCATCGGTCAATCCATTCGGCAGGGTGGTAGCCGTATTGGATAGCAGCGTTTTCGGCGGGCAAGCCGAAGGCATCGTAGCCCATCGGGTGAAGGACATTGAACCCTTGCATGCGTTTGAAGCGGCTGATGACATCGCCGATGATGTAGTTGCGCATGTGACCCATGTGCAGTTCGCCCGATGGGTAGGGGAACATGTCGAGGTAGTAAAACTTTGGCTGCGATGGG
>Ga0272447_1002004_pt1 | contig 11712 bp, 10 predicted proteins | sample YNPCB0133_FD_194589 | JGI IMG/M metagenome (GOLD analysis project Ga0272447, IMG submission 194589) | Hot spring microbial mat communities from Yellowstone National Park, WY, United States - YNP-CB-013-3 | ecosystem: Environmental > Aquatic > Thermal springs > Hot (42-90C) > Sediment | place... | reverse complement strand
TTCAAGGCACAAGGCAGTTCCCGGTCGGTGCGGAACACCGGAAGGCGTGAAATAGCCCTCGCCGATGCGCTGCAAGTAGTAAGGCGACAACTCAAGCAAGTAGTCTCGCCCCTTCTCAATCGCCTTTAGCAATTCGGTCTCATCGACGCCTTGCACCAGCCCAAGATGAGTGTAAGGGCAGGAACCTTTCGGAGCGTCGAGGAAGAAGTAGGCTTCGTCTTTGCCGAAGCGGTGACCCGCGAAAAATTCCGGGTGAGCCCAAACATCCTCATTGCGGGCGTGAAAGTGGAAGACAATCGGTTCGGCAGGGTCAAGGATTTTCACGAGGACGCGGAACTCACCGTTATGGGCGCGGTTTCGCTCCTCGCCTAAAAGCAAGTCGCCGAATTTTTGAAGCGCTTCCCTCAGCGTGATTTGGGTCTCGTCTTTGGGCAACCAAATTTTGCTCAGCCCCTCGCCTTTTATCGGGTGAGGGTTGTGAGCCTCAACGCACGAGGCAATCCACCTTTCAGGGACGAAAAGTTTCGTTCTCGGGTTGAATGTCCCGCCGGTCTTTTTGCTTAACCCGAGCCTACCTCCGTCCTTGTAGAACCTGCGGACATATGTCGGTCGCAACTTCAAAATTCCGCCTGTCCGCTCAATCAACCGCTCAAGTTTCCCATCTTTCGCCATCTCCATCACCCTCCACAGTGAAGCAAGCGTTATTGCGACCTGTCACTTATTTTGCGACGGTGTGCTATGTTTTGAGTTGGTGAGGGCGATGCTGAGAAGGGTGCCTGTTTGTCCCAAGTGCGATGTGCCCCTCATTCGGGAGATGAAGGGTTCGTTGGAGGCTGATGTCTGTCCCACCTGTGGCGGGATGCTCCTTTCGCAAGAGGCGTGGAAAATCGCTCGCGATGATTGGGATTCAGCCCTCGCTCTGGAAAACGCTTATACCGACACGAACCCGATGCCTGTGCTTGCCCTTGAGATGCTTTGCCCTAATTGTCAAATCCCCATGCAGCAATTCTATCCGCCAGATGCACCTAACCTTCCCATTGACCTTTGTCCTCAATGTGGCTCTTTGTGGTTGGATGACGGCGAATTGGGCAAGTTGGTTGAAGTGATTCGCTCCCGCCGCCAGCGACCGACGACCGTGCCAATTGAAGGTGAGGAGGAGCAACAAGTTTTCGCTACGGATTTTGTCTATTGTGCCAACTGCGGGCGCGAAAATTTCCCCGATGCTGAAAAGTGTTGGGCTTGCGGTGAGCCTTTAGTGCCCGAACAACCGCCCCTACCGCAACCAATCCAAACTTTTGCCGAAATCGCAAGCATGATGGTTGGCGGCGCAGGCGCAGTCCTGTTCGGCTTATTCGTGACAAAGCCCCAAGGCGACAAAATAGCAGCCTTAGGTTTGGCGTTGATGGTGGTTGGGCTTCTTTCCTTAGCGGCACTGCGCCGCCTTTGGCGTCGGGGAAGGGGCACAATATTCCCAACCTACAGCGGTCATTAGTCACTAACGCTCCTTCTTGCGGTGTCGGTGCATCCTCCTGCGCTTCTTGCGCCAATGCTTTTTAGCCTTCTTGCGCCACCATTTTTTCGTGGAACCCATCAGGTCACCTCCTTGACAGTTCTATTATCTTGCCTGTCGTGAAAAACAATGCGCCGCCCTCATCGCTTAAGGGCTGGCACAAAAAATTTAGCGCCAAAAAACCTCAAAGGCAAGATTTGGGACTACAGGACAACTGACTACAAGACCGCCACCGAATCAATCGGCAAATCGGCAGGTCGGCAAATCGGCAGATCGGGAAGGCAACGGATAGCGAATGGTGAGTGGCGAATGGCGAATAGCAAGTTTTTGACCACCCACCCGAGGTGGGTGGCTACAAAATCAAAGCAGGCTAAAGCCTGCTAATTGGGTTACGCGTTGTGGGTTGAGAGTTGCGAGTTAAGGCTTTTTTTTTCTGAACGCACAACCCGCAACTCGTAACTTTTTCGTTATCAGCCTGCTTTAGCAGGCTTCGTCTTTATAGACACCGACTTCAGTCGGTGGACAAATCCATGAATGACAGCAAATGACGAATAGCGAATGGTTTTTTCTAAAGGTCATTGCTCCTGCACCGACGAAGAATTTCGGCACTTAACCAACCACACACTGAACTTCGCACCCCGCACTTAGCATCGCAATCGCAATTTTGCGGACATCAAACTTGAAGGCGAACCTTTTCCCGAAGCGGTTTCAAGTCACAGTCTAAAACAAACGCTGCGAGTCCCTCAGCGTAACGCAGAGCCCTTTGTGCATCATCCTGAGTGCAAGCACGATACCCGTGTTCAAGGATACTTCGGTTGCGAAGTTGCTGAAGGTCCACCAACCATTTCTGCATTTCATCATCGAGTCGCTTACCACTGACCGTTTGCCAAACGATGATGCCTGACCAGAGGGTCAATTCTTTGGGCATGTAGTTAAGTTGCCCCTGAATCTCCTGAACCTGCTCCGGCGAAAGTTTGGAAGGGTCAAAGCACCATGGGTTGAGACCTAAGAGGGCTAATGCACCTTGAACGGCAGCCTCAAGAGCCCTGTAACTTCGCAAAACTGTCTCAGTCCACTCCTGTCGGTGCAAATGCCTTGAGGCGTTTTCCAAAATGTCAGCGCACAAAAGTTGCACGCCTTCAGGTTGAATTGTGTCTTTCTCGCCTTTTTCCCACTCCCTAAAGGCTCGGATAGTGTTGAGGACGGGAGTAATGACTTCTGAAACGAGACGACGAACCGTTTCAGCCAATTTGCCCAACCTTTGGTCATCAACAAAACCTTGCGCTTGTTGGTATAGTCCACGCAAACTGTCCGCTGCTTTCTCGTATGCGAAGTTATCCCAAAAAAGCAAACTCCTTGAAGCCTTCTTAACGAACGCCGAGCGTCCCAGTTCTGGTAATCCCTCTGCTAAATACGCTGCCAGTTCGTAGCGGTGTCCTTTCATCAAGTCAAGTATCTGTTCCGTGCGCTCTTGTGTCAAAGTCCTCGCAGCCCGACGAGTCTCCATCGCTTCCCTTATGACCCTTCCATTCTTGTCCCTGACGGCGCCACCAACATAGTGCAATTCCAACTCACCTGCGAACGAGGTCGTTAATGCTGCGTGGACAATAGCAGCGGACATCCCTTTCGTGCCGCCAGTGTAGTTGACGATAACCTTGTCAGCGTTAGAAAGTCCCTGCAAAAGTCTTCTCATTTCGCCCAAGCAAACATCCAACTCTTCAGGCTCCGAAATTTCGCAGGGCTGAACTCTAAGCCCTAAGTTTTCGGCATGTTGTCTCACTTCAGCAGCGACTTGGAATGGATCAGGATGCTGGTTAGGCAACGGACGACCATAAAGGAGCAAAACTAAGAGGGATGCGCTCTCCCTTTCCGCCTCCGCCTTCGCCTCCTCAACCGCCTTCTTAAGCGGGTCTGCGGTAGTCCCTACAGTCAGAACGAGCGCCCATTCAGCCATCGCCGTTCACCTCCACTTTCTCAAAATTTGATCGTCACCTTTTAAGTCAAGTTCGTGCTGATGCTTCTTAACCACTCCAGCAACACCTGACAACCTTGACAGCCCACTTTGCCCGTTGGTGGTGTTGCCGATGAGAGGATGGAGAAGACCCTTTCGCACAATTCTTCAACCCAGTTGGTAGGGTGAAGGTTAACGGGAACGACGGTGCATCGGAAACCGAGCATCATTTGCCCTTTTGTCCGCTGCAACAAATCAAGGTCATTAACGGCTTGGACATTGTGTTCAGGCTCAAAGTAAATGAGCGCTAACCCAACAACGGCTTTCCTTTGCAACTGCTGCGCCAAATAGGCGTAAGCGTTCAATTGGGCTTGATAGAGGGGAAGAAGTCGCTCCTGTGTCTGGGTTATTGAAGCCATCTTGTAATCAGCAATAAACCATCGTCCGTCGGGAAACTCCCAAATGGCATCGGCTTCACCAGCAAGAACGCAACGGGCTTCAAGAAGGGAAAACTGCCACCTAACAATGTTGACGAAACGGACGGAGCAGAAGTCCAAACCCGGAAAGGAGTTCTTTAACGCATCAATTAGCCATGACGGAAGCGAACCAGTTCGCTGCAGGTGAGTGTTGACAACCCGCTTGATGTAAGTATCGGCTTGGCTGACGATGCCAGGCATGGGAGAAGCGAAGGGGTGATTTTGACCGAGGGGAAACTTCTTCGTGAACCAAAAGCACCGTTCGCAAAAATTGTCAAGCAAAACCTGACCCAAGTCCCTTGCGTTAATCCTTACCTCTACCATCCCATCCTCACCTCACAACGGGCGAGAGTTTCAACCAACCCAAAGGAACGAAATCTTTGCTACCTCGCCACGCAACTTTCCTCGTCTTCGGGAAGGGACGGCTGTGAGAGCCTCGGTCAAGCCCGTAACGGCTGACCACTTCTTGCACTGCTTCGTCACCGAACAATTCCACAACCGTCTTTGTCCGCCAACCCCCTCCCCACCCGATGTTGAGAAAAACCGCTTCATCACTTTCAGCCTTAATGCGATTTGACAACTCGTCATAAAACCGCTCCATCCTCGCTGCCACCGTTTTAACACCGATGTCCCGAGTCACATTCTTAACTTCCTTCCACCAATTGTGCTCAGACTCCGCTACCTCTTTCGCCAGTTCGTTGCAGGCTGTTTCCCAATTATTGACGGCTTGTCGCTTTGTTTCCTCCCAACCCAATTTTTCGGGCACGCTGAGTTTTGCCTCGCCCCTTTCAATTTCGCCATCGCTCAAAAAGGTGTCGCTTGTGATTGTCAATGTAACGCCAGAAATACTGTCATCCAAACATTCACAAAAGTTGGTAACGGCTTGTCGGTGGTCATCAGTGTATCGGCTTCTTCGCTCCCCACCTCGTGGCGATTGCAGCCATTGCAAGCCTTTATTTGTCCTGACAGCAACAATGACGGGAAAAACTTTCAACCGTTGAGGTTCAACGGATGTGCTGTCTTGGACTCGCAAGGAACGCAGGATGTCATGATTTGGGTCGCTTCCAAACAAACTTTGCTCCAACCATTGACCTGCCCACCTTCGGTCCCTTTCTTCCACAATTCGCTCATCTTGCTGTTTCCTGCCAATCCAGTTCTTCATCTCTTTTCGCTGTCGTCCGTCCATTTGCTTTATCAGCCACCAAGCGACAGCGGTTCTAATCGCTCCCTTAATTTCTGTGCCCGGCAAATAAGGTCGCAAAAGCGGGTCGGCAATGAAAGGGCGAATAGGTTCACTGCGCCAGTTGGGCTGACGAGGAACTGACGATTGGTAAATTTTCGCTTGCTGCCACAATTCCGTTTGGCGAAGCCAGTCCATGACTGCTTCCAGCCCATTCTCCACAAACTGGCTCAATTGCTCGTCATCCATTTGTTCCAAAATCGGCGTTACACGGAAACGAATGAGTTGTCCGTTTTCGTAAACGAAGTCGTGTTCGTCCAGTCTCTCCTCCGTGCCGATGTGAACTGGTGAAAGAAAGGTGACAGTGAAAGTGCGGGCATAAGTAAGTGTTTTAATCACGATGGTCTCACCTCGCACGCGACAGGGAAAGCGTAACCCCAACGGTAAACACGGTGACGAGCACCGTTTGGCGTTACATCCACCATCTTACCCCAGACCTTTTCAGCGCTGCCACAGAGCACCGAACCTTCACAGACCATCCTCACAGTTTTCCTTCGCACCGAAGAAGGCAAAACTCCTCCCACCCAACCCGACCTAATCGTCAGCCGATAATTGCAGCCATCGGCAAAAAGCGAAGAGGTTTCTTCGGGCTTCGGAAACAGCGGCGACAGGTTGACAAACCATTGGCTTCCTCTCGGTTCGCAAAAATCGGGGACAGTGCTGCTGAACTGAGGGCGAAAATTACCGCTTCCTGTCGTCCGGTCGCCACCAATCCCTTCATCGCCCATCAGCCTTAAGACCGCACTGAACTTTTCTGCAATGTCGTCTCGCATAAAGCGGACGAGAAAGAACAAGCCGCAACTCTCATGGAAGATGAGCCGACCGAAGTGGAAAAGTGAAGAGGCATGAGTGACGGTATCCAGAACCACTCGTGGGACTCGTTGAACTGCCCAGAATTTGATGCCTTCAAGAGAATGCAACCCAAAATCCTTGCAAATTTGCTCCCACTCATCCGCTAAAAGCACAACTGTTTTTTCGTGCAGGGTTTGCAGTTCTTTGCTGGCAAGGCTTTCGCCCTTAAGCCACGCTCTCAAAACACCTTCCGAAACCCATTTGACCTCCTTCCAGCGAATTCGGTTTTGCGGCGATGGCAGCATGGGTTTGGGATAAAAGCGAACTGATGCGACGAAAGGGAAGGCTGATGAGATGAGGAAAGGAGGTGTCCAATTAGGTTCACCGTTCGGCAACAAGTCACTCGCCAACGCATCCTCGCCATAAAGCAAGACCCAACCAGCACATAAAGCAGCAAACAGAGTATCGGCAGGGACAAACTCCGTTGCACCCTCGTAGCCGATCCCTCTTTCGCCGACATGGAAAGCGCCTTTTGGATGCAACTTCACTTCCCCAAATTGCATCAACATCACCTACCCTCTTTAAGGGTCACCCAACCGCCTCAATTCATCTAACATCTCCGCTGGTGTGACAACCTTAATCCCGTAACGGCGCATGAATCGCTTCGCCTCTGGCGTCAAAAGATGGCGCTTATCGTAAGTGACAATGTGCGTCGCTTTGCCCTTGATGGCGCAAGCAATGACATGAAGGTCATCATGCGCCACAGGTGGTGCTTGGACTCTCAGAGCATCTGTGTCCTCTTCGGTGACATCAACAAATTTGCTAAAAAACGATGCCTCGTAGACGATGGCGGCAATTTCCTCCGCAGGTATTCTCAATCTTCTTAGCACATCCCGCAATTCGTTTTGCAACCCCGTTGAGCGGAGAAGAACGATAGTAACTCGCTGTTGTCTTCCTGCAAGTTGGTTGTAGAATTTTTTGTGCAAAAGTTGCAAAAGTTGTGCTGCAGGTGACCGACCTTTCGGAAACGCTAATTCCGCTGCCATTCGGACATTTGTATCCACGACCAGCCTCACCTCAATCGTCCAGAAGTGCCGCATCCTCCTCCCGCTCCAAGACCAACCCTAAGCGCTTAAATTTTTCCCATCGCCGCTTTTGGGCTCTTTCAATTTCCTCAAGGGTTGGACCTAACCCCTTCCTCATCATTTCTTGGTCTCGCCTTCCCCTCACTTCGGCTCGGTAGTGCAACCTCAAATCTTCAAGGGAGATTGGGTGTCTGGACGAGAAAGAGGTGAAAGTTCCGTCGGGAAAGGCGAAGCCGTAGCGATATTTGCCGTCGGGGGTGTGTAATCGGTAAATGCCCCTTGTTAACCTCTCGGCTTTTTGCCACTCTGGTGGCAGTTTGGGTCGCTTCCTTTCGCTCATTGTCGGTCACACTCCTTCCGACATCCATTGTGGCACACCTTCCCTGAATCAAACTCAGCCTTAAACCTGCTTCGGCTCGGCAGGGGTCTCGCCCTCTTGGCTCTTCCAAACTTTGTCGCCGACCTTTTCATCAAATTTAGTCAAGATTTCGTCCAAGTTGTCGCCACTCCAGAGGCTCTCCTCAGGGTTCTTTTGCGGGTCGCGGTAAAAGTCAATGGGACGCCACTTAACGGTGATGTTTTGAAACTTGATTTTGCCGTAGCCACGAGTTCCTGAAGCGCCCAAATAGTCGTCCTCCAAGAGCCTCATCGCCAGAAAAACCGCACGAAGCCTTTCCCGTTCTCGCTCGGGATCAATGATTTTCTTGCCGTCTTGCTCCAACTCATCGAAGATGCTGAAGAGCAACAAATCGTCGCCGCCGAACAAAGCGCCTGCAGGCACTCGTTCCATTTGTCTCGGGTTTGACGCTGCTGTGATGATGTCCAAAGCAACTTCCATCTTGACTTCCGTGTAGGGTAAATCCGTCTCAACATCCTGCCACCTTACCCTGCGGATGTTACCTTCTTCGTCGGTGACCTCAAGTTCATCAAGCAACTTGGCATCTCGGACGATGAGGCGTGTTGGGGTCACAAAATCGTAGCGCTTTTGCCCAGGTCCTGAAGGGAACTGTCCAAAGGTTGGGCAAATACAGCATTGCTGATACTCTTGCTCGCTTTCACACCAGTGAATCCAAATTTCAACAGGTGCTCTCACCAATTGCTGCAAGAGTTTCCCGTAAGCCTTCGTGAGCAGACTTCGGAGTTTACCTTTAAGGGATGAACCGGGAATGTAAGGCTTATCGGTGACAGGGTCGCGCAAGACGGGCTGGTCAACGCCACCGATGTCCAAGCCCGAAGTCGCAGCGCCGATGCGTAAACCCGTCACGGCTTTGATGGTGGCTGAAACCACAACCTTTCCTAAGAGTCTTGGAGCAGTCTTTGTCTGAGCCATCTTCACCGCCCTCCTTGCCTCTCAGCGGCGTAAAAGTAAGCCAGAAGCGCTTCAAAGAGGTCTGCAAGAACTTTGAACCGCTGCTGCTGCACATTCTCGTCTTGAGCCTCAAAAACAGTGTCAATGCCCGGAGTTAAAATGCTGCGAAGCATTTGACCGCCACGACCCGCCCGTGCGGCGATATAAGCCAATTTGGGGCGAAGCATCCTCAAGCGAATGGGCTCCCACCTCATCGTCAGTCGCTTGACTTCTCCGAAAACACGGCGAATTTGTGCCATCCTCAACCCCTGCCGTTCCAACTCACGCCCCCATTCCTCTGCCCGCTGAACAAGTAACGCGTAATCTCCAGTGCTCACAATTTGCTTAATCTCGTCTGGGATAACTTGCCCACCCTGTTGCTGCCTCATGTTCGCATCACCTCACTTTGCCATAATGGGTTCGGCGGGAGCCTCACCCTCCCAATTGCCATCGTCTCGTGCTCAATTCAGTCCAGCGAGTGAGCAAAAGTAGATGGCGGATGAAGTCTCGTTGCACCAAATCCTCTTGCAGGCTTTTAAGTTCGCTTTGCAGTTCCGCCTTTTCACGGGCGATGGTGTAAACGAGCCGCCACCGCCACTTCTCAAACTTCAGCCGCTGCTCAATTTCCTCTGGGCTCAACCTTAACTTTCGCTCCAAACGCCGTTTCAATTCCTCGTGAAGTTCAGCGATGCGGGCGAGTTTAAAAAGGAGCGCCCTCGTCGCTTGATGTCCTTCAAGCCACTCAACCAACTTGTCATGCCACCTGCGAAGCCAATTTTGAGTTTCATCCCAATCAACAACTTGCCCCCAAAATCCCAAAGCATCTTTTTCGTGACCGTCAGGGTGAACAAAGTTTTTCGCCGCCTCCAAAAACTCTTTGGCGATTTCGGCTGCCTGATACAGCGGGAACTTTTCGTGGTGGACACTAACGCCCGCTGAAACGGTCACGCAGGGATTGTGACAGGCGTAACGGCGAAATTCCGCCCGCACCCTCTCCGCCAACCTAATGACAGCATCCCAACTTCCGACAGCGAAAAGGTCATCTCCACCAGAGTAAAGCAGGTAGAGACGGGATTGATTGCCTCGTTCAAGGTCAACTTGTCGGCAAATTTCGTTCAAGTAGCCCTCAAAGAAGACGGTCAGCGAGCGGGAAAAAGTCGCCAAGCGAGAGAGTGAAGCCATGCCATCAAGCCCTTCAGAGAACAATCGCCCCAAACTATCCACATCCATCCGCAAAGCCCCAAAGTAAGGCGCTCCTTCCGAGTGCTCCGACAACTCGGTCAAGTCGGCGATGCGTTGAATCCCGTCTTGCGTGACCGTCGGCGTGTATTGGGGCAAAAAGCGGAAACTGATGACGGGCACGACAGCGTTGTTGCGACGAACGGGCGTTAAGTCGGCATCGTTTATCCTCAGCACCCAATCGCCATCACGGTAATGGCTGACGAGTTCGTCTTCATCTTCAAGCCAAAGTTCCAAACCCAATGCTTGCAGGACAGAATGCCATTGAAGTTCACCGCGAGGCGGTTGATGACGAGGTCGCAAAAGCAAAAACTTCGCCTTCCAAATTTTGTCCGCTAACTCCTCAAAACTTTCGCACAGTGAACATCGCAAAACGATTTCATCGCCCCTCAATCGCTTCTCAACGGGACGGCGTAACCCACGACGCAATATGCCCTCAGGTTCGTCGCGCTCGCTATGGCACACATCGCAAGTTTCGGTTTCGCCACCTTGCCCAAAGGGACCAAAGACGGAACTTGGGTCGCTGACAATTCGCTCACGCCAAAGCGTCCCTTTCCGTTGGCTCAACTTTTTCCCCAGTTCTTCCCATCGTTTGCTCAACGGGCTTCTGTCAACACTCGTGTCAATTTTGAAATCGCAAGCCCTTAACGGGATGGCTTCAACGACGATGGCAAGTTCACCGCCGAAGAAATCAAAGAGCAAGTCAAGGAGTTCACGCCGCAACTCATCAACTTTGCCCTGCTTGCTCAACGGAGCCAGAAGGTAGAAGTGACCGCCGCTGCTGTAAATGATGTTACAGGGTGGAACTTGCAACTTTCGTCTCAACCACTCAGCGATGGCATCGCAGAGAAGGTTCAAGTAAGCCGAACGACCACGCAAACTTTTCGCCGCACCTTTGCTGCTGATAGTGTAGATGAACCGTTGGATGCCCGTGATGTCGCCACCAACGAGCAAAGCGACCTCAACTTCGCTATCAAGCGGGTTGGGTTCCAAATGTTCAACGGTCGCATCGTCCAACTCCCAAAGGCAATAAGCCAATGCGCCAGTCATTTGCAAATGGTCAGCGAGGGAAATGTCGGGTTCGTGTTCGTAAGCCGCTGCAGGAACGCACCATGAGTAAATGCGGAGCAAAGAAAGCCATGTTAAAACGAAAGCATCAAAGTCACGAAAAGTTGGAGCACTCTCAGGCAGCGCATTCCAAGCCCGCTCAAAAGCGTTCCAAAGAGACAGGTAATCCGCTTCCGCCCGCTCTTTCGGGAAGATGGAGACATCCAAACGCAGGGGCGTTGTCTCGTAGCGCCACCTTCTTTGTTCTGAGAAGGGCAAGTAGCGGTTGTCTATTTTGAGCCTGACAAAAACGGGCATCAAAAGTTCCTGTGATGGGTCGCCTCTCTCTTCGCCCTCACGCTTAACTCGTTCACCCGAAGCCAAATGGTCGGCGATTTTGACAATGCGGATGTCTCGCTCGTAGGGCGATTGTTCATGGTGGCGTTCTACAGTTTGAGCGATTTCCGTTCGCTCCTGCTCCGTCAGGAAGGTGAGGCGGGGAAGGACGAATTTGGCAAGCCACTCAGCGCCGTGAGTTTCGTGCCGTTTCCGCTCGCCCCAAAAAGCCCGCTGCCGAAACTTGCCTAAATCGTGAAACAAACCTTCAAGGGCAACAAGTTCGCCTCCAAGCACCTTCTCACCCACCCTTTGAAAATTTTCGCCAGCGATTTTAGCACTCATAGAAAGCAAAGGCAATAGGACTTTTGCATCGAAGCGGTTGGGCAATTTGACCTAAAGCACTATCTCCTATCCGAACCGCAACCATTGACAGCGACGAACAAAAACGCTAAACTTGCAGTCGACCTGAGCCGTTTCGAGCACCTTGAAAGCAGGATAGAGGCGTGGTGGCGATTTTAGCCCCAAATGACCCAATTTTGAAGGGTCAGTTGCCGTCGACCCCCTAAGGGTTTTCGGGCAACCGAAGGTCGACTGCAACTCCTTTCCCGTTTCCCTTAGTTTCACCGTCAAAACCCTAAAATTTGCCTTGGTTCCGACCCGACCATGAGGGGACGGCGACAATCTT
>Ga0272447_1002001_pt1 | contig 11727 bp, 6 predicted proteins | sample YNPCB0133_FD_194589 | JGI IMG/M metagenome (GOLD analysis project Ga0272447, IMG submission 194589) | Hot spring microbial mat communities from Yellowstone National Park, WY, United States - YNP-CB-013-3 | ecosystem: Environmental > Aquatic > Thermal springs > Hot (42-90C) > Sediment | place... | reverse complement strand
CATCCTCCATCGGCGTTCAAGTGGCGATTCTACCCGCAGCGCTTGATGTCAATCCAGGGCAGCAGGTTCGGGATAAAACGACCGATACACCAGCTGGTCGCGTTCCGCTTCGTGTTGCAGAATGGCGCGGAGCAATTGCTGCAGGCGAGGCTTGTTGTCCGCGAGGTGGTTTCGCTGTCGGCGAATTTGCCGGCAGGTGCGTTCCAGTTCCTGCATCAGAAGCTGATGCTGGCGTTGCCATTGTTCCAGTTCCCGCCGCAGATACGGAGCACGGTCGGTGATTTCCTGAACGAAGCTCTGTGGCTCGACCCGGCGATAATAGTTGCAAACATCGCGGTGCAAAGCGTGCAACTTCCGTTTGAGTTCTTCGGCACTTTGCTGGTTGGGAGGCTGGGCCAGCAGTTGCTCGAGCGTCTCGGCATCCTGTCGTAACCGACGATAGGCGGTTTCCAGTGGGCCGGAACGTACAGGAATCATCTTCCGTCCTCCCAGTAGCGAATCTGGTTCGGCCCGGCGACGCTTGACCGATTTTATTCTAGCAAGGTTTCACTCAGCGACAGCGAACTCGACTTCAAATTCGCTAATAGTGCGGCTTCGCTTTCACAAGGTTTGCTGATAATGGAAAGTGGCGAGGCTAGCTCCATTCGGAGACTGCGCAAGCCAGGAAACCTGGCTGCACCCAGACCAGCTCTCAGCGCGTGGAGACGAGTTGATTCGAGCGTTACTGCAGTTCGTGTCAGCTGTAGCCGTAACCCATTTTGCTGCCGAACAGCGGTCGGATGGCAACGGAATTTCCTGAAGGGCGTGAGATTTATCGAAAGCGCTGAGTCCTGGCGAGGGTCAGACCTCGAGCAGCTGCACTTCGCCGGTGTTGCCGTTGACGCGGAGCCGTTGACCGGTGCGAAAGCGTTGACAGGCGTCCGGAATGCCGACCACAGCGGGCAAACCGAACTCGCGGGCGACAATGGCACCGTGCGAGAGCACTCCGCCGGTTTCCATAACCAAAGCGCTGGCTTGGAGGAAGAGCGGCACCCACGCCGGATCGGTAGATGGGCACACCAGGACGTAGCCCTGCTGTGTGCCAGGCGGACGCGGTTCCCGCAACACCAAAGCTGGGCCTTCTCCCACGCCGGGCGAAACGGCGATGCCCTGAACGGTATCCGCTCCGCTGACCTGAATCGGTCGGCCCAGGGCTTCGAGATCATCGCTGAAAAGAACGGTAGGCACCTCCAGGGTCAAGGCAATTTGCCGCTCCCGTCGGCGTTGCCGGATCGTCTGACGCACCTGGTGCCAGGACGTATCGGCTGCTGAAACATGTTGGTCGCCTACCGCGGAAGTATTTTGCGGCATCACCGCAGCGGAGTCCGCTGAGCGGACGGGCAAACCGATCAGGCGTTCGATTTCCTCGGGCGTCAGATAGAAGATACCGTCGCCAAGATGCCAGCGGCGTCCCAATTCCACCAGGCATTGCCGCAGGATACTGTAACCCAGAAGCAGATAATGCCGGCTGGTTTCCCGCAGGGCCGCAAACTCGCGGACACGTTCCACCAGTTGTCGGAGCGTGTCGAGATCGGCAGCTGATTGCCGCAATTTTTCCACCAGCCCCTGCCAGCTGCGTTCGAACTGGGCCTGACTGTCGGAGCAGAAATTCGCCAGTTCTTTTTGTTGTCCAGCGGCGTCTGAGGCAACGGGGGGCACCGGGAAGGTTTGGTCGTTTGCGGAAAGTGAATCGCCAGGCTGGAGACGAGCGAGCAGGGTGTGGGGAGTTTCTTCCCATCGTGGTTGGGCCAATTCCATCTCCAATTCGCCGCGATGACCGAACCGCTGGACAAATTCCGTCAGCGACCACTTTCCTTGCCTGAGTTTTTCCAGCCCGCTGGCCACATCCGCTTCTGCATCGGGTCGAACGCCGACGAGCAACTGTCGTACCGCGTTGGCGGCTTCCGGGGCGGGAAGCGTTTTGCGGAGCATCTGTTCCAGCGAACCGAGTAACTGGCCGAGAACCACGGTCGGTTGTAAGGCCTGCCGGGCGAAGCCGATCAGCGTGGCATTTTCCCAGTGGCGAAACCGCTCCCACACCGCCCGATCGGACAAACCACGCAGAGATTCGCGGCGAGCCGATTCGGCGGCACGGGCAAACTCCGGATAGATTTCCCGTCGCAGCCACTCCGGCAACTCACCGGCCAGACGGTGCAGCCGTAGCGTTTGCCGCAGCATCTTCCAGAACGTCCACGGCAAATAAAGCCAGAAGCGCCAGCCCAGCCGCGACCAGTCGGGTTGGGGACGCGGATACAGTGCCCGCGTCGGCTGCGCTTTCAGGCTCGCAAACGGATACCAGAAAGGAAAATGGCGGAAGTAACACCACGGCTCCCGACTGAGGTTCACGTAGGGCCGACCAGCCACCAGGTCGAGAAAGCCCAGCTCATCCAACCGAGGATCGGGATCGAAACCGACGTCGCGCATTAACTGGCCATAACCGCCACGCCCACTCATAAACCGTTGCAGCACCGCCCAGGTCATCGGCGTGGGAACGGTGAGCGATTCGGCCAGATTGTAACGAGCCCAGACGGTACCGCGAGGCTCGGCCAGTTGCCGCAACCGCGTTATTTCCGCCCGGCGGTAACTCTCCCGCTCCCACGCGGAAACAGTGGTAATGGGGCGGGCTTGCAGTAACCAGAACCTGCCGGCAGCCAAGGCCCACTCTATGTCGCGGGGCTCGCCGTAATACTGTTCCACTTGCAACGCCAGCCGCGTCAGCTCCGACAATTGTTCGGGAGTCAGGCAGGGTTGTGACCGGAGTGATTCGGGGACTTTTTCCAGACCGTTTCGCCGAACACAGCAGGATTTGTCGGCGATTTGCTGCTCCACTACCTCACCATCCTGCCGACGCACACGGTAGCGATCGGGCATAACCTTGCCGCTGACCACGCCCTCACCGAGACCCCAGGCAGCTTCGATGAGCACATGCTCGCCCGTGGTGTCCGTCGGATCGCGGGTAAACAGAACGCCGGCCACTTCCGCTTCGATGAGCTGCTGAACAACCACGGCCATAGGCCAATGACCAGGCGGCAAAGAAGAGGCCGGCGCATCGCGGTTAGGCACAGCCGGTGAATCGCAGCCAGGCACAGCCGGATCACTCTGCGATGCCTTGATGCTGAATATTGCCGGGTGGTTTACGCTGCTCGGCTCGGTCAGGCAAACCGACCGGTAAACCTGAGCACGCTCCGATGCCGCGGACGCCCAGCAACGCAAAATCGCCTGAACTAAGGCTTCCAGCCCTTCGACGCCGAGGATCGTTTCCTGCTGTCCGGCAAAACTGGCGTCGTGGCTATCTTCCGCCACCGCCGACGACCGTACTGCTACCGCTCCGCCGCCCAATCGCCCATACGCCGATGCCACCAATGCACGTAAAGCCGGGGGTAAATCCTGCGGCTGAGTTTCTGCGGTAGCCGAGCCGGACCAGCGTGCCGTATTTTCCGAAGCAGTTTCGAGCGCCCACGCTTGCCGCCAGGCATTCGTGGTCAGCACAAAAAATGGCGGTACCGGAAAGCCAGCCCTGGCCAGTTCGAGTAAGCTGGCCCCTTTACCGCCGACCAATTCGACATCAGCCAGCGATTCTCCGGCAAAGACCAGCAGGTCTTCGGTCATTGCTCCGGCCATGCCATGCTCGATGCGTGATTCCGGCGGGAAATACGTCTGCTTTATTCTTCGCCGATACAGACCAGCTTACGGCCAACGCCGAGATAAATGCGTCCGCGATGGAGCACGGGGCTGGAATAAACGTCCGCAAGAGGTGCGTCCGAGACCAGGTCGTCGAGCCGCCAGCGCAACTGACCCGTAGCAGCGTCGAACGAATAGACGGTACCGCGAACGGAGACGGCGACGACAGCGTCCGCAGCCAGGGCGGGGCATGCAATCACGGCGGCGTCGAGTTGTTGCCGCCAGACAATTTGTCCAGTCTCAGCATCGAGGCAGAACAGCCAGCCGTCTTTGGAGCCGAAATACGCTTTGCCCGCCTGTACCGCTGGCGTGCTGAACACCGGGCCGCATTGTTGAAAGTACCAGAGTCTCCGGCCGGTAGCGGCATCGAGAGCCAAAAGGCCGCCCCGTTCTGTTGCCGACTCGACGTTGATCTTGCCCGTACCCAGCGGCACCAGGATTTTGCCGTCGGCCCAGGCCAGCGACGCGCTGACAGGCAGGGGAGTCTCGATTCGCCAGAGTGTTCGTCCATCGCTCAGCTGAAACGCACCGACAAAGGGCGTCTGGGTTGTCGGCGAGTCGCCCAGGAGAGAACCGCAATATACCGTCCCATCCACGACCAGAGGGCTGCCGTCCACGTGCCAGTGGGGTATTTTCCAGGCGACTGCGGCATCGCTCGCGGAAAGATTTTCGCTCACGGCCAGCAGTCCGTCTTCCCCCGCCCCGACAACCACGGTCGGATTTGCTCCGTCGCCATGCTGGCGGGTTTCCACCAGCGCGGGTGTGGACTCGACGTGACTGCGTGTCTGGTATTGCCACAGTAGCCGTCCACTCCCGGCCTCCACACACAGGAGCCGGCAATCGCGATCCTGATGGTAGCCTTCGCCGATATACAGCCGACCAGCCCGCACCGTAGCCGAAGCGAAAATCGGTTTCAGCGTGCCTTCGGCATCAAACCGCCAGAGCACAGTGCCGGGCGGCAAAGTTTCTCCCGTGTCGGACAAGCGTGGGGCGATATTGACACAGACCAGGTAGCCGCGGGTTTGCCCCTGGATTTCGTGCAACACTCCGCAATAGGCGCAATCGCCGAGCACTGTGGGCGTGCTATGGACGTAAAATCGTCCCCGTCCGAAACCGAGATCGCAACGCCACAATACTTTCGGCCGCTGCGGTGCGGGCGAATCGCCGACCCGACCGGTTCGGTACGGCCCGCCACGATATTGCAACCAATCTTCCGCTGCGGGAACCTGAGCCGGCACTGCGGGGGTAGGAGCCTCGCGTTCCCGCTCTTCCAGCCAGACTAATCCCAGGCCACACAGCAGCATCGCCCCCAGGATGACCTGCCCGGTTCGCCAGTGCGTGATAGGGAAGTTCGAGCTAAGAGTCCTGCGTGCAGCCAGATGCAGCAGGCCCACCGCACTGCCCACGGTCAGCGGCGTCATTTGATCCCAGGCAGAGCCGTATCGTTGCCAGGCCCACACGCCCCAGCCGATCCCGACCAGCAACAGCGTGGCCAACGCCCACCACTCCAGGCGCACCGGACGCTGCACGCCGCTGCCCATCACCGAACCGCTCGCATCGGTGGCAGATGCGCGACCGTCATGGTACCGACGAGCGGAAATCGTACCGAGCAGAAAACCCACCGCGAAGAGAATCACCGTCGGCCACCACCAGTACCGGGGCGCCAGCCACCACGCCGACGGATACCACCAGCCCAGCAGCGTCTGTGTCAGAACCAGCGTGGATTGTACCAGCAGAACGTAAACCAGCAACCGATACTGTCTCCAGACGGCCAGCAACACGCCGGGAAATAACAGCGACACCAGCGGGGCCAGTAATCCAGCCAGCGGCGGTAACAAAATGACCGCCAGGGGATGTCGCCCACCATAAGCGCAGGCATTATCGCCCTTCCCTACGGTGTCCGCACGCGAGCTAAGAGCGGCATGCGTCAGCCCACCGTGATTCACATAATCGAGAGCGGCGGGCGTTAGCCCGCCGTGGCTCCTGCAATCAGGATCGGCATGCGTCATCCCGCCGTGATTCACGCAATCAGGATCGCCATGTGTTAGCCCGCCGTGGTCCGCATAATCGAGAGCGGCGGGCGTTAGCCCGCCGTGGCTCACGCCATCAACGGCGGCGTGCATTACCCCGCCGCGCACGACTGAGGCCGACGAGTTCCGCCTTTCGTGTTCCGCACTGGGTTTATTCGGCGGCAATTCCGGGCCGAAACCGGGCGGCTCTTTCGGGTTAGGTGGCGGTGGTTTGCGTTTGCCCGCCAGCACTTCGCGGATAATCTGCACCAGTTCGCTGGTGCTGCCCTTGAAGGTGCGCCGCAGGTAAATCTCGCAGTGGGTAAAGTGCCAGTGCACGGTCTCGCTTGCTGGTCGGCCGATAATCTGGAACCAGGTGCCCTCGGTGTAACCCAGGCCCAGCCATTGCTTGTCCACTCGTGTCAGGAAAAAAACCACCGGCACCTGCGGAGCGATGCGTTTGAGCAAATGCGGAACGTGTTTTTCCTTGTCGCCGGTCAAATGCACCCGCAACGTTCGCCACGGCGTGCGCCCTTTCAAGTCCTCGACTGCCTGAAAGACGGCCAGACTTTTCTCAGCACTCACCGACTCCGTTCGAGCAAGGAAGATGTAATCCGAGTCTTCCAGCAGATCGCCCAGGGGCGTCAAGCGTTCGATAAAAGCCCCTGCGGGCCGGCCCGACAGCAAGAGCAAAACCAGGGCAAAAGCCCAACGTGCTCGGGTCCATGTGCTTTGCTTCATGGTGCCTCGATCCATCGTCCCGGCAGCGTGTATCCATCATAACAAAACCGCCGGGCTCACGCCAGTGCGCGAACCCGGCGGCAAATAAGCTGTGCTATCGCGGTGTCACTGGATAAACAGGAATTCCTTGGTGTTAATCAGCGCCCAGATGATGTCTTCGTAGGCCTGTTTCTTATTCTGTGGGCCACGACGTTCGATCGTCTGCAACGCGACCTGCAATTGCTGGGGTGTTGGCCGACGGCCCAGGGCCAGCAGGAAGAGTTCCTCGATCTTTTCGGCATCGGGTCGGGGATCGCTGGCGAGGCGATCGGCGCGGCCACCCGGTCGGCTCAGCTTATCCTGAATCTCCTGGGAATTGAGCAGGTGCAACACCTGCGCCAGGTTGGCCTCGTTGACTCGTTCGCATTCGCAGGCACTCAGACGCTGCGGCCGACCGAACACGTCCAGGAAATAGCTCTGGAATGCCTCATCGGGCAGCATAATCGCGCGGGCGGCACCGAAACGGTCGCCAGGCATTCCCGGAAAACTCGGCGGGCTGCCGGTTACCGCCGACACGGCGTCGTACAGCACTTCCGCACTCATCCGCTTCGGATAATAGCGTGCGTAGGACTGTTTGTCGTGCTTGTTGAACTCGTTGGGCACGGAGCTGAGCTGATAGGTGCGGCTCTTGCAGATGGTGCGCACCAGGTGTTTGAGACTGTAGCCGTGCTCGATGAAATCTTTGGCCAGGGCATCGAGCAGTTCCGGATTGGTGGGCGGATTGGTGTCGCGCATATCGTCGAGCGGATCCACGACGCCGCGACCGAAAAAGTGAGCCCAGTAGCGATTCACCACCGCCTTGGCGAAAAATGGATTCTTCGGGTCGGTCATCCATTCGACCAATTTGACCCGCGGGTCTTCGCCAGGAGCGACGGTAACCGGCTCCCCTTCCAGCGGTTTCATCACTGCGGGCTGGCCGGTGCGCTTGTTGATGACAGTGCCGGTTGTGCGATTGAAGACGGCGATGCGGGTCTGGTTCTGATTCTGCACCTGCACGCCGAGCAGAGAAACCGGTTTGCGACCAACCCGGCCAAAGAAGGCCGCCAGTCCCCAGTAATCGTCCTGACTCCACTTTTCATACGGGTGATGGTGGCACTGAGCGCAGTTGATTCGCATGCCGAGGAAGACCTGGGCCACGTCGTCCACGAACTGCTCGGGATTCTGCAATTCCGTGTACCAGAAGACCGGCGGGCACTGCCGATCATCGCCCACCGCACACAGAATCTCCCGCACGAACTGGTCGTAAGGCTTATCGCTGGCCAGCGAATCCTTGATCCAGCTATGGAAAGCGAAGGTGCCTGCTGCACGCTGCGGGTTGTTGCGCCGCTTCACCTTAAGAATGTCCGCCCATTTCAGCGCGAAGTAGTAGGCGTAGTTCTCGCTATCCACCAGCCGGTCAATGAGCTTGTCGCGTTTGTTCGGATCGGGATCGGCGACGAACGCCCGCACTTCTTCCACCGATGGCAGGGTGCCGGTGATGTCCAGATAGGCGCGGCGGATGAACGTTTCGTCGCTGGCCGGTTCCGACGGCATCAGGCCCAGTTGCCGCCATTTTGCTGCCGTGTAGCGATCCACGATCGTCTTCGGTTCAAACGACCACGGCGGCACCGGAACACCCAGCGGAATGGTGGCACGGAACACGGCGACATGGCCCTGATAGCGGATCATGATCGCCGCTTCACCTGGCTGCCCCATCGTGGTCACCAGTCCGGTGAAATCCACGCTGGCCATTTCCACGTCGTTGGTTTCGTACTGAGCCCGACGGGTAACATCCTCGACGCTGCCATCGCTGTAATGAGCATAGACAGCCAGTTGCTGACGGTTATGGCGAGTCGTGATGCGGTGTTCCGGGTGGACGGAAATGCGCACTACGACCGGGTCTTTGGGGTCGCCGAACGGCGTTCCCGCAGCAATCCAGCGGACGATCATGCGGTATTCGTCCGAGCCGACCTCCATGCGTTTGCCGCCACCGTGCGGCAATTGTCCGGTGGCCTTGAGCAGGAGCAGACTTTTCTCCGGCGCCGCCAGGAAAATACGCCGACCCCGGCTCTCTTTCAGCAGCGTCATGTAATCCAGTTCGGGATCGGAACCGATGAGCGACAATCGGAATCCGTTTTGTCCGCTGATTTTGCCGTGGCATCCGCCAGAATTGCAGCCGAGCTTGGTAAAGATCGGCACGATTTGATTGCCGAAGTTGATCGGGAGATTTTCGTTGACCTTCTCGGCGGTGGCGCGGATGGTGGCTCGGTGAGGGCCAAAACTTGCAGTGATCTCCACCGTTCCGTCTCGTACCGGCGTGACCATGCCGGAGGGAGAAACCTTGACAATGTCCGGCTGGCTCACCGTGTAGGTTACGTCCCCCGTCATATCCTGCAAGCGGTTATCTGTCAGCGTCGCCGTTACAACCAGTTGCGCGGCATCATGCCAGCCGCGCAGGCGAACTTCCCGGGGATGGATTTCGAGCCTGCTAATCTGTTCGGGCTTCGGGCGATAGCCAGGTGTGATGCTATCCGCTGCCGCAGCAGGAAGCCCCAGCAGCAAACCATATATCGAGAAGCCCAGGGCCAAACCCAGCATGCTCCTGATATTGCACATGGTGTTTCTCCTCTCGATCGTTTGAAATGGCTCAACCAGAGCCGGCAGGTTCATGGCAAGGGGGAGTCTTCGGCCCGTAATAGTTCCGCACGATTTCGCAGCGTTGCGTTCGTCCCCGGTGAGCGGTTGGCGGACTTCATTTGGTTGGAATAGCCGTAATCAGCACCAGACGCGGGAGGAGCAAGCCTCCCGCGCCTGGACCGGATGGCAAGTTTTGTCGGTGTGATGCGGGAAATTAGCCGAGCAGTTCCGTCAACACCTGGCGATCGTCGAGCAGGTGAACAGGACGGCCCGCCCCGTTGAGGAAGGTCATGGCCGGGTCAATGCCCATCGCCGTGTAGAGCGTCGCCAGAACCTGGGAGACGGTGCACGGACGATCTTTCGGTCGTTCGCCGCGTTCCGTGCTGGAACCGATGACCTGGCCCATCTTCATGCCACCACCGGCGACCAGGGCGGACATGACCGGTGCCCAGTGATCGCGGCCAGCGTTGTTATTGACTTTCGGCGTTCGGCCGAATTCGCCCCACATCACCACCAGCACGTCTTTGTCCAGCCCGCGCTCGTGCAAATCCTGAATCAGGTTGGCCACGCCCTTGTCCACTTGCGGGAGCTGGCGTTTGAGGGTGGTAAAGTTGTTGCTGTGGGTATCCCAGCCACCGATGCTCAAAGTCACGCAGCCCACGCCGACTTCGATCAGCCGCAGTGCTGTCAGGAATTGCTCCACCCCCTTATAGCGTTCGCGTGTGGCGGCATCGGCGGTGCTCAGGTCGAGAGCACGGCGAACGTTGCCGGACAGCACCATGTCAATCGCTTTCTGCGTGAAGGCGTCCAGTCCTTCCGCCGTGCCGCTGGCGTCAATTTCCCGGCGGAGGCTATCGAAACTGGTCAGCAGAGCGCGGCGATCTTCGAAGCGTTCCATCGAGACGTTGCCAGGTAGCCGCAGGTTCTGCAAACCGGGACCACTGGGCGTGAATGGTCGGTGTGCGATACCCAGGAAGCCAGGTTCCGTGCCACGGGACATGCCGCGGAGACTGACAAACGGTGGGACGGCATTGTCGGCACCGCTGCGGAGTTTGGAGACCACCGCGCCGAACGACGGATGGTTGGTCACCCGCGAAATCCGCTCCGGATAACCCGTCATCACCAGCGAGTCGGAATGCTCATCCACGCTGACGATGGAACGGATAATCGCCAGCTTGTCCATGATTTTGGCCTGGAGCGGGAAGTATTCGCAAATTTCGATGCCGGGAACGTTGGTCTTGATCGGCTTGAATTCGCCGCGGAATTCGGCCGGTGCGTTGGGTTTGAGGTCGTAGGTATCCATGTGCGATGGGCCGCCGGGCAGGTAAATCATGATGGCGGCTTTGTTGGGCAGGGAGACTTTCCCCTTGCTGGTCTCGGCAGCCTGAGCGCGGAAGCGGAGCAGGTCCGCGAGTGTCAGGCCGGCACCAAAGGCCCCGATCTTGAGGAAATTCCGACGGCTGATTCCGTCGCAGAACCGCTGTGCAGAGCCGTAGATCGTCAACATGCTTGGCCCCCCTTCTTTAGGCAGGATGGTTTGAGGCGGGATTTTGCCGGGAGGTGTCCGCAACCTCCCCTACTGCACGTTAGCAAAATCGTCGAGCCGCGTCAAGAGCATTGTAAAAATTTTCCTGCCCGACGGCAAAGCCAGCCGGCAGAGCAGGCAAAGTTACTCCGGTTTCAGTTCCTGCGCTTTGCGCTTCAGAAATTCCTGGACGTACTTTTCCGGATTCTCGTTGAAGGCGTCGCGGCAACCGGTGCAGCAAACGTAATAGGTCTGGCCTTTGTAACTGACGGGGATCGTGCCGAGCCCACCGCTGACCACACATTCCGGCCCCTTGCGGCGTTCGACGGCCAGACTTTGACCTTCTCGCGTCGCCCCGACAAGAAAGTCCCGGGTGTACAGCTTGCGTCCGCTGGGACGATAATCAAACCGGTAAACGAAGCGGATGTCGTCCACGAGACTGATGGTCACGCGTTCATCCTGTTTCCGCTGCGGGTCGGTGCGTTCGCACACCAGCGTCCGCGTCTTGTCGTCGTACTGGCCATGATACACCCGGGGAGTATCTTCTCCGACCGGCAGCAGGGTCAGCTGATACAGCTGCTTTTCGGGCAGATACCGCAGTTCGCCGCCACGGAACCGCTTCCCGTTCTGAATCTCCATCACCAGCCAGGCGTCCTCGCCCTTGAATTTCCAGGTCCAGGAGATTTTCTCGCTCCAGAATCCTTTTTGCTTTTCCGCAAGCGTGCCGGTAGCCGGTTCGCCAGTGGCTCGCCATGCCCCAATCAGATCGTTGAACGGGCGCAAGGCTTCCCGGGCCGTTTTTTGAGCGACGGGTTTTTCAGCAAAGGCAAGCGTTGCCGCAAGAGCCACCTTCACACAGACGATAATCCGCACCGCATACCGCTGGGCTTTCCACGTTTCGGGAAGCATATCGTTCTCCAAAGCTTATGGTCGGGCCAGCGTTTTTGCGTGCTAGCGACCAGACGAAGACCACGCTGAGTTATTGCAAGCTCAGGTTCCCCAGTGCTCTCCAGGCAGCAGGGTCGTCCGCACACCAGACGACCAGCGCTTCGATAAGGGCTTCTTTCAGTCCCACCG
>Ga0272447_1002000_pt1 | contig 11727 bp, 14 predicted proteins | sample YNPCB0133_FD_194589 | JGI IMG/M metagenome (GOLD analysis project Ga0272447, IMG submission 194589) | Hot spring microbial mat communities from Yellowstone National Park, WY, United States - YNP-CB-013-3 | ecosystem: Environmental > Aquatic > Thermal springs > Hot (42-90C) > Sediment | place... | reverse complement strand
TGCATGCTGATCGTCGAGTTCCACGGCTACTCCAAGGCGGGCGTTATGGAGGAGTCGGAGGCAGCCGTATCGGTCGTGAAGGAGATGGGCGCGTCTCGCCTGGAGGTCCCCAAGAGCGATGAGGAGGCCAAGAGGATATGGGAGGCGAGGAAGGCCCTCTATCCGTCCGTCACTAGAGCTACGCCGGCACCGATCACCGGCGACGTCATCGTGCCCCTTTCGAGGCTGCTCGACGTCGTCAGGAAGTCGTATGAGCTTGGCGAGAAGTATGGCGTAAGGGTAGGAGTGGCCGGTCACTTGGGCGACGGCAACGTCCACACCAACTGGCTGCCCGACGGCAGGGACACCGAGTCTTGGAGGAGGGCGGTGAAGGCGAACAGGGAGCTGGTCGAGTACGCGATAAGCCTCGGCGGTGCCGCGTCGGCTGAGCACGGCATCGGCCTCGAGAAGAAGGAGTTCATGGAGCTCCAGCACGGAGAGGCCCTGGAGCTGATGAGGAGGATCAAGTCGCTCTTCGACCCTAATTGGATCCTGAACCCTGGCATCATGCTCTGACCAGTCGGTTGTGTGTCTGGCAAAAGTTTATGGCAACGGCTTGGAGAGAGAGTCGTTGATGAGGCCTGTCTGGATCGTCATCACTCTGTTGGCCCTCGCTCAGGCGGTAACGGCGCTTGCGGACCCTGTTGCCGGCGACTTCTACGCATACCGTTACAGCGTCAGCTACGGCGACAGGTCGGTCGAGGGCAGCGTAAGGGTAACTGTGGTGAACGTCGTGGAGTCGGGGACTTTGAGGCTCAGGGTCGAGGCGACCTTCAACGACGGCTTGATAACCTTCGAGAAGAACCTTCCAGAATCGGCCTTCTTCGTTCCCACGCTTCAGCTCCCCGACTCGGGCAGCTTATCTTACAGCAATGAAGGCCATCAGGTCTCCGTGACGGTTACGAGGACCGGCTCCGGCTCGAGGACGGTCGGAGGGAGGACCTACGAGACCGCGACCTACTCCGTGACCGCGAGCCTCACCTCGCCCGACGGTACCCTCACGGTCTCCGGATCCGTTGAGGTCGTATCAGGGTCCTACGCACTCTACAGCGTCGACCTCACGCTCTCTGCTGCCGGTAACGGGGCTGTCCGGTTCAGCGCGGTCCTCACCGACACGAACCTGGACCTCTCGAGGGTGAGGCGGAGCGTCCAGACGGTTGACGGCAGCGCGCTGGCGGCCATGGCACCCGCAATCTTCGCGGCAGGAGGCTCTCGAGGGTCCGAGGTGAGCGGCGCGTTATCGCTCCTCACAGGTCTCCAGAGCCAGGTGCCAGCGGTCAACGCACAGGGGCCCCCCACTGGTGGTGAAGACCTGACGCTCAAGGTCGTCTCGATCACGGCGATCGGGCTTGCGGCCATCGGCTCGGTGGCAGCTATTGGTCTGCTCAGGAGGCCGAAGAGAGTCCCTGTCTCGACCGCCAAACCCCACTACGTCTGAAGGCCTTGAGCGGCGGAGAGGTAATCCGCGTCGAATCTCTGGTAAAGAGCTACGGAGACGGAGGCGAGGTCGGGCCGATCAGCCTGACCGTGAGGCGCGGTGACGTCTACGGCTTCGTGGGACCCAACGGTTCCGGCAAGACCACGACGATCCGGGCTATACTGGGCCTCCTGAGGCCCACATCAGGGAGGGTCGAGGTCTTCGGGATGGACCCGTGGAAAGAGTCTAAGAGGGTGAACGCGCTGATCGGTTACTCGCCCGAGCTCCCCTCCTTCCCCTCCTTCCTCACGGCCAGACAGGTCCTCGAGATAACCGGCAGGCTGAAGGGCCTCAGCGGGTCGGAGCTGAAGAGGGAGGTCGAGAGGGTACTGGACCTGACCGGGCTCGTCAACCACGCCGACAGGAGGATCGGCAACTTCTCAAAGGGCATGGTCCAGAGGCTCTCGATCGGTCAGGCGCTGATCGGAGAACCTGAGCTGCTCGTGCTGGACGAGCCGATGTTGGGCGTCGACCCGGTGGGAAGGGTCCAGATCAGGGAGATACTGCTCGAAGTGAGAAGGGGAGGGACAACGATCCTGTTCTCTTCCCACGAGCTCTACGAGGTCGAGCGGCTGGCCACGAGGATTAGCATGGTCTACCTCGGCAGGACGGTCCTTGAGGGAGGGATCGAAGAGGTCCTGCACCACGACGGCAGCGTGAGGGTTAAAGCGGTCACCAGGTCCGCACCTGGCGAGGAGGTCATCGAGTCTCTGAGGAGGATCGGTGGTGTCAGGGATGTCCGCGCGGACGGCAACTCGGTGACGGTGGTAGCTGACGACTCGGTCGACGTCCGTGACCAGGTAGCTGAGCGCCTAGTCCTCTCGGGATGTGGTCTGCTCGAGTTCAGGACCGAGAGGTCCTCTCTAGAGGAGGTCTTCATAGGGAGAGTGAGGTCGCTTGGGCGCGGTTGACGTCCTCGTCGTCTACGAGTTCAGGAGGGTCCTGGCGAAGAAGAGGGTGCTGGTGCTGATAGCGGCCGTGTTCCTGATGGAGGCGGGCCTTTACCTCGTGGTCACTAGGCTCCCGCCCTCTCTCCTGGAACCTGCCTCACCATACGTCTGGATGCTCGGCATAGTGGCGCCGACGCTGGGCCTTCTCCAGGTCACCTCGCTCATGGTGGGCTCCACCGTCTTCTCCGACGAGTACGAGGCCGGAACGTCGGATTTCTGGCTGACGAGGCCCATCTCTAGGACCGAGTACTACATCGGCAAGGTGCTCGGAGGGCTCGCACTCGTGCTCATCATCATATCGGCCTACACCGCCTTCTCTGTCGGGATAGCATGGTTCGTCTTCGGGCCCCAGCAGAGGCTCGACCTCCTCGTCACCTCGCTTCCCGCATCGGTAGCCTCTTCGCTGCCGTTCTACGCCATAGGCCTCGCATTCAGCGAGGTCCTCAGAAGGGGCATGATGGCCACCGTCCTCTCGGGTCTCACCTTCTTCGGCTCCTACATCTTCGAGGGTTACGCCAGCGTCGTAGCGGCCTTCAGCAACGACCGGGCCCTCCTCGAGCTCTCCCAACTCCTTCCCACGTGGGGATCGACGAGGATCACAACGGACGTTCTGGTGCAGGGCCTCACCGGCTCCGGCCTCCCCTCAACAGGAATCCTAAGCTTCCTCGCGGGGTCCTCTGGAGGATCGAGCCTGTCGCTGATGCTGCTGAACGTCGCCGCTTACACCGCGATCGCACTGCTCCTCGCCTGGCTCAGACTCAGGACGAGTGACGTCACGAGGAGGGCCCAGTAGCTGGGACCCAGTCCTCCAGACTCGAGAATGGCCGGAGATAACGTTATTTACGCTCAGAAGTGAATGGTCCACCGGTGTCGATAGCAGAGAAGCTGATAGAGGAACTGGAGAAGGATCCGAAAATCAGGAGGAGATTGGCCGAGCTGATGGTGACCGACAGTGACGTCAGGCTTGCAATCATCAACGCAGTTCTAGCCGATGTGGCTACTAAGAGCGATCTGGAGAAGCTAGAGGCAGCAACTAAGAGGGAACTGGAGAACCTTAGGGTTGAGATGAAGGCCGAGATGGAGAAGCTCGAGGAGAGACTCAGGAGCGAGATACAGAGGGAGGTGAGGAGGCTTGAGGATAGGATCTCAGCGTTAGAGAACAGGATCTCTGCCCTTGAGAACAGGGTCAACTCGATCGAGGAAAGGTTGACAAGGCTTGAAGGTCAGATGGACCTCTTCGTGAAGCTTTTCATCGCGTTCAACCTTCCGATATTGATCGCTGTGATCGGAATACTGCTGAAGATGGTCTTCGCCTGAGCTCTGACGAAACAACTCCTGAAGGGCCTGCGTCCGGCACACACCTAAGCTCGCTGCGGGTCCAAGTGGCACAACGCTCTGCGACGAAACCTCTCAAGAAAGGTGAAGCGTGGATTAGGACGGTCTGGGTTCAGCGGAGCCTTTTCCCTTCGATGAACTCCTCGATCATCTGACGGGCGACGTGGTCGGGGTACTGGACCGGTGGGGACTTCATCAGGTAGGCCGATGGCGAGTAGAGGACGCCGCCTACTCCCCTGTCCATCGCCAGCTTGACGCACCTTATCGCGTCGACCGCCACACCCGCCGCGTTGGGAGAGTCCCAGACCTCGAGCCTCACCTCAACCGTCACGGGCGCGTCGCCGAAGACCCTCCCCTCAAGCCGGATGTAGGCGACCTTCCTGTCGAGGAGCCAAGGAACGTAGTCGCTCGGGCCTATGTGGACGTTCCCGGCCGGCAGCGGGGTCCCGAAGAGGGAGGTGACGGCCTGGGTCTTCGACCTCTTCTTGGAGGAGAGCCTCTCGCGCTCGAGCATGTTCAGGAAGTCGGTGTTGCCGCCGAAGTTGAGCTGGTACGTCCTTTCGACCTTACCCCCCCTGTCCTCGAAGAGCTGGACGAGCGTCCTGTGGAGTATGGTGGCGCCGATCTGGCTCTTGATGTCGTCGCCGACTATCGGCACGCCCCTCTCCTCGAAGGCCCGCTGCCACTGGGGGTCGCTCGCTATGAAGACGGGAATGGCGTTAACCAGCCCTACGCCTGCTGAAAGGGATTCGGAGGCATAGAACCTGGTGGCCTGCTCGCTGCCAACGGGGAGGAAGTTGATCGCCACGTCTGCCCCCGAGCTCTTCAGGACGTCCTTCACATCGACGGCAGGCCCCTCATGCTCCTCCACCTCTCCCCTGAGATACTTGCCCAGGCCGTCCAGCGTCGGCCCCCTCATCACCTCGACCCCCAACCTCGGAACCTCAGCGAACTTGAGCGTGTTGTTGGGCGGTGCGAAGATCGCCTCCGAGAGGTCCTTACCCACCTTGCGCCTGTCGACGTCGAAGGCGGCGACGAACTCGATGTCGCCGACGTGGTAGCCCCCGAGCCTGACGTGCATCAGACCAGGTACGTCCTCACTCTCGTCCGCATTTGCGTAGTAGTGGACGCCCTGAACTAGGGCAGAGGCGCAGTTGCCGACGCCGAAAATGGCGACCCTGACCTTAGGCACGGTTTTATCACCATAAAATACCTTATAAGGCTATACGCTGCTTATGCCCTTCGCGGAGGACTTGAGGGCCTGCAGAACGTCTTCGATGAAGCCGAGCGCCGCCTCGAACTGCTCCCTGCCCTTCTCGGTCACCTCGTAGTAGACCCTGGGGCCGCCGGACTCTGAACGCCTCACGCCCGAAGACCTGATCAGACCCTCGCCCTCGAGGCGGTAGAGGACGACGTAGCAGGTGATCCTGCTGGGCCTGAAGCCGAAGCGCTTCCCTATCTCTTCGACCAACTCGTACCCGTACCTCGGTCCCTCGAGGAGCACAGCGATCACGTAGAGCCAGAGGTTCTCGACCGTCAGCTTCCTCCTCGTCCTCCTGAGGGCCCTCGACTCTTTCATCCACAGGGAGGACCCGCGCTAAGCCTATAACTGTGCCTACGGGAAGAGGGGCGATGTCCGAGGAGCGGGAGCCGATCGACGCGATAGTCGTCGGCTTCGACGAGCAGGACAGGGTCTTGGCTCAGCCGACCTCATCAGGCACGGCCGACCCGACCTCGCTGGTGGGCAGGGAAGTGGTATACCTCGACTACAACGGCAACCCCTGGAAAGGTGTGGTGAGGGAGGCGATGGGGGACGTCCTGGCGATCGAGTTCGAGGCGATGATGGCCGGACAAGAAATACCAGGTTTAGGGCAGGGAAGCTTGGTCAGGATATCCGTCTGATCCGGAATCTACAGCGTTCAGAGACCCAGCCACAACATATCTTCGATTACGGTTCCCGATTAGAACTGTGCCAATAATCCTCAACCATTACTGGAAACTAAGACCGTCTTCAGACAGCCTTTGCCGGAATGCCAGGCTTGGTCAGCTTCTTCAGGTCCAGCAGCTTGTCGACCTCCTCCCTGTTCATCCCCAACTCTTCAACCATCACGTCCTTGATCGACCTCCTCTGCTCGAGGACCTTCTTGGCTATGGCCGCGGCTTTGTCGTATCCCACGATCGGAGCGACGACCGTGACGAGGGCGGGCGAAGACTCAGCGAGCTCCCTGCAACGCTCGACGTTGGCGGTTATCCCGGATATGCACCGCTTCGCCAGGACCCTCGAGCCGCTGGCGAGGATCTGGATCGAGTGGAGGAAGTCGTAGGCGATCAGCGGCATGCCCATGTTCAGCTCGAGCTCTCCCAGCTGAGCTGCGAGGAGGACCGAGACGTCGTTGGCTATCACCTTGACGGCCACCAGCCCTACGGCCTCCGGGATCACAGGGTTCACCTTGCCAGGCATGATCGAAGAGCCGGGTTGGACTGCGGGTATCTCGATCTCGGCGAAGCCGGTGTTGGGACCTGAGCCGAGGAGCCGGAGGTCCTTGACGATCTTTAGAAGGGCATGGGCCGTGAGCCTGAGGGCCGCAGAGGCCTGGACGACGGCCGACATCGCACCCATCAGCTCGAACCTGTCAGGAGCCTCCCTGAAGCCCAGACCTGTAAGCCTCGAGAGCTCCTCGCAGACCAACCTCGCGAAGTCAGGGTGCCTGTTAAGCCCGGTGCCGACGGCCGTCCCACCGATGGGGAGCTCGAGGAGCGCTCTGAGGCCTTCCTCGACGGCCGAGATGGACCTCCTGATGAGGGAGGCGTAGGAGCCGAACTCCTGTCCGAGCGTCACCGGAAGGGCGTCCTGGAGGTGGGTTCTGCCGGACTTGACGACGTCCTCGAACTCGGAGGCCTTCCTCTCCAGCTCCTCGTGAAGGGTCCTGAGCGAAGGCAGGAGCTCCTCTTTGATCGCGAGCGCACCGGCCACCTGGATGGCTGTGGGGAAGACGTCGTTGGTCGACTGGCCCATGTTGACGTGGTCGTTCGGGTGGACCTCTCCCTTGGCCGTCCTAACGCCCGTAAGGATCTCGTTGGCCCTCGACGCGATAACCTCGTTCACGTTCATGTTCATCGACGTGCCGCTGCCTGTCTGGTAGACGTCGACCACGAACTGGTCGTCGAGCTTGCCCTCTGCGACCTCCATCGCCGCCCTCATGATCGCCTCACCCCTCCTGCTGTCCAGGAGGCCAAGCTGGACGTTCGCCTTGGCCGCAGCGTACTTGATCAGGCCGAAGGCCCTGATGAACTGCCTCTGGAACCTGAGTCCCGATATCGGGAAGTTGTCCACTGCCCTGGCCGTCTGGGCGCCGTAGTACGCGTCAGCCGGAACGTACATCTCGCCGAGGGTGTCACGCTCTACCCTGAGAGGTCTGGAACCAGGGGTTGAAGACATCACATTTAGAGGTCCGGTCCGGTACTTAACCCAGCATTTGATGCGCTCGTCGCGGTCAGTTGACACGGTCAGAGGGTTTCACCTGTGAAGGCTCGGTCTCATTCGACCTCGAGCGTCACGTCGATGAACCTCCTGTACCAACCCTCGAACTCCTCAGGGGTGACCAGGTGGAGCTCGAAAGGCGTGAGGTCCCCGATCGCCTTCTTCACCTCCGTCCTGATCCTGACCCTACTCCAGACGTCCGAGGCCTCCCGCGTGACGACCAGAACGTCTATGTCGCTGTCGGGTCTCATCGTCCCCCTCACGTAGCTCCCGAAGAGGTAGACGCGGGCATCTGGGTCGAAGGACCTGACCACATCCCTGATCGCTCTGGCATATCGCAGGGGATCTCTGTAGTACCGCTCCTTCTCCTTCCGCAGCTCCAGCAGCAGGTCGATCAGGTCCTCTCCAGCCATGAGAACACCTCCAGAAGCCTCTCCGAGAACGCGAGCGCCCTTTCCGCGACCTCCCTGCTGAAGGTCCTCGGGAGGTACCTCGAACTGATGTAAGCGTCCTCCAGCAAGTTCAGCATATCCAGGTTCTCTCGGTAGAACCCTATCACCTCCTCCCGGTTGTAAACGCGGGCCAGCAGCTTGAAGAGTTCTGAGGGAGAGTGGGTTTTGGGGAACTCGCCGAGCTTAAGGTAGAGGAGGTGCTTGAGGTAGAGCTGCACGAACTGTTCCACGTGGAAGAGGACCAGATCGTATTCCTCCCGCATGAAGTCGGATCTTGCGTCCTCAAGAAACGCGAGGGCCCTCCTCTTCAGGAACGAACCTCGGTCTCCGTGCCCTACCGACACACCGGATTACACTCGTTGGAAACCAATTAAATTTAGGTCAGCTCCGGCGAGTCCTTGCCAGGTGACCCTATCCGTCTGGCAAAAGACGGGCGAGATCGAAAAACCCTTGCGGCGCACTTCAGAGCTTCACGCCGACCACCGCCTCGACCCGGTCGACCCACCTCACGCTGAAACCGGCCTCCCTCATCCGCCGCATCACGCCCACGTGGATCCTCTTGCCTGAGAGGTGACCGGGCCTCCCGACGTAGTGGACGACCACACCGCCCCTCCTGAGGACCCTGTGGAGCTCCCGATAGAACTCGAGGCTGTAGAGCTCGCCGGCGAGGGAGAGACGCGGTGGATCGTGGACGACCGCATCGAAGGACCCGTCCTCCAATTCCTTGATCAGCTCGGTGACGTCGCCGTGAAGGACCCTGATCCCTGCCTCCGCTAGACCGCGGGACCACGGGTTGAACTCGGCCAGGCGGAGGACGTTCTCGTCGACCTCCACCGTCACAACCTCCGACGCTCCACCCCTGAGGGCCTGGATAGCGGTGTATCCAAGGCCTGTGCAGGTGTCCAGGACCCTCTTCCCCTTCAATCGGCCTAGGAGGGAGACCTTCATCGCCGCGTCCTGCTCCGGCTTCAGGTCAGACACTCGATGCATGTGGATCCCGTCGATCTCGAGGGTAGGCGCGTGGCGTTTACCGGTGTTGACCAGCTTGTAGTAATGATCCGACCTGACCTCGAGGGGCAACAGGCCGTCCCGGGTGACCGCGTGAACCGTCCTCTCGTCCTCAGCCACCTCCTCGAGCTCCCGCCTCTCGACGACCACGTCGCCGATGACCGCACCATCACCTGAGATCCTGACCTCGACTTCGCTGAGCCATAGGTCGAGGCTCGTTTTGACGGAGCTCATGCCTGCGGAGATGGCAGCGAGGACGTCCTTCGCCACGTCAGAGGTCAGCAGCGGCACCACTTTCGGCACGAACCTGTACTCCTGCGAGCTGACCTCCTCCCCGCCCTGAAGGGCGAGGGTTCCCTCAGGGCGGATCACGGGTTCGCGGTTTACCGCCTTCATCCTCATCACCTCACGGCTGGCGGGTTTACCCACTCTGCTCCGTTCGTCCAGCGGTAGACCGCGGGCTGGGCCTTCAGCCCATTACCCCTATCCCTCACTGGGAGTTGCCCTCTTCTCCCAGATCCTTGGGACTCGGGGATATGTAGGATGTTTGCTGCACCATTTAGGTCCGCATTCACGACCTTCCCCATGTGGGGACACTTGAACAAACCTCGTTCAATACGCCCGCCTTCATGGGCTTCCCCACATAGGGAGCAGGTCTTAGAAGTGCGCGCCTCATCGGCTTTGATCACCTTCACTCCTAGCTCCTCTCCGACCTCGCCGAGGCGCTTTACAACATAGCGGTAATTCCAGAAGTTCGCAGTGAGTTTATTGCCATGGTTTCTGGAGATCTCTTTGGGATATCCTACAACCACCTCGCCTACTCCCTTTTCCTTCAATTCCTCCATTATCTTCCTCACCATGCTGTTTAATGCGTGTTTCAAGAACCTCCTCCTCTTATCGTGAAGCAGCTTGAGATGTCTGCTCCTCTTCTGTTTATGCCTAGCCAAAGTTCTCTGAACGACGGCAATTCGTCTGCTGTAATATTCGTATTGAGATAAGACAGATCCACCCTTGAAGACGTACCAGCTTCCGTCCTCGACGTAGACGGTTGCCAGATTTATAATCCCTAAATCCACAGAAGCCCTCAGCTTGACCTCTACTTTTGCACGGATTTCAACTTCCATCGGAATATGGGCATACCAACTTCTTTTAGCCTCGTCATAAATTATCTCGAGACGGCCCTGCTTCCCGTGCCACTTCAGCTTCCCTTTAAACTTCAGAGTTAGTTTGAAGTCCTTTAGATAGATCGTCCTGTTCTCCTCATCTATCTCGTACCTGTCGTTCCTGACGATTACCATTAGCTTGTAGTTCCCGTCTTCATCCTTCCAGTAGCCTGGAGGTTTAGGTTTAAACCACTTAGGCAACTTCCCTTCCTTCTTCTCTTTAATTAGAGTGAAGAAGGTCCTCCAGCTCTCGGCATTCTTCCTAGCAACTTGTTGAGCGTTGACCTTTAACACCTGCTTATACTTCTCGTAAACTTTCTTTTCGCTTCTGGTAAAATCTACCCTTTCTCCGTTCTTGTATTGTTGCATTCTTAACCAGTTCACTTCGTTCCAGCATTTGGCAGTAGCAACCCCTAGTTCCTTCAACAATCCATGAGCATCCTTATCTACTATTAGTTTAACTACGTTGGTCCTTTTCATCCCCTTTTCACCCATTTTAAACTATTCAAAAAATTAAAAATTTTACCCTAACCCTAGAGGGGGCGAGGCTTGTCGTTCTTTTGTCATTACAGCGGCCCTCTCGATGTACCTCAGCAAGGTCATGGAATCGGTCAAGTCGACGGGCGGGAGATTGGGGCGCATTTTCGAAGTGATGAAGCGAGTCTATGAAGACCAGAGACTCAAACTGAACAGCTACGTCCTCGAGTACGAGGTCTATCAGATATCTGAGGCGGTCAACAAATGCATGATGCCCGGCGAGAAGAGGTTGCTGAAGGATTTGCTGCAGCTCAAAGGAAGCAGGTACCCGAAGAGGAACTTCTTCGCCCACGCAGGGCTCCTCGCAGATTACACGTACGTTAGAAGGACCGAGGACGGGGACGTGGTGCTGGAGTACGACGCGAACAGGCTCAAGGAGATCATGAGTTGGGTCAGGGATCCGTAGCCGAGGTCTGCCCGAGGAGCGACCAGAACTTGATCTGCTCCGGATTGGGGTTGGCAGGATATCCTATCACGACGTCGTATTGTCTCGAGAGGTGCCTGATCCTCGATGAGACATCATGCTGGTTGCCGACGACGCAGAAGCGGTCCAAGTGATCCGTAGGTCTCCCAGAAAGCCTAAGAGCTCTCATCCTCCGCTCGACGTAGGAGATCAGCGAGGGGATCGCGTCCTCCCTTCTTGGGCCGACGGCGAAAGGAACGTAGACGGCGAGCCTGTTGCTGTTGGGCCTGAGAAGCGCCAGGAGCTCCGGGCTGTGGTCGTCGAGGAGGAGGAAAGGCACGACGTTGTGTTCAGCGCAGAGCCTCGCTACGACGTTCTCGACCCTCTCGGTGCCGACGAAGACCTCGGTCTCAGGTCCGAGCTCACCGATGACCCGCTTGACGGCCGAGGCAAGCAATCCTCCCGCGGGCCTCTTCCTCTCCTCCTCGGTGAGGTAAGCCGGGTTGCCGGCGACGAGGCAGAGGGAGGCGCGCTCGCTTCTGGAGAGGAGGCGCATCACGCCCTTCAGCCTCTCCTGGAAGTCGCTCCTCCTAACGGGCAGCGTGATCACGACCTCCGGTCCTCCAACCTCTTCGGCCCTTCTAACCAGCTCACCGAGCGACGGGACGCTCAGGTCGTCGTGGGCCCTCTCCGAATCGAGGACGAAGAGGTCCAGGTTCAGCTCCGCCGAGAGGTCATAGAGCCGGAGAACTCTACGGAGCTTCTCCGTTTCAGAGGCACCCAGGACGCTCGCCTTCAGCGCTACTCCGAGCTGGAACTACACCACCGACCATCGGCCGTTCTGCTCGATCACCTACCATTAAAATTTTCGGATCGAATGGG
>Ga0272447_1001999_pt1 | contig 11732 bp, 7 predicted proteins | sample YNPCB0133_FD_194589 | JGI IMG/M metagenome (GOLD analysis project Ga0272447, IMG submission 194589) | Hot spring microbial mat communities from Yellowstone National Park, WY, United States - YNP-CB-013-3 | ecosystem: Environmental > Aquatic > Thermal springs > Hot (42-90C) > Sediment | place... | reverse complement strand
GCCGACCAGCTGTGTCCACCACAAGATGGCAAGGTCCGGCACCCGCGGAGGGCTGTTCATTGAGAAACTGAAGCTTTCCTGTTGCCGTATCCATAGCAAACGCACGCACTCCACCGGTGCGTTTCCCGCCCAGGCTACCCACCTCGCCGACGGCATACAGAAAGCGTCGGCTCGGGTGAACTGCCAGAAACGAGGGATTAACGCTTTCCGCAGCCAGTCCATGCCCGCGCAGCTTTCCGTCCGTGTGCCACTCGTACAAGTAGATGCCCTTGCTTTTTTTGCTTGTGTACGTGCCGACGTAGAGCCAGTAGCGCTGCGTCTGAGCAGCCCTCAGCGACAGGTCAACACTCAGGGCCGCGCTGGCGAGCAAGAATTCCCGCCTGTTCAGATGCATGGTTGTTCCTCCCCGTTTGAGTTTAGCCACAACCGGTAGTCGCACCGCAGGTATCACATTTCAGGCAAGCCCCACTGCGTACCAGAGTAAGCTGGCCACATTCCGGGCAAGGATCGCCTTCGTATCCTTTGAGTCGTGCCAGACGAATCTCCTCCGCCAAAGCGCTGCGGGCGAGCAGAGCCGGTCCCGATTGCTGAGGTTTATTTCCGTTTGCCGTTTCCGCAGGGTTGCCGCTACTCGGTCGGACTGGTCTGGGGTGGAGGTGAAGCGTTTTCGGTTTGCGAAACGCGGGCGAGTTCCGCAACGACTCCTCCTCTTTCCATTCCCCAGGGTCGTACACGCGCTCAGCGACCACTTCTTCACCTTCATATTCCGGCTCGACCGCATTGCGATGCATAGCGTCCGCCCGCAGGTCTTCTTCGTCCACCTGGGCCAGATCATAGCGACCCAGATAGGTAATCGCCAGTTCGCGGAAAATATAGTCAATGATCGAGGTCGTCATCTTGATATGCGGATTGCCCTGCACCGGACCGTTGGGTTCAAATCTAGTGAACAAAAATGCATCTACAAATTCTTCCAGCGGAACCCCATGCTGCAAACCCAGTGACACGGCAATGGCGAAACAGTTAAGAATGCTCCGGAATGCCGCTCCTTCTTTGTGCATGTCGAGGAAGATTTCCCCCAGCGTGCCATCCTCGTATTCCCCGGTGCGAAGGTAAATCTTATGCGGACCAATCCGCGCTTTCTGCGTATAACCAGCGCGGCGATCAGGTAAGCGGCGACGCTTGGCAATATAGCGGTGGATAATACGCTCCGCGATGCGCACCGGTTCGGCCTGCGGTTCCTCGGCGATGGCTAACAAGTCCGATGCCTCACCCACCGAGCTTAGAGGCTGACTAAGTTTCGAACCATCTCGATAGATGGCGATCGCCTTCAGCATCAGTCGCCAGCTTAGCAGATAGGCATTCTTGACATCTTCGATGGTGGCATCGTGAGGCATGTTAATAGTTTTCGAGATAGCGCCACTAATAAACGGTTGTGCAGCAGCCATCATGCGAATATGGGCCTCAGTGCTGAGGAATCGCTTTCCCTTCTTACCGCAACGATTAGCACAATCAAAAACCGGCAAATGTTCGGGCTTCAGATGGGGAGCCCCTTCCAGGGTCATGGTGCCGCAGACATATTCGTTAGCCGCCTCGATCTGCTCGCGGGTAAAACCGAGAGCGGCCAGCACATCGAAGTCAGGCGCCTGTATCTGCGCATCCGTGAAACCGAGCTGCCGCAAGAAGTCATCCCCTAAAGTCCAGCGGGTGAACGCAAACCGCAAGTCGAATACCGTCGGCAAAAGCTCCTCTATTCGAGCCAGAACGGCATCCGTAAAACCGCGCGCTCGCAGGGTTTCCGGATTTATATAGGGGCAACCGTGTGAGGTACCGTGTCCGCGGCAGTATAGTTCTATATCACGGATCTGCTCACTGCTATAACCTAACTTAGCCAGAGCCAGCGGCACCGAACTGTTGATAATCTTGAAGTAACCGCCACCGGCAAGCTTCTTAAACTTCACCAGAGCGAAGTCCGGTTCAATGCCAGTGGTGTCGCAATCCATGGCCAGACCGATAGTGCCGGTGGGAGCAATGCAAGTAACCTGAGCGTTGCGATAGCCATACTTCTCACCGAGTTCCAGCATCCGGTCGGCTTCCCGCCGCGCTGCCTCTAACAAAAAGCGAGGACATTGTTCAGGATCGATTCCCATCGGTTTAATACTTAGACCTTCGTACTCGCCAGGCGGTGCGTTATAAGCAGCACGGCGATGGTTACGGATAACCCGCAACATAGCTTCGCGGTTAGCATGAAAGCGAGGGAATGGCCCTAATTCGCGGGCCAGTTCTGCGGAAGTGCTATAAGCCGTAGCATGCATCAAACAGGTAATCGCACCGCAAATGGCCCTGGCACGCGGCGAGTCATAGGGCACGCCTTCGACCATTAGCAAGGTGCCTAAATTCGCGTAGCCGAGACCTAAAGTGCGATAATCATACGATCGCCGGGCAATCGCTTTGCTGGGGAACTGGGCCATATAAACCGAAATCTCCAGCACAATCGTCCAGAGCCGGCACGCGTGCTGGAAAGCTTCGACGTCGAAAAACTCCTCGCTGGATAAATTCGATTCTGGCCGGCGACTGCGATGGAATAGCAGCAAATTCAGGGAAGCTAAATTGCAGGCGGTATCGTCCAGAAACATATATTCGCTGCAGGGATTGGAGGCATTGATGCGACCATCGTTCGGACAGGTGTGCCATTCGTTGATGGTTGTGTCAAACTGCAGACCGGGATCGGCGCAAGCCCAGGCGGCCGCCGCTATTTGATCCCACAAATCGCGGGCACGAATAGTTCGACACGGTCGTGGAGGCCGATTTTCCCGCCGTGCCTGCTCCAGTTCGGTTCGCCAGTAAAGATGCCAGGGACCATCGGACAGTACCGCTTCCATGAAGGCATTGGTCAGGCGAACCGAATTGTTGCTGTTCTGCCCGGAAACCGTAGCGTAGGCTTCGGAATTCCAGTCGGTATCGTACTCGGCAAACTGAATGGCTGTGGCACCTTGTTTAGCCAGCTGGATAGCCCGTTCGATATAGTTGATGGGCACCTGAGCGCGGCGGGCCTCGGCAACAGCCCGGCGCAACGCTTCGTTTTTGCGCGGATCGAACCGATCTGCTTCGGTGGTCAGGGTTCCGTTGCCGTCAGACGGTTCCGGGTGATGACAGGCGCGGATGATCGCGTTGAGGTAATGATTGCAAATCTTCGAACCGGTTACCAGTGCCGCTACTTTCTGTTCCTCGTGCACCTTCCAGTTGACAAACTCCTCAATATCGGGATGGTCGGCGTCGAGGATAACCATTTTGGCAGCGCGACGAGTGGTGCCACCGGATTTGATAGCGCCAGCAGCACGGTCGCCAATCTTGAGAAAACTCATCAAGCCACTGGATTTTCCGCCCCCCGACAACGGTTCACCTTCGGCACGCAGAGCGGAAAAATTCGTCCCCGTGCCCGAACCATATTTGAAGATGCGTGCCTCACGCACCCACAAATCCATGATACCGCCCGGATTGACAAGGTCATCCGCAATGCTCTGGATAAAACAGGCATGAGGAGCTGGCCGTTCGTAAGCTGATTTCGAAGCGACGGTCTCGCCAGTTTCCGGATCAACGTAATAATGCCCCTGCGGCGGCCCAGCGATACCGTAGGCCCAGTACAGGCCAGTATTGAACCATTGCGGACTGTTAGGGGCGGCAATCTGCCAGGCCAACATGTAGAGGATTTCGTCATAAAAAGCGCGGGCGTCTTCTTCAGAATCGAACACCCCTTCTTTCCATCCCCAGTAAGTCCAGCAACCGGCCAGGCGATGAAACACCTGTCGGGCATCGCGTTCACTGCCAAAAGAACAACCTTCTGCCGGCACCGAACGCCACAGCCACTCGGGGACGTTGGCCTCGGGCACGCGAACCGTAGCTGAAGGCACGCCCGCTTTGCGAAAGTACTTCTGCGCCAGAATATCCACGGCCACCTGCGACCAGTGTTCCGGCGCAATCAAGTCGCGCATCTCGAAGACCACCGAGCCATCGGGATTCGTGATTCGGCTGGTGCGATTCACAAACGAGACGGAGCCTAATGGGTCTTGATTTTCCCGTGTGAAGCGGCGTGGGATACGCATATCCGACCTCCTGGCGGATGGTTGTCAATCCGAGCGTAAAGCTGGCGCAACAAAACTCCGATCAGCGTGCGAGCACTCCGCAATTAGTGGAATTATGTTCACTAGCCGCATCGGGCCGAGAACCGGATGTGTTCCCCAATACGAACGGTAAAGTCAGGCCTTTCTGATCCTGATACTTGCCGCGTTTATCGGCGTAACTGACGCGGCAGACTTGTTCGGCACGCAGGAAGATAATCTGAGCGATGCCTTCGTTGGCGTAAATTTTCGCCGGCAAGGGCGTGGTGTTACTGATTTCCAGGGTGATTTTGCCCCGCCATTCCGGTTCCAGCGGCGTGATGTTGACGATGATCCCGCAGCGGGCATAAGTGGATTTGCCGACGCAGATCGCCAAAACGTCGCGGGGGATTTCAAAATATTCCAGCGATTCCGCCAGAGCAAAACTGTTGGGCGGAATCAGACAGTAATCTCCTTCAATGTCCACGAAAGCGGTCGGCGAAAAGTTTTTCGGATCCACCACGGCACCGTAAACGTTGGTAAAGACTTTGAAATGCCGACCCACACGCACGTCGTAGCCGTAGCTGCTCAGCCCGTAGGAAATCACCCCGGTTCGGGGACTGCCATCGGCAAAGGGTCGAATGACGATCTCCTGCTGAATCTGATGGTCGCTTAAGATGCTCACCGCCATCCTCCTGGCTATGTCTTTAGTGGATGTTCGTACACTATTATCGGTATCCAGGGGCAACCGAGTCAAGACTAGTTGGCAGGCCGGTTATGCCTGTCTGGGTACCTCACCCGCGCCTTTCGCACTAGATGTAGTAGCCAAAGCCGCTTTTTAGCCCAAGATATAGGATTGTCAAGCCCCCAACCGCCTTGGACAGTCCTCGGAGACAGAACTCCTCATCCGATGAACCGAAGCGTGAAGGATTTGTGTAAACGTGATGAAAAAGCGGCTGGATAGGCGTTCTCGCAGCGCAATTTTGCAGCTGGTACCGCAGCTGTTTCCGCCTTGCCAGCTGTGCATTTTGGCGATGCCCAAGTGAAATACGGCACCATGCTCCCCTGCGAGGTAAGCACTCCAAACAGCAAAATCGTGAGTTGGTCATTTTCCGCTTCCCAGCCTCTGTCCTGCCCGTCCGACCGGCAAAACAAATTGGGTCGCACTGTCCCGTTACGCAAGCTGGGATGACGAAGAAACGCCGAGGTAATTTTCGCCAAACAAGACGGCAAGCAACGCGCCGATAACTCAGTCCACGGGTTATTGGCAGCCGACCGGCTCGCGCCTTGCAGCAATCGTTCACCGCTGATGGATAAGACGTCTCACGTAGAGTGAAGGGAGTTACGTCGGCCTGACTGCTGGCGACAAGCACGTTCCGGGACAGGCTTATTGCTGTGATTTGCCGACTCGGTGTCGCTTTATCGTCCTGTTTGTCGTATGATATAGGTCCCGCTAATTGCTGCAAATCGCTGGCCGATGAAGGGCACCGAGAAGTAAATAATTCCGCGCCGTACGGTCATTGTTTGAATTCTCTGGCTCGCCTGTCCGGCGATCCTGACTGGTTGCCACAAATACATTTCGCGGACTGTTTATTGAGCCTGATATTGCGACCGCTGCCGTGTCCTTCCCACGACGCCGAACCGCTCACGACACCCGCACAACGTTCGTTAGTAACCGTCATCACTCCGGCCGATGCAAAGGTCGCAGGCCAAACTGTCGGCGGATGCAATTCGCCTGTTCCCACACCTTATCCTGACCGGCAAGAAAGCGTACTAACTGGCCGGTGGACACGCCGAGCAGTGCCGCGGTCTTGGCCAGTTCGCCGTGCTGAGCGACCAGGGCATCCAGCACCAGACCCACTGTTGGCCAATAGCGTGCGTCTCGCTGACCGAGTTTGAGCTGATGTTCAGCCACTGCTTGCCAGAGGGCGACGGAGGCGGGATCGGTGGGCGGAAACGGTTCGCGTAACAGCAAAAACAACCGCTGGCGGAGCCGTTTCAGTGCCCGCTGCTTGTTTTCGTGTTGGGAGCGGCTTTCTTCGGCAATGACCTGTAACCCGCTGGGCAGATGGCGCAGACGCACAGCCGAATCAGTCTTGTTGCGTTTCTGTCCGCCCGGACCGCTGGCCCGGTACGTGTCCACAGCACACTGCCGCAGGAGTTGCTCATCGGTTAAGCAGGTGAATTGCTGGCGCATGGTTCGAAAAAAATTTTTGGGCGGCAGCTTGACCCTGACCTGAGAAATTTTACAATCGGCTAGCGAAGGGAATGCATCCTACCATCCCCACCAGCCTGAGGGAGGAATGCCCATGCCTGAAACACCCCACCCCAGTAGCAAGCCGGGCATCTCCCGGCGCGAGTTTCTCAGCGGCACAGGTTTGACGGCAGCGGCTACGGCTCTGCTCCAGGCAGATGAAACGTTTGCCCAGGCCGAGAAAACCAAGGCACCTGCTACGCCAGGATTCGGTCCCCGGCCAGTGGCTTGCGAATTGCTGGTCAACGGGACACGAATCAATGTGCAAATTGAGCCGCGGGTGACGTTGCTCGATTGTTTGCGGAATTACATGGATGTGACCGGCCCGAAACGGGTCTGCGATCGCGGTACCTGCGGTGCGTGCACGGTTCTGCTGGATGGTAAACCCATCTACGCCTGCACCATGCTGGCACTGGAAGCGCAGGGCAAAGCCATCGAAACACCGGAACATCTCTACCAGGACGGTCAGCTCCACCGCGTGCCCGCAGCATTTGCTCAATATGACGCCCAGCAATGCGGTTTTTGCACGCCGGGATTTGTTATGGCCATGAAGGCTTGTTTCGACCGCAACCCGAAAGCCACGCCCAGAGAAGTCGAGCATTGTCTGGCTGGCAACATCTGCCGCTGCGGAACTTATCAGCAAATGCGCGACGCCCTGCGCAGTCTTTGCCGGAAGGGAGGCTAAGCCATGGCGGAAATCAAATGGCCGGAAAAACGCCGCGTCATCGGTACCAAAGTGCAACGCCTGGACGGTCCCGATAAGGCGACCGGCCGGGCACGCTATAGCCAGGACATCAATCGGCCGGGCATGCTGCACGCCGTTATTCTCCGCAGTCCCCATGCCCATTGCCGCATTAAGAGTCTGGATATTTCCGAAGCGGCGAAGGCTCCCGGCGTGCGAGCCATTGTTACGGTCGGACAGCTGCAATACACCGGCGGTCGCAAAGAAGGCAAGCCTGGCTGGTTATTCCCCATCAGCCTCACCGATGCGAATCGGGAGTTGTTCTATCACGGCGATGAAATTCTCGCCATCGCCGCAGACACGGAAGAACATGCCCGCGATGCGTTGCGGCTGGTCAAAATCGAATTTGAACCGCTGCCGTTCATCGTCAAGGAAAGTACTGCTCTGCAAAAACGCCAGGGACCCAGCACCGTGCCTGGAAAAGACACCAGCAACGTTTTGCCGGGTGGGACTCGTACTGCTGGCAATCCCGACCTCGCCAGGAAAGAAGCGGAAGTGCTGGTCAGTGGTACCTATGGCGTACCGGTCATAACGCACTGCTGCCTGGAAACGCACGGTCTGGTTGCCGAGTGGGAAAGCCCGAAAAGTCTGGTCATCTGGTGCACCACGCAAGCTGTGCCTGGAACCGCGGGCCAATTGCAAGGGTTTTTCGCGGGCCACGGCATTAACTGCACCGTCCGCTGCATTACACACTATATGGGCGGCGGATTCGGCAGCAAGTTCGGCCCGGATATTCAGGGGCAACTGGCGGCTGTGCTGGCCTGGATCGCCCAGGCTCCAGTCAAACTCTTCCTCGACCGCGATGAGGAACATCTGGCCGCGGGCAATCGCCCCAGCGCCACTGCCAGCGTGACGATCGGCGGCCGAAAGGATGGTACAATTACACTCTTTGAAGCCAGCAGCTACGGCACGCCCGGTATCGGTCGCGCCGCTGGGGTCAATACTGCGATTCTCCCTTACGTTTACGAGATCCCGAACGTTCGCGTGAGCACCGACATTGTCCGGCTCAATCACGGTGCGGCGCGGGCCATGCGGGCACCAGCTCATCCGCAAAATTGCTTCATCACCGAGTCAGCCGTTGACGACTTCGCTAACGCGGCCGGGTTGGACCCCATGGAAGTGCGATTGAAAAACCTGCCCAAAAACGACCCGGCAGCAATGAAAACCGCCCCGACCTCGTTCCCGGCCTTACGCGAGACTATTTACCGCGACGAAATTCAAATTGCCGCCGAGTTGTCGCAGTGGAAAAAGAAGTGGCATCCGCCCGGCAAAGGTCCGACCAAAGGCCCCTGGAAACACGGTATGGGCATGGCCCTGCACACCTGGGGCGGCGCCGGTCGCGCGGATAACGACGTGTTCGTCTCCATACACAGCGACGGTTCGGTCGTGGTCCAGTGCTCGACCCAGGATTTAGGTACCGGCGAGCGCACTGTTCTGGCCATCGTCGTCGCCGAGGTGCTCGGTCTGGAGCCGAAAGACATCACTGTCATCATCGGCGAAAGCCAGATCGGCCGTTCGACAGGTTCCGGCGGGAGCACGACCACGCCCGGCACTGCCCCGGCTGCGTTGGTGGCGGCTATCAATGCCCGTGATCAGCTGCTGCAAAAGATCGCTCCCAAACTGGGCGCCAGGCCGGAAAATCTTGTCCTCGAGCCCGGCAAGATTACCGACAAGGCCAGCGGTAAGAGCTTTTCGTGGCGGCAGGCCTGTGCTCGACTCGGTATGGAATCGGTGCGCGGCCAGGGGAACTGGCAAGAGGGTCTCTCCGGGTCCGGTGTGGGCGGAGTGCAGGTCGCCGAGGTTTGGGTGGATACCGAGACCGGCGTCGTCAAACTGGAGAGAATCGTCGCCGTTCAGGATTGCGGCATGGTCGTCAACAAGCTCGGCTGCGAATCGCAAGTGGCCGGTGGCGTCATCATGGGCATCAACCTCGCCATGTTCGAGGAGATGATCGTAGATGAGCAGACCGGCCGGATGGTCAACCCGGACTTCGAGTTCTACAAACTCGGTGGCATTCTGGATATGCCGGAGATTATCGTTCACATGCACGACATGCCGGAGCGCGGCGTGATCGGTATCGGCGAGCCGCCCACCATCAGCACTGCCGCGGCTATCGGCAACGCCATCTGCAACGCTCTGGGTGTGCGCGTGCCACGCACTCCGTTTAGCCCCGACCGGGTGCTGGCCGCTTTAGATGGGAAAAAATAACCACGGCAGCATCGACTGTCGAAAAGCCGACAGGAGCAACCGGCTATGAAAAACTTCACCTACTACCGACCAACTTCCCTGGAAGCTGCCCTTGCCTTGCTCGACAACCGCTGGGGAACGACGGAATTGCTCGCCGGCGGCACCGATCTGCTCGACCTGCAGAAAGAATACGTCGCTCAACCCGAAAAAGTGGTCAGCCTCAACTTCATCCAGGAACCAGCTCTCACGCGGATTGACGTGCCTAATCTTCCTGCAGGTTCCAAGGGGGTGGTGAGCATTGGAGCCGCGGTCAAACTCGCTGACATAGCCGATCATCCCGAACTGAAAAAGCTTTTCCCGTCCCTGACCGACGCCGCTGGCCAGATTGGTGGGCCGCAGATTCGCAACATGGGCACGCTGGGCGGCAATCTTTGCCAGCGCAACCGTTGCTGGTACTTCCGCGACGAACACGTGCAGTGCCTGCTCAAAGGCGGTAGAAAATGTTACGCCACGGATGGGGAAAACCGCTACCACGCCATCTTCACCAAAGGCCACCCGTGCGTGATCGTGAATCCGTCCACTCTGGCCCCGGCTCTGATTGCCCTGGGAGCCAGCGCGGAAGTAGCCGGGCCCCAAGGAAAACGCACGATCCCGCTGGCCCAGTTTTTCCAGGCGCCTACGAAACCAGAGCAACGCGAACATGTGCTGGCTCCGAATGAGATCGTGGTACGAGTGTTAATTCCGGTGGAAGGCCTGCGTAACGCCAGTTATGAGGTTCGCCACAAGCAGAGTTACGACTGGCCACTTGTGCAGGCGGCGGTGGCGTTTCGCCTCAGCGGCGGCAAAGCAACGGACGTGAGAATTGTGCTGGGACACGTCGCTCCCACACCCCATGTCGCCAGCGAAGCGGAAAAACTGGTAGAGGGCCAGACCATTACTCCCGAATTAGCGGCCCGGGCAGGTGAAGCTGCCACGGCGGGGGCTTCTCCGCTCAGCCAGAACGCCTACAAGGTGCATCTGGTAAAGGTGGCCGTGAAACGGGCTTTGCTGCTGGCCAGTGGTGCGACGCCCGATTGGGTGCTCTGAGCCGGCTAAATGGCGACAAGGTAACCCGAATACCTGTCCCGCGCCCAGTCCCTGTTTGGTGCCATTGGCCTGACCAGTACGGAACTGGTTTGGCTGTTGGTTGTCGCTGTTCTATCGGCCCGAAGATAAAGTAGTTGATACCGTTCTTCGCACGCGCTGCTGGCCTATTACATGCTGGCGCACGGCAGAACAATTTGCCAAACAATGGCTGTTATTACCGGGCTATTGTTGGTTGCGGAACGGAAACGCATATCAGCCGCTATGCGACAAACAAGCGGTATCTTTTGTGCCCACGTTTACGGTGATTTATCCAGGTGCCGGGGAAGGTTCGGGAAAAACTTAACAACACGCGGTGGCAGTCCCAGCCAACTACCGCAACTGCCTGTATCAAACCAAGGAAGGCTTAAAACAACACGGGGTGGCGGAACCCGAAGGTTCGCCACCCCGGCGGGGTTAGGTAGGGGAACATGCGTGAGAAGATGCAGAGGGGGCTTGTCGGCGCTTATATTATAGGCGACGTTGGCAATTATTCCAGGTCCTGACCTATCCCCAGTTTTGAGGGAGGCTCCCCTGGACGTAAGGCCCTGGGATGATGCTAGTTACGTCCGATGGGCTGTTTTTCAAGGGCTCGTGGACCACGGGGAACCTGACCGAGTTGCTTCGGGGCCTGGAAAATGGGGTGCCGATCGCCAGGCACACGGTTGGCTGCAATCGGCTCGGCTGAACGCTGCAACCATGTGAGCGCCCGGTGCACGAGGCTGAAAAAACAGGACTTTTCGTAAGCCATTGTCCAGCCCTGTGTTGCGAAGTCACCCACCCCTGCCAAAACTGGGGATAAGTCAGTAGGCAGTGTACCTATTAGACGCGCTAGCGTCAAGAAAGTTCCGCAAAATTGTACGGGGAACTTCTTAAGGATTGATGTGAATGGATTCGGTGCCGTCGAAACGAACGCGATTGTCACGCCGCCAGAACCAGATTCGTTTAGCCCGAACCGGTTCATATTCGCCGCCCGGAACTTTTTGCCGGTACAGAGTGGCGCCCTGACTACCCTCGAAGATCAGTAAGTCCTTGGCCTCATCAAAAGAAACGCGGTCGGCGTGGGCATAAAACTGCCGGGCTCGCACACGAACACCGTGCAACGCAAGCAATTCCTGCGAAGAGCCGCCGTTTTCGAGCTTACGACTGGTGAATTTGAGTTCCCCACAGGATAAAGCCAAACCATCTTCGGGCAAGCGGTCGGGATCTATGGCTTCGTCGGGGTCTGCGGCGGTTACATGTACGAGCTGAACGCCTCCGGTGAAGCTGACCAGATCGGTCTGCTTATCATCCGCTTTGGTGGCCTGCATGTGGCCGTCGTAACGAATGCGGG
>Ga0272447_1001997_pt1 | contig 11742 bp, 10 predicted proteins | sample YNPCB0133_FD_194589 | JGI IMG/M metagenome (GOLD analysis project Ga0272447, IMG submission 194589) | Hot spring microbial mat communities from Yellowstone National Park, WY, United States - YNP-CB-013-3 | ecosystem: Environmental > Aquatic > Thermal springs > Hot (42-90C) > Sediment | place... | reverse complement strand
CTCGTGCAAGTGGAGAAGAGAAACAGTGCCGAGGGCGGGACTCGAACCCGCACGGAGGGTGTGAGCCTCCAACGGATTTTAAGTCCGTCGCGTCTGCCGATTCCGCCACCCCGGCCCAGGCTTCGCAAGCTTCGCTTGACGTTCATCGTGCCGCCTTCGGCGGCACGGTGTACGGTCCAGGCGAAGCCTGGTGGAGCGGGCGACGGGATTTGAACCCGCGACCTTCTGCATGGCAAGCAGACGCTCTACCGCTGAGCTACGCCCGCGCGTCGGTGTTCATTGTAAGCCGTGTCCGCCGGCTTGTCAAGTTTGCAGGATCTCGCGCAGCGCGCCTTCCAGCTCCTCAAACTGAAAGCGATAGCCCATCTCCTGCGCGCGCCGCGGCAGAGCCCGCTGGCTCGCCAAGATCCCGTCAGCAAACTCCCCTAGCGCTATCTTGAGGGCGAACGCCGGCGTGGGCAGGAACGCGGGACGCCGCAGGACGCGCCCCAACACCTGCGCAAACTCTTTTTGGCGCACCGGCTGCGGCGCCGTGGCATTGATCGGCCCACTGACGTTTTCGTTCGCTAAAATCTGCACAATTAAGCGACACAGATCATCGCGATGGATCCACGACCACCATTGGCGCCCAGAGCCGAGCGGCCCGCCTAACCCTACGCGGAAGAGCGGGAGGAGCGCTTGCAGCGTCCCTCCCCCGCGCCCTAAGACCAGCCCGATGCGCAGCCGCACCACCCGCATCCCCAGGCTTTCTGCTTTGAGGGCTTCGTTCTCCCAGTCCCGACAGACCTGAGCGAGAAAGTCCGAGCCCGGCGCGGCGTCTTCGGTGAGCGTCTCCTCCCCACGGTCGCCATAGTACCCAATGGCGCTCGCGGAGATGAGCACCTTCGGGCGTGAGCTGAGCTGGGCGAGCGCGTTCACTAAATTTTTTGTCCCCAGGACGCGGCTGTCGCGGATCAACTGTTTTTTGGGGGCTGTCCATCGTCCGGCGATGCTCTCGCCCGCAAGATTGATGACGGCATCGCACCCCTCAAAAGCCTGAAGGGGCGGTAGCTCTTGGAGCGGATTCCACGGGAAGACTTCCTTCAGATGGGGGACGCGCTGCTTCGCCGCTACAGAATCGCGCGAGAGGGCCCTCACCGTGTGTCCTGCTTGGTGGAGCATCTCACACAGACGACGGCCCACAAATCCGGTGGCTCCAGTTATGAGAATGTTCATAGAAGGGGTGGTAGGCCGTGCAGGGATCGAACCTGCGACCCCCTGCTTAAAAGGCAGGTGCTCTACCACTGAGCTAACGGCCCGAAGAGATTTTACCTATCAGGCTCAGACTTGTCAACTGAAAATTTGTCCCAGCCCTGTCAAAGTGATACAATGCTCAACAAAGGAGGTTGCCATGAAGCGCTTTGTTCTGGTAGGAGCGCTCTTAATAGCGCTTGCGCTGTGGCCATCGCTGAGCTCTGCTCAGCCGGACGTCTATGCGTTTACGCTCGACAACGGCTTAACGGTCTTGCTCGTCCCCAAACCTGGCACCGGCATCACCGCGGTAGACATCTGGGTCAACGTGGGGAGCCTCAACGAAACGCGCGAGATCTCGGGCATCTCGCATTTCTTTGAGCACATGCTCTTCAAGGGCACCGAAAGGCGCCCCGGCGGCATTGACAAGGAGATCGAAGCCCTCGGCGGCCGCACCAACGCTTCGACGTCCTACGACTTCACTCATTACTATATCATTCTGCCCAGCGAGCACACCGAACTTGCTCTTGATATCATCGCTGACATTACGCAGAATTCGACATTCCCCCAAGAGGAGATCGCCCGCGAGAAGGAAGTCGTCCTGCGCGAGCAGCAGCAGCGATCCGATGACCCTACGTCATTTGCGTTCTTCACCATGCGCCAAGATTTCTACACGGTGCACCCGTATAAGCTGCCCATCATTGGGTTTGCTGATAGCTTAGAAAAGCTGACTCGCGAGGACTTCCTCACGTGGATGAAGACGTACTACGTCCCCAACAATATGACGCTCGTCGTCGCTGGGGATATTGAGCTCGAAAAGACTCTTCAGATCGTCAAAGAAAAGTTCGGCGCGATGCAGCCCAAAGAGATACCTGCCCAGACCTATCCCAAGGAGCCCGCTCGCACCCAAAAGATCATAAAAGAGATCCGCCGCGACGTCCGCCAAGGGTATCTGATCTTCGCCTGGCCCGGCCCATCCATCAAAGAACCCCAAGACGTCTACGCTATGGACGTCTTGATCACGGCGCTCTCCGAGGGCCGTAGCTCGCGATTCTATAAGAACCTCAAGAAAGAGCGCGGCTTGGTGACAACCATAGACGCGAGCTACTTCACCCAGAAGGAGCCAGGGATTTTCAATATTTATGCTGAGTTCCCCTATGAGAACCGGGTGGCCGTCGAGCAAGCGATTCTGTCCGAGCTCAAAGAGATTCTCGATGGCAAGCTGAGCGCTGAAGAGATCGAGCGCGCCAAGAGGGTCCTGCTCGCCCGCGAAGCCCTGCAGGCCGAGACCGCCGCGGGGTTCGCCGGGACGCTGGGATTCTATTCGGTCGTCGCTGGAGACTATCAGTTTGCCCTGACGTACCCCGAAAAGATTCGCGCGGTCACCGTCGAAGATGTCCTAGCCGTCGCGCGGAAATATATCAATCTCGATGTGTACTATGAGCTGGTGCTCATCCCCGAGAGCGCGCCAGAGCAGCCGACAACCGACGAACTCATCACGCTGCCCAACGGACTGAAGCTCATCTTACGAGAAGATCCCAAGGCGGAGACGGTCGCGCTGCAAGCGTTTGTGGGGACGGGAGCGCGCGCGGAGCCCCCGGGCTTCGCAGGGATCGCTGAGCTCACTTCGCGCTTGCTCCTGCGGGGCACGACCACGCGCTCCGAAGAAGAGATCTTCACAGAGCTTGAAGATCTCGGCGCCCAGCTGAGTCAAGACGTCTTAGCGGACATGGCCTACGTGACGCTCGTCGCGCCCAAGGAGACGTTCGAGCGAGCCTTGGCCATCTATCTCGATGTGCTGCTCAATCCCGCGTTCGCTCCCGACGAAGTCGAGCGCGCCAAGACCGAATTTATCAGAGAGATTCGCGCCCAGGCCGATCAGAATTTTTCGATCATCTACGAGAACTTCCAGAAAGCCCTCTATGGGGATCATCCCTACGGGCGCTTCCCCACCCCAGAGAGCGTGGCGCGCATCGCGCGCGAGGATATCGTACAGTTCTACAAAAAATACTACGTGCCCAACAATATGACGCTCGTGGCGGTGGGGGCGTTTGATCGAGCGCTCGTGGAAGCGCTGCTGCGCGCCAAGCTCCAAGAGCTCCCCAAGGGCGCAGAAGATCTCCCTCTCAAGCCGCAGCCCATCGCGCTCGCGCTCACGGAGAATAAGCGCGTGGAAGCGACCAAGCGCTCGAACTTAACATGGCTGATCGTGGGCTATCCGGCTCCGCCCGTAGCGAGCCCAGACTACCCCGCTATGAAAGTGCTCAACGCGATCTTGGGCGGCGGGATGAGCTCGCGGCTCTTCAGCGAGCTGCGCGACAAGCGCGCCTTGGCATACTCGACAGGCTCGTTCTACCCCTCGCGCGCCGAGGAGAGCCATCTTGTCACGTATATCATCGCGCTCCCGGACAACGCGGAGGCGGCCCGCCAAGGCATCCTCGAGATCATCAAAGAGATTCAAGAGCGCGGCGTTCCCCAAGAGGAGCTCGAACGCGCCAAAAGCTACGTCATCGGCAACTATCGCATCGAGCACGAGACGACAGAGCGCCGCGCGTGGTATCTGGGCTGGTACGAGACCCTTGGGGTGGGCTACCAGATGGACGCGCACTACCCCCAGCTCATCCAGGCCGTGACCGCTGAAGATATTCAGCGCGTCGCGCAGAAGTATCTGCAACAGTATGTGCTCTCGCTGGTAGGGCCGGGATCTTAGGGTGTTGTGAGCTTCACCTCGACGAGCGTGCCCGCGGGCAGGCTCGCCACGTCCTCGGGGACTTCGATCCAGCCATCGATGTGCACGAGCGTGGAGAGCTTGCTCGCCCCGCCCTGCTTGGGATGGACCAGCCAGGAGCCATCGGGCAAGCGCTCCAGGCGCGCGCGCACAAACTCCCGAAACCCTCGCCCGGACTTGATCGGCTGGGCCAGGCGCGCCCACACCGACAGCCGCGGGCGCTCCTGCCCATAGTAGTAGCGCTCGAGAACCGGGCGCACAAAGAGCTGCAACGCCAACCACGTGGCCACCGGATACCCCGGCAGCCCCACGACGGGCTTCTGCTCACACACCCCCAGCAGCACCGGATGCCCCGGATGGTACGCAACCCCGTGCACCACCACCTCCCCCAGCTCGCGCACGACCTGGGCCACCCAATCGCCGCGCCCCTTGCTCGTCCCCGCGCCAACCAGCACGATATCAAAGCGCGCGAGAGCCTCTCGGACCGCCGAGCGCAGAATAGCTAGCTCATTGGGCACACTCTCCGTGACGGTCACCGCCCCGCCCCACCGCGACACCAACCCCTTCACCAGCTGAGAGTTCGTCTCGACGATCTCCCCCACGGCGGGCTCCCGCTCAGGGGAAACGAGCTCCGACCCTGTGGGGATGAAGACGATCTTGGGCTGGGATTTGACCCAGACGGTGAGGTTGCCCGTGGCCAGCAGCGCTGCGATCGCTTCGGGGGTGAGATAAGCCCCTGCGGGCACGACCAGGGCCCCGCGCGCAAAATCCTCCCCAACCGCGCGGACATGCATGCCAGGGGAGGGCGCCCGCTCAATCTCGACCGTGTCTTCGCCAAGCTCGCGCACCTCCTCGATCTTCACTACAGAATCGAACGGCTCAGGAATGGGATCGCCGGTGTCCACGTACTCAAAATCCCTGCCCCTCCGGAGCTTCTCTCCGGGGCGAGCGGCGCAGGCGCGCACGGCGATCCCGTCCATCGCGGCCATGGGGTAGTGGGGCAGATCGCGCTGGGCATAGCAAGCCCGACTTGTGACGCGCCCCAGCGCCGCCGAGGTCTCGCGCTCCTCTTCGCGATCCGGCAGCAAGACCCTCGCGAAGAAGAGGCGCTGCGCTTCCTCCAATGGCATCAGCTGGAGTTGTGCTCGCTTCATAAGAGCTCCACCCACACCTGGGCCCCTTGAGGGATCTCCTCAAGCTCTGGGGGGACTCTGAGAATGCCATCGGCGCGCGCAAGCGTCGAGATGTTGTTCGAATGCCCCGCCACGGGGATAGCATAGAGCTTTCCCCCATCGTATCTGACGCGCACCGCGATGAAATCCTCACGCCCAACGGTCGAGCGCACCGTCTGCATCAGCTGAGCCGCGGCTAATTTGTGCGAGGGCAACAGAACGCTGACGCCGCCGCGGCGCGCCAGCACCGGCCGCACGAACTTCTCACACACAAGGACGCACGAGACAGGGTTGCCCGGAAGCCCAATGACGGGCTTGCCCTCAATCAGCGCGAAGATCGTAGGTCGCCCTGGCTTGATCGCTATCCCGTGCACGAGGACTTCTCCCAGCTCTTGGAAGACGCGGAACGTCCAGTCCCGCCTCCCCACCGACGAGCCCCCCGACAGCAGCACCATATCGTACGTGCGGACCGCCTGCTCCACAGCGGCGCGCAGCTTGGCCGGATCGTCGGGCACAATCCCCAGAAGCTCCCCCACCGCCCCCTCAGCCTCGACCAGCTGGCGCAGGATATGCCCGTTGATCTGATAGACTTGGCCTGGCCGGAGCGGCTCCCCTACCTCGACCAGCTCATCTCCACTGCTTATCAGTCCCACCCGCACCCGCCGGAGGGCTTGTATCTGGGAGATCCCCATTGCCAGCAGGGCTCCGATGTCGACGGCGCGCAGCTTATGCCCCGCGCGAAAGACAAGCTCGCCGCGCCGGAAGTCCGAGTCCGCCGCCAGCACGTGATCCCCCACCTCCACTGCTGAGAAGATCTGCACCTCAAGACCCTTGAGGCGCGCGGTCTGCTCGACCATGACGACGGCATCGGCCCCAGGGGGCACGGGGGCGCCGGTGGAGATCTCCAGGGCTTCTCCCTCGCCAACGGTGGGCAGGGTGCGCGGGTCCTGGCCCATAGCTGCCGCTCCGATCACCCGCAGTGTGACGGGGGAGTCCCGGCTGGCTTGGGCAAGATCTGCAGCGCGCACGGCATAGCCGTCCATAGCCGCGCGGGCAAACCCTGGCACATCGTGAGGGCAGAGGATCTCCTCAGCCAGGACGCGCCCCGAAGCGGTGAGGGTGGGAACGCGCTCCGTCTCTGTGATCGGCTCGACGTGCGCGAGCGCCTGAGCGATCGCTTCATCGAGGGTCATAGCAAGAATCGCTCCTCCAGGAGATCAGCGATCTCTTTGATCTCGGGCGCGCCAAAGCGCCGCGCGGGCAACACCTTGAGCGTCTGAGGGGGCGGGGTGGAAGCAGAATCATGGGCAAGATAGATTTTGGGAAGCTCTGAATGCGCAAACCCCTCAACGAGCACAAGGTCAAGGTCCGCAAGATATCGGGCGACAAGCTCGAGCGGGCCGAGCTTGTCCGTCGTATCGCGGATGAGCGCCAGCCTCCGCGATGAGACTAAGATAACCCCTACAGCCCCGGCAGCCTTCATCGCGAAGGAGTCCTTGCCCGGCTGGTCAATCTCAAAGTCGTGATGGGTGTGCTTGATCGCCCCCACCCGATAGCCACGCGCCGTCAGCTCCGCGATCACCCCTGTGATCACCGTCGTCTTCCCGGAACCGCTTGGTCCCACGATGGCAACGATTGGGATCATCGTTTCTCTGTGGAGAGCACGGGCTCAAGCCAGGTGATCTGTTTAAGCTCCGCTTCGATCTGGAGCACCCGCTCGCGGTGCGCTAAGATGCGCTGGAGTGTGCTGCGCAACAGGCGCTGCACGGTCTCAGCTGAATTATTGTGAAGCAAGGATAGGGCTTGAGCAGCTTTCGTCTTGATGCCGCGGACTTCCTTGAAGAGGGTCTCGAGCTGGGCACAGAGCGCTTCGTGGTCAGCAGTATCGTTGGCGCTGGGCTTGATGCGCTTCGAATGACAGACCTGCCCCCAGTAGTCCCCAATGAGAGGCTCATACTCTTCTGCCAGATCGTAGACGAACGCAAAATTCTCGATGCGGGTGCAGAGTTCTTCGTCGCGGCAGTCTAAGTCCACTCGCAACCCGCGCAGCATGAACGCCAGCCCCGGATCGAGCCCGCCGCGCCCACGCAAGACTTCCAGGACGTTCGCGCGATATGTCTCCGAAGAAGGCGCGCTTGCTTGTCGTGCCCACCAAAAGATCAGTCCCCCCACGATTACTAATCCAGCCAACGCGAGCCAGAGCCATCTCTGCATAGCGCCTGTAGTCTGCCCAAAATTTGCGCCAAAGTCAAGAAGAGTATACAATTTCGTATGCGTTCGCTCTATAGCGCTCTTGCATTTGGCTGTGCGCTCGGCGCGCTGGTCTTCTGTGTGCCAATGGGCCAACAGCAACCACGCGATAAAGGCTCTTCGTACAATAGCCAACGGAAGATTGTGCGCGACCCCGCCGGGCGCATCTACGTCGCTTACACCAAGCCCGTCAATAATCTCTCTCAAGTCTTCGTGCAAATCTCCGAAGATCAGGGCAAGAGCTGGCGCGATCTGGCCCGCGTCAGCCCACCGACCGGCGATGCTACCACCCCGATGCTTGCTATAGATTCTCACCAGAATCTGCACGTCTTCTGGACGCAGTACGTGCAGAACGTCCGGCAAATCTTTTATGCCCCCATCGAGCAGGGGAGAGCTCGCTCTGCTCAAGCGTTGACGACCGGGCCGGCGTACAACGGCTTCCCGTCAGCAGCATTCGATTCGCAAGATCGAATCCATCTCGTTTGGTACGGCCTCGATGAGGGCGTCTATCAGATTTGGTATCGGCGCAAGGACAGGGACGGCTGATCCGCACCGCTCAAGCTCTCGACGGGATTCCCCGATTCGGTCAACCCCACGGTTGCTACCGACGGCCAAGACAACGTGCACGCGGCATGGTATCAGCTTACTCGCGGGGTCTATCAGATCTTCTATCGTCGCTACGACGCGCGCTCCGGGCAATGGGGGCCGCAACGCTCCTTGGGACGGACGGATACGAACGCGCTCAGCCCTTCTATCGCTGTGGACACAAGAGGGCGAGTGCATCTTGTCTGGGAGCAACAAGACGACGCCAAGCGCTTTCAGATCGGCTATGCGGCTATTGATACGGAGAACGTGATCCCCTCCATGTCCATGCTTTGGCTCACTTCGGGCGATCTGCACGCGACCGATCCCTCGGTTGCGCTCGATCTGCATGGGCGTATCTATGTCTTCTACGCCAAGGGGGACGGACAGATCTATCTCCGACGCTTCGACGGTGCAGCTTGGCGGGCCGAAGAGCGCCTGACGACGAGCGGGCACAATGAGTATCCCAGCGCCCGCTGGAGTTTCTATCACAATCCCCTCACGGGTGTCAATGCCAAGATTGACTATATCTGGACAGAAGAGCTGAGCGACGGGACGAGCCAGACCCGCTACGGCGCCGTTGCAATCCCCTAGGACTTGACACCCCCCCACCCCTCGGGTGTATAATATATGTTACATCCGAAAAGTCAGCCTTCGGGGTAGCTCATGCGCTGAGCTGATAAGGAGGTGGTCGCCGAGCCTTGGTTAGCACAGCGTCTCTGTCCCAAAGCATCCCAAAACTCTCTATGAAGGAGGTAGCATCATGAAAGCAGCATGGCGATGGAGCAGCTTAGTTCTTGGGGTTGCAATGCTGGTCTTTGGCGTTGTGGGTGGTGTAGCTCAGATCAAGAATCCCGATTCTTACATTGAAGCAGTGATCGGTGATCTGGAGACCCTCGACCCGGCATGGCACTATGACACTTCGTCCGCAACGGCGATCTTCAACATCTATGATACCCTAGTCTTCTACGATGGGGAGCACGTTGACAAGTTCGTCCCCATGTTGGCAGAGAGCTGGACGATCTCTCCCGATGGCAGTACCTATACCTTCAAGATCCGCAAGGGCGTAAAATTCCATGAGGGCGGGGACCTCACGGCCGATGATGTGGCCTACAGTTTCCAGCGGGCGTTGCTGCAAGACCGCTCCGGCGGCCCGATCCACATGGTCATCGAGCCCATTCTGGATGTCGCTTCCATTGACGAATTAGCCAAGAAGGTCGGCGATCTGAAGGCCTGCCAGATGGTGCTCGATGCCATTAAGGTCACAGCTCCGGACACGGTCACGATCAACTTGGCCTTCCCCTTCGGGCCGTTCCTTCAGATTCTCGCCGGCAGCTGGATGTCCGTTATAGATAAAGAATGGGCCATAGCTCGAGGCGATTGGGACGGCAAGTGCGACAACTGGCGCAAGTGGTGGGACCCCAAGGCCGAGGCCTCGAAGCTCTTCGACGTGGCCAACGGCACCGGCCCCTATAAGCTGGTCAAGTGGGACAAGGGCAAAGAGCTTATCCTAGAGCGCAACGACGCCTATTGGAGAGGCCCAGCGAAGATTAAGTATTACATCCGCAAGGTCGTGCCGGAGTGGGGCACACGGCTAGCGATGTTTGAGGCCGGCGATGCCGATTCCATTGACGTGCCTCGACCCTTCGTGGCCGCCATGGAGCCGCTAGTCAAGGCGGGCAAGGCTCGTATGCATGGCCCCTTGCCGGGTTCGATCATGCAGAGCGGGTTCATGAACTTCAAGGTGAAAGAGGGCAGCGCTTTCATGCCCAAGCTGGGAGGCGAGGACAAACCGGATCTGCTCAATGACCTCAGCTTGCGAAGGGCCCTCAACTACTGCTTCGACACCCCCACCTATATCAAAGAATCTTGGCTAGGGGAGGCAGAGCAGATCGCCGGCGTGATCATCAAGGGCCGCCTCGGCTATAACCCCGACCAGAAGCCGTATGAGTTCAGCTTGGCCAAGTGCGAGGAGGAGCTGAAGAAGGCCTGGGGCGGTAAAGTCTGGTCCGATGGCATGCGGCTCGTCTTCACCTTCAACCAGGGGAACATCCCACGCCGGTTCGCCGCAGAGATGTTGGAGCGCAATCTCGAAGACATGAATAAGAAGCGACCTGGGCGGCCGATCTTCTCTGTGGATGTGCTCGACCTGCCTTGGCCCACCTATCTCAAGGCGATGGATGCCGGGGAGCTAGCAGTCTTCTGGGTCGGCTGGCTTGAAGACTATGCCCACCCGCACAACTGGGTCCAGCCGTACATGTTCAGAACAGGGGCGTTTGCCATTGGACAGAACTTCGCCACAACCAAGGACGTGGAGTTCAAACCGGTCTATGCCACCTGGCTTGAGGCCAAGAAGTACGACACGCTCCAGGATCTCTTTGACGACCTGGTAGTGAAGGCCAAGAAGGAGCCGGATCAACGCGTAGGCGGCAGAGCCGAGAAGATCTACTTCGAGCTGAACCGCCTGGCGCTGGAATACGCGATCAACATTCAGAACATCCAGCTCCAGGTGCGGCGCTATGAGCAAGTCTGGGTCAAAGGGTGGTTCTACAATCCCGCTTATCCAGGTACATACGTCTACTGGCTCAGCAAGGGCTAAACCTGTCTAAGCCTCAGGGGCCGGGGACATAGCTACAGTCCCCGGCCCTTGTCTTCTTCAGCGTTTTGTGTTATAGTGTGAGCGAAGCTTAAGGATATGCTTGCATATATCATTCGCCGGCTGTTGTTGCTGCCAATCCTCTTGTTTGGTGTGACGACCTTTATCTTCGCAGTCTTTTCGCTGTTGAGCCCACAGATGCGCGCCAGCCTCTACTTGACCGATGTGCCCAAGAGCCCAGACGCCATGGAGCGGATCATCAAAAAATATGGCCTCGACCAGCCCATCCATATTCAGTACTGGCAATGGCTCAATCAAGTGGTCCGTGGAGACCTAGGCTGGTCGAAGACCGCCCAGCGCCCCGTCAGCGAAGCTCTGCTCTATTATCTTCCTGCCACGCTCGAATTGGCGATCTGGGCTATGATCCCGGTGCTCCTCGTGGGCGTCTGGTTAGGGATTCTTTCTGCTGTGCACCAAGACAAGTTCATTGATCATGCCACGCGCGTCTTTGCCCTCGTCGGCTGGTCGTTCCCCACTTTTGTCTTCGGGCTCTTGATGCTCATGTACTTTTACGCAAAATTGCAATGGTTCCCCCCAGGGCAGGTCTCCGACTGGGTCACCCGAGAGGTCATCAACGGCACTTTCATCCGCTACACCCAGCTCTATACTATTGACGCCTTGATCCAAGGGCGATTCGACGTCTTCTTGGATTCATTGCGCCATATCGTTCTGCCGGTGATCACCCTCGCTTATGTGCAGTGGGCGCTGCTCTTGCGCGTGACTCGCAGCTCTATGTTAGAGACGCTGCGTCAAGAGTACGTCACGACCGCACGCGCGAAGGGGTTGTCCGAGCGCGTCGTTATCAATAAACACGCAGCACGCAACGCTATGATCCCTGTGGCCACGATAGGCGGGCTCCTGTTGATTAACTTATTGAACGGCGTGGTCATCACCGAGACGGTCTTCAATTACCCGGGGATCGGGCGGTGGGCTGCCACTGCCGCAGTGCAATTAGATATTTTGGGCGTGCTCGGCTTCACGCTCTTCAACGGCTTCTTGCTTGTAGTGGGGAACTTGGTCGTTGATATTCTCTATGCGCTCATAGACCCACGGGTGAGGCTCGAGTGAAAACCCTTAAAAAGCTTCTGAAGAATCCGCTCTCGCTGACTGGGATTATCCTCGTA
>Ga0272447_1001996_pt1 | contig 11742 bp, 11 predicted proteins | sample YNPCB0133_FD_194589 | JGI IMG/M metagenome (GOLD analysis project Ga0272447, IMG submission 194589) | Hot spring microbial mat communities from Yellowstone National Park, WY, United States - YNP-CB-013-3 | ecosystem: Environmental > Aquatic > Thermal springs > Hot (42-90C) > Sediment | place... | reverse complement strand
CGGGGTCGGCTTGCCGACTAGGTACGAGTCGCTGATAGCCTGCGTGGCGCAGCCATATCAGGAAGGAAGCAACACGCTGAATGAAAGTTCACTTTTGTTCAGTGCTGTATAAGTCTTTCAGAGCGGAGTAAGAAAAAATGCCCCCTAGGTCGTGTAGTGCTGATTGATGCGGGGAAATTCACCGTATTTCACTGCCCGATGATAGGGCAACCAAATACCGAACGCAAAGCCCATGTAACAGCAAGAGAGAGCAGAATATTGGTGAGATGGTCACCGTTTTGCCAATCAATTGCCTGGTGTAGCTATAGGGATGAAATGACTTGTAGGCATGAGCCTACTGGTGGCGTTTACTGAACAATTGATTGAGGATTTGGGAAGCACATAGGTATACGCAACCGAACAGGTAGCACCGCAGCACCGTTAGACATTGCTTAAATGTTTATGGGATAAGGCTCTTCGGGAATCCTCTGATGTACTGAGCAACAGAGCCTATCTTCTGTCATGACATTCACAGGATTGAGATGGAGCAGACAGTCTCTGAGCAATTATTTAGTATAAGCTAATATAAAGTTGATTCTGCCCTTTGGTGTTCAGTTCTGCTACGGGCATATCACTGCTTTGTGAGTGCATCTGACAGACATAAACCGCACTGCTCAAGACAAAAATACACCTCACCTTGCCCCTACTACAGCAGAACTTCCCACAAGCGACCAAAATAGTTAAAATTAAGCAATGCGGTTTTCTAGGGACACTATGCAATCTCAATCCACTGTTATTTTACCGGCTCCCATTCATTACGAACTCCTCATGCAACTTCTGGAACGTCATACCCACAGCGTCTTGGATCGCCATCCCAGCCAACGGCAACAACTGCACGATTTGCTGGTCACCCTACGCAAAGCTGCCCTGCAACAGGAGTACCTTGAGGCCGAATGCCGTCGCGCTGGTCTTACCATCGAATATCGTTGGTCCATCCATCAAACCGAACCCCCAACCCGCTTCCCTGCGCAAAGCAACCGTACCAACCCTCGTTAAGACGCGGTTAAGTATGGATTAAAAATGGCCTAAATCGTGGGTTTGGGCTTGACAGGGATAATTTTCTTGGAATAATAAAGAGGGGTAAATACCCACCAGATATTGTTGCTCCTAGCGAGGGAGGATTCACGTCCATGCGTACGACTACCAAGTTTTTTGCCCTCACTGCTGCGGTTGCGCTGACGGCGAGTGTGGCAGGTGTACGCCAAGTAATTGCCCAAACCCGGCCGGTGGTGAAAGTGGATGGCTCCAGTACCGTGTTCCCGATCACGGAAGCGATGGCGGAACAGTTCCAGAAAGAGAAGAAAGGCCAAGTACAGGTGACGGTGGGGATTTCGGGTACCGGCGGTGGTTTTAAGAAGTTCTGCAACGGGGAAACGGACATTTCTAACGCCTCTCGGCCTATTCTCAAACGGGAAATGGAAGCCTGCCGGAGCAAGAACATTTCCTACATTGAATTGCCTGTGGCCTTTGATGCGCTGAGTGTGGTTGTCAACCCTCGGAACAATTGGGTTAAGCAGCTAACGGTAGCTGAATTGAAGACCATGTGGGAACCGGCAGCGCAGGGGAAAATCAAAACTTGGAATCAGGTCAATCCTGCTTGGCCAAATCGTCCCCTGAAGTTGTTTGGGGCGGGTACGGATTCGGGGACGTTCGATTACTTCACTGAGGCGATTGTAGGTAAGGCGAAGTCTAGCCGGGGTGATTACACCGCTAGCGAAGATGACAACGTGCTGGTGCAAGGGGTCGCTACGGACGTAAATGCTCTTGGGTATTTTGGGTATGCCTACTACGAAGCGAATGCCAAACGGCTAAAAGCAGTGCCTATTGTTAATGCCCAAGGCAAGGCCGTGTTACCGTCCCGTAAAACCGTGGAAGACGGTTCCTATAACCCCCTGTCTCGCCCCATTTTTATCTACGTGAACTCTGAGTCCCTGCGGCGGCCTGAAGTACGGGAGTTTGTGGAATTCTACCAACGTCAGGGGAGCAAGTTGATTCCGCCTACGGGTTACATTCCCCTGCCGGCCCGTGCCTACGCAGCTAACCTGGATAACATTCGTCGGAGAAAAACTGGAACGGTGTTTGGTGGGGAAAACAAGGTGGGTCTGACGATTGATCAATTGATGAAGATGGAACGGATCAACTAAAGTTATCCTGCGGGGGGAGGGAGCTGCCTTTCCCCCAGTTCACATTTGAGGAGTCCACTCAACTATGGCCGTTCAGAGTACCAGAGGTTTTGCTGCCTACGAAGCCCAGCGGTTGCGTAGTAAGTGGATGGATCGCATCATGCGTGTCCTGACAGGGGCTTTTGCCTATTTCTCCATCATTGTGACTGTGGGCATCACGCTGATATTGATCTACGAAACTTATCATTTTTTTAATGAGTTAGCCGAGCAGGGTATTTCCTGGACGCAGATTTTTACCGAGACGGAGTGGACCCCTCTTTTTGAAGTCCCTAAGTTTGGGGTGGTGGTGATCGTGGTAGGAACGCTGATGACCACGATAATTGCCATGGTTGTGGCACTGCCCATAGGACTGCTCAGTGCGATTTTTTTGAGTGAGTATGCTCCCCCTAAGCTGCGTGCCGTTCTCAAGCCAACTTTGGAAATTCTTGCCGGCGTGCCGACGGTTGTGTATGGCTTTTTTGCACTTTTGGTGATTACACCGATTTTGCAAAAAATGATTCCGGGCGGGGATGCGGTAGTGGCTGGTTTGAATGCCTTGAGTGCCGGTTTTGTGATGGGGATTATGATCATTCCCTTGGTGGCGTCCCTGAGTGAGGATGCGATCTATGCGGTGCCGAATTTGTTGCGGGAGGGTTCCTATGCATTAGGGGCGACGAAGTTTGAGACGATTGTCAATGTCGTTCTTCCCTCAGCGCTTTCGGGGATTATCTCGGCATTTATCCTGGCGGTGTCTCGGGCAGTGGGCGAAACGATGATTGTGGCTTTGGCAGCGGGGCAAAGCCCTATTTTGAACTTCAATCCGTTGGACTCGGTCATGACGATTACTGCCTTCATTGTGCAGGTCAGTTTGGGAGACACACCAACCGGTACGTTACCGTTTTTCACCATTTTCTTTGGCGGATTTCTGCTGTTTGTCATGACTTTAATTTTGAATGTTCTAGCGGATTGGTTTGTTCGTCGTTATCGGTTGATGTACTAGGGGTGGGGGCTGATGACTGTTACCATTTCGCCGACGGAGGTCAATTTTCGGGCTAATCATGACCGCCGTAAACTGACTACTAATATTTTCCTGGTAGTGACATTTCTGGCTACGATTTTTGGCCTTTTTTTTCTAGGCCTGTTGCTTTATGATGTGTTCCAAAAGGGTTGGTCCTACTTCAATTGGAATTTTTTGACGAAGTTTCCCTCGCGTAATCCTAGTGAAGCAGGGATTCTTTCGGCGCTGGTGGGTTCGATTTGGTTGATGTTTTTGATCCCCTTTTTCGCTTTTCCCTTGGGGATCGGAGCTGCAATTTACATGGAAGAGTATGCGGATCGGGATTTTTGGATTAATCGGATGTTGGAAATTAATATCTCGAATCTAGCTGGTGTACCTTCAATTATCTATGGGTTGCTGGGGTTGGAGTTGTATGTACGGCTTCTGGAACCCCTGACCAAGGGGCGTACTTTGTTGGCGGGGGCATTGACGTTATCAACGCTGGTGTTGCCGGTGGTGATCATTGCCACGCGGGAGGCGATTCGGGCCGTGCCCAGGGATATTCGTGAGGCGGCCTATTCGGTGGGGTGTACGACGTGGCAAACCACTTGGTATCACGTTTTGCCGATGGCATTTCCGGGGATTTTGACCGGGACGATTTTGGCTTTGGCGCGGGCGATTGGGGAAACAGCACCGTTGATTACTATAGGAGCGCTGACGTTTATTGCCTTTTTGCCCCCTTGGCCGGTCACGACGGCGGTGAATGAGGAAGGAGTAGTGATTGTGGAGAAGGTTTCGCTAGGTCTGAATTCGTTTATCCAGGCATTGCAGACCCCATTTACAGCGCTACCGATTCAGATTTTCAACTGGGCCTCTCGACCGCAGGCGGAATTTCATGCAGTTTCAGCGGCTGGGATTATTGCGCTGTTACTGGTGTTGGTGGCGATGAATTCGGTTGCCATTTTCCTGCGGGCGCTGTTGCAGGTGCGGAAGTAGTTTGGGTGTAAGCTATACTCCCCAACTGAGGGGAAGGGTTGGATTTGGGTATGCAATCTTGTGTTGTTCAACAACAGCGGATGACATGCAAAGCAGTCTTCAGGGGATCAAGAAATCCAGCGGAGATATAGGAAGCTGTTTAGCAACTTTGTGATTGTCGGCGGAATTTACTTGTTGGATAGCCCTATCACAATGTTTGTTCCTTGACATTCTCCCCGCCCTAAAGGGCGGAGATTCTTTCTCAGACAGCAGGATTGCCCCTACCGGCTGAGCTACATAGAGCACGAGGCTTAAACCTCAACCCTATGGGGGATGCCATCGCCCCAACTACTGGGCCTGAGCCCAGATACGTTTCACTGCACGCTGCACCCTTCTATCAATGGGTGGAGCGACGCTTGTATTCTCGCAAAAGCCGCCCTCCTAGGCGTAGCCGTGCCGGAGGCATAGGGCGGGGCTTGTACCCAGTTTTCTTGGTCAACGCTCATAAACTGCCAACCGTTCTGCAAATGTTCCGTCTATAATGGCCTGGCGCAGTCCCAAACTAAAACGCATCAGTTCCGTTATGTTATGAATGGAAAGCAAGGTGTAACCCAGTAATTCTCGGGCGCGAAATAAATGGCTGAGATAGGCCCGACTGAAATGTTGACAGGTATAGCAGGGACAGGTCGCATCCAAAGGTCGTTCATCCCGTTGAAAGGCACGATTTTTCAAATTCCATCGCTCTTCCTGTACCAACGCTGCCCCATGCCGTGCCAACCGCGTGGGTATGACACAGTCAAATAAATCCACCCCTGCTGCAATCGCCAAGGCCATTTCCCGATAGGTGCCGACTCCCATTAAATAGCGCGGTTTATCTGGCGGTAACCAGGGCGTAACCGTTTGCACGATTTTGTGCATCAACTCCGGCGGTTCTCCCACACTCACCCCACCGATGGCATAGCCCGGTAAATCGTACTGGGTTACTTGTTGGGCCGACAACTGCCGCAATTGGGGATAAACACCTCCCTGCACAATGCCAAATAAAGCCTGATCGGCCCGTTGATGCGCCCGTACACACCGCCCCAACCAGTGATACGTGCGATACACGGCACGCTTAACTTCCTCGTAATGGGCTGGATAGGGGGGGCATTCATCAAAAGCCATAATCACATCTGCCCCTAACGCATTTTGAATCTGGATGGATTTTTCCGGTGTCAGGTGAATCAGATTGCCGTTGCGGGGGGAGCGAAATGTCACCCCCTCGTCCGTAATCTGCCGTAAGGAACTTAAACTAAACACCTGAAACCCACCGGAATCGGTCAAGATCGGCCCCGACCAATGCATAAAGCGATGCAATCCGCCGCAGTGCTGGACAATCTCTTCCCCCGGTTGCTCGTGCAGATGGTACGTATTGGCCAGAATCATCTGCGCCCCCGTGCTGGCCAACTGCTCCGGCGTGACCCCCTTGACCGTAGCCAGCGTCCCTACCGGCATAAATGTCGGCGTCAGTACCGGCCCATGAGGTGTGTAAAAAATACCCGCCCGGGCTTGGGTATGGGGGCAGCGCCGCACCACCCGAAATGAACATGCCATTGCCACACGTCGGCCCCAAACTCTGCTAAATTTTTAACAAGATTTAATCTTCATGTGTATTTCCTTAGTTTCCATGACGGCACGTGTTCGCAATGTTGCCATTATTGCCCACGTTGACCACGGCAAAACGACCCTGGTAGATGCTCTGTTGAAACAGGCGGGCGCCTTTCGGCAAGGAGAAGAAGTGCCTAATTGCGTGCTGGATTCCAACGAACTGGAGCGGGAACGGGGCATTACCATTCTGGCGAAAAATACCGCAGTACGATATAAGGACTATTTGATCAACATTGTTGATACACCAGGCCACGCCGATTTTGGCGGTGAAGTAGAGCGGGTGTTGGGAATGGTAGAAGGGTGTTTGCTGGTTGTGGATGTGAATGAAGGCCCGATGCCCCAGACCCGATTTGTGTTGAAAAAAGCTTTAGAAAAGGGGTTGCGTCCGATTGTAGTGCTCAACAAAATTGACCGCCTGCGTACCGATCCCCACGTGGCTTTGAACAAGGTTTTGGATTTGTTTTTGGAATTGGGTGCGGATGATGACCAGTGCGAATTTCCCTATTTATTTGCCTCGGGGATGGCCGGTCATGCCCGCTACCGATGGGAGGATGAACCCGTTGATATGCAGCCGTTGTTTGAAGCCCTTGTGCATCACGTACCACCGCCAGCTGGAGATGCAAACAAGCCTTTGCAGCTTCAGGTTACTACGCTAGACTATTCGGATTATTTAGGACGGATTGTTATTGGTAAAATTCACAACGGCACCATTACCGTTGGTCAGCAGGCCGCTTTGATCAATGCCGAGGGGAAAATGATCCGGTCCAAAGTCACCAAAATTTTGGGTTTTGAGGGCTTAAAACGCATCGAACTGCCATCAGCCAGTGCTGGTCATATTGTTGCCGTAGCTGGTTTTCATGAGGCAAATATCGGCGATACCATTACCTGTCCCGAAACTCCCTTGCCATTGCCCTTAATTAAAGTGGATGAACCCACCTTACAAATGACGTTTTCCGTCAATGATTCTCCGTTTGCCGGGCAAGAGGGCAAATTCATCACTTCTCGACAGTTGCGAGAACGGTTGATGCGGGAATTGGAAACCAATGTGGCATTGCGAGTAGAAGAAACCGAAAGCACCGACAGTTTTTTGGTATCCGGGCGGGGGGAATTGCACCTCGGAATTTTAATTGAAACCATGCGCCGGGAAGGTTATGAATTCCAGGTTTCCCAACCCCGAGTGATTTACCGGCATATTGACGGCCAACTCTGTGAACCCTACGAGTATTTGGTGTTGGATGTACCTGATGAATCTGTGGGCAGTTGCATAGAAAAATTGGGGCAACGGCGCGGAGAAATGCAGGATATGAAAACCGGGAGCAACGGGCGCACCCAATTGGAATGCATTATTCCGGCACGGGGGTTGGTGGGCTTTCGCGGTGAATTTTTGCGCCTCACGCGGGGCGAAGGGATTATGAGCCACAGTTTCTTAGACTACCGTCCTCTGGCTGGGAATGTGGAAACCCGTCGCAATGGAGTTTTGATTGCCACAGAAGAGGGAGAAGCTACTTTTTATGCCCTCAAAAATGCTGAAGACCGGGGTGTCTTTTTCATCACTCCTGGCACGCGTGTTTACAAGGGCATGATTGTGGGTGAACACAACCGCCCTCAGGATTTGGAATTAAATGTGTGTAAAACCAAACAGTTAACCAATATGCGTTCGGCAGGAGCAGAAGAACTCACCCAGTTACAAACACCGGTGGATATGAACTTGGAGCGAGCACTGGAATACATTGGCCCAGATGAATTGGTGGAAGTTACTCCTAAATCAATACGCTTACGTAAGTTAAGTAAGAAACTGGCCCGCCGTTAACTTCGCCAGCGTAGGATTTGGGAGGAAAGGGGGTTCACAAACGGACGTTTTTCGCGTACCGACCGGGCATATTCTTGCTTGAGTTGGTAGTACCAGCGAGCCTGAGTATCCGCATCCTTGATCAGCATTAAAGGGGGATTATATTGCAAACCCTCTTGTTGCTTAATGACCATTTGTCGATCCTGTTCAAAAAAGGCCCGTACAAACCACCGCAAAATGGGTTTTGCCAGAGTAAATCCCAGATGGCTCCAATAGAATTGGGAAATGACCTGGGTTTGCCGGTCAGAAATAGGGGTAACGGTGGTGAGATTGGTCACTTGGTGACGGTCGCCCTGAACGATTTCAATGCGCACTCCCGGCAAATGAAACTGAATTTCTGTTTCAGGATGTGGTCCTAGTAGCCGATAGAAAAATGACGTTTTGATCAGGCGATGACGCCGCATCACAAACCCCAAAGGCAGGGGGTCAAATAGCTTAGCTTTAACAGACAATTCGCCCCGGGAGCGCCACCACCAAACCTGATGAACAAAAGGCCCGTGCGCAGGGTCCATCAACCCCACAATCGCATGATCCACATAATAGGGAAAATCAAAACATTCACTCAGTTGGGGGTATTGATGGTGGTCCCCAGGAACGCAGGGAATTGGCACTTGCGGATCACGTTCATCCCCAAAATAAATCTAGATATTGCCCTGCATTTCCCGCACGGGATAACTGGGTACTTGAATACGAGTTATATCCAAATCCGTGGGGTCACACAGGGAGGGAATATGGGTACATTGTCCTTCTGTATTAAATCGCCAACCGTGATAGCAACACATCAATTCTTCCCCCAATAACTTCCCGTAGGAAAGGGGAATTCCCCGATGTGGGCAAATATTTCGTAGAGCAAAGACTTGACCCTGGCGCGTGCATCCTAACAACACTGGTTCACTAAGAAATTGGCGGCCAACTATCTGGCCAGGGGATAATTGCGCTGAAGGTAGAGCCAAATACCAAAGATTGCGTAAAAAAAGGGGTGATTCCATGTCCAGAAACAAGCCTATCTGAGCAGTACTATATCAAAAGTGCTAACCGAGGTTGATACAGAAAGCTATAGCAATCCTAAATGAGAATAGAACGAGGTGCGTATTAGTCTATCTTAGGGAAAGTAAATTTCTGGTGACTCAAAGCAAACTTAAATAGCCATTTGACAACAGAGAAAGACCTGAGTCGGTACCAAAAACATCTCAAAACATTCTTGCCATGTAGCCATACATCTTCAACAGGATTTTGCTGAGGACAATTGGGCGCGAATAACATACAAGTTAACTCCCACTCCTTCTCCTCTTTGCCTTGGTTTACTCAGGCAAGATATGCTTTTACTTCCCGTGCTTTGTGGTAGGCCGCTCCCTCCCCAATGAACACCATCCTTGGCCCACAAAACTTCTCTCTCAGATACTTCACAAAGTCAATAGTATAGCTAAGCATACAAAGGTTGGCATGATATGGGTCGCTGGGCGTAGCCCCACATTGGTTTCCCAGAATCTTAAGGCGACAACCTTAACCTACCTAGCTATACTTGCGCTATTCGCACCAGCGTATTCCCGCAGAATAAATTCTTTTGTCTGGTAGTTTAAAGCTCCAAAATAAGTCCGTCTCCTTCTCTCATTGGCAATGGGAATCTCTACCCTCATATCGGAGCGTCCCCACACATAACCACAAACATCGCCCCAACACAGATGACACGCATCTAAAAAGAGAACAACTAAGCGCCCTGACTCGATTTCAGACTGATTGGCTCCTATAAATTCTCGAATTTCTACTTGTTTTTTTTACAACTTCTGGCTCTGCTTTGGGGTTGACTTTCTGAGACCTCTTCCAGGTAATGCCTGCTTCTGAGAACAAGTCATAATCACTTTGTTTAGATTGGTAAATGACATCGTAATTCACCTCGATATGAGTTATTAATTCATCTCAATTCCAGTAATCCTTTGTTTTTAACCAGTCAATTATTTCCTGCCTTTCTGCTTCTTACAGATAACCTTTCCTACCCCGATAACTCAGTTTAAGTCCTTCAATACCTTGTTCATAGAATTCTTGTTTCCAGCGCGTAATAAATGACTTATAGACTCCTAATCATTCCGCCATCCCGCCGTAAGGTTTACCTTCTATAGCCATTCTCACTGCCCAGGCGCGTTTCTGTTCCCTCATATCAGAAGTACCCTGGATAAACTCTCCTAAAAGAGCGATCATTTCTGATTTTGTACATGTCAGCATTCTTGCCTCCTTGACCATGCCTCTCACGCTTCATTTGATGAGTATAACCCATCCAAATGTTCTAAATCAAATTAGGATTGCTATATCTTTGCCAAAAGAGTCAAAATCAATTGTTGCTCAATAACGCCGTAATTTCCCGAACGTTCCCTTGGCAATCAGTTGCAGTTTCCCCGTCCCGGATTGCCCCTACCATTTCACTGTGCCATCCGGTTGGACGATCAAGGCCAGTGCTACTTTGGGGGGTCAAATCACCGCTTTTCAGCTGCTGCCAGATACGGGTGTGGGCGTTGAGCAATTCTGCCGCAGAGACCCTAGCCATGCTTTAACCTTTAGTGTAACGGGTGCGCTGGATTGCCTTGAAGTACAACTTGATATGATTCAGGAAGACCTCTTTGCAGCCTATGACGCTCAAGCAACTGATTGCCTTTGGCTTGCTCATCTTTCTGCCTATATCCTGGGCAGCGGAATGGTGGCACTGGGATGAATTGGTGGTGTGTATCACAGCGGGGTTGGCGATTGTACCCCTGGCGATTTGGCTCAGTACAGCGACGGAAGAAATTGCCCTGGTCACGGGGCCGGGAGTGGGTGGGCTGTTGAATGCACTGTTTGGCAATGCCACTGAGTTGATCATTGCCATCGTCGCTTTGCGGGCGGGGTTGGTAGAGGTGGTCAAGGCCAGTATTACGGGAACGGTGGTAGCGAATTTACTACTGGTGCTGGGGTTGGCGATGCTTTTGGGGGGAATCAAACACAAGGAACAAAAGTTTCAAGCCATTTTCCCCCAAGTCAATGCCCCAGCCATGACGTTGGCTGTTACCGCCATTTTTCTCCCCACCCTACTTGCCAACACTACTGAAGGGGCGGACCCCCATGCCATTCAAAACCTATCGCAAATTGTGGCACTGCTGTTGATGCTGGTGTATGGTTTGACGTTGTTTTTTTCCCTGAAAACCCACAGTTATCTCTATGAGGTGGGGGTGGCGGAATTGGGGGCAGAACATGCGTCATCCCATCTTTGGTTGTGGGTGGTCATTCTGGCGTTGGCAACGGTGGGCGTGGCAGTCGAATCGGAAATTTTTGTGGGGGTTATTGAGGCGGCGACGCACAAGATTGGCTTAACACCCTTATTTACAGGAGTCATCATCTTGCCCTTGTTAGGTGGTGCAGCAGAGTACGTTACAGCAGTGAATGTGGCCTGGAAAAATAATATGGATTTATCCGTATCGGTGGCGATGGGTTCAAGTTCTTTGGTGGCCCTATTTGTCGCACCGGTTTTGGTGATTGCCGGGGCCTTTTTGGGACAACCAATGGATTTGAATTTCAATCTCTTTGAGGTCGTTGCTGTTGCCCTGGCTGTGACCGTGGCCAATCTCATTAGCCTAGACGGACGCTCCAACTGGTTAGAAGGCAGTTTGCTGCTGGCCAGTTATGGGGTCATCGCTGCGGCGTTTTACTATCACCCGGCATAGGAAACGTCCAACCTACAGCTTGGGGTCAATAGGCGTACTTGAGTGCCAAAATCACCAGTGCTGCCACGCCTCCGAGGATGAAAGCGGCTCCCGTCAACACAACCAACGGGTTATCCGCATTGTCAAAGCGCATGGAACCCCGATTCATTTCGTTCATAGGCACCTCCGCTGGGACTGCCACTTCTAAACTAGCTAAAAATGTGCTGGTTAGGCCCGATTAGGGAGATTTTTTTAATAATTCTGTGCAATAGTTGATCCCCCGTTGTCCCCAGCGGCGTAGGCGTTGGCTCCACAGGCGCCACCCCCTCAGCGGTGCAATATCTGCAGGGTGTTGGCGTTGATAATCAAAAAACTCATCCCAGGCTTGCCAAATGTTCCGCAGTT
>Ga0272447_1001994_pt1 | contig 11749 bp, 14 predicted proteins | sample YNPCB0133_FD_194589 | JGI IMG/M metagenome (GOLD analysis project Ga0272447, IMG submission 194589) | Hot spring microbial mat communities from Yellowstone National Park, WY, United States - YNP-CB-013-3 | ecosystem: Environmental > Aquatic > Thermal springs > Hot (42-90C) > Sediment | place... | reverse complement strand
CGGCGGGTGGCTGCGCCGCCCGCCGCAAAATCTGTTTTTCTATAACGGAGGGCTTATCTGATGCAACAACTGCTCCAGCAACTGATCAACGGCATCACCATCGGCTCCTTCTACGCCCTGGTCGCCCTGGGCTATACAATGGTGTACGGCGTGCTGAAAATGATCAACTTCGCCCACGGCGGCCTCTTTATGTGGGGAGCATATGTGGGGTTGACCGGGTTGAGCCTTCTGGTCGCCTGGGTGGGCCAGAGCGGCCCCGGCCTCATCTTCCCCGTCTCCGTACTGGTTATCGTCACCATCGCTATGATCGGCGTCCTGGTGGAACGGGTCGCCTACCGCCCGCTCCGTTCGGCAGGACGGCTGGCTCCCGTCATCTCAGCGCTGGGTGTCGCCTTCATCCTGGAGAGTCTGGCCCGTAACGTCTACGGCGCCAGCTGGAAAACCTACCCGGCGGGGCTCGTTCCCAGCGGCCGGATTGTCCTTCTGAGCGAGGCACGGGTCAGCCTGATGCAGGTGATGGTTCTGCTCATCTCCTTTATGCTGATGGCGCTCCTGTATCTTTTCGTCTACCGCACCCGCATCGGCACCGCCATGCGCGCCGTTTCGCTGGACCACGAGGTTTCCCGGTTGATGGGGATAGACGTAGACCGCATCATCGCCACCGTCTTCCTGATTGGCCCGGGGTTGGGCGGAATGGCCGGGCTGATTGTGGGCCTCTACTACGGCTCCTTTGACTTCACGCTGGGCTGGTCATTCGGCCTGAAGGCCTTTATTTCCGCCATTCTGGGCGGCATCGGCAACATCCCTGGCGCGATGCTGGGCGGGATGATGCTCGGCATCATAGAAACACTGGGAGCGGGTTACGTCTCGCCCCAGTGGAAGGATGTCATTGCGTACTTGATCCTCATTCTGATTCTGATCTTCCGCCCCACCGGCCTGCTGGGTGAACGGGTGGCGGAGAAATTGTAGCGGGAGGAGAGCGATGGCGAACCTGCGGGCACGTCTCCAGAAAATTCCCCCTCTCTGGTGGCAGGCGGGCCTTCTGACCCTGGCCGTCCTGCTCCCGCTCCCGTTGAGCGACTATTATCGCTCGGTGCTCTGGCGAACCGGCCTCTACGCCATCCTGGGGCTGAGCCTGAATATCATCGTCGGCTATGCGGGACTGTTCCAACTGGGCCACGCCGCCTTCTACGCGCTGGGCGCGTACACATCGGCGCTTCTCAATCTCCATTTTGATATCCCGCTCATCCTGACCTGGCCAGCCAGCATCCTGGTGGCCGCGCTCTTCGGGTACCTCATCTCCCGTCCCATCCTGCACCTGCGCGGCGACTATCTCTGTATCGTGACCATCGCTTTCGGCGAAGTGGTCCGGCTGGCGCTGGTCAACAACATTTTTGGCATCACAGGTGGCGCGAACGGCCTGAGCGGCATTGACCGCCCGGTCCTCTTCGGCCTGGTGCTGCGGAGCCCCATCCATCACTACTACCTGGTCCTTTTCTTCCTGGTCCTGACGCTTTTTGCCGTCCGGCGGCTGGAGAACTCCCGCCTGGGGCGGGCCTGGATGTACGTACGGGAGGACGAGACCGCCGCTGAGGCAATGGGGATAGATACGACGCGGGCCAAACTGCTGGCCTTCGTCCTGGGTTCCGGGTGGGCCGGGATGGCCGGGGCCCTCTACGTGGCCCGGGTGCCCGTCGTCTCTCCGGACCTGGCCCGCTTCATAGAGTCGGTCATTATGTTCTGCATCGTCGTCCTGGGCGGCACCGGCTCCATCCCGGGCGTCTTCGTCGGCACTCTAGGGATGATCACCCTGCCGGAAATCTTCCGCGCTCTGAAGACCTGGCGGGACGCCTGGATGGGTGTGGCGATGGTCGCTATGATGATCGCCCGTCCCGAAGGCCTGTGGCCCAGCCGACGGGTGCGAATGGAGATTCGGGGGGAGGAGTAGCACGAAAGACGCGAAAGGCACGAAAGGGGAGGATAGATGGCACTGCTGGAACTTCGTGACCTGACCAAGCAGTTCGGTGGGTTGACGGCTGTGGACCATGTCAGTTTCTCCCTGAATGAGGGGGAGATTCTGGGGCTCATCGGTCCGAACGGGGCCGGGAAGACAACCATCTTCAACCTGATCACCGGCATCTATACCCCGACGTATGGGGAAATTTTCTTTGACGGTCACCGGATTGCCCATCCGCCGCTGAATGCCCGGAAGTTCATCACCCCGGTCTGGTGGCTGCAGTGGGTGCCGGTCCGGTCGGTCCGGGAGCGGTGGGACCAACTGCGGACGCTGCGGCCCCACGAGGTCACCGAATTGGGCATCGCCCGCACGTTCCAGACCATTCGCCTGTTCAAGAATATGACTGTTCTGGAGAACGTGATGGCCGGCGTCCACCACCGGACCCGGGCCGGGGTGTGGGGGGCTCTCTTTCGCCCACCGGCCCAACGGAAAGAAGAGCAGTTCATTGTCGCTGAAGCGGAAAGGCACATCCGGTTTATGGGGCTCTCGGAGTTCCGGGACGAGTTGGCCAAGAATCTCCCATACGGGCATCAGCGACGACTGGAGATCGCCCGTGCGCTGGCGGCCCACCCCCGTCTGCTTATTCTGGACGAACCGGCGGCCGGCCTGAACGAGCAGGAGACGCTGGAACTGATGGACCTCATCCGCCAGATTCGGGATTCGGGCATCACTATCCTGCTCATTGAGCACGACATGAAGGTGGTGATGGGTATCTGTGAACGGATTGTCGTCCTGGACTACGGGAAAAAGATTGCCGAAGGGACGCCGGAGGAGGTGCAGCGGAACCCGCGGGTCATTCAGGCCTATTTGGGCGAGGAGGAGGTGTGACGATGCCACTCCTGAGGATAGAAAACCTGCACACGTACTACGGCCACGTCCACGCCCTCAAGGGGATTGACCTGGAGGTGGATGAAGGGGAAATCGTCACCCTCATCGGGGCCAACGGGGCCGGTAAGAGCACCACGCTCCGCACCATCTCCGGCCTGGTCCGCCCGCGCGAGGGCTGGATTGAGTTCGGCGGGCAGGTCATCAACCACGTCCCGGCCCATAAGATTGTCCAGATGGGGGTCTGCCATGTCCCGGAGGGCCGCCGCATCTTCACCACACTGACGGTGATGGAAAATCTGATGATGGGGGCATATACCCTTAAAGACGAACGGGCCATTCGGGAGAACCTGCAGCGGGTCTTTGACTTGTTCCCCCGTCTGGCGGAGCGGAAGAATCAGTTGGGCGGCACCCTCTCCGGCGGCGAGCAGCAGATGCTGACCATCGGGCGGGCGCTGATGTCCCGGCCGCGGCTCCTGTTGCTGGACGAGCCGTCGCTGGGGCTGGCGCCGATGCTGGTCAAGGCCATCTTTGAGACGATTCGGGAGATCAACGCGCGCGGCACGACTATCCTGCTGGTGGAGCAGAACGCTCGCGCGGCGCTGAAGATTGCCCATCGGGCCTACGTCCTGGAGACCGGACGGGTCGTCCTCTCCGGCCCGGCCCAGGAACTGATGCGGGATGAACGGGTGAGGAAGGCGTATTTGGGGGAGAGGTAGGGGGAGGGAGTAGGGAGTATGGAGTAGGAAGTAGGGAGTACGGAGTAGGAAGTAGGGAGTAGGAGGGATGGGGCAGCCCGTGCTGTTTGATGTGAAGACCGGAGATTCGGGGGATGAGGCCCAGCGGTTGGAGCAAAAATATGCCCACCGGATGCGCGAGGACCTGCGAATGGGAAGCCTGGTCTCCTATGTGGGCAACAAGGAGGTCCCCCTTCTTCGCCTGTATCGCTACAAGGAGGCCTTCGCGTTCCGTTTTGTGGAGGAGTGGTTGAACCGTTTGGGGGTCCATCGGGAGGATACCGTTTTTGATCCCTTCTGCGGGATGGGCACTACGCTCCTGGCCGCGTCCTGCCAGGGGATACCGGCCGTCGGAACCGACCGTTTGCCCGTAGCGGTATTCATCGCCCGCACTCTGCCCCTCTTCTTTCAGGTCCGCCCCGGAGAACTGCCCCGGGTCTTTGAGCATCTCCGGCAGACGGTCCCCTCGGCCGAGCCGGCCCCTGTCGCAATGGACGTGGCCATTATGGGTGTCGCGTTTCCCGCCGACATTCTGCTGGCACTGCGCCGCTGGAAAGGGGCCATTGATGGCCTGGATTCACCATTTCGGGAGATTTTTCTGCTCCTGTTCTTCTCGGTTTTGGAGGCCTGCAGTTATACTTCTAAAGACGGCCAGTTCCTGCGGCTGAGGCGAGATAAACGACTGGCGGACCCGGAGGAGGCACTGGCAGGAAAGGTGCGGGAAGCCGAAACGGACGTCCGGTGGATTCGTGAGTTGGGATGGGACAGGGCCTTTCTGCCCTTCCAGGTTGTGCTGGGGGATACCCGGCGGCTGGAAGATGTCCCCTTTGAACGTCCCCCAACGGTGATCATCACTTCTCCGCCCTACGCCAACCGGTACGACTACACCCGCACGTACTCTCTGGAACTCTGTTTCCACTTTGTGCGAACCTTCGCCGAATTAAGGGAACTACGACACAGTCTGCTTCGTTCCCACATTGAGGCGAGGCTGGCACCTGCCGAGGAGGCACCCCATCCGGCGGTACGAGAACTGGTGGATTTCCTGAGGGCGCGCGGCAAAGCCCTGAATAACCCCCGAATCCCGGATATGCTGACCGGGTATTTTGTGGATATGCAGAAGGCCATCCGGGAGTGGAGGAGAGTCCTGGCCCCTTCGGCGCGCGTGGCCATGGTCGTGGACAACGTGCGCTTTGAGGGCCGGATGCTCCCGGTGGACCTGATTCTCTCCGAAATGGCCGAGGAAGAGGGTTTTGTCGTGGAGGAAATCGTCGTCGCCCGGTACAAGGGGAACAGTTCCCAGCAAATGGGCCGGTACGGGCGCGTCCCGGTACGGGAGAGCATCGTCGTTTGGAGGAAACAGGAGTGAGCACGGATTCCCGACATCAAACCTGGTTCCTGGATCAACTGACCAAGAGCGAGTTTTTCCACCAGAAATTGCACGAGTGGAAGATGTTATCGGTCGCCGAAGCCGTGGAGGCATTCAGGGGAGAGACGCTTCGGTGGAACCTGCCCGACCTGGGCATTTCTGAAGCCGCCTGGAACCGGGTCATCCACCGGGGAATCAAGCCGGTCACCGTCTTCGCCCATCCACAGGTCTTGATGACGATTCCGGGCTCAACCGGTTACTACCGGATGCTCTCCATGGTTTCACAGAAATCCATGGTGCGGGTGGGATTGACGGTGAACGCGTATGAGACGGGTACATCTTTCCCTGATGAAGCGGCGGCACAACAAATCGCCCGTCACCTGAATCAGATCATCAGCCAGTTGATTGAGTTTGACGAAGAGATCAATGCGCGGGAGTTTGATCTTTGGCGCGGTATGGCGGCTGGTACCCAGGCACAGGGCTCCTGGCAGAACGCGAAAGGGGAGCGGGTGGAGGCTCTGGTGAAGGGCCTGATTCAACGCAGACTGCGCGAGCGGGGGTGGGTGGTCACAGAGAGCCCTGACGGTGGGCGTATGGAACTCTCGGACGGCCGCGTCGTCACGTTCGGCGATGAGCCGGACATCGCGTTCTATAAAGGGGACCGAATCCGGGCGGCCGTTGAGGTCAAAGGCGGCATAGACCCTGCCGGGATTCTGGAGCGTCTGGGAGCGGCACTGAAAAGCCTGAACCGGGCCCGGGAAGAGAACCCAACTGCAGTGACTATCCTGATTGTGCAGGGCACATCCCTCACCGGGAGGGCCAAAGAGGACCTGGAACTTAACCGCCATATCATCACTCACTGGTTTACTATGGAGAGTCTCCTGACCGAGGAAGCCGTCCGTTCGGAGGTGTTTGAACTCTTGGGGATTTAGGCGACATGAACGAACCACTCCGCTGCATCAACCACCCCAACGTAGAAACCTACCTGCGCTGTGCCCGATGTGGGGTGCCCATCTGCCCCCGATGCGCGGTGCCGATAGAGGTGGGCTATATCTGCCCTGCCTGCCGCAACCGCCGGCAGCAGGTCTTCTACGCCGAATTCCGCCCGGTCTACTACCTGGTCGCGGCGGCGGTGGCGCTGCCCCTGGCCTTCATCGCGGGCTGGATCATCCCCGCTTCCGGCTGGCTGGCGATCTTCCTCGGCCCCCTGGCGGGCACGGGCATCGCCGGGGCGGTCCGCCGGGCCATTCGCCGCCGGCGCGGCCGCTACACCTGGCTGGTCGTCTCCGCCTGCATCCTGATCGGCGGCCTGCCCCGGATGCTGATGGTACTCCTCCCTGCCCTGGACCCTTCCTACGCAGCCGTGCCCTTCTTCGGCATCGCCTGGCCCCTTCTCTGGGGAGGCGTCTATCTGGTGGGGGCCATCGGCACCGCCATCGCCCGGTTGAGGATATGAGGGATAAATCTCACACGGAGACACAAAGGCACAAAGATAAAAATAACTACCTACCCAAGAGCCGTTTCATAAAAACCACGAAGGACACGAAGGCCGCTTTTGTCTTTGTGCCTCTGTGTCTTTGTGTCTTTGTGTGAGAAACAAGATGCTGACCGAACTCCACATCCGCGATTTCGCCATCATAGACGAACTCCACCTCTCCCTCCCCTCCGGCCTCATCGTCCTGACCGGGGAGACGGGGGCGGGGAAGTCCATCATCATTGACGCCGTCGGCCTGGTGCTGGGGGGACGGGCCGACCCCACCGTCGTGCGCGCCGGGGCCGACCGGGCCCTGGTGGAGGCCGTCTTCCGCCTGGACCCGGCCCATCAGGCCGCCCTGCGCCCCATCCTGGAGCAGGAGGGGCTGGAGGGCGACGAACCCGACCTCCTCATCATCTCCCGCGAAGTGCGGGCCGAGGGGCGGAGCATCTGCCGCGTCAACGGTCGGGTGGTGACCCTGGCCCTCCTGAGGGAGGTCGCCGAAGGACTGGTGGACATCCACGGCCAGAGCGAACACCTCTCCCTCCTGCGGGTGCGGGAGCACGTCCACATGCTGGACCGCTTCGCCGGCCTGGAGGAGGCCCGGGCCCGCGTGGCCGACCTGGTCGCCCAGGTGCGCGCCGTCCGGCGGGAGCGGGCCAACCTGGAGCAGGACGAGCAGGAGCGGGCCCGCCGCATAGACCTCCTGCAGTACCAGATCGCGGAGATTGAAGCCGCCAGCCTCCGCCCCGGCGAGGAGGAGGAACTGGCGGAGGAACGGGTGCGGCTGGCCAACGCCGAACAACTCTCCCTCCTCCTGGCCGACGCCCTGCGGGCCCTGGACGAAGGCAGTGGGGAAGGCCGCCCCGCCACCGACCAGTTGGCCCACGCCCTGCGCGCGCTGGAGGGACTGGCCCGCATAGACGGAACCCTTGCCCCCCGCCAGCAGGAGGCGGAGGAACTCCTCTACCGCCTCCAGGACCTGGCCGACGGCCTGCGGGAGTACCGGAACCGGGTGGAATTCAACCCCCGTCGGCTGACCGAAGTGGAGGAGCGGCTGGACCTCATCCGCCGCCTGAAGCGGAAGTACGGCGCCACTGTTGCCGAGGTGCTGGAATATGCCCGGCGCGCGGCGGCGGAACTGGAGACCATCACCCACAGCGAAGAGCGCATCGCCGAACTGTCGGCCCGGGAGGAGCGCCTGCTGGCCGAACTGGCCCGCGCGGCGCTGGACCTCTCCGCCCGCCGTCGGGAGGCCGCCCGGCGGCTGGCGGCGGGCATTGAGGCGGAACTCCGGGACCTGCGCATGCCCGGCGCCCGTTTCGCCGTGGATTTCCGCTGGACGGCCGACCCCGACGGCGTCCCCCTGACCCCTGAAGATGTCGCGGCGGCGGGCATAGACGGGGGCGATTTCCCCCTCCCGGCCCGGGTCGGTTTTGACGCCACCGGCATAGACCGGGTGGAGTTCCTCGTCTCCCCCAACCCCGGTGAACCCCTCAAGCCGCTGACCAAGATTGCCTCCGGCGGCGAGACCTCCCGGCTTATGCTGGCCCTCAAGGCCGTCCTCTCCCGCGTGGACGAGACCCCCACCCTCATCTTTGACGAGATTGACCAGGGCATCGGCGGACGGGTGGGCGCGACGGTGGGGGAGAAACTCTGGCGGCTGACGGTCGCCGCGGCCAACGGCGGGGTGGCCCACCAGGTCCTCTGCGTCACCCACCTGCCGCAACTGGCGGGCTTCGGCGATGCCCACCTGCGGGTGGAGAAAATCCCCCTGGAGGGCCGCACCGTCACCCGGGTGACCGTCCTGGAGGGGCCGGCGCGGGTGGAGGAACTGGCCCAGATGTTAGGCGCCAGCGGCGAATCCGCCTACCGCAGCGCGGAGGAGATACTGGAGGAAGCAGGAAGTAGGAAGTATGGAGTATGGAGTAGGGAGTATGGAGTAGGGAGTATGGAGTAGGGAGTAGGAAGCAAGATGTATCCATCACCCTTTCGTCCCGATACCGCATCACCATCCCCCGCGCGCTGCGGGAGCAGTTGAATCTGAGACCCGGACGGAGTACGCGCTATGTCGTGATTGTTCAAAATTCGGCAAAGGGGGGAAAGAGAGGTCTATCTCCCTGCTGTTCTTGCTTTTCTTCCCCAATCCCTCAGGCCAGCAGGAGGGCCAATGGCGCTCCCCCTGGTGCAGATGATTCCCGCACCACGCCAGAAGTCGGCTCACATTGACCGCGGACTCTTCTCGTTTGTACCCCCGCATGCTCCGATACCGCTCTTTCACCCACCACCCGATCGCCCGCTCCGCGGCATTGTTCGTCCCGTCTATCTGCTCACCGTTTCGCCCTTTCCAGCCCCGATACCGGGTCAACCGCCCCCACAGATTCCAGCGGTCCAGCAACAGTAAACGTACGGCCGCAGCGGAGACACCGATACCGCTGGGCGGTGACCTCCTGGTACTGGATGTCCCGCAGCGGTTTCGGGACTTCCTGCACCTGTTGGAAGTGCCTCCCTTTACATCCCGGATAAGGGCAGATCTGGGGGGCCTGGAACGCATCCGGCTTCACTGGGGGCAGACGAAAGAGTAGCCGCATCTCTTCTCCTCCCGCAAGAACGGATTGCCTCCAACATTATACCCCAATTTTACCAACAGGTGAACAATCACCCTGGCCCTCTGGGCTTGCTATTTGGGAAGAAGTGGGTATAATATAAGCAATCGGGTCGGAGGGAGGTGAGAGGATGCCGATATATGAGTATCAGTGCAAGGAATGTGGTGTTCGGTTTGAGCGGTTCCAGCGCTTCAGCGAAGAGCCCCTGAAGGTCTGCCCGGAGTGCGGGGGCACGGTCCACCGGCTGGTCCAGCCGGTGGGGATCATCTTCAAGGGCTCCGGCTTCTACGTGACCGATCACCGGGCCTCTTCTTCCACCACCACAACGGGGAAGAAATCGGCGAAGGAAAACGGGGGCTCGGAGAAAAGCGGTGAGGATTGAAAGCGCCGCACAGGCGATCAAAAAGCGGACGCGCCCAACCCGGCGCGTCCGCTTTTTGTTTACGGAGCCGCAGCGGGTTTACAGTTGGTAGCCGCCGGAAGCGGGGATGATTTTCTGCTGGTAGTCGGTTACAAATTCCAGGAGCCGTTCCTTCAGCCGCCGCCAGCGCTCGGAGGCCAGAATCCGGCGCGCGGTGTTCAGGTCCTCAGCAACCATTCCGGTGAGAATCTGGGGCCCCTCTCCGTACGCGGTGTACCACATATCCGTTGCCTGAAGGCCCAACTCCTCCAGTGCTGGCTCAAATTCCTTCGTAAAAAACTCAAAATACTCGTTCTCCAGCCCCGGAATCAGGTTCCAGCCCATCAGCAATTTGACCACGTTGACTCCTTACCGCTCCTGCGGATGGTCTGAGTCCTCAGGCCGGTTGCGGCGGCGGGCCCGTCGGGCCGCCAGGGCCGCGGCAGCCATCCCGAATCCAATCCCAATCGCAGTCAGCCCGTAGCCAGTGACGGGCAGAAGGGCCGGGCCCGTAGAGGGCAGGGTCTGCGGCGAGGGGGCGGTTTCGGGAGGCTGCGATACAGGCGTGGATTCCTCAGGAGGCATCGCCGTTGGGGACGGTATAATCTCCGGCGTCGGGGTCAGGGTCGGGCGGGGTTGCTGGGCGCTGGCCGGAGGAGACGTCGCTGGCGCGCTCACCATCAGGAGCAGCGCGCCGACAATCAGCCACAGCAGCAGGCCGTTCTGAACTCGGTTCATCGGACACCCTCCGGGTTGAGGTGACGGGTACAATGATAGTTTACTGCAAATTTCTATTTATGCAAGTGTCCACCCAAATTGTAGGACAACTGCTCGCAGTTGTCCTACAAAGCGGCCACGCCCAACGAAATTGGGACACACCCTCCCCCGCTGCCGCTGGACATTTGGTGAAAAATCGGTATACTTTTGCCTGAGGAAACAATCGGTAAAGAACCCCGAGCCAATCAGGAGGCCCTCTATGCTCCGCCGTCTTACCGTGATCCTGCTGGTGCTATCCCTGGCCACTTGCAGTGTCCCGCGCGGAGCCGCCGACCCTCTCCGGACCGCCCGGCAGCACATAGAGGCCAGCCGCTGCGCAGGCGTGGACCGCTACGCCCAGGCCGTGGCCGACCTGGAGGCTGCGCTCTCTGCCGACCCCCATCAGGTAGAGGCATACTACTGGCTCTTTGTCGCTCACCGCGCCCGGGGGGACTCCTCCGCCGCCGAACGGGCCCGGGCCGCGCTGGAGGAGGCCGTCGCCGCGGGGCGGGGCGGGCCCGCCGGACGCTTCTGGCTCCTCCGGCTCTACCGGGAAGCGGGGGACGGGGAGGCCGTCCAGCGTACCCTTTCGGTCATGGAGTCCGTCGCTGAAGCGACTCCCTCCGATGTGGAAGCCCGATACTGGCTGGGCCGCGCGTACTACGAAACCGGCCAGGCCGACCTGGCGGTCCAGTCCTTCCAGCGTGTGCTGGAATTGAAGTCCGATCACGGGCTGGCCCACTTCTGGCTGGGGCAAATCTACGCCGAGCAGGGCCAACTGGAGGAGGCCCGGCGGGAACTGGACGCCGCCCTCCCCCACCTGACGGAGAAGGCCGCCGCCTACCACAATCGGGGCGTCGTCGCCTACCAGTTGGGGGACCTGGAAGCGGCCGTCTCCGACCTGCAGGCGGCCCTCAAAGAGGACCCGGAGGACCCCCGCTCCCACTACCAGTTGGGCGCGGTCTACCTGGCCCAGGCCATCCCCGCTAACCCCCTCGCCCTTCCCGACAGCGCACGGCTGGAGAACGCGCAGGAGGAGTTCACCCGCGCCCTCCAACTCTGCCCCGGCATGCCCGAGGCCCTCATCGGTATGGGCAACCTGCATCTCCTCCAGGGGGACGCGCAGAAAGCGCTGGAGGTGCTGAACCAGGTCCTGGAGCGGGAGCCGGACTCGCTGCAGGCCTGGTACGCCGTTGCCCAGGCTCAGGCCACGCTGGGCCATCCGGAAGAGGCCTGCCGCGCGCTGGATCAGTTCCTCTCCCTCTCCCCGCCCGCAGAGTGGGCCGAGCAGGCCGGAAAAATGAAGGGACAACTGGGATGCCCTTAGGGGAATGACCAATGACAAATGACCAATAACAAATGACAGAATGACCAATGACAAATGACAGTGTTGAGTCCTATAAAATCGTACCGGGCTAAAGTCTCAAAAAATCGTGCCCTCACCCCTCCCCCTGCCCCCAGGTTCATAAAAATCTCTGAATCATTCGTGCCCCTCTCCCGCTCGCCTTCGGCGGCGGGCGAGGGGAGGGGGTGGAAAGAGGGGTTTTGCGGCGGGCGGCGAAGCCGCC
>Ga0272447_1001993_pt1 | contig 11762 bp, 8 predicted proteins | sample YNPCB0133_FD_194589 | JGI IMG/M metagenome (GOLD analysis project Ga0272447, IMG submission 194589) | Hot spring microbial mat communities from Yellowstone National Park, WY, United States - YNP-CB-013-3 | ecosystem: Environmental > Aquatic > Thermal springs > Hot (42-90C) > Sediment | place... | reverse complement strand
GTTCGTAGTCAGGCACGGAGCGCCAGCGGAGTGCCGTTCCGCGCCTTTTGGACGCCACTCCGCTTCGCTTCGTGGCTTACTACGAGCATCTTCGTTAGAGCGTTGATAAGCCCTGCAGCGAACCTCCAGTTGCTGCAGGGGCAGGAAGTCGTGGGGGTGTCCGGGCAGTGAGAGACAGACGCCGCTGGCGCTGTCGTATATCCCCACGCCGATGGTGTAGCGGCCGGGAAAGAGGTCCGCGGTATCGGTCCAGCGGGAGAGTTTCTACCTGAAGTCAGGCTCGTAGAGGGTGACAGGGACGTAGAGATTGGATGTTTTTATGGTTTTCCGTAGGGAAAGGTCCCTTGCGGCAGGATTTCCACAGATCTCAACGGGATGAAATCCCCCATCACCTGCCCGTCCTTCAGTACAGGTAATCGGGTCATTGCGGGCCAGAGGTACATTCCAACGTTCAGTTGGTAAGGGCCTGGAGAGAGATCCGGGGGCAGCCGGATGGCATAGTGGTCCAGAATCTCCTCCCCGGGCACCCATTCACCGGTCGGGAAAGCTCCTCCCGCCGGAGGAGTATCTATTTGTGCCACCAGGCGCCCATCCTGACTCAGGAGGTGGACAAAGACGGTGTAAGAGTGAGAAATCGGATGCAGGGCCTCCCAGTACAGGGTCAGGAGAAGGAAATCGCCAGGGTAAGGGACCTCTGGTCTTATGGAATATCCCCGCAGACGTATTTCATCCCCCAGATGAATGTCCATCGGGTGCTCTATGCCTGGAGGGGTTTCCAGAATGAACAGAGATAGGGTCGCACCCAGGTAGTCCTGCCGGAGACCCAGATAGGCATGGCGGGCCAGCCACGCCCGGGCCCTGAGGGAGGGATCGTATTCCTGGGGATTGCCGAAGTCCACCAGCCAGGCCCGCTGGTATCCTGCGGTGGCCTCCAGAAGGAATTGTTCGGTCTCCTCTTCCGTGAGGAGAACATCGGGCGGAATAAAGCGATGCGACATTCCTTCGGGGTGATAGTATTCAAACAAAGAGGCCTGCAGCGGGTTGTTCAACAGGATCAGATCTCCTTCCTGTGCCTGAGCCGCAATATCAGCCATCACGCTACCGTACTGGCCCTTCAGAAAGGCCGGGTTGTTGTGATGGTGCCAGAGGGAGAGGGCGTTCAAAACCCCGATGAAACTTATCCCGACTACGGACCAGACGGTCCCCACGCGTTTCCAGCCCGAAAGCCCGATGGCCGTCAGCAGCAGGAAGGACGGGGCGCAGACCAGGAGATACCGTTCCTCAAAAAAGGGCATCAGGGGATTGATCCCCCAGGCAAAGAGCAGGCCTCCCAGGAGAACCAGACCGAGAAATACGGCCATCCGGCGATGTCCCCAGGCGGCCGTTCTTCCCAGGCCCAGGAGGGCAATGCCGACGATTCCCCATCCCCATCGTTGCACCCCTACCGGGAGGGTCTTACCCACTCCATAGGCCAGAAGAGTCCGTGCGGTGATCTCCCCGAATTTTGCGAAGTTCCATTCGGCAAAACGGGCGGATGCTTTCCCCTGCAAAGAGTGGCTGTGATGAATTGCCCAGGGGAGGAAGCAGAGGGCCATGCCCCCCCAGACGACCAGCCAGGGCAAAATCCGGGGGAGATGTCGGTCTTTCCAAATTGTCCCGATGACGAAAATCGCCTCAGCCAGCAGCACTGCGAACGCATAATAGTGGCTGTAAACGGCAACCAGCGAGGAAAGAGCATATCCCCCCCATAGCCAGAGCGGGACGGATTCTCTCTTTTGCTGGTAGTAGAGTGCCATCCAGAAAGTCAGCATGGAACCCGTTGACCCGGCCAGAGAGAGTGCGTACGACCGGGCTTCCTGGGAATAGTAGATCAGAAACGAGGAAACTGCTGCGAAAACCGCGGCCAGAATCCCGGTCTCTCGCCGAATCAACTTTCCCAGTCGGTACATGAGAGGGACAACCATCATCCCGGCCAGGACGGAAGGAAAGCGGATAGCAAAAGGACTTTCCCCTGCTACCCTTACAGTTGCCCATAGGAGCATGTGATGTAGGGGTGGGTGAGTATCCATATTGCCGGAAAACACTTGTGCAAACGGGAAAAGGGCAATAGTGATGGAGCACGCTTCATCGCCCCAGATCTCCTGCCCATCCAGCCGGTAAGTCCGAAGGCCAAAGGCGAGAAGTAACAGGCACAGCAGGAGCAGAAGCGTCCTGTATCGCATTCACTCTCCTCAAGGTGTTTTTTGACCCGGTAAGGGTAGAAACAACCGGTCTTCCATGAGGCGCTCGCCGTTTTGGACCGCTGGCAACCGTTCCCCGGTCATTGCATCGTACATCCCAACGGAGAACAGATAGGGACCAGGCGGCGCATCGGCGGGTATGGTCAGGGTGTAGGTGTCTCTCACATAATCTCCCGGTAGCCAGTAAGTGGTGGGCCAGCGGCCTTCCTGGGGCCATCCATCTTTCTGGGCCACCAGCGTGCCGTCCTCTGTCATTAAATGATTGAAGACGGCGTAAAAGGCTGATGGACGAACTCGCGCGTGCCAGATATAGGTGAGGCGAAGCGTTCCGCCTGGACGGGTATCTCCCTCAATCCGATACCCTCGCAATTCCACTGCATCACCAAAAGTGACCCGGGTGTGCCGGACCCCCAGTGGCATGTACCGCAGAACCGGCCGCTGCTGAACCATCAGATTGCCCAGAGAGATGCTTTGCTGTCCGGTAGAAGTGAGCCAGTGCACGCCATCCAGTCCGATGACGGATAGCCGCAGTCGGGCGGGGCCTGGTGGGATCTCCACCGGCAGGGGGAACTGAATCTTCTGGGTGACCAGGCGCCCCGGCAGCCACCGGGATGGTGGATAGTCGGGAGCCAGCGGGACCGTCGCGCTGACCATCAGAGAAGGTTTCAGGACGGCTTGCCAGGGGACGATCTCCAAATGAAGCGAGAGATCGGACGTGGGCTGGTCCCAGGCAGCCCAATGGAGGGTCATCGGGATCGGATAGCCCGGATAGACCTGCCGGGTGAAGCCGCTGGCCACCATTGTCAGGCAAGAGAGACCGTCGGGCGAGCAAAAGAGAACAGGAGTGGATTCGGGGAAAGCGCATTTGAACTCTGTTGCGGCTTTCTCTGCCGGGGGTTCCTCCACCCGCAGAGAAAAGAGGGCGATTTCTGGCCCTTCAGAGGTTTTCAGTATTTCTCCCGTCTGTTCCTCCGCAACGCGCAGGTACACCGTGTACTCTCCCGGCGGCGCACCCGGGGGAATCCTCAGCCCTTCCCGGTCCAGAATGGTCTCCCCGGGTTGCCACTGGGAGGGCGGAAGGGCCCATGCGTTGGGAATTTCGTGGGCCTCATCCCAGGTGTTGCCCTGGCGATCGCGCAAGATCAAACTCTCTCTGACATCGCTGGTCAGATGCCGGAGGGGAGTCCATTGCAGCGTGAACCGAAGGGGCTGGCCAGCGGGTAGGGTTGTCGCTTCCCACTCCACCTGCTCCAGTCGCAGAGTACCCCCGAACTCCGCTCCTATGGGGCGGGACGGCGCCCCGGCGGGAAGGGGACGGAGATAGAGTTTGAAATCGGCGGTCCGCCAGACCGGATGGGCATGGGTGTTCAGCCATCCCTCCACGAAGTGGGGCGGGTCTACGTCATCCACCGCGGCAGGCAGAACCCAGAGTCTCTCGTACTGGCGCAGCAGGTCTTCCAGGACCGGCTGTGCCTCATCGGGGGACAGGCGGGGAGGTGCCTGAGGGGGGAGGGTGGTGATAGGGGGCAGACCGCCGGGGTCATAGTACTGGAAGAGAAGCCACTGCCATGGCCCATAAAAGAGAATCCCGTCGCCTGGTTGAGCGCAAAGGCGAACCTGGCTGAGGAGATGACCATACCCTCCCCCCCGGCGGTTCAGGACATGGGGGAGCCCATTGGCGGAAAGCCCGATTGCCAGGGCCAGGGAAAGCAGGAGAGCAGACCATCGCCAGGCCCTGCGAAGGCGGAAGACCATAGCAGGTGGAAAACTCAGCGCCCATGCCAAAAAAGGAAGCAGGAAGAGTATATATCGCTCGGTAGGGGCGCGGGGCAATTGATAGGCCAGGACCAGAGGCAGGGTCAGGGAACTGACCAGCCAGAGGGCCTCTGCCCATGCTCGCCGGATGGCGGCCAGGACAATTCCCAGGGATGCCAGGAGCAGAAAGGTGTAGAGGATGGGGAATGGAGGCCGGACCTCCTGACTGAAGATAAGGAGACAGAGCAATTGAGCGATGGATGGCACAGGTGGGATTTGCAGGAAAAGCCGGAATCCCTGCGCACTGGCCTGGAGGCCAGGGGATGCCATCAGCCAGGCAATGCCCGGGAGGGCCAGGGCCGCGTGAAGCGCAAGCCATGCCAGCAGCGGCCGCCAGCGGCGAAGCAGCAAAAGCACCAGCATCTGGATTAGGATGGGGAGAATCAGGTAGTAGTGGGTAAAAAGGGCCAGCAGGTGGACAATAGCCAGGAAGAAGAGGTGCTGCCATCGGGGCCATGAGGGAGCATGGAGCCAGCCCCTGAGGAATATCCCGGCCGAAAGGATGACCCAGACCACGCCGAGGGAGTACATCCGGGCATTCCGGGCATAATAGGCAAAGCCCGGCATCGCGGCCAGGAGAAGAGCGGGAATGAGACCCCGCGCGATGCCTGCTGGACTCCGGCGGGCTGCCCAGCCCAGCAGAGGGAGGGCGATTAACGCCATGGTGACAGAAAACAGACGGAGGCTGAATTCCCCGCTCCCTGCGGCCTTCATCCAGAAGTACATCAGAGTGTAGTACACCGGGGGATGCTCATAGATAGCCTCCCGCAGGTACTGGAACATTTCCGGCAGCGGCCGTCGGGCGATATACCATGTCGCCACCTCGTCAAAGGACAAATCGTAGACGGCCAGGCGCTGTAGCCAGAGCCCCCAGGCAATCGTCAGTAGCAGTAACCAGGCACAGAAATGTCGGAAGCGGAGCGATGTCTTCATAGCGCGATACAGGGTACAGGGATTCACCTAACCCCGGGCACTCCCTTTGCTGCCATGGCCCCAGACGATTATCAGTGCTATGGTGAAGAGCCCTGTTCCTGAAAGGCCCAATCCTATAAGCAAACTATGCGGCCGGAAGTGCATCTCTACCCGATGGGCTCCAGCGGGCACCAGAACTCCCCGCAGGGCCGCATTGGTCCGGTAAATGGGGACCGGTTGGTCATCTACTGTCGCGCGCCAGCCGGGATAGAAGGTATCGGAGAGGACCAGCAGGGCCGGCGCGTCCGTCTCCACGTGCAGGACCACGTCGTTGGGGCCATAGTAGCCCACTTCAATTTTCCCCTGGCCGGTCCCGTTCAGATGGGGGCCGTTCTGGACGATAGCAACTTCTTCGGGGCGGAAGTTCTCATCCAGCACCCGCTCCAATGCTTCGCCGTAACTCCCCACCACTTCCGTCCGGTAGACCAGCCAGACGCGGGAGAGGGCCAGGGTGTTCAGGTGGATGTCCACCAGGGGTGCGTCCGTAAAGACGGGCCAGATGCCCTCGCCGCCGGGCGGGGCACCTTTGGGGACGATCAGGTACTTGACGCCCAGCATCCGGTAGGCGGGGTGGGTTGCCGAGGGGATTCGCCAGCGCAGGATGTTGAACTCCCGCAGTTCCATCGGATTGCCGGTGCCCTGGGGAACCTCAAACCCGTCCATTTGCAGAAAGACGGGCGGTAAAAACCCGTGCACAATCGGGTCCACGTCCACCCGGAACCAGTTGGGGTCAGAGTGCAGGAAAGCCAGGGCGGCGGCGTGGGTCGTGTCGGGCCTGGGGGTGGGCTCTGTCTCCACCAGGGCGCCCAGGGCGACCAGTTCCGCCAGGAGCAGGAGGACCAGGCCAGCCCGGCCCCAGAGGCGGCCCCGGGCGGCGGCCCAGCCCAGCAGCGCGGAGGCCCCCGCCAGCAGAGCAGCAAAGCGCAGGCCAGTCAGCGCGCGGAGGCGGGGATGGACGTCGGGAGCTGCCTGTGCCCATCGCGGGGCTCCCAGCCACAGCAGGAGACCGATCAGGGCCAGCCCGGTCACCCAGAGCCACACAGCCCGGCGGGATGCCCGGGTCATCCAGTCCATCCCGGAGGCCGCCAGAATGGCCAGCGCAAACGAGACCAGGTAGATCGCGCGTGCGGTCTTCCAGGATTCGGAGAAGAAGGGGAATCGGACCAGTAAGGGGTAAACCGGGCCCTGATGGCCCAGCGCAAATGCAAAAGATAGCGCACCGAGTCCGGCCGGGAACCATATGCGGCGGGAGCGAAGATTCCCCAGCAGGCCAGGGATAGCCAGAAAGAGAGCGACTGCTCCCACATACCCACTCTCTACCCGTTCCGGGGTTAGCCAGAACTGAGCCACCCCTCTTCCGTGGAACAGCGGAGTCAGAAAGTCTATGATCATCGCTGAAGGGAATTCGTATCCTCCTCGCTGTTCCAGGGGTACTCCTGCTCGTTCGGTAAAGGGAAGCCGCTCCAGGCCGGGGAGGAGATAGGGAGCCGCCAGGGCGATGCCGATTCCACCGGCCAGGGCCAGCCGACCCAACCGCCGCAGGCCCTCCGGCCAGCCTCCCTCTGCGACCTGCCAGATGGCATATAGCCCCACCGCGATGGCCCCGTAGAGCGACGCCTGCCCGTGGCCCGCCAGCAGGAGCATTGCCACCGGGAGCGCCGCAGCAGCGATGGCCCGCCGCTGGCGGGCCGCCCAGTCTACTCCCAGAAAGGCCCAGGGCAGCCATGCCATCGCGTCGTTGAACTGGGGGTGGCCCAGGTGGACGATGAACGGGTCCGAAAACATATAGGCCACCGCCCCCGTCAGCGCGGCAGCCCGCCCCAGACGCCAGACAGGGGAGCGGCGCAGATACAGGTAGAGGCCGGTTCCCGCCAGCCACAGGGAGAAGGCCCCCCGCAGAAGCACCAGCCCCTCCGGGATCGGATCGGTCAGGAACAGGGGCCAGTTGATGGGGTTCAGAAGGCCATACTGCCCCTCCGCCAGAATGGGGTCGCCGCCCATCATCCGGTTGTCCCAGAGAGGGAAGATACCCCGATGCACCCATTCGGCGACGAAGGACCAGACCGGATAGAGTTGGCCCCACAGGTCACCGCTTCCTTTCGGGAAGCGGTATCCGGCGACCCAGAGGGGCCAGAAGAAGAGGGCGACTGCAGCGGTCAGGAAAAGGACTGCGGGCCCTTCCCAACGCAAGACCCTGCAAATTTTGTACTGCCTGACCAGTCGGTCAAAGCAGAGGAGAAATGTTGATGTCAACGTTCTACCGCCTGCCGTAAATTTGGGCAAAGTACCGCTTGGAGCGGTTGTAAGTGCGCTCCGCCTCCGGCGGGAAGACGCACCCCGGCAATTCGTCGTGGCTCAGGTGGTAGGCGATGCACTCGCAGCAGAGCCCCTTGCGGGGGCAGGGCTCATAAGTGCAGGTGCAGCGGGTCAGGTTGCGCTCCTGTTTGCATTCCATCTCGCCTTCCTCCTACGGAATCCATATGGTGGTTAGGTGGAGACGGTTGTCTGTTGCATCCCCGGCGACCACAGGAATTCGCTCCAGACTGGGTACAGAATACAACCCGCAGTAAATCTCGTAGGGGCCGGGAGGAGCATCGCCGGGGATTGGTAAGGTGGTCAAAAGGATCAGCCAATCCCCTTCGCGCCAGTATGGGCTGCTGACTCCGGGCCCATCCATCTGTGAAATGAAAACCGCCTCGGGGGAGAAGAGGTGGAAAAAGAAATAGTCCCAGTTGAGAGGGCGTTCGGCCCGCACTTTCCAGAAAGTTGTCAGAGCAAGGTTGTCCCCACGAACTGCTCTCTCTATCTGATAACCCCATAACTGCAGGCCGTTGGCCCACTCAGCGATTGGCCTGGAGGAACCTCCGGTGAAAGACCAGGCCTGAGTAGTGACGTAGAATTTCCACACCCCACACGGGCTGACGTCCAGAAGGCGCAAAGGATAGCCAATTCTATCCAGCATTGCCAATGTCCGTATATCCTCTCCTGCAACAAAATAGAGGGTGGGGGCAGCAGGCACCGACAGGCCGTTCCCCAGACGGGTGAAGCGGACGGAGATGTGGGGTGGAAGAAACGCATTTATAAAACCGAAGGTGGAATAGGATGCATCTATCCCATCGCTAAGGATGACCAAATCGCGAATAGAGGAACGGTCCAGTTCAGCCCTGATGGTATTCACCGCTGCTCGGACGTGTTGTTCTTGGAAACAGGTTTGACTCTGTTCCTGACGGAGAACTGCGTTAGAGACGAAAAGGGACCATCCGGAGAGACTTGCGAAGATAAGCACCAGTCCACCAACGCCGATGATGGGCCCTATCTGGCGGAGTCTAGAGAACCGCGGAGAAATCAACCGATGCAGGGCCACCCCCACATCCGTCAGGGCCGAGGCCATTGCCAGATAAGCCGCGGGATACAGAAACAACAGGTAATGGTGTTGCAGATAGTGGGTGTGGCGAATCAAGGCAACCAGAGGACCGGCGATCCACAAAAAAAGGACAATCCGGGCTGCCTGAGCTGAGGAGATAGAACCCTGTCGGGCCTTGGGGAGACATCGCAGAGTGAGAATTCCCAGCCAGACCAGGCTGAACCATAGCCATCCTCGCAGCAAGTTTTCCACTGCTTTCCAGATACCTGTGGCCAGAAACAACCCTCGGGCACTGACCAGGTCTCCTGCAAGGAGAAAAGGCGAGAGATTGACTTTAGCGGTTTCTCCTGATGCTGTGCCAGTAAGAAGTAGCCAGAGGGTCGGCTGAGAGAGGGCGTACGGTAGGAAAGAAAGGGCAACCAGAAGAAGGCTTACTGCAAAGCCTTTAAACCTTACCTGTCTATAGAAAAATAGCCAGGTTGTCCCTATGCTGATCAGTAAGGCCATGGAGGCCAGGTGAGAGTGAAATACGCCCATCAGCGTGCAGGCGACTCCAATCCAAATCAAGAAACGTCTGTTCCCAGAAATGGCCTCGGTCAGCAGCCACAGAGCCAATGTGGCGAAGAAGGGAATCATCACTGGATTCCAGATCAGCCGAGAAAAGTGGACTGACCAGGGACTGGCGGCATATAGGGACAAGAAGATTAGGGCAGGTGCTCTTCCCAAAAAGCGGCGCGCAAACAGGTAACTTATCCCAACACTGATGCTGTTCAGGAGTGCTGTCAGATAAGCAGCACTCAGAATTTGGTGGGTGAGCGCAAGAGGGATTGCATAAAGGTAAACAGGAAGGGCTGGATGGGCCAGACCTGCGGATGACTGGTTGGCCACGCGAGGGAACCTTCTCCCGCTGCCGATGTCCATGGCCAGTTTTAATAAGGTGGACTGGTCCGGGCTCATCCAGGTGGTTTCCATATGGACGAAGCGAAAATAGAGGGCAACCCCCAGGGCGGTCAGCAGAGCCAGAACTTCCGGGAAAGACCAGGCGCTGAAACGGGGTGTTTCCTCGAGGTTCCTTGTGGTCATTGGCAAAACCCTATCACCACCTCATACAGCACCCGGACGCCGAAGGCCAGGCCGTCCACCGGCACCCGTTCGTTGTGGCCGTGAATCATCTGCATGAAGTCCATCTCCGGCGGCAATTGGATGGGGGTGAAGCCGTAGCAGGGGATGCCGACCCGCGCCAGATGTTTGGCGTCGGTCCCGCCGGTGACCATCATCGGCACCACCGCCACCGCCTCGGGGTCGTGCCGCCGCAGCCCCTCCGCCATCGTCGCAAAGAGCGGGGTCCGGGAGTCCGCCGCTACCGGCGGCGCGACCATGATGGGCTCAAACTCAAACCCGTCCCCGACGACCGCCCGCACCTCCGCCAGGAAGGAGTCCAGGTCCTGTCCGGGGAGAATCCGCCCGTCCAGTTCCGCCTCCGCCTCCGACGGGATGACGTTGGTCTTGCTCCCGGCCCGCAGGACGGTCGGGGAGACGGTGTTGTGCAGCAGCGCGTGGAAATAGTGCACCTGCTGCGGGTCCCGGATGACCCGGCGCAGGACGAAGGCGCTCAGCGTCGGGTGGAGGACGCCCCGCAGGACCGCGCCGCGCACTCCGCCCAGCGCGGCGGCCATTCCCTCCACCATTCCGGCGACCGCGTCGGTGCGGTGGAAGGGGAGGGACGCCCGCCCCAGTTTCGCCACGGCCTCCGCCAGTTTGACCACGGCGTTATCCCGATGGGGGACGGAGCCGTGCCCCGGCGTCCCCCGGGCCCGCATGCGCACCCAGCAGATGCCCTTCTCCGCCGTCTGACAGAGATAGATGCGCTTCCCGCCCAGGCCGAGGGGAAAGCCGCCGAACTCCGTCAGCGCATATTCGGCCCGGATTTTCTCCAGATGATGGTCTATCAAGTACCCGATGCCGTAGACGCCGCCGGCCTCCTCGTCGGCGGTGGCGGCGAAGATGACGTCCCGCTTCAGGGGCAGTTTCTGGCGGGCCAGAAGGAGCATCGTCGCCAGTTGCATCGCAGTGGCGAACTTCATATCCAGCGCCCCGCGCCCCCAGACGTAACCGTCCACCAACTCGCCGCCGAAGGGGTCGTGGTCCCACTTCTCGGGCTCCGCGGGCACCACGTCCAGGTGGGAGAGGAGCAACAGCGGCGGGGCTTCGCCGCTCCCCCGGTAGCGGGCGACGACGTTCCCCCGCCCCGGCGCGGATTCCAGTACTACCGGGTCGTATCCCTCGGCGGAGAGGACTTCCGCCAGATACTCCGCCGCCGGTTTCTCGTTCCCCGGCGGGTTGACGGTGGGGATACGGATGAGGGCCTGCAGGTGACGGACGGCCTCATCGGTGATGTCGGTCCACTGGATGGTCATTGGGGTTCCCCCAAATGGAGATTCGGGTTATCAGCGATCAGTCCTTCCGCACGGGCGGCAGAGACAAGACGATTGTCAGCGGAGAGGAATGTCAGCGGGGATAAAGCCGTAAGACGCAGTGCCTGGTTCGCCAGCAAGGCTGAGGCCAATTGCAGCGCGTCGTAGGCCCGCAGGGGATGACGGTCTACCAGGTCCATAGCCAGGGCGCTGACCTCTGTGCTCACTTCTATCAAACTGTACCGGGTCAATGCATCGTAACGGAGAGCCTGTAGCGCGTCTGCGTAGTCGGGGAGAGACAGATACCCTTCACGGCGACGGCGGGCAATAGCACTGGCAACTGCTACCAGAGTAATGCGCGACGTTAACAGCAGATGGCCGGTTTCCGGAATCGTGATGGACTGTAGCCAGGCACTCCCGGTTTCCGCCACGTAAAGTTTCACCAAAGCGCTGGCATCCAGGTAATACGTGGACATTTTCAGCCCCGATCTTCAATAATGAGATCAGAGAGAGGACCTGCGGCCCCTAAAGTTTGGGCCAGTTCCCGACGGCGTTGTTCAGATACAGGCAGTACGTCCGGGCGAGACGGGCCCGGCTGTACCAGACCCGCAGCGATCAGGGCACGGAGAGCGCGAGTGGCCTCATCTGGCACTTCCGCTTCTGCAGATTCCAGAATCCGCAAGTGGACGGTTTCCCCTTCATTCAGGACGAGCCTGGTAAGGGGGTACAGAGCGCCTTTTTTGTATACGGCTGCAATAATAGGGCCCATTTCCCGGCTCCTTATTTGTGACTTGCCCGAAGGGCTTTTCAATCATAGCACATGCAACCCGATGAGGCAAGCGGGGCCGCGCCGCGTGATTGTTCACCTGTTGGTAAAATTGGGGTATAATGTTGGAGGCAATCCGTTCTTGCGGGAGGAGGAGAGATGCGGCTACTCTTTCGTCTGCCCCCAGTGAA
>Ga0272447_1001991_pt1 | contig 11764 bp, 11 predicted proteins | sample YNPCB0133_FD_194589 | JGI IMG/M metagenome (GOLD analysis project Ga0272447, IMG submission 194589) | Hot spring microbial mat communities from Yellowstone National Park, WY, United States - YNP-CB-013-3 | ecosystem: Environmental > Aquatic > Thermal springs > Hot (42-90C) > Sediment | place... | reverse complement strand
TAGGACAGAAATGGGATGTGTTCCGCACAGCCATGGCATGAACCTCACAGAAAATTGAAACAGATGAAATTACACAGATGGCGACATTGGCGGAGTCTTTGTCTTCTTGTGTCAGTGTAACCAGCAGCGATTGCTTGTCAACCAGGGTTTTCCAGATTACGGTAGCTGAGAGGACGGTGGTGCCTCGCTCTTCTTCCTTTCAACCCCTATATTGAGTAGTGACTACAATTCAGGAAAAACGGTAGCAACACAACCTATGATGTCCCCGCATTGTTGTGTTGCCCAAGCGGGTAATAACGACGCAAGTGCGGAACGATAACAGAAATGTGGCCATCACGAGAGGAAACCGAGCGTCTGGTGGAAGCTGCCCGTCGCGGGGATTCCCAGGCAGCAGAACAACTACTGCGAACCCACCGGGAGCCTCTCCGCCGACTCATCGCGACCCGCTTAGATCCGGTTCTGGCCCGACGCCTGGATGCCTCGGACATCGTCCAAGATGTTTTGCTGGAGGCCAATCAACGACTCATCGCCTACCTTCAGAAACCGGACATGCCCTTTCACCTGTGGTTGCGGCATCTGGCTCAGGATCGGATCATCGATGTCCATCGGCGTCATCGTCTGGCTCAGCGTCGTAGCATGGATCGTGAGGAAAGTTTGCAAGCGGCAGGATGGATGGACGATCCCTCCGCCACCGACTGGGCGGCGCAGTTGGTGGATACGGAAAGAACGCCGGCTTCCGAGGCCATTCGACGGGAGTTGCTCCGCCGGGTCACCGCTGCTCTTGGGCAATTGCCGGAGACCGACCGGGAAATCCTGCTTTTGAGACATCAAGAACAGTTGAGCAACCAGGAAGCAGCCACGATATTGGGGCTGAGTGAAGCTGCCGCCTCGATGCGATATCTGCGGGCACTCCGCCGGCTCCGTGCACTTCTGATTCCGAACTCCACGGAAAAAAAGCCTTTCCCTCCGACTCAGGAGGACAACCCACCGTGACGAGTGTTTCCTTGTGGGCGGTTCATCTGGCGGACGGAGCCATCGCAGAAACCTGGATTGCTGCCGGCTGGCTGGGCTGCATCCTCCTCCTGTTGCGACCTCTCCAGCATCTCCGGGAAGAAGACATCCCCCGCCTCGGCTTGTTGACGGCTGCTTTCTTCGTCAGCTCCAGCATTCACATCAAGCTGGCAATCCTGCCCACCAGTGTTCATCTGCTCCTCAACGGCCTGGTCGGCGTTCTCCTGGGCCCACGTGCCCCCATCGCCATCGCCATCGGCTTACTTCTCCAGTATGTGCTGCTGGCTCACGGAGGATTGACCACTTTAGGCTTGAACACATGCATCATCGCCGCACCCGCTTGGGGAGCCGCTCTGTTGGAACGGCGATTGCGAACGGTGCTGTCGCCCTTCTGGCGTGGGGTCCTGCTCGGCGGCGGAACCGTAGGATTGACCGTTCTGCTCAATTTTACAGTTCTACTTTTGGGAGGCAAAGAAGATTGGGGAGTGTTGGCCCGGCTGGTCCTGCTGGCTCATATACCCGTGGTTGTGCTGGAAGCAGCAATGGTGGGAGTGATTCTGGCGTATATTGAGCGGGTCAAGCCGGAATTGCTGGAACACTCTCCGACGCCCACCATGACGATGACCTCTGGACCTGGCGCTGGCAATCCCCGCGAACGCCGTAAGGATGGTGCCGTTTCTGGCATCTGCTAGGAAGAAACCGGAAGGACTTCCTCAAAGGGTACCTCCCATTGCCCCAAGCCGATATGTACAGTGACGAGACGTTTACGCTGGTCCACACGCACGACACGTCCGACGGCATCGAATCGGCTCACTCGCACGGTCTCCCCTTCCCGCAGGCGACTCCGCCATTGTTGGAGCTGAGTCAACTCCGCCGCTTGTTGTTCCAGTTGAGCGCGACGCTGGGCATAGGCCTGTTTTTCCTGCTCCGCGGCAAGCCGAGCCGCAACAGCTTCCGTTTTGGCTTGTTCGGCCTCCTGACGCACACGTTGCAACCGAGCCAGTTCCGCGGCCACATCCCGACCCTGGTGCAGATAACGGGCTGCACGCTGGAGTAACTCGGGAGGCAGTTGCAGACGCCGGGCAATGGTCAACGCATTGCTCATGCCAAACTGGCCGATATGGAGTCGATAGGTGGGTCGCAAAGTTTCCACATCAAATTCGACGGCCCCGTTTTCTGCCCGAGGGTTGCTGAACGCATAGGTCTTGAGATCTCCCAAGTGGGTGGTGACCATCGCCCGACAACCGATCTGGTCCAGCTGATCGAGGATGGCCCGTCCCAAAGCTGCGCCTTCGGTAGGATCTGTGCCCGCCCCCAGCTCATCCAGCAGTACTAGACTATCTGCCGTAGCGGTTTGCAGGATCGAAGCAATCCGGGACATATGAGCGCTGAAGGTGCTGAGGGATTGCTCCAGGCTCTGTTCGTCGCCAATGTCCGCCAGGATGTGACGAAAGACGGGGACCAGACTTCCCGGGGCTGCGGGGATATGTAATCCCGATTGCGCCATCAAGCAGAGCAGTCCTGTCGTTTTCAGAGCCACAGTTTTACCACCGGTGTTGGGACCGGTGATCACAAGGATGTTGAAGTGGAATCCCAGCCGAACATCGATGGGCACTACCTGGCGAGGTGTCTGGTCCGCCGAGGGATTGGTACGAAAGAGATGCTCGAGCAATGGATGTCGCGCTTGCTGCAACCAAAGCCGACCTTCGGTGTTCAGTTGGGGAGCCGACATGCGGTAGTCCCGGCTGAACCGAGCCTGGGCGGTAATGAGATCGAGACGGGCAACGACGTCGAGGGCATATCCGAGAGGTCTAGCCAGGCGACCCACTTCCGCGCTGAGCCGACGAAGCACCCGCTGCACCTCCCGCTCTTCCGCCGCCTTGAGTGTCACCCGTTCCGCGTGGAGGGCCGCCACGGATGCCGGTTCGATGAAAACCGTCTCGCCTGTCGCACTCATGCGATGCACTACACCCGCTACCTTATGACGATAATTCACCGCCACGGGCAAGACATGGTGGTCCCCATGCACCGTGGCATTGGGATAACTGAGCAGGCGACGCAATTCCGGATCCCGCAGCATCCGACGGATTTCGCCTTTGATCCGTTCCTCCAGTTCGTGCAACCGGCGGCGGATCTCAGCCAGTTCATTACTCGCCAGGTCCAGCACATGACCCCGTGAGTCGATACAAGCCGTGATGAGGCGTGCCGTAGGACCAAAATCTTCGATCCCCGCCAGGAGCTCCATCAACCCCTTACAACTCGGAGGAAGACGCATACGGTAGCGATACAAGGCACCGGTGGCCTGTAACGTTTCCGCGATCTGAACCAGTTGCTCCGCAGCCAGCATCGTCCCTAGTGCTGCCCTACGGACCCAAAGCCGGATATCATGAACCCCATGCAGCGGCGGTGTCACACCGGCATCCAGGGCTTCGACCATTTCGCTCGTCCAGGCTATCTGACGCCGGATGTGAGCAATATCGGTCGATGGCTCCAGACGGCGGGCCAACTCCCGACCTAACGAGGTGCTTGCATATGAGGCCAGCAGTTCGCGTATCGTCTCGTATCCCAGCAGCTCTAACGTGTGGGCATCCATGTAGATATTCTAGGATCGGCTGCCTGGGAACCGAATGAATGTTTCTCATCTGCTCCCAACGGCCGTTTGTCCCCCACTCCTAACGGATCTGACGCGCCCACGTTTCCAAAAAATACCCGCTCCCCGCTGGAGCCTGAAACTCCTTGGGACGTGGTCGGTCCACGGGACCATAACACAGCTTCAATTGATTCCCAGCCAACTCATAAATTCCGTGCCGCTTTTGCCCCTTCAAGGGCCCGTCCTTGAACTCAAAGAGGATTCCCTTGGGTTGCGTCGTAGGATCCAGCGTGACGTGAACCGTGGCCAGCACGATCGGCCGGCTTTTCCCATCTTTTCCCTTATCGATAAAGTAGAGGTAATAGTCGCTCTGATCATATACGGCGGTGATCTGTTTCATAACTTCCGGTGTCATCTGGGATCTGCCTTCAAATTCACAGTGTAAGGGTTTCCACTGACCCTGCAAAGCGGCGAGGTCATCACTTGTGCCGGGTTCCCCCGCCATTGACATCCACCATCCCCCCAAACTCCCTAGCACTCCTCCGCACAGCACAACCAGTCGCCACATGTTCCCTCCTCCTGAACGCACCCGATAAGCCTATCCGTTAACGTAATATTCCCACCGCTGCACCATCCCGGTGGCAACAAATACGCTCTATGTCCCTACCCCGACTCCGTGTCAATCCCGACTTTTGCTCCGGCATCAGGCTTGATCAGGCTGTACGCCTTTTCCTCCCACGTGGGTAACAAACGTGGGCCGAAGATCTATCGATAAGAGAGATGTATCTCGCATGAATATCTCATGAAGGTCAATAGCATGAGTTGACAACGTATATGCAGCAAGTATTATTGCTTTTTTCGTGCCGGATCACGGTACCTGCGTCGGGGGATTTCAGGCTATCGCCTCGGGCGGCTTATGCCAGACACTCAGGACACAGTGTTGTCCGAGCACACGAAGAGCCAACCTTCGGACCGTTGTCCAGCGGAAGGGGTTCAATGCTGCCGAGAGGATCTTTTGCTCCATCACCAAGAGAACAGCCCGACCGCCGGGTTTGAGTACCCGATTCCATTCGCGGGCCAAGCTCGTGTAAAGCGGCAGGATTTCCTCCTCAGAAGCCAATTGTTTCCCGAAGGGGGGATTACACAAAAGACGGTCGACGCTGGCATCAGCCAAAGGCAAAGAGCGTGCATCCCAACGTGCCAGACCGACCGGTCCCAAACGGTTCAGATTCTGCGTGGAAACAAAGACCGCATGGGGATCGATATCGCCACCGAGCAACCGGACTGGTGCTCCTCCTTTGCGGTGCCGTGCCACAGTCAAGGCTTCGGCCAGAATCGTCCCCGCTCCACACATCGGATCCAGAACCGTCATACCCTGGCCAATACCAGCCAATCGAACCATGGCCGCTGCCACCGTCGGACGCAACGATGCTGCGATATGCTCTTGCTTGTAAGTGCGGTGCCGCATCGAACGGTCGGAGAGACGAACACCGCATACCGCCATCCTGCCGTGAATCGTCAGCCAGATTTCCAGCCAGGCGTTCTCATCCACCTCATACCAACCGGTGGGCAATACCCGACGCAGTCCCGCGCGAAATGCCTCCTCCGCATCTACCCGTCGGTATCCATGTTCCCCCTGCATCTGACACACCAGATGAAAGGTAGGCTTGCCACGCTGAAGAGGTCGAACCAGATGATGCCAGCGGAAGAGACACGGCCAATTCGGTTTCCGAGCCGTCCAGTGACGAATCAAATCCAGATCCGCAGCGCGATAGGTCAAACTATCGCTGCCCCAGGCCAGAAGAAAAACGTCCTCCGTCGTACGCAGGGACAACACCGACTCATCGATGTGCGCTAAACGAAAGACCACCATTCCCCGACCTGTTTTCTTCACCTCACCCTGCAACTCCTGGACGATCTCATCCGCAGCGATCCCCTCCAAACCATCATGGGTGAACGCATACAATGCCGGCAATTCGAGAGACAGATCATTTCTCTTGTGACGTGCATGTGCCATAATCCGCTGGTCCACCTCGGTCTTCGTCCACCCTATCGGTCTGATCCCCGGACGCTGTCCCCCATTTGGAAACGCACCGAACCCTCTGGAAATGCCCCCACCAAGCTTCCCTACCCTATTCTGTTACCAGAAAACCCCTGATGTTCCCCCGCCTCCAGGACACATCCTATAAGCCACAAGTAGGCCTCGCTTCCTGTTACCAGAAAACCGCCTGGTATCCCCTTCCAAGGTCAACTACGACTAGGTGGTTTTTTGCAACGGGCAGTCTATCTTAGGAATTATCCGCCCTCCTGACGCACTACCACGCCCCGTACCGCTTACCGGACCTCCCACCATCATCACCATCAGAAGGGGGTTCAGGAGTGGTTCCCCGGCGTTGCTCAATTTTCCCCCACCTCCTGGCAACATCCACGCTACATACATCCTCCACAATGCCGGACTCTACATCCACATTTACATGTTCCGCACTCTCCGCCTTTTCCCTCAATCCACTACTTTGCAAATCGTATTCCCCCTCACGAGTCAAAAATGGACCCATGGGGCTATAATATTCTGGACAAAGCGATCCAGATATGCGAAATTGGTAACAGGAGCTTACACAGCAAGGACCATGGCCAGGGGCTAGCGGAGGGAGTTCCCAGCCCGGCGGCACCCGCAGGAGGTAAGCGACGACTCCGATGGCCTCAACGGGCTTCCCAACATTCCCGGGGACCTCTCAACGAGATTGCGGAGGGGATCATGGAAACCTTCACAATGATCGGCTTCGGTTTGGTGCTGTTGGTTTGGCTTTATGGTTACAGTGCTTTGCTGTTCCGCAAACCGCATACGCATGGCTGATAGCTCCATACCGTTGTGGTAAGCCAGAGTAGTCACGGACCTCAGGAAGGCTCAGGAAGGTTTGCCCGGCCTCGCTGGCTGGGAACGCTTCCTGCATGATCGTCGTCCTGGGGGGACTAATTGCTTTTCGTGGGACAGCAGAGGGAAAATGCAGCGATCGGTCTGTGAGACGCCGCGGGGGTGGGCTGCTCCGGACTGGTTGCCTGCGGTGAGTCAGCGTATTTCCACGTCATGAATCGCTGCCGGCACTGGGACAGCGAGCATTTCTTTGCTCAAGCATAAGCTGTAAAATGGCCTGATGTATTCAGCTGGAGACTTCAGGATAACCTCCAGGTGCGCTTTGTGCTACCCTTGCAGGAGCGTGTGATGGCTCAGGCCGTGTGGAATGTCTGTCGTGGCATCGTACGCATGCCAGGATGGAGCACTGGTACGGCAGCGTTACTGATTTTGGGAGTATTATTGCTGCTGGGAGGGACAGCAATGATGGCGGTGTCGGACGAAGGAATGTGGTTGCTCAACGACCCGCCGCGGGCTCTGCTCCAGGAGAAATACGGCTTCGAGCTGACCGAGGACTGGTTGCAGCGGGCGATGAAGGCGTCCGTGCGGCTCAACAGCGGCGGCTCGGGAGGATTTGTTTCCCCCGAGGGGTTGCTGGTGACCAATCATCACGTGGCTGCAGATGCGGTGCAGAAGCTGAGCAAGCCGGGTGCCGACTTGTATCACAACGGTTTTTATGCGGTTCGCCGGGAGGACGAATTGAAATGTCTCGATCTGGAAGTCAACGTTCTTCAGGAGATCGTGGATGTTACGGCGGAGGTCCATGCCGCGGTGAAGAAAGGCATGACGCCCGCTCAAGCTGCCGCCGCACGCCGCGCTGCGATGAGTCGTATTGAGAAGGAATCTCTGGACCGAACGGGACTGCGCTCCGACGTTGTTACCCTTTACAACGGTGGTGCTTATCACCTTTACCGCTACAAAAAGTACACCGACGTCCGATTGGTCTTCAGTCCGGAGAAGGCGATTGCCAGCTTTGGCGGTGACGTAGACAACTTCGAGTTTCCTCGTTACTGCCTGGATGTGGCCTTCTTCCGGGTCTACGAGGATGGCAAACCGGCGGCGACGCCACACTTTTTCCGCTGGAGTTCAACGGGTCCCCAGGAGGGGGATTTGGTGTTTGTCACCGGTCATCCTGGCACAACCCAGCGTCTGGAAACCCTGGCCCGTCTGCGTCATCGGCGTGACTGGACTTTGCCCTACACCCTCGCCCGCCTGCGGACCTTAGAGGCGGCCCTCCTTCAGTACAGCGAGCAACATCCGGAAAAACGACGGCAAGCTGTCACTGATCTGCACAGCGTCGCCAATGCTCGCAAGGCTTTTACGGGTCAACTGCACGGATTGCTTACCCCGGCGATCCTGGAACAGAAGCGCCATCAGGAGGAAGAATTGCTAGCGGCAGCCCGTCAGCGCGGCATCCCCACCGCAGAGGCCGAAGCCGCCCTCCAGACCATCGCCCGCGTTCAGCACCAACTCCGCACATTCGAGAAGGAACATGCCCTATTGGAAACCGGACATGCCTTTGCATCCCCCCTGTTTCTCATCGCCCGCCATTGTGTCCGTATGGCTGCGGAACTCCCCAAACCCTCCGGCGAACGCTTGCGAGAATACCGCGACTCCAACCTGGACTCTTTGAAACTGGCCTTATTCAGTCCTGCACCCTTGTACCCCGAACTGGAGCAAGCCAAATTGCGCACCTCGCTATTGTTTCTGGCGGAAAACCTGGGGGGAGATCACGAGATTGTCCAGAAAGTCCTGGCGGGGAAAAATCCGGCGGACCGTGCGGCAGAACTCATTGCTGGAACCCGCCTCTTCGATCCCCAGGAACGCCGGAAACTGGTTGAGGGCGGTCAGCCCGCTATCGACGCCAGCACCGATAGCATGATCCAGTTAGCCCGAAGCATCGATCCGCTGGCCCGCCAGTTACGTCAGCGTTATGAGACCGAAGTGGAGGAACCGGAACGCCAGGCCTACGCTGCCCTCGCAGCCCTCCGGTTTGCTGTCTATGGCCGCTCTATTCCCCCAGATGCCACGTTCACTCTGCGCCTAGCCTTCGGAACCGTCCGCGGCTATCAGGCGGAAGGCCAGAACATCCCCTGGCACACCACCATCGGCCAGCTCTTCAGACGCTACGACAACCTCGGAGGCCGCGAACCCTTCACCTTACCTCCCCGTTGGCTCGAGCATCGCCAACACCTCGACCCGGACACACCTCTGAATTTCGTGTCCACCGCAGATACTATTGGAGGCAACTCCGGCTCTCCTGTACTCAACCGTGCTGGCGAACTGGTTGGTATCAACTTCGATCGCAACCGCTATGGACTGGTACGCAACTTTGTCTATACCGATGTTCAGGCACGTCATATCGCCGTTCATTCTCGGGCCGTCCTGGAGGCCCTCCGCAAGGTCTACGCTGCCGAAGCTCTTCTCAAAGAACTGACGCAACGGTGATACAGACCAACACCTATAACCCAGTTTGTCAATGACCGGTATGCCATTTCCGAGGACAACCTTACCCCAGAGGGTTGCTGCGTTCCCGGCCTAACTCGGCACTACATTCTAACGAAAGGACGATTTTGTATAGCGACATTCGAATATGCAGACAATTTGGCACAGATGTCGATTACTTTTACACCATGATTACTACTTTCATTTTTCCTCCTTTTTTGCTTGAATCGCCTTCAGCTGAAAGTTAGATTAAATTAGCAACTAAGATCAGTTTACGCTGAAAATTTGGACGACGGTAGAAAAGCTTCTGGGTTCTGCAACTGTGAGTTTACCATGATGACCGTCTGTATGAGTCACTTCCTTGCCAGCGCGTTCAGCGGCTGGCTGTTGACACGTCTGGCAATACCCTGGGCCAAAAAATGGGGCTGGTTGGATTATCCGGATCGCCAACGGAAGCTCCAACATCGGGCAGTGCCGCTGGGTGGTGGAGTGGCGGTATTCTTGGCTGCAGTGTTGACCTTGAGTCTGGGTGGCCTCACTCAGCAGGTCATGGGGCCTTCCTGGAATTACTCCCTGCGTGAAACGTGGGGGTTACTTCTGGCAGCGGGGATGATCCTCGTGCTGGGTCTGGTGGACGACCGGTACAACCTCCGCGCTCGGTACAAACTTCTCGGTCAGATGGTGCCTGTGCTAGCTCTGATTTTCCTATGCAACTACCTGATCACCTCGATCAGCTTATTCGGATGGGTGATCGAATTCGGCATCCTGTCCATACCACTGACAATGTTGTGGCTGCTAGCCTGCATCAACGCCCTGAATTTGATTGATGGTATGGATGGTCTGCTGGGGACGGTAGGAAGCATCGCCCTCGGCTCCTTCGGTCTGCTGGCCGTCTTGTCCGGGCATACAACGGCGGCGGTGATCGCCTTCAGTTTGATGGGAGCTGTGTTGGGCTTCTTATGGTGGAATCTCCCCCCTGCCCGTATCTATCTAGGTGATGCCGGCAGCATGCTCATTGGTCTCGTTGTCGGGACGTTGGCATTGCAGACCTCACTCAAAGGACCCGCTACTATGGTTTTGGGAGCACCTCTGGCCATCCTCGTGCTGCCGATCTTCGACACGACTGCAGCGATCCTGCGCCGGAAACTCACAGGTCGTGGTCTGGCCGTTGCTGACCGAGGGCATATTCACCACGTGCTTCTACGTCAGGGTTTTTCCCCGCAGCGAATCCTCTTGCTCGTGGCGGGTATCGGGGTACTGGCTGCGGCCGGAGCACTGGCCAGCATGGCTCTGCAAAACGATCTTTACGCCATCATCTGCACGCTGAGCGTCATCATCACTCTGGTAGCGGGCAAATGGTTCGGCTATGCCGAGTGGAAGCTTCTCCAGCAACGATTAGCAGTCACTGCCCATAACTTGACCTCATGGTTGTCACCGGCCAACCATCCTGGTGAGCAGGAATTCTCTGTGCATCTCCAGGGCAGCGTGGACTGGAACTTGCTGTGGCAGGAACTGCTGGCCACGATCCGCCATTTGCCTGTCGTAGCCGTCCACTTTGATGTGACCATTCCATCCCTGCACGAAGATTACCATGCCCGCTGGAGCCGAGGGGACGCAGCTGCCTTCCCTACGCACAGCTGTGTCACGGTCCCGCTTTGGATAGGCGATGTATTCGCCGGACAACTTCACTTCATCCTCGATCGTTCCCGTCAACCGCTTCGAGAAGTGTTATACTCGCTAAGCGAAATCGTTGAAAGCGTGGAGCGACAGGCCTCCGCCATCCTGCCTATTGCCGAAGCCGATGGTCCTGCTCCTGCCCCCTACGATTCTACCCCGCCGGCCTTCCCAGCATCTTCGCGGACCGCGACTTGGAATTTATCCTCTGCCACCGCAAGCTCTTGAGTGCCGATTGTGGAGCCCCCATAAGGGGAAGTGCTCGTTTCACGTGGGCCGACGGCTCCGTGCGGCTCCTCGCCGACTCGATCGAACCCCAGGCTCTGGCAGCTTTCGTCACATGAGACAAGGCGGGGCCACACAGGGCAAGGAGGGGAAGTATCTGCTCTGACAGACTGAGGCAAAGCCAGCGTAAGCAGACTGCTTAAGGCAATGCGAATTGCCACGAGCAGATCAAGGAAGGGGCATTATGCGTGGGATGTGGTGCCGGTATTGCGGGCGAGCACTTTGGCCAGGCCGGCGGCCCGATCGCGTGCTTTGGCTTTAGCGGTGCGTTCCGCAGAGGTCGAAGCGGGCAGAGTCTGGGCCTGGGAGCGGGCTTGTTCCACCAGATCAGGAGTGATATCCGAGGCAGGCATGGCTCGCTCGGTCAGCACGGTCACCTGATCCTGTCGCACCTGGACAAAGCCGAACTCAACGTACCAACGTTGGGTGACCGTCCCTCCGTTTTTAAGCCGCAATTCGCCGGCTCCCAAGCGGGATACCAAGGGAGCATGGCCGGAGAGGATGGCCCATTCGCCATCATATAGCGGCAAGACGACCATTTCAGCAGTTGTATCCAACACGGCCCGTTCGGGTGTCACCACCGTGACACGCACGCGGTCGCGTCGGGCATCGGCTTGCTCCGTGGCTTCGCTGGGCATAAGTGTATGTTCCATAGCGGCGGAGACCGTTGGTTCGGTGACGGTGTCACTCATGGTGTCTCGCTCTCAGCAATCGGTGCGATGGGTCGGGGAACCGGAGTTTATTTCCATAACGGCCCAGGGCGCCGGGGGACATCAATATGGGCCTAGGGCGCCCCGAGGACCATTGACGCCTCATGGGCATCGAGGTCTGTCAGGGCGGTAGTTATT
>Ga0272447_1001990_pt1 | contig 11768 bp, 9 predicted proteins | sample YNPCB0133_FD_194589 | JGI IMG/M metagenome (GOLD analysis project Ga0272447, IMG submission 194589) | Hot spring microbial mat communities from Yellowstone National Park, WY, United States - YNP-CB-013-3 | ecosystem: Environmental > Aquatic > Thermal springs > Hot (42-90C) > Sediment | place... | reverse complement strand
CATACCTTGTTGATATGTTTTTGAGGGAGAGTGGTTTGTACGATGGTGTTAAAGATCTTATTCGTAGTTATAGGTGTGCTGTTAGCTGGTTCCCTAGCATCGGCTCCAGGGTATACTATGTCGTGACAATAGCGTTCCACATGCTTCCCGGTCAGGCTGAGGGTGTTTCTAAGGGGTCTCCCAAGCCCTTCTGGGTTGAATGGGAGGGTTCAGTTGAAGGCCTCAAGGTTAGGTTTAGGGGCTATGCTGTCAGCGTTACATTCGAGGCTTACAGGGATGAAGGTGGGGTGTGGAGGATTCACAAGTGGTATCCCAACGTTGATGTAGCCCTACCACTACCTGAGGCTTCAACAAAACCAGATGTAGCTAATGAGGCTACCAAGGCTGTGAGGATAGCTAGGGATTGGCTTAAGAGTAAGGGTGTCAAGGGAGCCATAGTTAGATTCACAGGCCTCATAGAGAAGTTCGATGACAGAGGAAGTCTAGTACATAAGGAGGCTAGGGTTGTAGCGGTGGACTGTAGAGGTAAGGATGACTGGACACTGTGGAGGATTAAGGTCGATCTACTTGAGGAGACCGTTGTAGAGGATTGGAGTGGCCCAGTACTCTACTGGGGGCCGCCATGGAGGTGTCCAGGATGAAGATGGTAGATGAGGTGGTAAAAGCGCTAGGAGCTTCAATACTAACAGTACTACTCATAGCGGCAATGAAGGCAACGATAACAACGGCATCCGACTACTATAAGGTCTACGAGTACACAACAACAGTGTACCAGCTACTATGGTGTAGTGGTTCAACATGCTACTTCAACTCTTACAGCTGGGATTTCACAGACAAGCATAGAGAGATTGAGGACAATAAGCCATATTATAACACAACAGTGCTAAGACATGTAACAGTAGAGTACTGGGGTTATGTGTTTGGTTATGGGTGCATGGTAGTCGGAGAGGAAAAGTACAAGGAGAAAGTCGACTGGCCTGTAAACATAGTATTCTATGGCCCTAAGGTATCAAAAAGTTTTGTGATTGAATTCCTAGAGAGGATAACTACATGGGGAGTTTACAGAGCTGGTGATCCTATGTACATGTACTTGAAGAACTATAACACATCGTGGCAGTGGGATTACGATAGGGGATTTAAGGATCCTCATAGAAATGTCGCATCCCTCATAGGGTGGACTTACGATTGTAAAAACGTTGGTGGATATTGGGTCTTCTTTCACATTAGACTTTACGCTCCAAAACAGCCTAGTGGTGAGCTCTTCTTCTCGAATGGGATTTTCAGGTATGTTATAGCAACAGCTCACTTTGATAAGGATGAGTTGCTACCGGGAGCTGTTAGTGGTTGGAGTGAATGCGCCGAGACATTCCTAGTAGAATACATACGGGCAAAGGCTGGAGGTGCGGGCTACACGGCCATTCCATATAAAGACTATGCTCTCGGTCACAATCAAATAGACTACAATGGTAAAACCGCTATAGGGTTACACGCTGTGCTGATTAAAATAAGTAGAGATGAGATCTGTAAGAGCGTAGAGGGGAGAAGCGAATACCTATACCACGTGTATCTTAATAATGGAAGGCTAACATACATCTACGTTGATAAACCTTAAGCATAAGATGTTAAGGTGGAGGTGTAAGTGTACGAGCTCAATTGCAATTGAAGATGTTAGGTTTAGGTTGACTATAGCCTCGTATGCATCCCTCGTGCTAGCACTTCTAGCTCTTACACACTATGTTCTCATTATAGTAGTGGGCTTGAACCTTATACCTGGATTTGAAGACCATCCTCTAGTTGACATTCTAACCCCTTTTTGGGGTCGCTGTGACAACATTATTTTAAGGGTTTTAGCCTTAATACTGGGTTTCGTCGCTTATGTAACGTTATTCTCCGCTGTTTCCCTAGGCTTTTTGGCTCTCACAAGCCCTAGATATAGTGTTTTACTAATGTTGTTATTCGTTTTAGGCATTGTAATCCCGGCTTTTAACGGTTTGGATAGTGAGAGCTATTTCACCTTTTACTACCCAGTATATACTGTGCCTAACGTCCTATTGGAGTCGGGGTTTAGAGGTCTACTCTACTGCATGGGTCTAACGATTGAATGGAAGCATCCCTTATATCGATTCTATACTGAACTAGTGCTCCTCTATACTGAACTAGTGCCCTTCACATTACCCCAAATACTCCTATTTATAATGCTGCTCGCAACCTACATGCACGTATGGCGAGTATCGTTCCTAGTGCCGCTCATCATATCCATAATACCTCTGATCAAAATGCTCTTCCTCCTAATGCTACTAATCTCCCCACCTGATGGTACAGCCCCTCTATTCATCTTAATAATGGTGCTAGCACCAGCGTATGGGGTACTACTATGGGGTTCACTAGCAGTAGCATTTCTAAGGCTCGCTAAAAGCAAACCGCTATAGGGTTACATGCTAAGACGGTTAGTGAGAAAGCTTAGATAGCCATTGTAAGCACGTGGAGGAGGAGTACGATAGAGGATTGTACCATGTGTATCTCAACGACGGCTTCATAACCTTTATATATGTTGATCGCTGAAACACTATTATTGGTCACCCTGTGTAAGGGTGTTTTTGAATGAATATGATATTGCCTAGAGGTGCTAGGTCTAGATTGCTTCTAGCATCACTTGCATCATTCATACTAGCAACGCTAGCCTTTATACATTTCTTTTTATACCTCCCCTATTTCTTAGGACCTCGTAGAAGATCTTCACCTTGGGATTATGCATCGGAGGTTCTCTTCTCCCCAGGTTATCCGAGTTACTGTGAGGAGCCTTATGCTCTAACATTGCTTGCGTTTATCATAGGTTTACTGCTTTACGCCTCACTATACTACGCTGTTAGCCTTGGTCTACTGCATCTTACACCTCCTAGGTACAGGTTTCTAATACCCTTAATGTACGTTATGGGTCTTACCGCCCCGGCTATCGTTGGTCTCGAGGATTTCCCATTTCGCCTATACTATCCTGCGTACACTGTGCCTAGCTTTTTTATGGAGGTTGGTTTTAGGAGCCTACTACTCTGTAAAGCTGGTTTAACACTTAAAGGACATTACCTGCTAGAAACACTCCCATACACGTTCCCGGTGGCAGCACAGATACCATTAATACTAACGCTACTAGCCATCTACATTCATGAGAGACAATCGCGATTCCTAGTACCACTAATCATATCACTAATACTCCCCACAGTACTAGTCAGCATCGCAATAGCGATACACCTTCCACCTTCAGGAGGACCGGATGGCGGTATTCCCGGGGGCCCCATAGGATTCATAGCCATGTGGCTTGCAGTTATCAACTTGCCAATAGCACCTATACACGGAGCACTATTATGGGGCACTCTAGGGCTAATATTCCTTGGTATGGCGAGAAGGAGTTTCAACCAAAGTCGTGGCGCGGAGGCCGCCTAATACTATAGGACGGCTGGTGGCGCTCCACCATTCACAGTGGCAATGACAGTAGCAATAGTGTTTCGAACTGTTACAGGGTAGAGTACACGATAGTGGTAACGGTCTCAACTACTACTCAGACGAGTATCCTACTGGAAGGAGGATGTTGACTGGCTAAGCTAGAGTTACAGAAGCATGTTATCAACATAGCTGTTTCCCTGGTGACTATGCTCATCTACGATCCCTACACGCGTTTCACACCATGCTAACCCCACGTACATACACCATAAGAATTATAGCACCTCATGGTGTTACATCCAAGCCCCCATTACCAGGGCTAAGCTCGTAGCCTTGGATTAAGGGTACTAGAGTACGCTACTTGGAGGGTTAACGGGTGGATCCTATCCTTAGAGTTTCCTAAGCGAACCCCCGTCACCCTCTAGGTTTTAGCTAGGGGCTAGGCCCCCCGATACCCCCCGGCACTTAGCGTGGAGAGCATGCATTCGAGTAGCTGAGCTCCGGGCATAAGCTAGCATCCTTTGCTGGAGCTTCCACGCTTACGAGGATCTTTGGGCTCACCCTAGCTCTTATAGCGTGCAACCCTATAGCTGTTTGCCTTTAGCAAGCTTCAGGAATGCTATTGTCAGCGAACCCCATAGTAGTACCCCGTATACCGGGGCTACTAGTAGGTGGAAGATTAGTATGAATCCTGCGAGCAGGCCTACACGGTAAGCTAGGTTAAACTCACTACTATCACGAGTGAATGGTGAGATTAAGAGCGCTAAAAGGAATATTGCTAGGGAGAGGGCTAATATGGCGATGGGAGCTGTAGCCGTTATGAGGGGTGCTAGGAGTGTGCGGTGCCTAAAGAGCCTGTAGACCTTCAATAACGTTAGCACCAGGATTATATTAGCTATAATGTACGTAGGTTGGAGTAAGATTAGCCATTCTAACCAACCCGGTATCATATCATCCCTATATGATATGTTACAGTATAGAACACTCCTAAAACCAGCCTCCAGTAACACGTTTGGTATCGTGTAGACCGGGTAATATAGACCATGAAACGAACCACCATTAAGACCGTTGAGTGCAGGTATAATCAAGCCTAGGATGTATAGTAGCAGGAGCTCGTACCTGAAGCCTGCGAGGGTAAGCAGACCCAGGCTAACCATGTAGTAGAGCATCGTGTAGGAGATGAAGCCCAACACGGAAGCTATAATAGCGTAAACCTTGAGATTGAAATCACGACATATCACACCTGAACCACCCTCAGCTGGTAGGAGGAACACCTCCAATAAAACCCATAGATCACGGGGTATTAAGTCAAGAAAAGCATTAACATGGAGTATGAAATGTAGGAGTGATAGTAGTGCTAATGTTAGTGACGCCATCGAAGCTAAGATCGAGTAAAACCTAGGACTATGAAACACTATGCAACACCTAGTTGGTTCTTAGACCATTAAACCCTTTAAGATTCCTATTCGTCAACATATATGAACGTCATGAATCCATTGTTAAGGTATACGTGGTACAATCCAAGATCTTTCACTCCACTCACGTACGTACTTTGTACCTCGATAGGTGTTCCTAGAGCTCCCAACAATGAGATCTCTCCATCACTCTAGGTAACCCCTGCCATGACCACGCTACATGCATTTAGGGGCTCCTAGCTAGAGCTCTAAACTCTAAAGCTATAGGTTCCAAGCTCCCATCACCCTCTTAGCCTTTAATCCTGCTTTCAATGTAGAAATCCCCAATTCCAATCTCTTAAGCTGTCTGTCTTGTAATTGGAGCTCCTACGATAGCTCATAGCGGGGATTACCTTAGCTTAAAACCGAGCTCTAGGCCCCTAGTGTCAGCCTGTCATTTAGCTACTAACACTTAAGCCACACTAATTAACTCTCGTTAATAACCGGAGTAGACACTACGATGGGAGGTTTATTAAAGTCTACGTGTAACATGCTAGCTAACCGGTGGCTATGTAGGGGTATGGTCTATGAGTAGCTATGAGGAACACCTAGACGTTGCTAGACACCACCTCACGGAGGCCTACAAGCTCCTGGAGAGAGGTAACCCTTTTGATGCTGCTGAGAAGGTTTGGGCTGCTGTCAGGCATGCAACAATGGCTTTAACCCTCAAGGTTCTAGGTGAGGCTACACCACCGAAAGGCTTATCCTGGAGATCCTTCGTCAAAGAAGCATTCATAAAAGCAGGCCTCAGCGAAAGCGAGGCTTCCAGTCTAGCATCATATTACATTGATGTTAGGAGTAGACTCCATGGAGGTTGCTTCTACGGGTTGACGTATGAGGAGGAGGAGCATAGACCTTTAATGGAGAAAGCGAGAGATTACATAGAGCTCGTTGAGAGGATAGTAAGAGGGATGGTAAAACCTCACTCCCCAGGGTTACCCTAGACCTAGGGTATAACCTAGCTGTAATCCCCGTCCTGGTCTCCCTGTGTTAACTTTGGGAACTTAGGGGGTCTGGGGGGTTTTAGGGTAGCCTTTGTTATTAGGTTACTCTTTAACGTAGGGTTTGGCTAGGCTTCTGGGCGCTATTGCCTTCCAGGCGAACACTGTTACTACTAGTAGTGTTCCTACGTATGGGAGTGTCCTGGCTATGTACTCGTAGCCTAGGGCCCATTGTTGCAGGTATATTGATAGGGCTTCTAGGAACCCGAATATGTACGCTCCCGGTACTGCTAGTAGTGGGTTCCAGCCACTGAAGGCCACGTTAGCTAGGGCTATGAAGCCCCTTCCAGCTGATATGCCTCTCGTGAACTGCCCTACAACCTCTAGTGCTAGGAAGGCTCCCCCTATCCCGGCTAGCAGCCCCCCTATGGAGGTGGCTGCAACCCTGTACCTGCTAACATCCACCCCCATGGCCTCAGTTGCTCTTGGATCCTCACCACAAGCTCTTAGAGCTAGCCCCACCCTAGTCTTGGTAAGCGTGTACCATGCTAGTATTGCTAGCGCTATGGAGGCTAGAGATACAGGGTTCACATAGTACCCTGCAACATCGATCTCCTCAAGTGAGACGCCTATCCTAGGCGAGGCTCCATGGTGCTTCCATATGCTCACAAGCCCCATTACCGTGAGCCCGTAGGCTACCATGTTGAACGCAAGCCCGGCTATGATCTGATCCGCTCTAAGGTACACAGCTAGGACACCATGAATCAACCCTGCTAGGAGCCCTACTAGAGCTCCCGATGTGAAGCCTAGCAGCGGGTTACCTGTTACAATTGCTATGAGGGTGGCTGCGAAAGCCGAAGCTAGTAGTATGCCTTCAACACCTATGTTGACGACACCACTCCTCTCAGCTATAATCTCGCCTAGGCTAGCGAGGAGCACCGGGGTCATATACGTTATGGATGCAAAGGCTAGGTAGAGGAGGATGTCGTAGCTATCCACCACCAACACCCCAGCCTATCCTTGAGGCTAAAACCCTGTAGGCGTAGGGTGCTGAGAGGGCTAGTATGACAGCTCCTATAACGACATCAGCGAGCTCCGGGGCAACCCTACCCCTAAGCTCCATCCAGTGGCTTCCGATGAGCAGGCCTGAGACTAGGATGGCTGCGGGGATTACAGCTAGGGGGTTACCTCTAGCTATGAGTGCAACCCCTATGCCTAGGAAGCCTAGACCGTATAGTGAGGATAACGTTGTATCAACCACTGTTGTAACCCCGTAGACCTGAATGGCACCCCCGAGTCCTGCGAGAAAACCGCCCATGGCCATGGACTGTATTGTTACAATGTTGAGGTTTACACCAGCATACCTTGCAACCCTACTGGAGCTCCCAGCAACCCTGATCCTGTACCCGAGCTCCGTGTTGTAGAGCAATAGGTACACTGCCAGGGGGGATAGGAGCATTATGGTTACAACCTCGGGTAGGCTTAGAACCCTATCAACCCTAATGGATTGATGTGTGTACACCGGGTCTAGAAGATACCTTTGTATAGCGAACATGGATAGGTAGTAGAGGGTCCAGTTGAACATTATGGAGGAGACAACCTCGTTAACACCCCTTACCACCCTAAGCAACCCTATAGCGACGCCAACGAGGAGACCTGCTAAGGCCCCAGCGGGTATTGCTAGGTAGAATCCAACCTTGGATAGGAGTAGTGCTGTTATAGCCCCAGCGTAGAGCTGGCCTTCACCACCTATGTTAAATAGACCTGCTTTGAGAGGGACTAGGAATGCTAGAGCTGTTAGAACAATGGGGGCTGACTTGAGGAGGAGGTAGCCTAGATCCCTGAAGCCATACGATATCATGACCTGTATGTTCTCGAAAGCATTGTGGCCGAAGGCTGTTAGTGCTAGAGCTCCTCCAACGAACCCCACTACTAGTGCTAGGGTAACCTCCAGTAGCTGGGATCTTAGGTTCTCCAGGCTACCTAGCCTCAACGAAACCACCTATTAGTAACCCTAGCTTCTCCTCATCGAAATCCCCCGGAGCCCCCTCTCCTACAATCCTCCCATCGAACATAACCAGGATCCTATCGCTCAAACCTAGGACCTCATCCACATCGGATGACACCAGTAGTACGGCTGAACCCCTCCTCTTCAACTCCAATAGCTTCGATCTAACCAGGTTGGATGAAGCGATATCCAGGCCTTGGGTTGGCTCGTGTGCAACAATGATCCTAGGGTTGGCTGATATCTCCCTACCGACCATCAACCTCTGCTGGTTACCACCACTAAGGTATAGTACTGGATCCCAGAGTGACCTGTGGACCACGTTGAAATCCCTTACAACACCACTAGCATAGCCCTCAGCTAGACCCCACCTTATGCTATTAAGCCTGCCTAGGAACCTCTCAAGGAGGCCTATTATCGAGTTCTCCGTTAGGGACATTGTGAGAGCTAAACCCTCGCCCCTCGAATCGGGTATGTAGGTTAAACTCATCCTCCTACGCTCACCCACACCGTAGCCCGTTACATCCAGGCCGTCTATGAGCACCCTACCCCTCTCGACAGGCCTTAAACCAACTATAGCCTCTAGGAGCTCCTTCTGGCCACTACCCTGAACCCCAGCTATGCCAACAATCTCCCCGTAGCGTACATTGAATGTCACACCTTTAACCCTCAACAAACCCCTATCATCCCTCACGTGGAGATCCTCGATGCTCAACGCTACACCACCCCTAACACCTTCAAGCTTCCTACCCTCCACTACTACATCGCCCCCCACCATGAGCCTAGCTAGATCCCTCTCACTAACCTCTCCTACGCCAAACACACCTACAACCCTACCCCTCCTTAACACTGTAACCCCATCAGCTACACTCTTAACCTCCCTCAGCTTATGTGTTATCAGTATGATGGTTACACCCTTAGCCTTAAGCGATCTAAGGAGCTCGAAGAGAGCCCTAGACTCTAGAGGTGATAGAACTGATGTAGGCTCATCGAGAATCAGAATCCTAGCGCCCATGACGAGCGCTTTGAGTATCTCAACCTTCTGTTGCAACCCTACTGGGAGCTCCTCCACGGTAGCCTTTAGTGGTATTTTGAAGTTAAGCTCCCCCATGAGCGTTTGAAGCCTTCTAACAACCTCCTCTCTTGAAACCCTCATTGTTGATGAGACTGCTAGGTAGATGTTATCTAGTACTGTGAAGTTAGGAACAAGTGTGAAGTTCTGGTAGACCATCGATATACCCTTAGCCAGGGCATCCCTAGGGCTTCTAAACTCAACCCTCTCACCCCAAACCCAAACCTCGCCCCTTGTAGGCCTTATCTCGCCATAGAGTATCCTCATAAGCGTAGTCTTACCAGCTCCGTTCTCGCCTAGGAGAGCGTGTATCTCACCTTCGTAAACCTCGAAGTCTACATCTCTAAGAGCTATAACACCATCAGGGTACACCTTCGTAATACCCTTCATGAGAACCGCTTGTCCAGGCTTAATGGTGTTTGAAAAACCAGGGGTTGGGTTCAAACCGGGGAGACCTCGCATAACCTAGGCGTGGGGAGGCTAGCTTATCCTACCCTTAGCTAGAGCTGCGTTGAGGTTTCCTTTCTCCAGCTCCTTTACTATGCTCTCGTACTCCTCAGGGCTCCTCGGGTCTTTGAAAGCTATCTCACCCCTCTTTATCATATCCTCTAGCTCTTTAGCAAGCCTCCAAACATCGTCTTTGATGTACTTCTTCCTAGTCTCGTCCACAGCTTTAACAACGTCATCTGCAGTAACACCCTTCAAATGCCCTGTTTTAACGGCTATCTCAGCAAAGTACCTTACGCCATCGAGATCCCACACTCCAACACCCCCCTCAGCTATGCCTAGAACTTGTATGCCACCTCTCCAGGTACCCTTAACGACCATCTCTACGGCTGTGTACACTGCTACATCAACCCTCTTAGCCCCACTAACCGGTATATCTCTTGGAGAGTACCACTCCTGGCTTGCATCCTGGCCTATGGCTAGAGCTCTAGGCCCACCCTTCTTATTCCACTCTATGACTGCATTGAACATACCAACATGTGTCAGGCCAGCAAGCCCGTAGAGGACCCTAACCCCCTGGGCTAGTAGTGTGTTAGCAGCACTGTACCCCAACGCTGGGTCGTCGAACTTACCCGTGTAGGTCCAGTAGAACTCAACCTTAGCCCCTGTCTTAGCCTCGAAGTACTTTGCTCCGAACAGGTAGCCTATATGGAACCTCCATAGAGGTGGTATGCTCATACCAGCAACAGAGCCAACCCTAAGAGGCCCTGTCTCACCCGACTCCCTCTGAAGCTCCCTCGCCATACCAGTAGCTATAACACCTATTAGAGCCCCCACCTCCTGCTCTCTAAACAGTATCTCCACCACGTTAGGCCTTGCAATCCCCGTTGAGGCGTCAATCAAAGCGTACTTCTGCTGTGGGAACTTATCAGCTGTTTTGTTAAGTGCGTCAGTCCACAGGAAGCCTACCAGAACTAGCAGGTCGTAGCCACCCTCCCTACTAAGCCTCTCAAGAAGAGGCACCATGTCAGCTAAACTCCTGGGAGTCGTATAGTCAACCTTAACACCAAAATCACTAGCAGCCCTCTTAGCACCAAGAGCGGCCATATCGTTAAAGCTTAGATCACCCTCACCACCAACATCGAAGAGGACGGCAACCTTAACCTGCTTCGCTGGTGTTTGTGTTTGAGGAGCCCTCCCATAAACGTAGATAAAAGCCCCCACTAGGATCAAGGCTAAAACTACAATAGCTGCTATAACCACGGATCTCGAAACAGCCTTACGGGGCACCTCTAACACCATTATTGAGGGCTTAAGCATCCTCTTAAAAACCTTACTATAATGATCGACACCATTGGCTTATTGATGTACGTGCTAAGGCAAAGGATAATATCTTCCTCCCCGAGATTTCCATCGTGGTGTAAGCATTGGCTAGGGTAGCACTCTACGTTCTAGCAGCTCCCCTAGACTATAGGAGGAAGGCTTGGGTTGGCTCTGTTTACGAGGGTTTACTCAAGCTAGCCTCTAGGCTATCGTCCCAGCTAGGTGTGGAGGTTCAAGTCAACACTCTCGTGACATCTAGTAACTATAGACCACAGCCTCCACCTGACGTTGATGGGGTTCTTGTTGTGGTTCTAAGTGGTGGTACGGATAGGATGATATACAATATAGTATCCAGCATTAGGAGACCCTCCCTTATTCACGCTCATCCCGGCGAGAACTCCCTAGCATCTGTTAGGGAGGCTGTGGCAGCTCTAAGGTATTCCGGCTTTGAAGTCTACACAGTGTACGGTAGCCTAGAGGAGCTGGAGGGTAGGGTTAGGAGCTGGCTTCTAGCTCTTAAAACCTACGTTTCGCTTAGAGGTTCACGTGTAGGCCTTGTAGGTGAGCCTGAGCCCTGGCTTCTCAATGTGAGGGACCCCGAGGTTCTAAGGGCTAGGTTTGGTGTTGATGTTGTAAGGTTAAGCTGGGATGATATGCTTGGGAGAGCCCTCAAGGCAGATAGTAGTATGGTTTTAAGTAAGGTTAGCGAGTTGAAGAGGCTATTCCCCGTCGTCGAGGTCCCTGACGGTGATCTGGAGAAGGCTGTAAGGGTATACTATGGTTTGAGGAGCTTGGTCGAAGAGTACAAGCTTGATGCTGTAGCAGTAGAAGCTAGGGATATGCTTGTAGAGGATCTAAGAGACTACGGCCCATACCTAGCGGTATCACTACTAAGCTCCGAGGGTGTCCCTGCAGAGTACGAGGTCGACGTTGAACCACTCCTAACGAAACTCATAGTCTACAGGCTCACAGGTAAATCCTCCTTCATGGCGAACCTAACTAGGATCGATGAGAGGAGGGGGACCATAGTCCTATCACACTGCACAGTCCCCATCGACATGATAGACGTTAGTAGATCAAAGCTAACAACA
>Ga0272447_1001988_pt1 | contig 11775 bp, 10 predicted proteins | sample YNPCB0133_FD_194589 | JGI IMG/M metagenome (GOLD analysis project Ga0272447, IMG submission 194589) | Hot spring microbial mat communities from Yellowstone National Park, WY, United States - YNP-CB-013-3 | ecosystem: Environmental > Aquatic > Thermal springs > Hot (42-90C) > Sediment | place... | reverse complement strand
TGCTTTCCAGGCCGATGCCAATTTATGGCTGTCCATCTGATGAGCGAGTGAGACACCCCCATTTGACGCACCAGGGGCATGTGGTGGCCCTGACCAGCTACCTGGGAGTGCTGGGAACTGCCTATGATCAGCCCGATGGCGTACTTTATCAGGATTCGCAAACGCGGCTCGAAGACATTTACGACGGCAGCAGTCAAACCATCGTAGTTGGCGAGAGGCCACCAAGCCCCGATTTCTGGTTCGGTTGGTGGTACGCGGGATTCGGGCAGAACGCGACAGGTTCTCTGGACCACGTGCTCGGGGCGGCGGAAAAGAATGCGGGCTGGCGTTATGTCGAACACTGCCCGCGCGGGCCGTATCGTTATCAGCCGGGCGACATCCGCGAAATGTGCGATGTGTTTCACTTCTGGAGTCTGCATACAGGCGGGGCGCATTTTTTGTTCGGCGATGGTGCGGTGCGTTTCCTAAGTTACCAGGCAGCACCGGTGCTACCAGCGTTGGCCACCCGTGCCGGCGGAGAAACAGTTAGCTGGCCGTAGCAACTTCCTGCTTGTTCGAGTCGCGGCAAAGGGCAGAGGCCTGGCCGGCGCAGAAAGAATACAGGTTCGCATTCCCGAAACTACTGGAGATGGTATAATCGTATTCGTTGTTGCTCGGCTGAGCCAAACTACGCGACGGCAGGAAATGGTCGCAGAACCGGAGACGCGGGACAGACCATGAGCAGTAGTGAGCGAACGAAAATTCTCATTGCTGAGGACAATCCGCAGGGGGCGGAGTTGCTCGAGGCGTATTTAGCGGATTTTGATTGCGACATCCGCATCGCCACGGATGGGGAAGAAACTCTGCGGCTGGTGGAATCGTGGCAGCCGGACTTGCTTTTGCTCGACATTATGATGCCGCGGGTCAGCGGCTTTGAAGTGTGCAAGCGATTGCGGCATAATCCGAAGACCCAGAACATCCCGATTATCATGATCACCGCGTTGGATCAGCCCAGCGATGTGGAACGGGCCGTCGAAGCAGGCACCGATGATTTCCTGACCAAGCCGATTCACAAAGCGGAACTGGTGCTCAGGATCAAAGCGTTATTGAACAGCCGCCAGGAACAGCGCCCCCTGGAACGAGCGCTGAGTTACTTCAGCGAAGTCGAACGCTATCGCCAGAGCGCCTGAGCAGCGTTCAGTGGTTAGTGACGGGTGGCCGGTGATCAGTGGCCCGACTTACAGTGGTCAGTGGTCAGTGGCTAGTGGCCAGTTGCTCGAGGATTATGGAGTGGCCAGTGACTGGTGGTCAGTTGCTGGTAGATTATGGAGTGGTCAGTGGTCAGTGGCTGGTGGTCGGTTGCTCGAAAAGGATTTGAATGGGAAAGTTGGTCAGGCGCGAGGATGGAACTTTTGATGGATCATCCGCAGGCGCTGGCGGTCAACATGAGTGTAGATTTGTGTGGTACGTAAGCTGGCATGGCCAAGCATCTCCTGCACACTGCGCAGATCGGCTCCACCTTCGAGAAGATGTGTAGCAAACGAGTGCCGCAGCGTGTGCGGGCTGATTTTACCGGTTAGACCAGCACGACGGGCGTATTTTTTGACGATGTGCCAGACACAGGCCCGGCTTAGCGGTTTGCCGGTACGGCTGACGAAAAGCCACGGCGAGTCGGGGTGGGTTCGGCATAAGATCGGGCGTTGTTCCTGTAAATACGCTTGCAGGGCCGCGATCGCTTGCCGACCCAGCGGCACGATCCGCTGTTTGTTACCTTTGCCCAGACAGCGACAGAAACCGTGATCGAGAAACACATCTTCGAGTCGCAGGCGTGCCACCTCGGAAGCGCGTGCACCGGTGGCGTAGAGCATTTCTAGAATGGCCCGGTCGCGGAAAAACATCCGGTCGTCCGCTTGCGGAGCCGTCAGGAGTTTCTCCACCGCCTCCGGACTCAGCACGAACGGAATGCGCTGCCACAGTCGCGGCGAGGATAACAGCTCCACCGTGCGCTGGGCGACTTTACCTTCCAGATGCAGGAAGCGGAAAAACATTTTCACCGCGACCAGGTTCCGGGCGATGCTCGGCGAGGCTAACCCCGATTCCCGCAAGTAACGCAAATATTCACTCCAGCGACTCAAGGGCAACGTATGCCAGTCGGCCAGGCCAAACTCCGTTACCCACCGGCAAAAATGTTCCAGATCGCGGCGGTAGGCCTGTACGGTATTTTGCGAAAGTCCGCGTTCCTGGGCTAAATACGCACAAAATGCTCGTATCTCCGCCGCCAGACGTTCCCAGCCCATCGTCTTTTCCGATTCGCTGCGCATAGCACACTTCCCCCGCCTAACCATTTCGGCAACGAATCCCGTCCGTCTCAAGTCGGCCGACCGAACAATACCTCCGCACAAACGGCATCAAGCCAGAAATGCGCCCGACCAGGCATTTTTACGCAGGGCTTATTGTCCGGCGTGAACGCGGCCCGTTTGCACTGGCTCATCTTTCCAAACAAAAACAGGCCAGGCAGCAACCTGGCCTGCTGGCTTTCACAGTAGGAAAGGAGCGAAGCAACTCAAATCAGAGACCAGTCAGCGGTCATGCCGTCAAAGCTGCAATTCGTGGCACGCTAATCATCGTCGCGCTTCTGGCTGCGTTTGCCCTCGCCGTCATCCTTGTCCTTCTTGTCTTTTCTGCCCCGAGCTTTACCCTTGTCATCATCGTCATCATCAGAGTGCTTTTTCCCCTTCGCACCTGCTCCGGGCCGATCATCGTCCTTTTTTCGCTTTCCCCTTGCCGCCGCGGTCGTCGTCATCTTTTTTCGGTTTGCCAAGCGACAGTTCGGCCTTGAGCCGTTTGGCCAGATCCGGGGAGAGTTTGTTCAGGTCCACCTGAACGATGTTGGGCTTTTTCGCTTCTGCGACGGCAGCTTTGGCGGGTGGCTTAGCTTTCGTTTCGGCGTGCTTGGGTTTGCCTTCGGCCTTCTCCGTAGAAGGTCGCTCCGCGTATGGCAACAATTGTTTGAGCAAGCCGGGCGGCAATTTACTGGCGTCAATCACCAGTACGATTTTGCCGTCTTTCGGCTTATCGCCAGCTTTCTTGTCGTCGGCGTGGGCCAGGCTGACCCACAGCCATGCCACTGCTACACTCAGTACGAAAAGGCGAAAGGCGTTTCGGAGCATGGTTCATCCTCCTGTTCGGCACCATGGTTTTTGCCGCACGCCGGTGCCAGGCGCGTCAGCGTTTTTTTGAGCACTTGTTCGAGCAAGTTTTGGGCTGGCTGACTCGGGAGCGTCAGGTTTTGCGTTCTTCCAGCCATTTAGGTTTTGGCTTGAGCTTGACCCGAACGACACAGTGATTGTCCGGGCAGACTTCCAGTTGCACCCACATGCCTTGCTGCAGGACGGAAAGATCATCGTGGCGGCCCCGGTTCCAAACACGGACACCGCGAGCCAGGCGGAAGGTTTTCAGGTGCGGAGTTACCTTTTGCCAGCAGGTGATGCTGAGCGTCTGTTGCTCCGCATCTAATTCGCAAACCAGGCCGTGCACCGTGTACGTGTCTTCATCCCGGAAGCGGTCATCTGCGTCATCATCGTCGTCTTCTTCTTTTTTCTGTGCCGGTTTTTTGACCTTGTGTGATTCCAGCTTTTCCCCCGAAGTGGGAGTTGCCGTCCGGGTAACCGCTGACTTAGTTTTCGGCTTCCGGGATAACTCGATGGCAGGCGAGTCCAGTTGCGCTGAAGATGCATGACCATCCTGCCGCCCGCGCTCTGCACTGACCCGCGGCGATTCAAACGTGGCTGGAGATGATGTCCGCGAGTCGGATAATTCGGTGGAATCGTAAGCCTGATGATCCTGGGGAGAAAACTGTCGCACGGGGAAGCTGTTCCATCCCTGCCACCAGACAAGGGCCAGCGAGAGGATAATGGTTCCACCCAGCGTTACCGCAAGCGAACCGGTCGAAAGGCTCCGCATCACCGCATGTGCCAGTATGGTCACTTTTGCCGGGACAGCCGCAGCCAGGGATTCGCCAGCTTTCAATAGCGAAGCGACACGCACCGAAGCCAGCAGAGCCCGGTATGGAGCAGCGGAAGCGTTTGCCTGCAGCGTGGCGAGTCCGGCAGCCAGCGACAGCGTGATGCCGCGTCGGGCCAGACGTTTGTGTAACAATTGGCGGGCTCGTGCCAGCCAGCCGGCTACCGTCCCTTCGGGGACACCGAGTTGCCGCCCTGCCTCTTTGCGGGATAATCCTTCCAAATCGCACAGCACCACGACTGCCCGAAATTTCTCCGGCAGATGCGCCACCTCTTCGTACAGGCAATCGAGGAGGCACTCTTCCTCCGGTTTTACCGCTGCTGCGGCAGAGTCGGTCTGTTGGGTCAGAGAGGTTTCTTTGTGTCGGCGTCGGGCTGCCATGAGACTGGCCTTGTGTGCAGTTTGTCGAGCTACGCCATACAGCCAGTTCGCCAGCATTTCGGGCGGGCGAATGTCCGCGGCACGTCGGGCCAGCACCAGAAACGTGGCCTGAAAGGCATCCTCAGCATCCTGATAATGGCGAAGCCGGTGCCAGCAAATTCGCCAGACCATCGGTCCGTGCCGGTGTACCAGAGCCGCAAATGCTAGCTCACTGCCCTGTCTGGCGTATTCTGTCAGCAGTTCGGCATCAGTGCGGTTCTGCCACTCTGGTAAGCTGGCCCCCTGAAGTAGCAAATACGGCAACAACGTCGTCTGGTTGTTGTCGCTCATGGCTCTCTCCGGAGATGATCGCCGTTATTAAATTGCCCGCTTTCTGGCTCGACGATACACCAGTTGCCTAACCGGACAGCAGCAAACACTGAACCCCACGCGGCAAGGAAACTTCCCGCTCACCAATTCTGCCCCAGTTGACTGAACCGCAACAGCTACCGTCACCCGGCCGGTTGCAATGAACAGCGCGGGCGTGTTCGCCGAAACGCTTTTTGCCGAGAACATGGCTTTGCTAGCGCAGGAGATAACGAGAGCTTGGCAAGCCAAAGATCAAACCGATTATGCCCCCGACCAGGGCACCTGAAACCAGTGCCACCAGGCGAACCGCAGTGCTGTCAGATTGTTCCTTAGCGAGGAAGAAGGCTACTAACGCTCCTATGAGGGCTCCCAAGATCGTCTCAACAACCACCCTTGCTTCCGAACGCCCACGTGTGATAGCCAGCAGAGCGATCATGTCGGCAAGCAGCGCGATATCACATGTAATCATTGCTCAACCCCGCTCATGGCCCGGCCGCGGTTTTTTGTATGAAAGACCGGCTCAGTTCAGGACAGTGGCGTTTTAATTATCGCCATAATTGGCCAGGACTGGCTCACCATGACGGGCGGTGAGAATGTTACCGGCTCCGCTGGCTCCGGCAGGAGGCCAAGCGAGGCGGTGAATGAGCGGCGGGCGGGTATCGCTGGACGATGCACTAAGCGAGCACCCCGGAGTCCGGAGAGTTGTCAGGCCGAAGTATGTGCGCGGGTAAGTATCGCTGCACTAAGCGAGCACGGCGTTCAGAACGCGGCCACCGATGTCGGTGAGGCGGTGCTCGCGGCCCTGGAATCGGAAAGTCAGACGTTTATGATCCAGGCCGAGCAGGTGCAAGACGGTGGCCTGGATGTCATGGACGTGGACGGGATCCCGAACGGGAGCGAAGCCGAAGTCGTCCGTCTCGCCCAGAGTGATACCGCCTTTCACACCGCCACCCGCCAGGAACATCGTGAAGGCTTCGATGTGGTGGTTGCGGCCGACGGTTTCGCGTTTTTCGCCCATCGGAGTGCGGCCAAACTCACCGCCCCAGATCACCAGCGTGGAGTCGAGCAAGCCGCGGCGCTTCAGGTCGGTGATGAGGGCATAGATGGGGCGGTCCACCTCGCGGCAGACCTTCTCTAAAGCCGCGCCCAGGTCGGCTCCCGGTCCGCCGTGATGATCCCAGTCGGTATGGTACAGTTGCACGAAGCGAACGCCCCGCTCCACCAGTCGGCGAGCCAGCAAGCAGTTGTAGGCGAAACTCGGTTTGCCCGGTTCGACACCGTAGAGGCGCAGAGTTTCGGCTGATTCGCGGGAAACGTCTATCAGTTCTGGAGCGCTGGTTTGCATGCGGAAGGCTGTTTCATAGGCAGCGATACGGGTAGCGATCTCCGGATCGCCTGCCGCGCCCAGGCGGGTGGCATTGAGAGCACGGATGAGTTCGATCGTGTCGGCTTGTCGAGCCGCTGAGATGCCGGGCGGGTTATTGAGGTTCAGCACAGGCTCACCGACGCTGCGAAACGGCACACCTTGATAGGCGGTAGGCAAAAAGCCGCTACTCCAGAGCGTCGCGCCACCGCGTGGCCCGCGGGGACCGGATTGCAGCACAACAAAGCCGGGCAGATCGTTCGCTTCGCTTCCCAGTCCGTAAGTAATCCAGCTCCCCATGCTGGGCCGACCGAACTGCGCTGTGCCGGTATTGACAAACAGCTTGGCCGGGCCGTGGTTGAACACCTCGGTCTGCACGGTCTTGATAATGGCCAGTTCGTCCACGACTTGGGCGATCTGCGGCAGCAACTCCGAGACCCAGGCGCCGCATTGACCAGCACGGAAAAATTTTCGGCGGGCGGCCAGCAAGCGGGGTTTTTCCCTGGTAAACGAATCCATGAAAGCAAACCGCCTGCCTTGCAGAAATGAGTCGGGGATAGGCTGACCGTCGTACTGATGCAGGGCCGGTTTGTAATCGAACAATTCCAGCTGGCTCGGACCGCCTGCCATGAACAAGTAAATGACGCTTCGTGCTCTGGCAGGGAAATGCGGCGGTTTCGGGGCCAGTGGATTGCGCGAGGCTTGTGCGGAACCGGAATCGGCCAGGGTTTCGCACAACAGCGACGCCAGCGCGATTTTGCCCAGCCCGACACCGCAATCGCGGAAGAAATGCCGCCGCGTCCGCTGACGTAACCATTCCTGGTAAGCCTGTTCCTGGTACGCTTGGGGATTCATGACCTGCCTCCCGAAGGCGGCTCACTGCGAGCGTGCCAAGCAGTTCATTCGCGGGTGATGAATTCGTCGAGATTCATCAGTGCCCGACCCAGGAGCGTAAAGACAGCCTGATCCAGAGCGAGTTCGGCGGGAGCATGCGGTGCCAGTCGGCGAACCTCCTGCACCTGGTTTCGCAATGCTGCTCGCTGCTTGCCCACAAAATCGCGGAGCAGACGCATTTCCGCATCGCTCGGTGAGCGACACAGGGCCAGACGGAAAGCGTGAGCAATGCGTTTGTCGTCCTCCGCTGGGGCTTCCCGCACGATCCGTTCGCCGAACGCCTGGGCCAACTCGAAGTAAGCAGGGTCGTTGAGCAGCGTCAGGGCTTGCAAAGGCGTATTGGAGCGCACCCGTCGCGTGCAACTGCTGGTGCCGTCCGGAGCGTCGAAAACAATCAACGCCGGGTACGGGGCCGATCGCTGCAACCAGGTGTAAAGCCCCCGGCGGAAGCGATCCGGACCGCTGCTGGTGGGCCATTGCCGGGGAATCTGCGTGAAGCTGTAAACCCCATCCGGCTGGGGCGGATAAACGCTGGGACCACCGATGCGACGTTCGAGTTTGCCGCTGACCGCCAAGGCACTGTCGCGGATGTATTCCGCTTCCAGTCGCAGGCGATTTTGCCGGGCCAGCAGCCGATTGTTGGGATCTTTCTCGGCCAGTTCTGGCCTGGCCTGGGACGATTGCCGATACGTCGCCGATGTTACAATGAGCCGGTGCAGGTGCTTCAGACGCCACCCCGACTCACGAAACTCCACAGCCAGCCAATCGAGCAATTCCGGATGCGACGGGGGTGAACCCTGCAGACCGAAATCATTTTCGGTTTCGACCAGCCCTTTGCCGAAGTAGTGCTGCCAGATTCGATTGACCATCACCCGTGCGGTGAGCGGATTGTCGGGAGCGACGAGCCAGGCAGCGAAATCGAGCCGGTTCGGTTTGCCGGCACGCAGACGGGGTGAGTCGGGCAACGGGTTGAGCACTTTCGGCACTCCCGGTTCCACGCGCTCACCGGGACGGGTGAAATCGCCCTGAATGTGGAGGCGGGTCTCGCGCGGCGTTTCGCGCTCTTGCAGAATCATGGCCGTGGGCAGTTTCGGCATTTGAGCTTCCAGTTCGGCCAGCGTTGCCAACGCTCGATAAAACGCTTCATCCCGGTCGCGGACGAATTGGAGCAGGGTTTCCTTCTGTCTTCGGTCGCGTTGCTCGAAACCGAGATTGAGGATGACCTGGATATGGCGCGGCAGTTTTTCCCGTTCGCTATCGCTGAGGTGTTTTAACCAGGCTTTCTGAGCCGCTTCGGCTTGCTGGACAGCTTCACGGAGTTTCGCCTGAATGGCTTGCTGCTTTGCCACCAGTTCAGGTTCTGCGAGGGTGATGGTCGGTTCGTCCTGATTGTTGAAAAATGCGAAGAGCTGGAAATACTCCCGCTGTGAAATGGGGTCGTACTTGTGATCGTGGCAGCGGGCACAATTGAGCGTCAGGCCGAGAATTCCCACGCCGATAGTGTGAATGCGGTCGGCTACCGCTTCCACGCGAAATTGCTCCGGATCAATGCCGCCTTCCTGATTGATCATGGTGTTGCGATGGAAGCCGGTGGCAATCTTTTGTTCCACCGTGGCGTCCGGCAGCAAATCGCCCGCCATCTGCTCGGTCAGGAACTGGTCATAGGGCATATCGCGGTTGAATGCCTCGATAACCCAATCGCGGTATTTCCACATCTCCCGCGGACCGTCAATCGTGTAACCGTGCGTATCGGCATAACGGGCCACGTCGAGCCAGGGGCGTGCCCAGCGTTCACCGTAATGCGGCGAGGACAGCAATCGCTCGACGAGTTGCTCGTAAGCATCAGGCCGGTTGTCGGCGACAAAGGCATCCACTTCTGCCGGGCTGGGTGGCAGACCGATCAAGTCCAGGTACACGCGACGGATCAGGGTAACCTTATCCGCTGGTGGGGAAGGACTGATCCCTTCCGCTTCCAACCGTGCCAGGATAAACGCATCTATCGGATTCCGCACCCACAGCGGATTACGCACGCTCGGTATAGGGGGCCGAACCGGTGGCCGAAATGCCCAGTGGCTGCGACCATCGTCCGGGGTCTCATCCTTCGGAAACGGTGCTCCCTGATCGATCCAGCGAGCGATTAACGCAATCTGTTCGGCCGACAGCGGCTCTTTACCCAGGGGCATCCGCGGCGGATCTTCTTCCTGACCTTGCAACACCCGAAGCAACAAGCTCGCCTGGCTTTTGCCGGGAACGATAGCCGGACCGCGACTACCTCCTTTCAACAAATGGGCCACGGTATCCACCCGCAAGCCGCCTTTCTGGGAACGCAACCCGTGGCAACTGTAACAGTGCTGCCGAAAAACCGGTTTGATCTGGCTGAGATAATCCACCGCCGCGAGCTGAGTGGGCTTGTCTCCCGCGGAGCAAAGCGGGCAAACGGTTACGGCTCCGACGAGCGCGACGACGAAAATAGCGCTGACCACTTTGCCCCAGAGTCGCACGGCTCGATGCGCCAACCTGATTCGCATGGCGGACTTCCGTTGGCTGGTGAGGACGCGAAACATTTCGGCTTGCAGTTCCGGCAGGGTGGTCCCAAGCCCTCCGACCACTGGCCGCTGAGTCGTCATCGGGCTGGTTCCTGGCGGGTAGGCTTCGGATGTCAATCTACAAAATCGGCCACTGCTTTCAAGAGCACGACTATTTTTGGTGCAGATACTGGCGCTGCTCCAGTACCAATTGCTCCAGAAAACGTCGCGTGGTGCGATGATCTGCGAGCACTTCACCGGACAGCACTCGTGGATGCCCGACAACAATGGTGATGCGTCGGCACCAGTCGAATGGCTTGTTCTTCATGGGTGGGCCATCTTTCCAGGAAAAATAGCTTCCCCAGTTCCCTTCAATCCAGCACGGCACCACCGGCGTATCCGGGCTTTTCTGGAGTATATACCAGACACCCCGCTGAAACGGGGCCAGCATGCGGTCTTCCTCGCGGCGTAATCTGCCCTCCGGAAAAATTACCACGCATTCCCCTGACGCCAGTCGCTTCACCGCCTCGTCCAGTTCCGGCGCTTCCCGACGAGCATGCGCCTCCTCCACCCGAATGACTCGCAGCACGTATCGCATCAGCCAGTACAGAGCAGGAAGGTCGTAAAAATGGCTGGTCATCATCGGCGTCAATCGCCGGGGGATCACCTTGCCCAACCAGAGCGGATCGAACCACGCGGCATGATTGGCAATCACCAGCAGCGGTCCACGCCACGGTATCCAGGCACGTCCTGGCCCGCCATGCCGAATCCGATACAGAAAAAACGCCGGTAACGCTGCGGTCAGTTCTAACCACTCACGCAACCAGTACACCTGTGCCGCTAGACCAAGACCAAGCATCAACCAGCCGGGCCAGGTATTACCCGCGACAACCCACTCCGGACTCTGTCCAGCGCACACAAACGCCAGTCCCGCCACCAGACTCGCCAGCCCAGCCCAACCCGCGAAGCTAGCTGGCGGACATATCGCCACCAGCCGTGAGCAGATCGCCATTGCGGCGCAAGTCTGTGCTCCCGTGAGAAAAACCGACCAGGCTTGCCGCTGCTCAGCGAGATGGGAGTCCCGGCTGGCAATTGCCACCAGCGTGGCCCACGCGGCGTAAGGCAGCCAGCCTGCCACACGGTAAGGATGATTTCCGACCACTAGCGGCACCATGCCAATTGCCATCGCCGCTAAAACCTCGGCTGGCGACACTTCGCGGCCAGCCAACACGCCTTCGCCACCTGCCAGACAAACACCCGCAAGCATGACCAGCAGCATTGCCGCCTCCGCAGCATCGCGCCGTGAAGCTAGCCGCAAGGACGGGACTATCCGCTGCCAGCGGGCAGGCCAGGCAGGTAACGCCTCCGGTCCAGCCGTTTCGTGCGCCCATCGCACCCAACTGGACAAAAACCCGGCCAATAACAGACCACCCACAGCCACCACCGCGACACCGTCGCTTAGCATTGACACCAGCCCGCCTGCCAACCACGCGATCACCACGATTGCCACCACCAGCCCTGGATACCGATCTACCTCTCGCGCAGCCGCCCCGCATCGGCTCAAACGAATCGTCCAGTTCAGGCACTCCAACATCCAGTAACCATAGCCCAGCCAGCCAGCCGGCACGCCGGGCCTCCCTGTTACGATACCCGTGAGGAACAGGGCCTGAACAAACGGTATCGCCACCATCGCCCAGTGACGAACGCTGTAACCGGTGAGCAGTCGGCCTAACCCCACCAACAGAACTGTCCCAGCCACTACCAGAGTCCAGCCAAGGCGATGCAACTCGAAATCGGGGAGCTTTTGCGTCGCCGCTATCGTCGCAAATCCGCTCAGGGCAGCACTCATCCCGAAAGCAGCGATCCTCAGCCAGCCTTTGCTTCGCATACTCTGTAACTTAGCATCCGCACTGACTCGTGCCAGTGCTCGCTATCGCTGCCGATTCCCCTACAATGACTTGGGTCAGCTTCCCCCACCAGCCTGGCCATGCTGGTCGGGCAAACACGAACTTTCACGCAGAGAGTAAACCCGTGATCGCCACAGCTTGCCCACTTCGCAACGTGCTGCTTGTCCTGGCCTTTCTGTATGCCAGCCTGGTCAGCGCTGCCGATAAGCCGATGGACACTGAAGAGGCAATCCGTCGGCTCACTGACCTCGGTGCTCAGATACGCCGCGCCGACCAGCTTCCTGACCAGCCGGTAATCGGCGTGATTCTCAATAAGTCCACTGTCAAAGACAGCGACCTTGAACCTCTCGCGGCA
>Ga0272447_1001987_pt1 | contig 11777 bp, 10 predicted proteins | sample YNPCB0133_FD_194589 | JGI IMG/M metagenome (GOLD analysis project Ga0272447, IMG submission 194589) | Hot spring microbial mat communities from Yellowstone National Park, WY, United States - YNP-CB-013-3 | ecosystem: Environmental > Aquatic > Thermal springs > Hot (42-90C) > Sediment | place... | reverse complement strand
TGATCATCGGCTTCGATGTGGGAACCGATCGACAGCTGTACTACGGAGCCTCTGCCTTCGCTGTTCTTGCTGATGGGCAGAGCTTAGGTTGGGAGCTCCCTGCTGTGCAAAGAGGAGAAACCTTCTCCGGGGACGCAATTTATCAAACTGTGTCCAAACTTGTCAATAGGTTTTATGACAAGCTTAGTCGATATCCAAGCAAGGTTCTCTTGATGAGGGATGGTTTAGTTCAAGGAGGCGAATTTAGTAGAACAATTGAGGAGCTAGAAAAAGAAAAGATTGCTGTGGATATTGTTGGCATACGCAAAAGCGGTACAGGAAGAATGGGGATAGAAGAAGGAAAAGGTAAGTACAAAGATGCCAAAATAGGCACTGTTGTTTTCGACTACTCGCGAAAGTCGTTTACTCTAATAACAAGCCAGCCCATTAGAAAAGGTGGGAACTCCCTCGGCAGTGCAAGACCTCTGCGAGCGATCCACGAGCACGGCAAGACTCCCTTGGAAGTTCTGGCTTTACAAACCTATCACCTCTCTCAACTTCATCCTGCCAGTGGCTTCCAAGCCTGTAGGCTGCCCTGGGTGCTCCATTTTGCCGACAAAAGCGGCAAGGAGTTCCAGCGCCTTGGCGATAACATCTTCAGTATCCTGCAAAACATAGATCGCCAGAAGTTAATTGCCGTCTAGCAAGGAAGGAGGCTCTCCCCTGAGGGCCCTGCTAGGATGGGGAAGGGTTTGGGATGCCGACTATGTTTACTCACAACGAGGTCTGGAAGACCTTTCTGAGCAACCCTGTTGTCTTCTGCGGGGGCTTTCTCAGCGGCCTGCTGCGTTTGGATGTAAGGCAGGATCCGCTGCGCAGTTGGCTAGAGTCGCAGGGCTTGAGGGTGGAGGATCCGCCTGCCTCCACGCAAGGCCCCCAGTCTATTGCCATTGAGTAGGCATGGAGACAGGAGAGAGCCTCCCCATTCAGCCAAGTAGGCCAAGGTGAGCTGATGGCCCCCGGACAATCTGTAAGAAGGTGGCGACGGCAGGGATCCCTCTATGGCTATCTGGGCGGGGTTGTGCTTTTGCTTGCGGGGCTAGTTGGCTTACCCTCAGCAGATTTGGCTTTGGCCCAAGCGGAGCTCATTTCCTCGAGAGGCTCTGACCAGGATCCCCAGCTTTGGCTGGAGCGCTACAACGCTGCTTTGAAGCAACTGCCCCCTTTGCCCAACTTGCAGTACCGCCAGCAGGTGCGGGTGGAGGGATCCCAAACCTTTACAGCCACCTTGGATGTGCTCCGCCGCCGCGACGGCAGTTGGCAGGCTTGGGTAGCCGAGGGGGATCGTGTTCGCCTGTTGGATTCGCGGCAACTGGAAGCGGTGAACCAATCGGACTTGCTCAAGCTGTATTCCGTGTACGTGAGCCGGCCCGAAGCGCTCCTGCCCTCGGTGAGCTTTCATCTAGAGGCTGATCCCAGCCGCTACCGCGTCCTCTCCTCAGAACGGGTAACTCTGGCGGGATCCCCTGTCCAGCATCTGCGTTTAGAGCCTCTCCAAGAGGGCCAGGTGCGGGAGCTGTGGCTGGATCCGGAGTCGGGGCTGCCGCGGCAGGTGCTCTTGTTTTTGTCGGGGGTGTGGGGACAGGCCTATGCCCTGATAGGGTTTGCGGCAGTGCCGGATCCCCAGGCAGGGGTTAGCTACTGGCTGCCGGAGAGCACCCGCATCAATTTGGCCTACGGGTTTTGGACGCTGGAGGGCCTGACCCGCCGCCTGTTCAGGGGATCCCTTTCCATCCGGCACGACTACCAGGACTACCGCATCCTGCCGGAGGGGGTGCAGCTGCGCTTTTTGCCCTCGCAGCCGCCGGTGGATGCGCCGCCGGTGGTGGCCGGCCTGCCGGAGAGCACGCCCCCAGTGGAGCTAGGAGATGTGCAGGTTTTGGGGGTGGATGAGCAGGGAAACCAGCAATTTAGCATTGGCCTAGGCCGACGCAGCGAGGCCAAGACCCCCTTGGAAGACCGCATCGCCGCCTTTAACCTCACCCGACCGGCCAGCCGCAACGCCCTTACCCAGATCGATACCCTAGCCTTCTTGCCTTTGGGGAGCAGCCAGTTGCCTATCTACCTCTTTCAATTCGACACGGGTCGCCCTCTCTATCCCCTGCAAGGGGTGGAGCGCCCGCGGGTGGATCCCAACGGGGTTTTCGATCCCAGGCCGCCCGCCATCAAACTCTTTGGAGACTAGCTCCCCATGCTGACCGATGCCGCCTATGGCGTAATCCCGATCCTGCCCCTCCCGCCCGCCCAGGGATCCCATCTCTACCTGCTCATCCAGCATCAGAAGGGGCACTGGGCCTTTCCCAAAGGCCACAAAGATGAGGGGGAAAGCGACTTGGCGGCAGCCCAGCGGGAGTTGCGGGAAGAAACCGGCCTAACCGACTACCAGCTCCTGACCCTGCCCGGCCAGCCTGGCCCTTTGACGCTGCAAGAGGCCTACACTTTTATAGATCCCGAGGGAAACGCGGTGGCCAAGACCGTCACCTACTACGTGGCTCTGCTGCCACCCCAGTTTCCTCCCCCTGAGCTGCAGGTGCAGCCAGAAGAGGTGGCCGCCTACCGCTGGTGCTCCTACCCCGAGGCGTTGGAGCAGATCAGCTTTGAAGAAAGTCGCCAGCTCCTGCGCCGCTGCCAAGCCCACCTGGAGCAGCTTTGGAAATTGGAGAAGACCTAAATTCCGTATTTTTACGGAAGAGGTTTATCGGGGTTACCTTTATCTTGTCTTGCAGGCTTTCCGTGGGAAGTTCCCGAGTAAGAAAGCCAGCAGACAATCTGAGGGCTAGCCTTCACCTTTAGAGATTGGCTGATGAGCAATAGTCATCGATCTCCCCAGGAGGAGAGTTTTTCTGAATACGAATTGAACGCTGAAACTGCCTTTGAGTTCGTGCAGCCTTGGCCGTCTTGTTGGGCTTGGCTCATCTAAAGATCTCGTCTGGGTCAGGGCTGGGCTTGAACTGTATTCTGGAAAGCATTTTTTCACCGGCTTGTGGGGTAGCTAAGACTTCAGTCGTGTCATCAACCTCAGCGCAGGAAATTGTCCGAGCACGTCCTCTCGACCCATGAACCGTCCCCCCGTCTTTACAGAAGTCTCGGCCCATCTGCTGAACGCAGAGGTCAGCTTCACAGGAGTTGTTCGGTATTTCAGTGCCTTGGACAAAGGGGAGGGGCTGGGCACTTGGTCATTGGTGTTTCACCAAGGTCGCCTGGGGTTTGCTCACCACAGCTTGGAGCCCTTGGAGCGCTTGGATCGCCACCTGCGTCGGCTCAGCCATCAAGTCTTTTCTCTGACTCGCCAAAATTGCCTACGCATCCATCGGCAGGTGGAGGCGCTATTGGCTCAGGAGACTGGGCCTCTACCTGCAGACCTTCTGGGGCTGAGTTGGATGGTAACGGAGCAACTGCTGCCTTGGGAAGCTGCGCGCAGGTTGAATGCTTGGATCGGCGAGGAGGTGCTGCAAAATCTGTTGCTGGTTCCAGGGGGCTTTCAGCAGGAGATCATCCCACTGGACAACGTGCCCACCCTGGGCCAGTGGGATGGGGGATCCCTGCTCGACCTGATCCAAAAGCGGCTACGGGCATGGCAATCTTTGGGGCCTGAGATCACCTCCCCCTACCAACGGCCCTACTTTGCCAGCCGGGCCCAGGCAGAACGCCTTCCCGCCGAGCAACAGGAACGGCTAGGCCGGTTACTGAAGGGGTTTAGCTTCCGCCAGTTGAGCGCCCTTCTCGATCAAGACGACCTCCAGATCGCTCGCCGCCTACATCCTCTGGTCAAAGCCGGTATCCTTGTCCTGCGGGATCCCCAGCCCCCCTTTGATCGGCTGCCCAAAACCTACTCGGCCAAGCTTGAGACAGAATCACAGCCCTCAGAAACTCCCACCGTCCCTCTTCACCTGGCCAACGGGCTTGCAGATCTAGGCCCATCTCCCCAAGCCTCGAAAACCTGGATTGTGGCCTGTATTGACGACAGCGAAGCCATGCTCAGCGAGTTGCAGCGGTTGTTGGAAGGGCACAACCTGGTCATTCACACCATCAGCGACTCTTTGAAAGCCCTGATGAAGCTGACCACCCTCAAGCCAGATTTGATCCTGCTGGACGTGGGTATGCCCAACGTGGATGGCTACCAATTGTGCAGCCTCATCCGCAAATCCTCCGTGTTAAAGGATGTGCCGGTGGTGATGGTCACAGGCCACAAAGGTCTGATCGATCGGGTGAAGGCGCGCCTGGCCGGTGCCACCGATTACCTGACCAAGCCCTTTCGGCAGGAAGAATTGCTGCAGATGGTGTTTCGCTATCTCAGCTAGGGATCCCTCTAAAGGTTCGTCGAAAAAGAGATAAGGAGATGTCGATCATGGTGAAAGTTCTTGTGGTGGAAGATGTGGCCTCGGAGCGACAGCTCATCAGCGATTACCTCCGCTCAGAAGGCTATCAGGTGGTAGCGGTGGCCAACGCCCAAGAGGCATTGCAGCAGATCCGCAACGACAAACCCGATGTGGTGCTGACGGACTTGGTCATGGAAGGCATGAGCGGGCTGGAATTGTGCCGCCAAATCAAGAAAAACCCGGAAACCCAAAAGTTGCCCGTTGTGGCCTGTACTTCTAAAAATCAAGAGCTGGACAAACTCTGGGGCATGAAGCAAGGGATCGATCTTTATCTGACCAAGCCTTTTACCCGCGAAGACATTTTGCGGGCCGTGAAATCAGTAGTGCTCAGCCCGAGCTCATGATTTTTGCCACTCCTGTCCTTGCTGAGCTGCGCCTCCAGTTAGGATCCCTGTGATTATCACGAATTGTTCTTAGGAGATGTCTTAGAATTGGCAGAGCGAGAACGGCAATGGCGGTAGCTTTCTCCCCACACAGCCCTACTTCTACCCGTACCGGCGAGCTGTACTTACATCTACAGTTGGGGGTAGACTGTCGGGCCCTTTTGCCCATGGCATTTGCCCAGGAAGCTCTAATTGTTGGCCCGCACCACTTTACCCTTCTCCCCAACCAGCCCGCATGGGTGCTGGGCTTGTTCAACTATCGCAATCGCATTCTCTGGGGACTGGATCTGCCGCAATTTCTCGGCCTAGAGCCCTTGGACTTTGGGCAGCCCGAACACCACTTGGTGGTGATGCGCCCAGAATTTGGGGGCTCTGCATCGCCAGTGCGAACAGGCTTGGGCCTGGCAACCCAACACGTGAAAGGAGTAGCTCGAGTGCCCGCCGAGGAGATCCAACCCTTAACAAAAGCCCAGGCAGCACAAAACAACTTTCGACTGGAGAACTTCTACGACTCTTGCAAAGGGCTGGTGTTGGAAGGGGATGAGCCTCTCTGGGTGCTCGACCCTCTTGCCATTGTCCAAAAGCTCAACTCAGTTGATTCCTCGGCAAACCCTTGATCTTGGCGACCTTTTCCCCGACTTACCCTCACTTAAAGGCAAAATTCTATGGTTTCCTTCCGTCCCCTCTTTCTCAGGCCTGCTCCATCTTCCCGGCCCCAACGCAAAGTCGCGGGATCCCGCCTGGCCCTGGCAATCAGTTTTCCTCTGGGCATCAGCTCCCTGCTGTTTGCCGTCTCTGCCGGCAGCGTAGCCCGCACCTATTTCGAGTTCAAGCCGGCGATCTCGCGGCAGTTCACCCTGCAAAACCTGAGCGATCAGGTGATCTATTTGGATGAAGTCTTGACCATGTCTGCCCGCATGGCCGCTGCCAGCGGGGATCTGTCCTGGGAAGAGCGCTACAACATCCATGTCCCTCAGTTGGATGAGGTGCTGGCGGAGATTCAGCAATTGGATCCCGCCTCTTACGAAGCCTATGCAGCCAAAACCACAGCAGCCAACATCAAGCTGGTGGAGTGGGAAGTGCAGGCTTTTGATCTGATTCGGGCCGGCGAGCAGGAACGGGCTTTCAACTTGCTGCACAGCCCTGAGTACGAAGAGCAAAAGCGCATCTACGCCGAAGGGATCAACCAAACCCTGGAGGCCATTCGCAGCAACATTCAGGCCAGCGTCCAGCTTTACGAGCAAGAGCTGCTGCAGGCTTTGATCTTTTCCGGCATCAGCTTCCCGATTCTGCTGCTGAGCTGGGGGATCATTTTGATCCTGGTGCGCAACTTTGTGCGGGAACGCAACGCCACCTACGAGCGACAAGTTTCCGACACCCGACTGGCCCAGCGGTTTGCCGATATTGCCCGGATTCGCCAAGAGCAAGAGCTGATCGATCCCCTAACTGACTTGTTGGGCGAGATGCGCCAGCGCTTCGGTGCCGAACGAGTGGCCTTCTATCGCTTGACCGCTCCCGAAGAGGCGCAGGTTATCGCTGAATCTCACGACAGCCGCCTGCCCGACACCTTGGGCACCCTCCTCCGCAGGATCCCGGCTCCGATCCAGCAGGCTCTCCACGGCGGGCAAGTTTACGCTTTTGGCCCGGTGCCTAGGCCAGATCTGGGCGCCGACTACCTGCAGAGGCTGGCCACAGCCCAACTGAAAGCCGAGATGATAGCGCCGGTGGTGCGTGGCGATGAGCTTTACGGTTTTTTGGCAATAGGCCGCGCCCAAAGCCAGAGCTGGTCTGACGAAGAACAGAAAACCTTGGCAGAGCTGGCCAACCGCCTGGGTCAAGCTTTGGGTAACCTGGGGGCGCTGGAGCAAAAAGCCGTGGCCGCCCAGGAACGGGAGCGGTCGGAAGCGCTGCAAAGAGAGCTGCTGCAGCTTATCAGCGAGGTCACAGAAGCCTCGCGGGGGGATCTCACGGTGCGGGCGCAGCTAACAGCCGGACAAGTTGGCATCATGGCGGACTTTTTCAACGTCATTATCGAGAGCTTGCGCGACATCGTGATTCAAGTGCAGCAGGCCGCCGGTCAAGTCAACCAATCCATTGGTCGTGACGAGGCAGCCATTCGCGAGTTGGCCGAAGCCGCTCTCCGACAGGCCACCCAAATCGAAGAGACCTTGCGCTCTGTCGAGCAAATGACGCTCTCAATCGAGGAGGTAGCCGATAAAGCCCAACAGGCCGCCACCGTTGCCGAATCTGCCGCCGCCACGGCCATCAACAGCAGCTTGACTATGGATCGCACAGTGCAAAACATCCTGCAACTGCGGGAAACGGTGGCCGAAACGGCCAAGAAGGTGAAGCGGCTGGGGGAATCTTCCCAGCAGATTTCCAAGGTGGTGTCCTTGATCAACCAGATTGCGCTGAAAACCAACCTCTTGGCGGTGAACGCCAGTATCGAGGCAGCCCGTGCCGGCGAAGAAGGGCGAGGTTTTGCGGTGGTCGCCGAGGAAGTCGGGGCACTGGCGGCCCAGTCGGCAGAAGCCACCCGCGAGATCGAGCGCATTGTGGAAGGGATCCAACGGGAAACCGGCGAGGTGGTACAGGCGATGGAAACCAGCACCGGCCAGGTGGTGGAGGGAACCCGCTTGGTGGAAGCAGCCAAGCAGAGCCTGGGACAAATTGTGGAAGTCTCGCGGCAGGTGAACCAGCTCTTTCAGGCCATTGCCCGCTCCACCGATGCCCAGGCAGATGCATCTCAAACGGTGCGCCAGTTGATGCAGCAAATCGCCAACATTGCCGCCCAGACGGCGGCAGCCTCGCAGCAGGTGGCCAACTCTCTCCAGGCTACGGTGGCGGTTGCCCGTCAGTTGCAGACTTCTGTGTCCACCTTCAAGGTGGGGGAGGCGGTTTAGCATGGGGCCGAATCCCACTTCCCTCGACCCACGCGAGTGGCAGGTTAGGCTGCAGTTTTTGGACGAAGCCCAGGCTTACCTCGACACCCTGGAGGCAGGGGTGTTGGGCCTGGGATCCCAGAGTTTGGATCGCCCCCGTTTGGATCGCTTGCTGCGGGCTGCTCATTCCATCAAGGGCGGGGCGGCCATGATGGGCTTTCCGGTGCTTAGCGACTTGGCCCATCGCCTGGAAGATGGTTTCAAGATCTTGCAGGTGGATCCCCAAAAAGCCGACCCCGCAGTGGAGCGCAACCTCTTGGCGGCGTTGGATTGCATGCGCCAAATAGCCCAGCAGCACCGCCAGCAGCGGCTTTTGGACGAATCTTGGCTGGCAGAGCGGGTGCAGCCTCTTTTCGATCAATTGCGAGAGCAGTTGGGAGAGTTGCAGCCTGAGGACAACGTCCAAGTCCTGGCAGCAGAGGCCGGGGGCGATATGCGGGTGCTGCTGTTTGCAACCGAGGTGGAGGCCTGTCTGCAGCGGTTGGAAGGTGTGCTGGCCCACCCCGAGCAGCCCTGTTTGCGGGAGGAGTTTCTCATTGCTGCCCAAGAGCTGGGGGCGCTGGGGGAAATGTTGGATCTGCCTGCCTTTGCCACCCTGTGCGGCTCAGTAGTCCAAGCTCTGGAGACGCTGCCGCCAAATGCCAAGGAGCAGGTGTTGCCCGTTGCTCAGGCGGCTTTACAAGCTTGGCGACGCTCGCAGGCCCTGGTGCTAGTCGGTCAGGTCGCTCTTCTCCCCAGCTCCTGGGATCCGGCAGAGCCTCCAGTTTCCCCCCCGCCAGAAGCCCCTCCCCCTGCAATGGCAGGAGCCACCGAGCTGCCGGATTCGATTCCAGCCGGGGCCAAAAGCGCTGCCGAGATGCTACGGGTGCCGGCTCGCCCTCTGGAACAGTTGGGGGAGCTGTTGGGAGAGCTCATAGGGGAGCGCAACCGCTTAAACAGTCGCCTGCAACGGCTGCGGGAGCTGGTCAGCTTGTTCAAACGGCGGGTTCGCACTCTAGAAGAAACCAACAGCCGCCTGCGCAGCAGCTACGACCGCGTCGCTGCCACCGTGCCTGCTTCTGTGCTCTTGAAAAAAGAAGGGGATCCCGGCCTGACCTTGGCCGATACCTTTGACCTCTTGGAGATGGATCGCTATGGAGAGATGCACCTGCTGACCCAAGAGGTGATGGAAACCGTTGTGCAAATTGATGAGGTAACCCACGATATCGACACCACCCTGCAGGAGACCGAAGGCAGCGCCCGCCAGCTCAGCCGCCTCTCCAGGCAAATGCAAACCCGTCTCGACCAGGTGCGCATGCAGCCTCTATCGGATTTGACGGATCGCTTCCCCAGAGCGCTGCGGGAGCTGAGCTTAGCCCATGGCAAGCCCGTGGAGCTGCGGGTCTTGGGGGGATCCACCCTAATCGAGCGCTCGATTTTGGAGGCCTTGGCGGATCCCTTGTTGCACTTGGTGCGCAACGCCTTTGACCACGGCATCGAGGCTCCAGACACCCGCCTGGCCCAGGGCAAGCCGGCCAAGGGCCTCATCGAAATTGCCGCCAGCCAACGGGGCAACCGCACTCTGATCACGGTGCGAGACGATGGGGCAGGGATCTGTCTGGATAAAATCCGGGCCCGCGCCTTGCAGATAGGGTTTTCCGCTGCCGACCTGGCTGAGGCCAGCTCCCAGGAGCTGCTGGAGTTGATCTTCCAGCCGGGCTTCAGCACCGCCGAGCGAGTCAGCGAGCTATCTGGACGGGGAGTGGGTCTAGACGTGGTACGCACCAACCTGCAACGAATTGGCGGCCAGGTGCAGGTGGAATCTTGGCCGGGACGGGGCACGCTGTTTACCCTCACTCTGCCCGTTTCTTTGAGCGTCACCCGCGTGCTGCTGACAGAATGCCAGGGGTTGATGTTGGCTTTTCCGGCCAACGCAGTGGAAGAATTGCTTATCCCCCCGCAGTTGCCTGCCGATTCCTTTCTCTGGGAAGGGGAGCAGATCCCTTTAATTCCTGTGGGCCACTGGTTTCGCTTCGCGCGCTGGCAGCCTCGCCGGGAAATTGACGAGACCCCCCTTCTCGACCGACCTGTGGTGCTGCTGGTGGTAGAAGACAACCGGCCCTATGGCCTGTTGGTGGATCGCTTTTGGCGGGAGCAAGAGGTAACTCTGCGCCCGGTGGAGGGAGGTCTGCCTCTGCCGTCGGGATTCTCCGGCTGTACGGTTTTGGCCGATGGGCGAATCGCTCTTTTCGTGGATCCGCCTGCCCTCTTGAGCTGGCTGCTCGCCCAGCGGGATCAGCCCTGTCAGTCGGCAAGGGATCCCCTTCCCCAGCCCAGGTTTGCCGCCCAGCCCACCCTGCTGGTGGTGGAAGATTCGGTCAACGTGCGCCGCTTCTTGGCCATGACCCTAGAAAGAGCAGGGTTCCGGGTTGAACAGGCTCGCGACGGACAAGAGGCCCTCGAGCACTTGCAGAGAGGAATTCCCATCCGAGCGGTGATTACCGACATTGAAATGCCGCGGCTGGATGGCTTTGGCTTGCTGGCCCAGATTCGTGCCCACCCCCTGTATGACCAGCTTCCCGTGGTCATGCTCACCTCCCGCAGTGGCGAGAAACACCGCCAACTGGCCCAGCGGCTGGGAGCCAGCGCCTACCTCTCCAAGCCCTTCCAGGAACAGGAGCTGATCCAAAAGCTGCGGCAACTGCTGCAACCAGCCTCTTCGGCACCTTCCACCGGCGTTTTGATGGCGAGGTAGTCCATGCCCCTGCTTTCCCCTCTGCGCCTGCGTCGTCTGGCTCGGCAAGAACAACTGAGAAACCGGCAGACCTTGATTACTTTCCAACTGGGCTCCTACTGCTTCGGCCTCCCTGTTGATCGGGCGCGGCGAGTTTTTAGCTGGGCAGAGTTTCAGCTTGCTCAGGAGGGCGGCCCCCAGCTTTTGGATACCGGTCGTTTGTTGCTGGGCCGAGGGATCCCTTTTCAACCGGAAGGGGTTATTCTGTTGCAGCCAGGCAGTTCTGAGGACGGATTGTCCGACCAGATCGACAACCCAGAAACAGGGGCTCTGCCCATTCCCACTCAGCCCCTCCTGCGCCGTCTGCCCTCTTCCCAGTTGCAGCCTCTCCCCAGCCGCTATGCAGCTCAGGCCCGCCAACGGGGTATTGTGCAGTGGATCCCGCCAGCCGAAGGCCAGCTCCCCCTGTTGGTGTTCGACCCTCATCTCTGGCCTGTCTGTTCTTGAGCGGGGAGAGGGGGCAGTTGCAGTTCTGGATTCTCCACGCGGGTTAGCTCCCAGCGGAAGTGCTCCCCACCCCGTCGCTGCCAATTCAATCGGAAGGGTTGCTCCAAGGCGTTCACCTGATCCCGCGTCAGGTTGGCTAAGGGGCCGCCGGATCCCTCGATCACAAACCAGAGAGTGGCCTGTCCTTGGCGACGGGGATCCCCTGGGCCGAGCTGCACCTGCAGCGCTTGGGGTTGGAAGCGCAAGCGAAAAAATTGCCCGAAGATCTCGCGGCTGTAGGCCAGCGCCCGCTGCTTATCCAGGCCCCAACCATCGCTATAGGCCTCAGAGACCAGCATCTCCACCTGATCCCAGTTGCGCTGCTCCACCGCCCGCAGCAATCTCTCCGTGTGGACGCGGATTTGTCGCTCAGGCCGCCCGTATTGCCAAAAGGCTCCCACCCCGATAGCCAAGACGACGGATCCCACCACCCCCCAGCGCAGCCAGGGGGGAAGGGGTGAAGGGGGAGAAGAGACAGAAGCAGACAAGGGATCCCTCTTGGGCAGTAGGGGGATTGCTCCCTCTAGCCTACGGGATCTACATGTGAGAAGATCAAAGCCTGACCCCGAAATCTGTGCAGCCTCTGCCGGTCACAGCACGCTCCCGAAATTTAGCCAACCGGTCATGACCAAGTCCAACGACCGCCTACTGCTGGAGTTTGAGCAGCCTGTTGCCGCCCTCGAACAGCGCATCCAGGAAATTCGCGCCTTGGCCGAAGAAAACGACATCGACGCCTCTGAGCAGATTCGCCAACTAGAGGCCAAAGCCGAAGAGC
>Ga0272447_1001985_pt1 | contig 11781 bp, 6 predicted proteins | sample YNPCB0133_FD_194589 | JGI IMG/M metagenome (GOLD analysis project Ga0272447, IMG submission 194589) | Hot spring microbial mat communities from Yellowstone National Park, WY, United States - YNP-CB-013-3 | ecosystem: Environmental > Aquatic > Thermal springs > Hot (42-90C) > Sediment | place... | reverse complement strand
CCTTGCGCCCTGTGGGGTCTTCTATCTCGCGCAGCTTGTTGGGATAGGCGCTATTTTCGCCCCAGTAGCGTAGTTGCCACCAACCAGAGCGGGCAGGCCCCGTGAACGCCGTTAGCAAACCGTTTGCGGATACATTGTTATACGGCTGCCGATTGTAGGTGTAATCGAACCGCCAGGTGAGGGCGGGGTCGTTCCCTATCTGCAGATGGGTCGGGGCGGTGGGTGGGTTCGGATGACCGCCGTTGGGGGCATCCGAATGTTCCTGCCCATATTGCACCGACGCTTCCCCCAGTGTACCCCCATTCACCCGAAACGCCTGCAGCAAGGGGTCGGCACGATTGGGCACATAGTCAAACTCCCACGAAGTGTTTTGCCGATCTATATGCTGCGTAATCGCAAACGGATGCCTGAGGTCGTAGGAAAAGCTTTCGTACCAACGGAGGACGAAAGCTGGTTGACCATTTTGGTCGTGCCCGTTCTGGTCATACACTGCGGTAGCGGTAATTTGTCCCTCAGGGTTGAAGGTCAGCTCCTCTTTCTCCCAGGCGCGGTTGGGGTCGTTGCGAATGTAGGAGGGACGCACGATCTCCATCTTTTCAAACATCCCTCCAAACGGCCCTGTACCGCGAAACCAGGTGTAGAAAAGATCTGCCTGAAAAGTGCCTTCGGGACGCGGGCGCTCGATGCCCGTCCAAAACGAGGTGCTTTCGCCGTACAGATACTGGTAGCGTTCGATGGGCAAGAAGCTGCCCACAGCCTCCTCTTTGAGGCGTCCACGCAGATTTTCGGGCACGCGCCCATAGGCGTAAAAGTACATCTGTTGTTCGCGTTCTGGAATCCCGTCCCAGCTCAGCCGAGTGAACAATTGCAGGCGGTTGCTGTTGCCCTGGATTTGATAGCTATCGGTAGCTTGCGAATCGAACTGCGCGATGACCTGCTGGGTGCTGGCGCTCCAGTGCAACGCCCAGCTGCGGGCGCCTCCTTCTGGGGGTACTTGCCCGATCCGAACGGCTTGCCCTTCGTTGCCCAGTGCGAAGTAGAACACCTCCCCCGTGAGACGATCCCAGCGTAGTGCACGCTTGGTTTGCAAGTCGCGTAGCACCAGCCACCGCCCGTCCCAGTCATGTTGCCACTCGGGAGTGTAATCCCCCACTTGCAGGCTCCAGCGGTTGCCGTTCGGGGAGACAATCGCTGGCTCCGGCGTGCCACTGCTATCTATGCGATACATATTGTCATGCAGGCGCGCCTTGGCCCCTGCTCCCCAGCCAAGAAGACCTCTTTGCGGCAGAGCAAAATGATAGACCCAGCTGCCACCTTCTCGGATGCGTCCCGGCGGGCCACCTTCCAGGATGAACCCCCGAATAGAGCCGGTCCAGTCCCTATAAGCCTCCAAGGTTGCCTTTACACCTTTGGTGGGTTCAATCGACCACTGTTCGCGGAAGGGGCTGATATCGTTCGGGTCGCTGGTAATAAACGCCAAAAAGCGCATCGCACTGCCGTCGGCATCATAAACGGTCAGCTCGCGCACACGCATGATCTCATCGGGAATCTGTTGCCCTCCGCCGGGATTGAGAATCGCTTCGGTGGGCGTGCCGCGCCAAGCGGTGTTGTTCGGGGTAGTGCCGGGCAAACGCCGCTCGCCTGAAGACAGCACCACGCACATGCGTTCTAACCCGAAGAACCAGTAGGGTCCGAGTGTGCCGTTGGGGGTGGGTGAGGAGACATAGAAATAGCCTGAATGGAACACATCGAGGGCAGGGAAGGGCAGCCCAAAAGCGGTTTGTCCCGTAGCAGGGAGCAACAAGATTCCCTCACACAGCCAGCCGTTGCCGTCTACCGCGCCCGTACCTGAACCGAGATAGATGGCGTCGTTGTCAAAGCAGATCTCCGGTGGAGGGGGTTCACCATCGATGGGAACTACAATGCAGATACGTGGGATAGGTTGTGCTAAAAGGGGTAGCCCGGTAAGGGCAAAGGCTATCAACAGCGCGCTTATGCGTGTGAGCGCTCTAATGCAGAACTCCCCCCCCCGCTAAGTTGGAGCGGTGGGTGAGGTTCTGCGCTATCCCGATAATCGTTTTGCCCATCATCGTTTGCCTCCGCTTTCGGCTTTTGCTCGGTCTCGATTGTTGCCTTCTACTATACCCCATCGATGACGGCTCTGTCAAGGGGTGAGGAGAGGGTGTTCGAAAATTTTGCTTGCTTGTATCTCCTTTTTGCATGGGCAGGGGAAATGCAAGGAGCATGCTACAGCTCATTGAACTCGGCGACGAGAACGACGCCTTCCATGCCATAATAGGGGTGTGAGTGGGATACGCAAGGCGATTGTGCCGATGGCAGGGTTGGGCACGCGCCTCTACCCTGTCAGTATCGTGCTGCCAAAGGGGTTGATGCCGTTTGTGCTGCCCGATGGACGCCTCACCACGGGGCTGCAGCTCATCGGGAACGCCCTGCTTGAGGCGGGTATCGAGCAAATAGGGCTGGTCGTCTCACCCGAACAGGAACCCATCTACCGCCAGTTTCTGTCGGGCGATTCGGCACGATACGGCGCCGCCATTCAGCGCAGGGCGGAGTTGCACGCCACTTATGAGGAGTTGCAGCGACTCAACACTTGCATCACCTTAATTGTGCAGCCGCAACCATACGGCTTTGGGCACGCCGTCTGGTGTGCGCGCGACTTCGCACAGGATGAACCCGTGCTGGTGATGCTGGGCGACCATCTCCCACTTGCCACAGGGGCAAGCTCGCCGGTGCAGCAGTCGCTGGCGGTGTATGAGCGGTTTCGGGTGCCGCTTTATGCGGTCTATCGGGTTCCGCTTGAGGCGGTGGAGTGGTACGGCATTTTGCAGGGCGAGCCGACCGAGGAGGCACGGCTCTACCGACTGCGCCAGGTGGTGGAGAAGCCCACGCAGGCATTCGCCCAGCAGGCGTTGCGCACGCCCGGCTTGCCCGAAGGCGAGTTTTTCACGCACTTCGGCATCTACTGCCTGCCCGCCGCGTTGTGGGAGGTTCAGGCGGAGATTGCACGCGAGTATCAGCCGAGCAGGGGCGAATGGTATCTGGTCGACGCGCAGCAACGGCTGCTGCAGAGGATGCCTGCCTACCTGCTGGAGGTGGAGGGCAAAATGCTCGATTTCGGCACGCCCGCCGAGTACGCGCTTGCTTTTCGCACTCTGAGGGAGCAAGATTAGCCTTTCTCAATCGCTCACCTTCAGCACGCTCAAGAAGGCTTCCTGCGGCACTTCGACGGTGCCGACCTGCTTCATGCGCTTCTTGCCCTCCTTCTGGCGTTCCAGCAGTTTGCGCTTGCGCGTGATGTCGCCCCCGTAGCATTTGGCAATCACATTTTTGCGGAACGGCTTGATGACCTCCGAGGCAATCACACGGGCACCAATCGCGGCTTGGATACGCACTTCGAACTGCTGGCGCGGCACCACCGCTTTTAGCCTCTCCACGAGGGCACGCGCGCGGGGATAGGCGCGTTCGCGGGGCGCAATAAAACTCAGCGCGTCTACTGGCTCGCCATTCAGCAGAATATCGAGCTTGACCATATCGGCTTCGCGGTAGCCAGCAGGCTCATAATCGAAAGAGGCGTAGCCGCGCGTGCGCGTTTTCAGCTGGTCATAGAAGTCGAGCAGGATTTCATTCAGCGGCAGGCGGTAGTAGAGGATGACACGCTGGGGCGTGGGGTACTCCATTCGGATGAACTCGCCGCGTCGCCCCATGCAGAGGTCCATCACCGCGCCCACATACTCGGCGGGCACCATCACGGTGGCGTTCACGATGGGTTCCTCTACCCGCTCTATTTTGGCGGGGTCAGCCCAGCGGACAGGGTTATCGATCTCCAGGACGCTGCCGTCTTTGAGAATGACCCGATAGACCACGCTGGGCGCGGTGGCGATGAGTTCCAGCCCGAACTCGCGCTCCAGTCGCTCCTGCACAATCTCCATATGGAGCAGCCCGAGAAAGCCACATCGGAAGCCGAAACCGAGCGCGGCGCTGGTCTCCGGCTCATAGGTGATGGCGGCGTCGTTGAGGCTGAGTTTCTCCAGGGCGTCGCGCAAATCGGGATAGCGGTCGCCCTCCACGGGGTACAGCCCGCAAAAGACCATCGGCTTCACCCGCCGAAAGCCGGGCAGCGGCTCCTTTGCGGGGCGCTCCGCCGAGGTGATGGTGTCGCCCACCTGCGCGTCCTTGACCGATTTAATCCCCGCGGTCAGATAGCCCACTTCCCCCGTGTGGAGCTGTTCGGCAGGGCGCAATTCGGGCGTGAAGTAGCCCACCTGCGCCACCTCAAACTCCTTGCCCGTGGACATAAACCGAATGCGGTCGCCCGGCTGGACGCTGCCCTCCACCACGCGCACATAGGCGACCACACCCACATAGAGGTCATAGTGCGAGTCATACACGAGGGCGCGCAGGGGCGCCTTCGGGTCGCCTGAAGGGGGCGGGATGCGCTGCACCACCGCCTCCAAAATCTCCTCGATGCCGATGCCCTCCTTCGCGCTGGCAAGAATCACCTCAGATGGGTCAATCAGCAGCGCGTGTTCCATCTCCTCCTTGACCCGCTCAGGGTCGGCGGCAGGCAGGTCAATCTTATTAATCACGGGCACAATGGTCAGCCCCTGATTGTAGGCGAGGTTCGTGTTGGCGATGGTCTGCGCCTCCACCCCCTGAGAGGCGTCCACCACCAGAATCGCGCCCTCGCACGCCGCCAGACTGCGCGAGACCTCGTAGGTGAAGTCCACATGTCCGGGCGTGTCGATGAGGTTCAGCTGATAGGTGTGCCCATCGCGGGCGTGATAGGTCAGGCGCACGGCGGTCATCTTAATCGTGATGCCCCGCTCGCGCTCCAGTTCCATCGTGTCCAGCACCTGCTCCACGGTGGTGCCGGGCGGGATCGCGCCCGTGAACTCCATCAGCCGATCCGCCAGCGTGGACTTGCCATGATCGATATGCGCGATAATGCAGAAGTTCCGAATATATCGCTGCCGATTGCCCATATAGAGAGATTGTACCTGTCTGAGGATGGGTGGTTCACCACGCGGTTGCACGCCACCAGCCCCAAAACACTCCCCGCTTTTATGCTCATCGCACGACACTTTTTTGGGCGGGTAGGATGTAAGCTTGGATTCGCTCCCTCCGTAAGGTTCTCCCTGCAGGCAGGGGGAGCCAAGCTAAGTTCGGTTCCTCTCACGCCAACCCTCTCCCCCCTTAGTAAGGGGAGAGCAGGTGAACGGAGTGGGGGATTCAGAGAATCGTTGCCGGACCTGCTGTTCCACTTCGGCAGTGGGTGTTGCGCAGGCACCTAACAGCACCGCCACACGGCTTCGTAAAGGGGTGCTATGGGCTGGGGTGTGAGCGGTATTGGGGGTGTGCCCACGAGCGGGCTAAGGTCCGCTTGCCAACCCGCTAACTGGCGGCGCACATGCTCGTGGTAGAGCGCGAGCGCGGCTTGCTGGAACGGGTCACCCGTGATTCGTGCCCGCACAAAGGCTGAGTCGAGCAGATAGAGCGCGATCAGCGCGTCAGCAAGTGGTTCCACCAGCGACTGAGGCGGCTCCGACAGCTCTGCTAACGCCATCAGCGATTTGCCAGCCAAGTGGCGCAGGAAAGCCAGCGTCGCTTCGGGCGAATCGACCGAGACCGCCTCACGCCCCTCCGCAGTGGGTGCCCAGAGTCCGCGCCGATACAGATAAAGCAGCCGCTCCACAAGGTTCAGCCGATTAATCTCGTTCGTGCCCTCATAGATGCGGTTCACCCGCGCATCCCGATAGAGACGCGCAATCGGATACTCCTCCGAGAAGCCGTAGCCACCGTGAATTTGCAGGGCGTCGTCGATAATCTGATGGAGCATCTCGGTAGAAGCGACCTTGATGAGGGCGCACTCTGCTGCGAAGCTGGCTGCCGCATAGCGCCAGCGGCTTTGGGGGTCGCCTTCGGGCAGGCTGAAGGCAGCCTCCAGCTCACCTGCCAGCCGATAGAGCGCGCTTTCGCACACAAACAGCAGCGTGCGTCCCCTTGCGAGTTTGCGCCAGATGAGATCGAACTTGGCAATCGGGCGTCCGAACTGCTTGCGTTCGTGGGCATATTCGGAGCCGATGCGCCACGCCTCCTTGCCCAGCCCGACCGCCGCCGCGCCGATTTTGAACCGCCCCAGATTGAGCGTGTAGAGGGCGACATACGCGCCCTGCCCCTCCTCGCCCAGCCGATTTTCAGCGGGCACAGGCACCTCGTCCAGCACGATGCGGCATGTAGAGGAGCCGTGAAGCCCCAGCTTATGCTCCTCGCGCTCCACCTGAAAGCCGGGCGCCGTGCGCTCCACCAGGAACGCCGTGAAGCGCGCCCCGTCCACCTTCGCAAAGGTCACAAACAGGTCGGCGAAGCCCGCGTTCGTAATCCAGATTTTGTTGCCCGTGAGATAATAGGTGGCGCCTTCGCGTCGGGCACGTGTGCGCCCTGCCAAGGCGTCGGAGCCGGCTTCTGGCTCGGTGAGGGCGTATGCCCCGATAAGCTCCCCGCTGGTCAGGCGTGGCAGGTAGCGTTCTGCCTGCTCGCGCGTGCCGAATAAAAGCAACGGTAGGCTACCCACGCTGGTATGCACCGCATGGGCGACGGCGAAGGAGGGCTGGAGTGCGGTCTTCTCGGTGATGAGGGCGGAGGTGGTCTTAGGCAGTCCCAGCCCGCCATATTCAGGGGGCACATCGAGTCCCAGCAAGCCCAGCTGTGCCGCCTGCTCCAGCAAGGAGCGCATCAGCCTCTTCTCGCCCGATTCGAGGCGCGGCACAAGCGGCATCACTTGCTCTCGCACAAACCGCTCGGTTGCCTCCGCCATCAGGCGGTCTTCAGCGGTAAACTGCTCCGGAATAAAAATCGCTTCGGGTGTCCGCTCCAGAAACGCGCCGCTCCGCGCCCGTTGCCCCATCGCCTGATCCATCTCGCTGGATAGATTATATCTTACTCGGAACCTAACTCCTGCACCGCCAGCCAATATGCCAAGCGACTTTGCCAGTCCAACGGGCTAACATGAAGCAACTCGATGCCATGCTGACGCAGCTGCCGAATCTCGCTCCACTCGCGCCATGCCTCGATGGGGGTCAAAGCCTGAAGCTCATGCCAGTTGAGCAGATTGATGCCCCAACGAGGCGGCATGTTCGCATCCAGCACATCGAATTGAAAGCCACGATAAATGACATTGATATGGTGCTTCACCGAGTGCGCCTCTAAAAAAGCCGATATCTCATGCAAGATAGATTCTTCCGCATGGGATTGAACCGTGCTATGCATCACTATTTCAGTTTCCGCCAGGGCACGCGCCAGAGGGAGGGCGTTTTCGTCCCACAGCTTTCTATCGACAAGCAGTACCAGACTGCGTTTCGCTCGCGTTATGGCGACATTAAACAGGTTCGGCTGTTCCACCCATCGTAGTTCGCGCTGGGTCGCGTTGCTGCCTGCAATGGTGGCAAAGATGAGGTGATCCACCTCGTTGCCCTGAAAGCGGTGTGCCGTGCCTATTAGGATGCGCTCCTCACGCCAAAGCGGTGCCAGCTCCGAGTCGGCTTGGACAGTTTCAATCAGGGCATCGGCTGCCGCACGATAGGGCGTCACGATGCCATAGGTATCGTCGGGGAATTTCTGAATAAACACTTTGAGCAAGCGAATCGCTTCCTCTTGTTGAACTGGATTGAGACGGCTCCCAGTGCGGGTGCCTTTATGATGGCTTTCCAGCAGCCGCACCTCGAAACAGTCTGGATAGTCGGGCGTATGGATGCGAAGATTCCCTCCATAGAAGCGGGCATTCGCGAAGCTGATGATTTTCGGTGGGCAGCGGAAGTGGTCGTTCAGCAGGCAATGTTCCGCACCACCAGCTAAGGCACGGCACAGCTCATACACCGAGGTGCCAAACTCCGCACTGAACCGATGTCCATCCGCTCCGCGCAATTCTGGAACAGGACCAACCTGCCGCCAGCCCCTGCCGGTAATGTGAGGCAGTTGTTGGGGATCACCCACAATAACGGCGCGGCGCGCCCGATAGAGCAACGGCAATAAAGAAGCCGGATCACAGGTCGATGCCTCGTCAATAATGAGCAGGTCGAACATCGCCGGTTCCAAAGGGAGATTGGTGCTGATGGCTAAGTTCGAGATGGCAATGGGATAGCCCTTTTCAGCGAGCCTCAAGAAAACACGGTGGCGTGCGCGGCTGTCGCTGCCCATCGCATTTGCCAAGCGTATAAGCGTTTTCTGGTTCACAGCCACTAGACTGTTCAGGGCACGATGCAACTGGAAGGCGCGTAATTCGCGCCACCGCTCTATGGAACGCAACATCTCCTGCATCTCACTGTGTAAGGCATGCCAGCTGCTTTCGAAGCGTTTGAGTCTCCAGCGGGTCAGAAATGCCCACCAGCGCAATGGGTGGTTTTCAGCGCGTGCCAGCGGGAATGCCAGTCGCCGAAGGCGATGGGCAGATTGGCGGATACGGCGCGATTTCGAAAGCACCTGTGCCAGGAACTTCTCAATCTGGTCATTCCGCCATACTGGCAACTCACCAGTTAGCACTTCGCCCCTACCTTGCCACTTGAGCCAGCCCGCCAACATCGTGGCAATCTGTGCCAGTTGAGTGCGCGCCTCCTGATTCCCCGTGCGCAATATCGCCCCCTGCCCCACGAGCCGTTCGACCATCGCAACCGCCGTGTCAACCGCTGTGTTAATCTTGCTGGCAATAAGCACCGATTGTCCAAGTAGTAAATGCTCGATAATCAGTGCCGTGATAACCCGCGTCTTGCCCGTTCCTGGCGGTCCCGTGATAACTGTGAGGGGTTTGGTCAGCCCGTGGGCGATTGCCACGGCTTGGCTAAAAGTGGGACAGGCAGGATTTGCCAGAGCTTGCAATACCTGCTCATCGGAGGGTGTAGAAGCGGCAGGAGGCTCCAGCAAAAATCGCAAAGCCGAAGAGAGCCAACCCCGCTGGCGCGGCAAAATCTCTTTGAGCTTGTTCAGCTCGCGCACCAACCCCCGATCATACTGAGTTTCCGCCTCCACCACCCAGAAGGCGGGAAAATCCACAATAGTGCCCTCCGGAAGCTGTTTTAGCTGCTTAATATCAGCGCAAGGTTGAGGTCGAGATAGTCCCTCCTGTTCAATTAACTGATCTAAAGTGCGGCGGAATGCCTGTGGAGAAAGGCGTACCCCTCGCTCCAGAGCATCTCGAAACGCCTGCAGATCCCGCTCGCTCATCTCCATGCTTATCACGGCGCTAAGCCAAAGATCAGCCGGATCGACGACAAGCCTGCCACGGCTAACCATACACACTACTCCTGCCAAAGGCTCATGGCTTGCACCGCGTGGACCAACAAAAAGATAAGGAGCATACACCGCAACGCGATCTGGACGCCCCTGCAGTCGCTGTATAACCTCTGGGACAACCGAGCTATTCAGCACGGCGTCCCAGCAGTCTGCGTGCGGTATCGGAACGGGTAAGATGGCTTGTTCCAGCCGGCTCTCCAGCACAGTCAGCGTCTCTCGCCGCTCCTGAGCCAGGCACTGCAGATAGTAGTCAATCAGGGCAATCAAGGGCTTCGGATAGGGCATTAAGCAACATTTTACCCATAAAAAACGCAGAGAGACACCTTCATGGTCGACGCAGTGAGCCTGATGGTCATCTCCAGAATGCTTACTCAATCAGGGTTCGTCGAGGTCTGTTGAGATGTTTCAGTACCCTGCAGCATCTGGTAAGCATCCTCTAAAAGAGCCGTAAGCCCAGCCGTGTTGACAAAGTAGCTGCGCTTGTATTGACGAAGTGCCTCCTCGATTGCCTGAAGCTGGTTATAAAGCTTTGTACCCTTTCTTGGTTTAATGAATCGGTTAAAGTAAGTTCCATCCAGAAAAGCGACATAGTAGATGGGAATCTCGTTGGATTCTCTCTGCATGATAAAGTCGATTAGCTCCTTGATTTGTTTATCCTGAGCTCCGCCAGACTCCTTGACATGCTTAGCCTCTAACACAAAGAGAGACTCACCTATCTTGATCACCACATCCGGTAATTTACCTTGATGTGTTTTTCCAAACTGATACTTCACATTCAGCTGCTGCATCAGATGTGTAAACCCGTCTTTATTCTCGTCCGGGAACAGAATCCATAAGACATCCTTTCCAAAGTCCACCTCAGACCAGGCAACTTGCACTTCACCCACCACTGAATTCAGCAAACGCTTTACTTTTACACGCCCTGTCACGCTTTGTGAGCGTGCAGATGCACTGTCATAAAGAGCCTGTTGAATAACATGAGTATAGCCCATCCGATCATACAGTTTTCCTCTGTTTTCACAATATTTTTTCAGAAAAGCTTTAAGCGTGTTAAGCCTCGATCCTTCATCAAGCTTTCTGTATATGCTATATGTTGTATCTAAACATTTCCAATAAGATATGAACTCTGTGTATTGTATATTTTCTATATTACAAATTATCGAATCAATTATTTTAGCAATTTCATCCAATTGACTTTTTTTGTTTATTTCAATTAAGGTACAATATGTAGTGATTAATTGTCGCAATAGATTCACTGATTAACAATAGTCTTCTTTTTCTATAATCACAATATCTCTTATGTAGTCATCTTCACCAGGCATCTCGGGATGTTCGAGCAAGATTTGCCAATATTCGATGTTATCTTTCAAAGCCATAGTGTCAGATTACCTCCCGTCGAGTGGGATTCGAGAAAGGTAAGTAAAGCAATCACATCCCTTTTTGCAACCAGCTCTCGGAGGGTTTCACGCTGTGAAGGGGATAAATCCAGATAGGGGAAAGTCTCTATCAGAGCTTTGACCTGCGACAAGCCGAGATATTTGCGGGTATAGGCACTTTCCGAATACTTATAAGTAGTCATAAACTCGCTATCTGTTATCTGACGAAAATGTTCGAGAATTAAGTTAAAATAGTCCTTCAGTAGGATTAAATCTTTTGCAGGCAGGACAGGCTCTATGAAAAGTTGGATCGGATGGGTGCGATAAGGTGCTTTAGAAACCATAATCCCTTCTGCACCAAACACTTCGGGAATCAGGTACAGACCTGTACGCCCATCCAAACTCCCTGTATCCAGCGTGCGCACAAAAAGCGGATTGGCACGAACCTTGTTAAAAATCACATCATCCACATAGAAAAGGTGCTGACGATACCCCTTGCCAGTGAACCGATTCGCATCCACGACTTTCAACGGCAGACTGCCCGGATGCTGTTCAAGCGTCTCCCGATAGAGGTAGTATCCCACTTTCAGGGGTTGCTGCGCGCGATAGCGTATCGTGAACTCCTCAAATTCGCTCCCAGCACGATAATGCATTATGGGTGAGAGACGATATCGGCGCCGCTGCAACTGGCGATTAATCTTCAGACCCTCAAACTCCTGAACCTCACGAACAGGTCGAGCTTTGCGTTCAAAAAAGCACAGCACCACATGCGTGCCTGTATGTTCGAACAAGTCTCTCTCGAATATAAAAGCCTTTTTGATATTATAAAACATCAGAAAATCATCTCTAATTTTGTTCGATATCGAAAAGCCAAATAGGAAGTTCGAAGGGATGATGTAAGCCATGCGTGGAATCCCATGTCGCAAATCGTTAATCAGCGCAATTTGGTAAAGGTCCTGATAGCCCTCATTGATGCCCTCGAAATATTTCATGTAGGCGCGTGTCTCTGGATGTTTGGGAATGTAGCCGAGGTAGAGGTAGGGCGGATTAGTGATATGATAGACAGGCAGGGGTGAGTTCAGGATTTTGTCTGGGTAGTTCG
>Ga0272447_1001984_pt1 | contig 11789 bp, 10 predicted proteins | sample YNPCB0133_FD_194589 | JGI IMG/M metagenome (GOLD analysis project Ga0272447, IMG submission 194589) | Hot spring microbial mat communities from Yellowstone National Park, WY, United States - YNP-CB-013-3 | ecosystem: Environmental > Aquatic > Thermal springs > Hot (42-90C) > Sediment | place... | reverse complement strand
GAGCTTTCGCAAGAACCCTCAGCGAGCAGACACGGGATGTCCCACCGCGTAGTTGCACCAGATTCCGGCCAAAGCCGTTTTGTGCAACTACTCCCATCATACACCATGTGGGGGTATCTGTATCCCGACACTGACGCTACAGGTACAGTGCGGGGCTTAGCTACCCCCACACCCCCACAAGCTAAAAAGGTCAATATCTTCTGCCATTTGTTTTCATCTGAAGAAACAGGTCACTTTGGATAATCCTCTCTAAAACATAAGATCAACACGACCCAGAGACATTGGGAATAAGTACTTGTCATACCCATCGGAGCGGCGGGATTTGAACCCACGACCCCCACTACCCCAAAGTGGTGCGCTACCAAGCTGCGCTACGCCCCGCAACTAGCTTCACCATCATAACGCAAATCCATCCCTTGCCGCTGACCCCACCTTCACTTATACTGTTATCCATAGTCGTTATGAGTTTGAATTAGCATGGATACCCCAAGGGTGGAAAATGTGGTGATTATTGGTTCCGGGCCAGCGGGTTACACGGCGGCGATTTATGCAGGACGGGCCAACCTCAAGCCAGTGGTCTTTACGGGGGTAGAACGGGGAGGGCCAGCGGGCGGCCAGTTGATGACCACGACGGAGGTGGAAAATTTCCCCGGTTTTCCTGAGGGGGTGACGGGGCCGGAATTGATGGAGCGGATGCGGGCGCAGGCGGTACGTTGGGGGGCAGAGTTGATTCTGGAGGATGTGCTGGCGGTGGATTTGCAGCAACGGCCTTTTGTCCTGCGTTCGGCGGAACGGGAGGTGCGTGCCCATGCGGTGATTATTGCCACAGGGGCGACAGCCAAGCGGTTGCATTTGCCCTCAGAGGAGAAGTTCTGGAATTCGGGCATTTCGGCCTGTGCCATTTGCGATGGGGCATCACCCCTGTTTCGGGGGGCGGATGTGGCGGTGGTCGGCGGCGGAGATACGGCCTGCGAGGAAGCGGTTTACCTTACGAAGTTTGCGCGCCATGTACATATGCTGGTGCGTTCGGATCGCCTGCGGGCCAGTAAAATCCTACAGGAGCGGGTGTTGCGCCACCCCAAAATCACGGTGCATTGGCATACGGAGGCGGTGGATGTGTACGGTAATGGGACGTTGCAGGGGGTGCGGGTGAAAAACAACCAAACCCAGCAGCAGCAGGATTTGGCGGTGCGTGGGCTGTTTTACGCCATTGGGCATACGCCGAATACGGATTTGTTCCGGGGGCAACTGGAATTGGATGCGGCAGGCTATATCATCACGCAACCGGGGACGGTGGCGACGAGTGTGCCGGGGGTCTTTGCCTGCGGGGATGTGCAGGACCATGAGTACCGGCAGGCGATTACGGCGGCAGGCACGGGTTGTATGGCAGCGCTGTCAGCAGAACGCTGGTTGGTAGCTCAGGAGTTGGTGCAGGAATTCGCCAGTGCCCCAGCGAGTACGACGGTTGCCCCGGCAGCATCGGCGTCAGCGACTGACCCAGCGTCGGCATTCGATCCGCAACAACCGATTCAAACGGGAAGTTATGCCCTGCGGAAGCTGTACCACGAAACGACAAAACCCCTGTTGGTGATGTACAAAGCACCCGGCTGTGGCCCCTGCCGTTCCCTAAAACCCATCCTGGAAAAGCTGGCCAAGGAATTGGGCGACCGGATGTACCTGGTGGTGATTGATATCGAGGAGGACCCGGAAATTGCCCAGGCAGCAGGGGTGACAGGGACGCCTACGGTGCAACTATTCCACCGCAAGGAACGAATTCAGGAGTGGCGGGGGGTCAAACCCAAAAGCACCTACCGGGAGGCCATTGAGCAGTGCCTGGCTGCTGCCTCGGGGTAAGATACAAAGGGGTGTACCAGGAGTCAGCACCGATGGCCACAACACTGAAGGAAATCACCGGTTATTTGGATCGGGCGGGGTGGGTTTACGAGGCGCAAACAGAGAGAAATTGCATCGTTACCGGGGTCAAAGCCACCCAGATGGACCGTCTGGTCCTGGTGATGCAACTGGAGGAAGGAGGGGAATTTTTCAAACTCTATGCCCCCCAGGTGCTCAGTGGCCTCCAAAATCACCCCCACCTCGGCGCTGCCTTGCAGACCTTGCTGACGATTTCCTGGGAAACCAAGATGGTGCAGTGGGAGTACGACCCCAGCGATGGGGAGGTGCGGGCCATGATTGAATTTCCGCTTGAGGATGCCCCCCTCACAGAACGGCAGTTTTGGCGCTGTGTCCACGGCCTGGTGCGCATTGTGGATGAAAAAGCCTTTCCCCGGCTGCAAAAAACCCTGCTCACCGGTCAGGACCCAGGGGATGAGGCGGAGGATGAACGGTTTTTGCTGGAATTTGAACAGCATTTGCCGGGGGTTGCCGAACGTATTTATCGAGCGGTTCACCGCCGCAAACAACGGATGCAGGGGTCTTCCTTGAGCGAGGATTAACACAACCAGCGCAACAGCAGGGGATTGACCAACTCCGGGGCTTCATCCTGGGGACAGTGGCCCACCCCCGGCAGACAGACCCATTCCTGCACCTGGGGAAATGCCGCAGCCAAGGCCCGCCCCAACGCCACCGGCTCCCAGGGGTCGCATTCGCCCCACACCATCAGCACCGGACAGGTCACCTGGGGCAACAAATCCTCAAGCAATGGCCCATCACTGTAGCGAACAAAGGCCAAAAACACCTGCGCCGCTCCGGGGTCCTGGGAAGGTTCATAAAGCATTTGCACTAAATCATCCGTAATGGCTTCCCGGCGGGCATAGGCCTGTTGGAGTAGCCGACGGATCACCTGCGGTTGCGCCACCTGTCGGAAAAACCACACGCCAAACGGCTCCCAGCCCAAGAGTTTTTGGAAGAGCGACACGCTCCAACGGCGATACCAGGGCAGTTGCCCCCGCTTGCGCCGATGCAGTAACCGCAATGAGGGATTCAACAACGCCACCCGGGTTACCCAAGCCGGATTGAGTACTGCTGCCTGTAACGCCACCACGCCACCGATGGAATTGCCCACCAGTGCTGCCGGTGATCCCACCACCGCCTGGAGAAAATCCACCACCAACATCCCCCAGGTTTCCAAGCGGTAGGCAATGGTTGGCCCCGGAGCCGGTTTCGCTGACTGGCCAAACCCCAACAAATCCAGGGCAAACACCCGATGCCGTTGCCCCAAGACCGCCAGATTGTGCCGCCAATGGTCGCTAGAAGCCCCAAACCCATGCACCAACACCACCGGCGACCCCTGTTCGCCCACCTGCTGGTAGCGAATCCCATACCCCCGCCAACAATACCTGTGCTCTGCCCCCATCCCGCAACAGTTGGTAACATTCCATTTGAAGTTTACTGAATAAAAGTATTTTTATGTAAATCAAGTGTAAACCCCTGATGCTTGGGCAATATGGGCAATTTTTGTATGTATATTGGCAGTATGGCAATCAAAATAGACGTAACACGGCTATGGCACAAAGGGCGGTTTTGCCCCGGATAGACGGGCTTTTTCTCCGTGCAACCCACAGTGACATGCCGGAGACAGCGTGTGAAATTTTTTTAATGAATCCTTTATGTCGTGTCAAGATCAAGAATTAGGAGCAGCGCCCTCCAATCCTATGTGCAGGTGCCGGTCATGGCAAAAATGGTCAATCTAAATGAACAACTAATCATCAGCGAAGTGGAAGCGGTGTTGGACAACTATCCCCATCATCCCTATCAACAGGCGTTTGCGATTCCCGATTTGCGGCAGGAGTTGGTCGCCTATGTCCTCAACCGCTTACCCGGGGCGGGGATGTACGTGACGGAGCTACCCAGTCGGTCCTGGCAGCGTTCGTGTACCGCACGCCGTTTGGAGATTGAAAAACTCCTCCACCAGGGGATTCAGGAAATTCTCCAGCAGCGGAGTGATTGGATCAGCCACCACATTCCCCAAGTAGTTGAAGCCGGTCGGGAACCTTCCCACTGGTTTGGCTAGGGGGATGACTCCACCACAGACGCCGTTCCCACCCGTTGCAGGTGCAGGACATCGCTGATTTTGCGCACATGGCTAAGGGCGGTTTCCAACTGAGTCACATCCCGCACGTCCACCCGCAGGGTAATGACCGCCGTTTGGTTGGCATGGGTGGTCATGTGGACATCGCTGACGTTGATCCGCTGGTCACTCAGGCGGCTGAGAATGTCCTTGAGTACCCCTACCCGGTCAATTACGGTGACTTGGATCACGGCAGGGTAGGTCTGGTATGACTGGTCGGTCGTGACCCCTGCCCAACTCACCGGTAGGAGTCGTTCGACGGGAATCGTTTTTAAGTTGGGACAGCCCTGGCGGTGGATGGAAATGCCCCGTCCTCCCAGCGTCACCACGCCAACGATGGGTTCTCCAGGGAGCGGGTGGCAGCATTGGGCCAAATGGTGGGCTAGACCCTGCAATCCGGCAATCTCGGTGGTGCTCGTGAATTTGCTGGACGCAGGCCGTTCCGCCTCAGGTGTGGTCTCTTGGGTACGTTGCTTGACCACCTCCTGCCAGCGGGCAATCACCTGGTTCAAACTCACCTCCCCGTACCCCAGGGCCGCTAGCAAATCCTCCACCTGGGCATAGTTGCACCGCTGCGCCACCGTCGCCATCACGTCCGACTTCAGCAAATTGTCCAGCCCCGTGCGCCCCAACTCCCTTTCCAGCAGGGCTTTGCCTTGGGCAATGTGGTCCTCCCGGTTGAGCTTTTTATACCACTGGCGGATGCGATGGCGGGCCGTATGCGTGACCACAAAATTCAGCCAATCCAAACTGGGGCGGGCATTTTCCCGCGTGAGAATATCCACAATATCCCCATTGCGCAACGGCGTATGTAGGGGCACCAACTTGCCATTGACTCGCGCTCCCCAACAGTGGTTCCCCACCTCCGTATGAATCCGGTAGGCAAAATCCACCGGCGTCGCCCCTGCCGTCAACTCCAGCACATCCCCTTTAGGCGTAAACACATACACTTCCTGGTCAAAAAAATTGTCCTTAACGTTGTCCACGTATTCCTGAGCGTCTTTCAAATCCTGCTGCCATTCCAACAACTGCCGCAACCAGGTAAACCGCTCATCCATCTTTTTGATTTTCGCCCCACTGCCCGCCTCCTTATATTTCCAATGGGCAGCAATGCCGTACTCCGCCACGTAGTGCATGGCCAGCGTGCGAATTTGCACCTCCAGCGGTTTCCCCTGCGGCCCAATGACCACCGTATGTAGCGATTGGTAATTGTTGGGCTTGGGCAAACCCACATAATCCTTAAACCGCCCCGGCACCGGCGTAAACGTGTTATGTACTACCGCCAAGGCCCGGTAACATTCATCAATCGTATTCACAATGATCCGCACTGCGGACACATCCATAATTTCATGGAATTCCTTTTGTTGCCGCTGCATCTTTTGATAGATGCCGTACAGATGCTTGGGCCGCCCCGTGATTTCATGAAACCCAATGCCGACTTCCGTCAGCCGCGCCCGCAGTTGCGCCACCACCTGCTGGATTTGTTCTTCCCGCGCCGCCCGTTTTTCCGTCACGTACTGCTGCATCTGCCGATAGGCTTCCGGCTCCAGATACTTAAACGCCAAATCCTCCAACTCCCACTTAAACCGCCAAATCCCCAACCGGTTCGCCAACGGGGCAAAAATATCCAACGTTTCGCGGGCAATGCGTAACTGTGCTTCCGGCGATAGATACTCCAGCGTGCGCATGTTGTGGAGTCGGTCGGCCAACTTCACCACAATCACCCGAATATCCTGCGCCATCGCCAGAAACATCCGGCGAAAATTTTCCGCTTGCCGCTCCGTCTTACTGGAAAAACTAAATTTCGACAGCTTGGTAACCCCCTCGACCAACCGGGTAACCTCCGGGCCAAACTCCTGGGTCAGGGTTTCGGCCGTCACCTGCGTATCTTCCAAAACATCGTGCAAAAACCCGGCAGCCACCATCTGGGCATCCCCACCCAACTCCCACAGCAGGGTAGCCACCGCCACCGGATGCACAATATAATCTTCTCCTGATTTCCGTTTCTGTCCCCGGTGCAGCCGCTCAGCAAACGTAAACGCCTTGGTCATCAACGCTGTATCCGGGGTGGGATGCCGGTTCAATTCCTGTAACCAGGGCGGACATGCGATGGATTGAGAAATCGTTGCTACCGCATCCACTCAGACCATCCGTCCAGATTCAGTTTAATTTATGTGAATGTTATTTTAACCGATTTTGCCGTATCTGTTCCCGCTGGCGTTGTCCCTGACGGTGTTCCCAGCGCCAGAGCCAGGTCATAGCTACCACCAGCCCCAGTTGCAGCACCAAATTCAGCCCCGTGCGCAGGTCGCCCTTCCCGGCCAATAGGTCCGTGGCAAAAATCAACGCCCCGATCCCCCCCGACAGGGCAAAGGCCAGATAGATAAACTGCCGCAGACCGCGATACGGGGCTTGCACTTCCGCCTGCAACCGCAGGAACCGTTCGTCATCCCGCTTCCTCATGCTTGCTGCCATTCCTTTTGATATGCTTGTATTTTAGCTAGCCCGCTGAGAAGCCCCACTCCCTACCTGCCAGGGTGAGGGTCGGGATGAACGGCGGTATTTTATTGTATAATCAACCTGGCTGTACAGATCTGGTACAACTGCGTAATGCGGCATTCCGTGTCTGTGCGCTGAGGGTTCTGTGAGGGCTACCCGTTGAAGTACAGAGCCTGTATCTATGCGCCAGCATGAGTGGCGGGAGTATCATATGCCGGTGTAGCTCAGCGGTAGAGCACTCGATTCGTAATCGAGCGGCCGTGAGTTCGAATCTCATCACCGGCTGTTATCCCTCATTTCACTCACCATTTGTCCATCCGGCAGAATGGTTTGCGATAAATCCGCCCAATCCAGTACTGCTGCGGTCATGTCGGCTTGGTAGAAATTGGCCCCCGTGAGATTGGCCCCGCTTAAATTCGTTCCCAATAGGTACGCCTGCTGACAATGACTGTAACTCAGGTCGGCCCCGCTCAAATCCGTTCCCGCTAAATCCGCCCCCACCAACTGGGTTTGGCGTAAATCCGCCCCAATCCCCACCGCTTCCCGCCAATTGGTGCCATGACAGCGGGCCTGGGTCAGCATGGCTCCGGTGAAATCCGCCCCTTGCAGACAACTGGCGGCCAAATCCGCTTCTGCCAGCCGAGCACCCCCTAGCTGTGCGCCTGTCAAATCCGCCCGCACCAAATCCGCCTGGTCCAGCACTGCCCCCGTGAGATTGGTCTGCCGCAAATTCGCCCCGCTCAAATTCGCCCGACTGAACTTGGCGCCCGCCAGATTCGCCCCCTGGAACGTCGCCCCTACCAAAATCCCTTCGCTGAAATCCACTCCCCGCAAATCCTGCGCCGATAGGTCGGCAAAACTCAGATTCACCCCCACAAACCGGCGGCGACCCGCTGCGTAGGCCACCAGTATGTCCACTACACGCAGGTGGGTTGGGGACATGGCAGACCCGTCGGCAAGAATAAAACCGCCTGATTATCCGGCGGTGGGCGGTCGCTACAGGCTTCAAAAAATTCCCGCACCGGCGAGGGCAAATCGGGCAGGCAAAACCGGGCATCCCCCCAGGCAATATCCGGCCAAAAATGCCCCAACCGGGGTGCCAAGGCCTGTGCCTGGGCCAAGGGCAAATTCAAAGGTGGGTGGGTCAGCAGCTGCACCATAAACTGGGGCGAACGTTGTTCCATCCACCGCCGCGCCTCCTGCAACAAATCCGGTGCCTCCGGTAACGCCGTAACCCGTTCGGTGCGAATCCACATCTGCCCCTCCCGCCAGGTTACATAACGGTAGGCATGGGGATAACTCACCAAGGACCCGGTAGTGACATCGAAAAACCCATCCTCCTCCGCAATATCCTGCACGTGCAAATGCCCGGTAAACACCACATAAATCCCATGCCGTTTCAGCAAAGATTGCAACTGGCGACGATTGTTCAACAGATACCGCTGCCCCAAAATACTGCGGGATTGGTTGGGAATATGCTCACAAACGTTGTGATGCACCATGACCAGAATATGGGGCCAGGGACGGCTGGCCAACAGGTTTTCCAACCACCGCCATTGGTCCGGGTCAATCTCCCCGATCAGGTCCCCCTGGGGCGTAAATTGATTGGAATTCAGCCCAATCACCCCCAGCCCCGGCCTAATCTCCTGGGCGTAATACAGTTTTTCCGTATCCCGATAGCCCTGCTGCCGGTAGTAGCTGGGAAAATCCGCCGCCGGAATTGCCTCTGGGTCCGGGGGAATATCGTGGTTGCCAGGAATCACATAACAGGCAAACGGCAGTTGCCCCAGGCGCTGGGATAGCCAGCTATGGTTGGCCGCTTCCCCGTGTTGGGTCAGGTCGCCGGGAATCAACAAAAAATCCAGAGGTTGCTGGCTCAGGCGCGCCAAAACCGCCTCCAGAATGGGAATACTGTACTCCAGCCGGTGCAGTCGGTGCGGATAAAACCGATAGGTCGAAGGCGTCGTCACATGGGGGTCACTCAACACGGCAAAGCGGCACACCACATCACTCATAGAGCACCCAACAGAACCGACGGCGGCAGGGTCACTTGAGAATCATTCCGAAAATTAAGCATTTCTCCCAAATGATCCCCCCTTTACTTTAACTTGCCGAGGACATCGGCGGAGACGTCAGCGGCAACAAACAGGCTGGTTCTGCCAACTGCAAATCCCGGTAACGATGGTTGCGAATCGCCGCCAATTCCAACTGAATTTGATGCAGGGGCACGCCCAACTGGGTCAGCAGATGGCTGCTCAACCCCAAACTGGCCTCAAAATCCGGGTGAATCACCTTCGTCGCCCCCAGCCGGTACAGTTCATCAATGTGTTCCTTGCGGGGTGCGCAGACAATCACATCCAACTGGGGCGCCAACTGCAACGCCCGTTTCAGACACAGACGGATGCTTGCCACATCGGGAATCGTCACCACCAACGCCCGCGCTTGGGGCAAATTCGCCCGTTGCAAAATCCCCCAGGACGTGGCATCCCCGCACAGGTAGGGCAACCCCCGCGCCTGCACCTGGGCAATCGCCCGCGCCGACTGTTCCAAAATCAGCAGCGAACTGCCATGTGCCGCCACAATCTGGGCCACATCCTGTCCAATCTGACCATACCCCGCAATCACAATGTGATCCCGAAAGATGGGTGCCGCCGATAACGGTTGGGGGGGAAGTGCCAACTGCCAGCGTTCCAACATCCCCACTACCCCCTGCAACAGCACCGGGCTGACCATCAGGGTAATGGCCGTCGTACCCACTACCAATAGATAGATATGGCGGGAAATCAGCCCCCAGGCCTGCGCCGCCGTCGCCAAGATAAAGGAAAACTCCCCAATTTGGCTCAGCCCACAACCTACCACCACCGCCATCGGCCACGGATAGCCAAACCAGCGGGTCACCGGCACCACCACCGCCCATTTTCCCAGCATCACCAGCAACACCAAAGCCCCAATCAAAGGCGCATGGGTCAGGATGAACTGGGGGTCGATCAACATCCCAATACTGGCGAAAAACAGCGCCCCAAACACATCCCGCAGGGACTCCACATAATCCAACGTCTGGTCTGCGTATTCCACATCCGCAATCATCAGGCCTGCCACAAACGCCCCCATTTCACTGGACAATCCCAGGGCCTCAGCCAGCATGGCAATCCCCACACACAGACAAATCACACCCAACAAAAACAACTCCCGACTTTCCCGCAGCGCCAAAAACCGTAGCAAAGGCGGCACCCCCCACCGTCCCAGGGCCAGTGCCCCTGCCCCAAACCCCACCAATTTCAGCAGCGCCAGTCCCACCGCCCAACCCAAATCCTCAGCCGTGGCCGTCAATGCCGGGAACATGGCCAACATCAGCCCCACCGCCAAATCCTGGACGATCAGGATGCCCAACATCGCCTGCCCCGCCAGACTCTCCATTTGCCCTGTAGCTGCTAAGGACTTCAGCGCCACCGCCGTCGAAGAAAGAGCCAGAATACATCCCAACACCACCCCCACCAACGGGGACAACCAACCCGTCAAAGACACCGCTGCCGCCGTCAAACCCACCGTCAGCCCCATCTGGAGCAGGCCGCCCCCCAAGGCAATGCCACCCACCCGGCGAATCTTCCCCAGGGAAAACTCCACCCCCAGCGAAAACAACAGCAATGTCACCCCAAACTGCGCCAGGGTTTCCACCTGCACTACTTCCCGAATGACTGCCAACCCCCCCGGCCCAATCACGACCCCGGCCAAAATATATCCCAGTAGCGGTGGCTGCTTGAGCCATCCCACCAGGAGTCCCCCCCCCAACGCCGTTGCCAGGACAACCAGCAGGTCAATAATCAGCCGTCCATCCGTATGCACGGGTTCCTATGCCAATCCCTCTTTCCCACCATAGCGACTTTTTATCAGGACAGGAACCGCTCCCTGATGGCTCCGTTTGCACGCAAACAATTGGCAGTATTGACAGTTTCTAAACTTACTCGCACTATTCGCTTGAGAAGATCAATAAATGTACCTAGAGTCATTTGGTATCGTTCCTAATCTGGATCAAAAAATCTAGCACTTCAGCAATCATTAATTTTGTCATAGTATTTTACTTCCTATTTATCTCGTTAGACCAATCGTTAGGATCATTGCGAATGCCACTGTCTTTATCTACGGTAACCTGATAGCGTTCCATAATCCACTCAATCGCTGACCTACCGCAGACTGTGTATTGATATGCTTCAAGAGGAATGCCCACTAACTTGACATTAGTATTGTAAATGACTGTAGTTTTATCTACATCCTTACCGTTTTTGGCAAATGCCATTTTATGAACACGATAAAAGGAGCGGGAATCTAAATTAAGCTGAGTTTGGACTTCTTCTAAAGGATAGGGATCAATCGTCTCATAATTCAGATGCCAATACGCTAATTTTCTGCCAGCTTTGCTAAATGCCCAAAAATCTTGAGCAAAGGGAATGCGAGGCAGACTTTTTCTCAGGTCAGCGACAAAACGAGTCTTGTATTCAGGACTGTGGAGAATACCATAGACAAAGTAGAAAATATCTTCTTTGCTAATGGAAGTGTCGCCATAAACCTGCTGAAAATCTCTGAGAATGTCATCAGGGATATTGTTTTTTCTGACATAACCTGTTTGGGTTTCTAGTAAAGAACCTTGGGCTGTATCTGCTACTTTTTCGTAAGTGTAGAGGGGGAAGCATTGACCAGTATCTTGCAGATGCAAGTTTGGAACTGTATCAACAATTAGAGCAGAAAACTCTTTACCTGCACCTATGCCAGTTACACAAATCACCACATTTTCTAGCCCTGCCACTGGAAAGATTTTAGGCTGTTGGTAAATATCTTCATTGAATTGCCTATTAAAGTAACAGATTTATTTGCAATAGGGGCGATACATTCCTATAACAACAGACCCATCAACAAACTGGTGATTAACTAATCTGGCTAAATCTTTTTTTAATCTCCTTGACCAGCTAATTCTTTTCGGATCAGTATTTACAAAAGTCTCTACTTTTTGCTGTTTCTCAGTTGCATCATAAATGGGATTATTCTGCAAGTATTCTCTAAATCTCTCAACTTCAGAGTTGTAAAATTCAATCATCCTTTTCATATTATCAATCACAGCCTGTCGTGAGAAGTTGTAAACCCACAGAAGTGTTGAATGTTAACGAAAGGGTGGAAAAGGGAGACTAAAAATGGTATTTTGGATTGGTAGAAACCACGAGTAACAGTATTTTTATGAGACGACAAATTCAGGGACTTATCAAGCCCTTGC
>Ga0272447_1001982_pt1 | contig 11798 bp, 9 predicted proteins | sample YNPCB0133_FD_194589 | JGI IMG/M metagenome (GOLD analysis project Ga0272447, IMG submission 194589) | Hot spring microbial mat communities from Yellowstone National Park, WY, United States - YNP-CB-013-3 | ecosystem: Environmental > Aquatic > Thermal springs > Hot (42-90C) > Sediment | place... | reverse complement strand
GCTCCCGTCTGCGCTGACTTGTTAAATAGCGGAAAAGGCGACCCTTCGGGGTCGGTAGTGGGCGCGCGTCTATTCACCAGAGCTTGACAAAAGCGACATCATAGAAGGCTGAACAGTTACTCTGATCAAACTTCTTATCCTTTATGGTTTCATTTATCCCGCCGACGCACGTGCAGCCGGAACCCTTCCATCCGAATGACCTCCACCACCTCCCCCTCTTCCACCGGTCCCTCTTCGGCGACGGCCCGCCAGAGTTCCCCCGCCGCCAGCACCCATCCCTCCGGATCCAGGCGGCTCCTGGCGACTGCGGTCCGCCCGACCAGTCCCTCCCGCCCGGTGACGGAGCGAGGCTTCTGGGCCTGCAGGGCCTTGGCGACCACAAACGCGAAGAAGAGCGCCGTCAGAATCCCAACGATGATGACCAGCGGCAGGGAAATCTGGCCGTAGGGGGAAAAGGGCGCGTTGAACAGGATCATCGCGCCAGCAATGAAGGTGACCGCCCCGAGGGCAGTGAGGGCACCGAGCGTCGGGGTCTTGATGTCCAGGATAAAGAGGACAATGGCCGCGCCCAGGAGCACCAGTCCGAGCCAGTTGAAGGGAAGGATGCCCATCGCATAGGCCGCCAGGGCCAGGCAGAGAACGCCGATGAAGCCTGCCACCCATCCACCCGGAGAGGAGAGTTCTATCAGGATGGCCTGTACACCGATGGTGAGCAGAATGAAGGCGACGTTGGGGTTAATCAACACCTGGAGCAACCGCTCTATCGGGGAGAGGGGGATTTCCCGGATGATGGCATCGGCGATGTGGAACGTCACCGTCATCCCATCCCCCAGGGTGATCGTCCGCCCGTCAAAACCCCGGAGCAACTCGTCCATGTCGGCGGCGATGAGGTCAATCACGCCCATCTCCAGCGCCTCTTCCGGCCCAGCGGTGGCACTCTCACGGATGGCCCGTTCGGCCCACTCAACCGCTGTCTCACCGCGCCGCTGGGCAAAGAGGGCAGCATGCTCGGTCATCACGTTGACCACCTTTTCCATCATCTCCGGGCTGACCGCCTCCTCGGTGCCGGGGGCGGTGACCGGACGGGCCGCGCCGATGGTCGTTCGCGGGGCCATGGCAGCTCCGTGGGCGGCCAGAAGGATGAGGGTCCCGGCAGAGGCGGCCATGCCCCCGCGCGGCCACACGTAGACGATGACCGGCACCCGGGCGTTCTCCAGTTGCTCCATAATCCTTATCGTGGAATTCAGGTCGCCGCCGGGGGTGTTCAGTCGGATGACCACCGCGTTGGCCCGGTCCTGTTCCGCCAGCCGGATGCCGCGCGCAAGGTAGTCGTTGATGGTCGCCGTGATGGCGCCATCTACCGTGAGCACGTAGACGGTTCGCTCCTCCTGGGCCGCGACCGGTCCGACAAGAGCCAGTATCCATCCCGCTATCAGTACCCATCTCCACCAGCGTTTCATTTTCTCATCTCCTTTACAGGCTGACCGCCTGCGCTACATTTGCAGGCTAATGCCTGGGCTACATTCACAGGCTGACCGCCTGCGCTACGTTTGCCGGCTGACCGCCTGCGCTACGTTTGCAGGCTAATGCCTGGGCTACATTTACAGGGTGACAGCCTGCGACACCTTCTGTCGTCTGTGGTCTGTCGTCCGTCGTCGGTGGTCGGTGGTCTGTCGTCCGTCGTCGGTGGTCTGTTGTCCGTCGTCACAACTGCAACGCCTGAGCAAATCGCTCCCGGAAGGACGGGTGGACGGTCAGTTCCACGTAGCGGACCCGGCGGGCAAGACGGGCCGCCCGTTCCCGCTCAGCCCGGGAAAGGAGCGCCATCCGCGCCCCGGTTCCCGCCACATTGCCCACCTGCTCAAACCGGTCCAGCGGAAGGCGCGGGAGCAACCCGATAGCGACGGCGTGCCCGATGTCAATGTATGTCCCGAACGCGCCGGCGACCAGCACCCGCTCCAGGTCGGACTCCCGGATGCCGGCCTCCTCCAGCAGAATCTGCCAGCCCGCCGCGATGGCCGCCTTGGCCAGTTGAATCTCCCCCACGTCCTTCCGGCTGACGGTAATGGCCCGCCCCAGGCCCGAGGCCTCCGCCGGTACCAGGACGAACTCCGGGCCGTTGTCGCCCGAAAGGAACGGGGGACGGTCGCTATTTGCCCAACCGCCGCGCCCGTTCAGGAAGCCCGCGCCCCGCAATTCGGCCACCGCGTCCAGGATGCCGGAGCCGCAGATGCCCACGGGAGGGGCCCCCTCCACCGTCTCCCAGTAGACCCGTCCCTCAATCATCCGCACCCGCTCCAGCGCCCCGGGGGCCGCCCGCATCCCGAAGCGGATGTGCGCGCCCTCAAAGGCCGGGCCGGATGCAGCGGAACAGGAGAACAGGTTCCCCCCGACGGAGAGGCCAATCTCTGTATTGGTACCGATGTCCAGCAGAAGCGTCGGGCGGTCCGCCTCCTCCATCCGGGTCGCCAGCAGGGCCGCCACGTGGTCCGCGCCGACAAACCCGGCGACGGTGGGCAGAAGGTGGACCATCGCTCCCGGGGCCAGCGAGAGCCCGACATCCCGGGCCCGGACGTCCAGGGGGCCGCTCTCCACCGGGACGTAGGGGGCCAGCCCCAGCGGACGGGTGGGAAGGCCCAGGAAGAGGTGGTGCATGGCCGTGTTGCCCACGACCACCGCCTCCACCACGTGCTCCGGCGGGACGCCCGCCTGGGCGCAGAGGTCCCGGACCAGTTGAGAGAGTCCCTCTACCGCCGCCTGCCGCAGGCGTTCCGCCCCCTCCGGTTCCTGCAGGGCATACGTGATGCGGGCCATCACGTCCTCCCCGTAGGCCAGTTGGGGGTTCATGGCCCCGACGCTGGCCAGGGTCTCCCCCGTCTCCAGATTCAGCAGGTACCCGGCCAGTTTCGTCGTCCCCAGGTCCACCGCCACGCCCACCAGCGGGGTGCCGGGGGGCAGAAGGGCCACCACCTCGTCGCCCCGCAGGACAGCACGGACGGCCCAGCCCCATTCCCTCAGGGACGGGGGGGAACGGCGCAGGACCTCCAGGTCCAGGCGGACGGGGCGGCCCAGGCCGTCCCGGATGCGCTCCGCGTCGCTGCGCAGGTCGGAGAGGGTGGGAGGGGGAAGTTGCAGGTCGGCGGGGACGACCACCGGGTCTACCCGCACGGGGGTCTGGCGGCCCTCCACCTGGGTGCGCTGGCTGGCGGTGAGGGATTCGGGGGGGACGAAGACCTGCAGGGACTGACGGATGAACGCCCGACAGGCCAGCCGGACCCCGCGGGCGATGTCCTCATCGCCCAGCCGCGCGCGCTCCGGGTCGGAGAGGGGGGAGAGGGCGTCCTGCCCCTCCGGGGGGACCACCACCCGGCATGTGCCGCAGACTCCCGCGCCGCCGCAGACTGCACTGAAGCCCACGCCCAGCCGTCGGGCGGCCTCCAGTACGGAAATGCCTGCCGGAACCCGGCCTCTTCTGCCCAGAGGCTGAAAGGAGACGGTAACTGTGGAGGAATTGGGTTCTGTCACTGATCCGATGACCGCAAGGGAATCCATCCGTGCCGCAGGGCGTAGACGGTGGCCTGGGTGCGGTCGGAGACGCCCAGTTTGTTCAGAATCGCCGTGACATGGTTCTTCACGGTCTGCTGGCTGATGCCCAGGCGATAGGCGATTTCCTTGTTGCTCATCCCGGCCACCATCAGGCGCAACACCTCCATTTCCCGACTGGAGAGAGGAGCCAGGTATCGCTCATCGGAGATGTCGCCGCCGAACTGTCGGTACCGCTCCCGCAACCACCGTCCCAAATCCCGATCGGAGGCCAGGACCATCTGGCGCAGTACGTACTGGCCCGCATAGACATGGCGGACCGTCCTCACCAGTTCCTGAGGGCTGACATCTTTGGAATGGTACGCGGAGGCCCCGGCCCGCACCGCGTGGTACACCTGCTCCTCGTCGTCGTAGGCGGTGAGAATCACCACGCCGACCTCCGGATGTGCGTCCTTGATCCGGCGGGTGGCCACCAGCCCGTTGACGCGGGGAAGGTTGACGTCCATAATGACCACATTCGGCAACAGACGGGACACCGCCTCTATGGCCTCTTCCCCGTCCGAAGCCTCCCCGATCACCTCCAGGTCTCCCTCGGCAGCGATCACCCTTCGCAGCCCCTCCCGAAAGAAGGGGTGATCGTCCACGATGAATACCCGGATTTTGTTCACGGCCCCTCCTTTTGGTTACGGGATACCCCCAGGTGGGGCGCACTTGTGCCCCCTCACCCCTCCTGGGCGCTACGGACACTGACGGCCTCTGGGAATCGTGTTCGGTTCTGCCAGAGCCGCCCTCTAACTGAATGAAGGTAACGGGCAAAGTCTAACACCTCTTGCTCCATTTCCTCTGGGAGGTGAGTCACGACAGCAACGATTTGCTCACTGACTGGCACCCAGGTACGAGTTTCTGCCCGCCAAACTACGAAGAATTGTTGAGGAGACAAGGAGCATAGTGCCAGGGTTTCCCCGTCCTCGTTCGTGAACTCAACATCGTAAGTGTTATCCGGGTGACAGTGCACAACAGAGCCTCTATCTCCTGCGCGCAGGTTATGCTCCGGCAGGTCTACCAGCAACTCTACCACGTCAAACAAATCCGGTCCGCTTTTCATTGATGACTCCACTGCAAAAAGGGTTCTTTATCGCAGAGATCGCAGAGTACGCAGAGCAATATTAAAGAAAATCTCTGCGCTCTCTGCGTTCTCTGCGATTAGTTTTTGCAGTGGACTCATTGATCACTCCCTCTTCTTGACATAGAGAGTTGTCAGCCAGGCCTCATCACTATTGGTTGCTACAATACAGAGAAAACCCGTACCATCCGTGCCCATCCGTGTCCTGTTTCGCCTGTCACCACTCGTCATTAAGTATACCACAAAACGGACAGGATGCATACCAACGGAGGGTTCCAAAAATTGTAGGACAACAGCGAGCAGTTGTCCTACATCCCCCATTTTGGCCTCTCCCGCAACCTGTGGTAAAATGAATTTCTGGGAGGAAACGGAGTATGGCGAAAAAAGGGAACGATGTCCTGACCTACGAAGCGGCAGACGTCCAGGTGCTGGAAGGGCTGGAGGCCGTCCGCCGACGGCCGGGGATGTACGTCGGAGGGACGGACCTGCGCGGCCTGCACCATCTGGTCTACGAGGTGGTGGATAACTCCATAGACGAGGCCCTGGCCGGCGCCTGCGATGAGATAGAAGTCATCATCCACAAAGACCGCAGCGTCACCGTCCGGGATAACGGGCGGGGCATTCCCACCGCTCCCCACCCCGAGAAGCAGGTCTCCACCCTCCAGTTGGTGATGACCACACTCCACGCCGGGGCCAAGTTCGGCGGGGGCGGCTACAAAGTCTCCGGCGGACTCCACGGTGTCGGCGTCTCCGCGGTCAACGCCCTCTCGGAGTGGCTGGAGGTGGTGGTGGATAACCCCCGCGACGGCCTCCGCTACCGCCAGCGGTACGAGCGGGGCGTCCCCGTCACCCCGGTGGAAGCCCTGGGGAAGACCGACCGGCGCGGGACGACAGTCACCTTCCGCTTTGACCCCACCATCTTCAAGGACGTGGACTACCAGTTTGACATCCTGGCCCAGCGGATGCGGGAAATGGCTTTCGTCACCCGCGGGGTGACCATCCGGCTGATAGACGAACGGCCCAACGACTTCCCCCGCCGGATGACGTTCTACTTTGAGGGCGGCGTCCTTTCGTTCGTCCGCTACCTGAACCGCAACCGCACGCCCCTGCATCCGCCCGTCTACGCGGAGAAGGAGGTGGACGGCATCGGGGTGGAGGTGGCCATCCAGTACACCGACTCCTACACCGAGTCCGTCTACCCCTTCGCCAACACCATTCACACCGTGGACGGGGGGACCCATCTGACCGGGCTGCGAGCCGCCCTCACCCGCACCATCAACGACTACGCCCGCAAGGCGGGCCTGCTGAAGGAAAAAGACCCCAACTTCTCCGGCGACGACGTCCGGGAGGGGCTGACCGCCGTCGTCAGCGTCAAGCATCCCGACCCCCAGTTTGAGTCCCAGACGAAGGTCAAATTGATGAACGCCGAGGTGAAGGCCATTGTGGATTCGGTGGTGGCCGAGGCGTTTACGGAGTTCCTGGAGCGGGACCCGGCGTCGGCGCGGCGCATCGTGGAGAAGTGCCTGACCTCCTCCCGCGCGCGGGCAGCGGCCCGGCAGGCCCGCGACCTGGTCATCCGCAAGTCCGTTCTGGAAAGCACCACCCTCCCCGGCAAACTGGCCGACTGCTCCGAGCGGGACCCGAAGAAGACGGAGTTGTTCATCGTGGAGGGGGATAGCGCAGGCGGGAGCGCCAAGCAGGGCCGCGACCGGCACTTCCAGGCCATCCTCCCCCTGCGGGGCAAGATTCTCAACACCGAACGGGCCAGCATCAACAAAGTCCTCGCCAGCAAGGAAATCCAGGCCCTCATCTCCGCGCTGGGGACAGGGATTGGAGACCAGTTCAACCTGGAAGGTCTGCGGTACAATCGGGTCATCGTGATGAGCGTGGACGGAGACGAGATGACCTTCGTCCGCGACCCTCAGGGGCAAATCCGCTCCGTCCGCATCGGGCCCTTCATAGATAATACTCCAGACCTCACGGGCTATCAGGTTCTCTGTTTTGACCCGCAGACGGGGCACGTTCGCTTCCGCCCCCTGAAAGCGGCCATCTCCCATCCGATCTCCGAGCCCCTCTACGAAATCCAGACGGCCTACGGACGACGGGTGCGCGTGACCGCCTCCCATAGCGTGTACGTTTACCGGGACGGCCGCATCGTCCTGGAACGGGGCGACCGGGTGCGTCCGGGTGACCTGCTGGTGGCCCCTCGCCGCCTCCCCCTGTGGGCGGAGAACCCGGCGCCTCGCCTGGACCTGGTCCGGTTGTTCCTGGAAAACGCGGAGCGAATCCAGGATGTAGAAATCGTGGTCCGCGGAGAAGCCGTGGAGGAACTGCTGAAAGCACGCGTGCGCGAGGAATACGCGTACCGGCCCCAACTGGTGGAGCCGCGAGTAGAAATCGGGGAATCCCTGCGGGCCACCCTGACCCAACGACGTCGGGAATTGGGGCTGGGCCAGCGAGAAATTTGCCAGGCCGTTGGCATTCGCCAGCCGGTTACGTTCTACGCCTGGGAGAAGGGCACATCCCGGCCCCTGCTGACCCACTTTCAGCGCTATGTCGCGCTCCTGGGTCTGGATCCGGAAAACCTGAGCGGCCAATACCAGGTAGTGGAATCCCATCTGGACCGGATATGGCGTACCCAGTACGCGGGCGCTCCGCGCAACCGGGTGCGCCCCTACCTTCCGTTGAGGGAACTGGACCTGGACGACCTGGCTCTTCTGGACGGTCATCCCTTAGAACTCACGCCCCTGCACTACGCCGACCGGCCCATCCCCCGCTTTATCCCGGTGAACCGGGCCCTGATGACCCTGCTGGGTTTCTTCGTCGCCGGGGGGAGCATCAGCCGGCGGGGAGGTATTCGTCTTACTCTGGGGAAAAACAATCATGCCCTCGTCGGGGAACTGACCGAGGCCATCCGGGACGTCTTCGGTGTGGAGCCGCGCATTTACCACCACACGGATCGGGCCCTGGAATTGCGAATCCTGAACCGGGTTGTCGTCGCCGTGTTTCGCTGTCTGTTCGGCCGCAACGTGATGGATGCGACCACGAAGCGCATCCCCGACCTGGTATTTAACCTGACTCCCGACCTGCAACAGGCGTTCCTGCGGGGGTATTTTCTTGGAGATGGGACCGTCTCCCGAAATGGGATCGCGGTCTCCACCGTGTCTCCTGAACTGGCTAACCAACTAATGTATCTCCTCGGGGCTCAGGGCGTCCTGGCCTCCCTCTCCCTCCATCCGCCGACCGGTCAGCCCAGTGGCACCGTGCGGGGGAAGCCCGTTATCCAGCGGCACACCGCCTACGTGCTCACCGTCACCGCCAAAGAGGACCTGGAATGCCTGCGGCCCGTCTGGGCCGACCACCGCCTGGCCGACCGACTGGGGGAGAAAATGCGGTCCGCCCGGAGCGGAGGCCCGAACCGATATGCGACGGTCATCGGGGGCGACCTCATCGGATTGCCCGTGCGCTCGGTGCAGGAGGTCCCCCCGACCAGCGGGAAGGTCTACGATTTCTCCGTGGAGGGGGACGAGAACTTCATCTGCGGCCTGGGTGGATTGTGCTGTCACAACACGGATGCCGACGTGGACGGGGCCCACATCCGCACCCTGCTCCTGACCTTCTTCTACCGCTACATGCAACCTCTCATTGAAGAGGGCCACCTCTTCATCGCCCAGCCGCCCCTCTACCGCATCGCCACGTCCAAACAGGTCTTCTACGCGTACTCTGAGGAGGAAAAGGAACGGATTCTGAAACAACTGGACGGGGATAAAGTGACCATTCAGCGGTACAAGGGGCTGGGGGAGATGAACCCGGAGCAGTTGTGGGAGACGACCATGGACCCGGCCCGGCGGATTCTCCTGCAAGTGACGGTGGAGGACGCGGCGGAGGCCGACCGAATTTTCACGATGCTCATGGGGGACGCCGTACTCCCCCGCCGCCGCTTCATCCAGACCCACGCCAGGGAAGTACAGAATCTGGACGTATAGCAAGATGCAACACTGCAAGAACGCAAGACTGCAAGATTTCAAGATACACTTGCCCACTTGCAGACTTGCTCACTTGCAAATCCTAACAGGAGGCCAAGATGTGGTACTTCGTCTCCCCTCAGATCGTCTTCGGTGAAGGCGCACTGGACGCTCTGGATGAACTGGAGGGCCGCCGCGCCCTCATCGTCACCGATGCCACGCTGGTCCAACTGGGCATCGTGGAGAAGGTCCTGGTCCACCTGAAGAACGCCGGGCTGGAGGTCCGGGTCTTTGACGAGGTGGAGCCGGACCCCAGCGTGGCGACCGTCCTGCGCGGGGCCGAGGTCGCCCGTGCCTTTGAGCCGGATTGGATCATCGGTCTGGGCGGCGGGTCGCCCATGGACGCGGCCAAGGCCATCTGGATTCTCTACGAGCGGCCCGACCTCCATCCGGCGGAGATCAACCCCTTCGTCCGGCTGGGGCTGCGCCAGAAGGCCCGCCTCATCACCATCCCCACCACCAGCGGAACCGGCGCGGAGATTACCTGGGCCATCGTCCTGACCGACACGGAGGAACAGCGAAAAATGGGCCTGGGGAACCGGGAGAACGTCGCCGATATGGCCATCGTGGACCCGGCGTTGACGGTCGGCATGCCGCCCCGGCTGACGGCGGATACCGGGATGGACGCGCTGACCCACGCGGTGGAAGGGTACACCTGCACCTGGCACAACGACATCAGCGACGGCCTCTGCATCCAGGCGGCGCGCCTGATCTTCCAGTACCTGCCGCGCGCGGTGGCCGACGGCTCCGATATGGAGGCCCGGGAGCGGATGCACAACGCCGCTGCCATTGCCGGTCTGGGCTTCGGCAACGCTATGGCCTCTATGGCCCACGCCATGGGCCACACCCTGGGAGCGATATTCCACATCCCCCACGGGCGCGCCGTGGGCATCTATCTCCCGTACACCGTTGAATTCTGCGCCCGGGAGGCGCCGGAGCGGTTTGCCGAACTGGCCGCGCTGACCGGCTGTTCCCAGGCCGGAGGGGAGGAAGGCGCGCGCGCCCTGGCCCGCCGCATCCGGGACCTGGCCCGGCAGATCGGGAGCCCCATCTCCGTCGCCGAGGCGGGTGTGGCGCGGGAAGATCACGAGGCCCAACTGGACAAGATGGTGGACGACGCCTTCAACGACACCCAGATGGTCACCGCCGTCCGCGCCCCGTCCTACGACGAACTCCGCCAACTCTTCCAGTACGCCTATGAAGGCCGTGAGGTGGATTTCTGAGGGGGGTTGCGCACCAGCCAGACCTGCAGTATAATCCGGTCAGAAATCAACCAGCATCCGCGAAAACCCGCCCGCCCCCATAGAGACGGGCGGGTTTTCGCCGCCCCGCAGGTGATGACAGTGAACACCCTGCCCGATAACGGCTCCTCCGGCCAGACCCTGCGCGGCGTGGCCGCCTCCGGCGGCATCGCCATCGGCCCGGCCTTCCAGTTCCGCCGGACCGACCTCCGATTTGACCGTCGCCAGGTGGAGGACTCCGGCGTGGAATGGGAGCGATTCCAGAACGCCGTGGAGACCGCCCGCACCCAACTGGCCCAGATGGCTCTTCAGACGGAACGGGACCTGGGCAGCGACGCGGCAGCGATCTTCCAGGCGCAGATGCTCATGCTGGAAGACCCCGAACTGCTGACCCGGGTACGGCTCGCCCTGGAGGAACAGCAGGTCAACGCCGAAGCCGCCCTGAGCGATGCTTCCGGCCTCTACGTGCACATGCTGGAGGCGGTGCACAGCGAGTACCTCCGGGCTCGTGCGGCGGACGTGCGGGACGTCACCACCCGTCTCCTGTGCATCCTTCTGGGTATCAGTCCATGCCCCGATTCCGTTCCCCCTGTCCCCTCCGTCATCCTGGCCCACGACCTGATGCCATCGGACATCCTGTCCCTGGACCGCTCCCGGGTCCTGGGCCTCTGCACGGCGGAGGGAGGGGCCACGTCCCATGTGGCCCTGCTGGCCCGGGCGCTGGGCCTGCCTGCCGTCGTTGGTATCGGCCCGGGGGTGCTGCAAATCCCCTCCGGCGCGATGGTGGTGCTGGATGGGGGGGCCGGCCTCCTGCTGGTGGACCCGGACCCGCAGACCCTGGGCCTCTACCGGGCGCGCGCGGGGCGGCGGCCCGTCGCTTCGCTCCGGGCCGCCGCCCCTGCCGACGGCCCCGCCGTCACCCGCGACGGCCATCGGGTGGTCGTCGCCGCCAACGTGGGCACGCTGGAGGAGGCGCGGCTGGCCCGGGAGGTCGGCGCCGACGGTATCGGCCTGCTGCGGACCGAGTTCCTCTACCTGGGCCGCCCCACCCTCCCCGGCGAAGAGGAGCAATATCATTCCTACCGGGCCATTTTGGAACTCTTCGGCGACCGCCCGGTTGTCCTGCGGACACTGGATGTGGGCGGCGATAAGCGATTGCCCGGCCTGGAACTGCCCCCCGAACGAAACCCCGCCCTGGGGCTGCGCGCGATCCGCCTTTCCCTGGCCCGACCGGAAATGTTCCGCTCGCAGTTGCGGGCCGCCCTGCGGGCCGGCGCGGGCCACAACCTCAAAATCATGTTCCCTATGGTGACGACCGTCGCGGAAGTGCGGGCCGCGCGGGCATTTCTGGAGGAATGTCGCGCTGAACTCCAGGCCGAAGGCCACCCGGTGGCCGACGTAGCCGTCGGCATTATGGTAGAAGTCCCATCCGCCGCGCTGATGGCCGACCGGCTGGCCGAAGAGGTGGATTTCTTCTCCATCGGCACCAACGACCTGAGCCAGTACGTGATGGCCGCCGACCGGACCCACGCGGCCGTCGCACCGCTGGCGGACGCACTCCACCCCGCCGTCCTGCGGCTCGTGCGGGACGTCATCGCGGCGGCTCACGCGCGCGGGAAGTGGGTCTCCCTCTGCGGGGAACTGGCCGGAGACCCTATCGCCATCCCGATTCTGCTGGGACTGGGCCTGGATGAATTCAGCATGAGCCCGACCGCCATCCCGCAGGCCAAACGGTTGATCCGCTCACTGACAAGAGAAGAGGCCGACCGTGATTGTTCACCTGTTGGTAAAATTGGGGTATAATGTTGGAGGCAATCCGTTCTTGCGGGAGGAGGAGAGATGCGGCTACTCTTTCGTCTGCCCCCA